>Ga0315291_10000230_pt1 | contig 71553 bp, 69 predicted proteins | sample YL17G12_20_MG_FD_203070 | JGI IMG/M metagenome (GOLD analysis project Ga0315291, IMG submission 203070) | Sediment microbial communities from Yellowstone Lake, YNP, Wyoming, USA - YL17G12_20 | ecosystem: Environmental > Aquatic > Freshwater > Lake > Sediment | place: USA: Wyoming | collected... | reverse complement strand
CCTTTTGAAAGAAGCAGAAATTTGGCAAGCTCAAGTTTTGAGGCAGCTTTGGCCAGGGTTTCAGTTCTGACGGCTTGGGAACGAAAATTTGTCATTTCTCCTTCGCTGGCCTTTTTTTTGGTAGTAAAAAAATATTCAGAAACTACAAAAGAAAGAACACTATCCCCTAAAAACTCAAGCCTTTCGTTGCTTTGAATTTTTAATTCTGGATGTTCATTAAGATATGATCGATGGGTAAATACTTCGGCTAAGAGCTTTTTATTTTTGAAGATCAAACCAATTTTCTTGGCAAATAGTTGATGATCCATTGGGGTTTTAGCTTTTTGAATTTCCCTTTTTTATTTGAGACTCGACAACTGACCCTAGGACGCCGTTGACAAATGAACTGGAACTTTCAGAACCAAACTCTTTAGCTAGTTCAACTGCCTCATCGATCGCTACTTTGACAGGGGTTTTTTTAAAAAAACAAAGTTCCCAGATCGCCAGCTGCAAAATTGAGAGATCAATCGGTGAGATTTGCTCAACAGGCCAGGCTGGAGCATGTTTTCTAATTATTTGGTCAATTTTATTAAGTTTGCTGTTGATTTTTTGAACGGTTAAATTTTTTGACTTTATTTTTGTGCCTCTTGCTGCTTGGGCAAAAAGAGATTTAATCACCTTAATTCGCTTTTGATGTCGGGGGTCGGTTTTTTTCTTCACAATTACTCAACGCGCCTGACTTTGACTGCTTCTTCCTTTTTGGCGATCGTCAAGTTTTTATAGGTTCCACAATTGGGGCAAGCACGATGGGGTTTTTTGGGTTGGTGGCAGTTGGGACACAACGCTAGTTTTGCCACCTTTAAGTTAATATTTTTCCGTCTTTTTCCTTGACGGCCGCGAGATATTTTTTTCTTTGGTAATGCTCCCATGTTAACTTTTTAATTTAAGATCAATCTAAACATTATATTTGAGGTAGCCAACCAGTGTCAAACCTTTTAATTTGGCTGAGCCTGACTCTTAAACCTTTCCTCAATTGCTTTTCTGAGTGCCGAATGGTTTTTGAGTGTCGGGTCAACATTAAGTAGTCTTTTTGCTTCTTGATTGGTAGTTTCAATCAGCAAAAGATTGGAAAAATCAGCCACTTTGAACTCGGGGAAGCCATGTTGCTTGACCCCAAAAATTTCGCCTGGCCCCCGAAGTTTCAAATCAATTTCTGCCAGCCTCAGGCCAATAGATTCTCTTTTTAGAGCAGAAAGTCTTTTGAATGCTAAAGACGACTGACTTTCAGAAAATAATAGACAGTACGATTGTTTTTGTGACCGGCCTACCCGACCGCGGAGCTGATGGAGTTGCGCAAGGCCAAATCTTTCGGCTCCTTCAATGACAATAATGGTGGCATTGGGCACATCAATTCCTACTTCAACCACCGGAGTAGCGACCAAAATTTTGGTCTGATTTTGAGAAAAAGACTCCATAATTTTTCCTTTTTCTTCCGATTTGAGTTTGCCATGAAGAAGAGCAATAGTGAAATCTTGGAAGACTTCCTCTTTCAATTTTTGAAATTCAACCTTGGCAGCCTTAATGGTTACCAGTGATTCGGAAGGTTCAATCAAAGGGCAAATAATGATTGCTTGCTCCCCTTGCTGGAGATGTTTCTTTATAAATTCGTAAGCATCCTGGCGTTTCTTTTGGGGAACAATGAATGTTTCAACAATTTTTCTGCCCTTCGGCATTTGATCCAAAACTGAAAGGTCCAGATTCCCATAGAGAGTGAGGGCAATTGTTCTGGGGATTGGAGTGGCAGTCATCGTCAGGAAATGAGGAAAAAGTCTTTTTTGAGCAGCCATTTGGTTTAATTTTGCTCTTTGCTCAACTCCAAAACGGTGCTGTTCATCAATAACTACCAGTCCCACCTGATCAAGCAAAACGGTTTTTAAATTGAGAAGGGCGTGGGTCCCAATAGTAACATCGCCAATTTGAGTTTTTTGGCTTTTGGTAATCAAACCGACGCCAATTCCCCAGGGTTTGAATAGTTGACTAATTGTTTGGTAGTGCTGAAAAGCAAGGATTTCCGTTGGTGCCATGATTAAAGTTTTAAAGTTGTTTTCTTTGACGACAAAGGCGCCGCAGGCGGCAACGATGGTTTTGCCAGATCCAACATCGCCCTCCAAAAGCCTATTCATTGGTATTTCCTTTTGCAAATCAAAAATTATTTCCTTGACACATTTTTTTTGAGCGTCGGTCAGACGGAATGGTAGCGAGGATAAAAACTGGGCAAGTTTTGAATTTTTTATTTTCATCTTCGCGCTTGCTCGTTTTTGTTGCCATTCCAGTCTTTTCTTGATTGAGTTGATTTGAATTTGGAAAAGTTCGTCAAAAGCAAGGCGTTTTTTTGCTTGATCAATATCTTTTTGATCATTGGGAAAATGAATTTTTTCAATTGCCCGGGCGATATCCAATAGGTTTTGTCTCTTAATTATTTGGTTGTCTAGCGTTTCGGTCAGTTGATCTTTGCAAAGTGGTAAAACGCTGGCAATTTTTCCTCTTAGCCATTTCGAACTTAAGCTGGCAGTTTCTGGATAAATTGGAACTAATCGACCTGTATGGAGGTGGTCGTCGTTTTCCAGGGGCTCAAATTGGGGGTTTGACAAAACCAGTTTGTTTTGGAAAAAGGTTGTTTTTCCAGAAAATATCCAATTGCCACTTTTTTCTAATTTTCCCTTTAAATATGGTTGGTTAAACCAGACAGCTTCAATTACTCCGGTTTGGTCAACCAAAACTGCTTTGGTGACAGTTTTTCCTGTTTTGGTTCGAAAATTTTCCACCTTAAAAACCTGAGCTCGAAGAGAGACTATCTGGTTATTCGCAAGGGCATTTACCGTAGTAAATGCTGAGTAGTCTTCGTATCTTGATGGAAAATGATAAAGTAAATCCCCTACTGTTTTTATCTCCAGTCTTTTTAGTCTGCGCCTAAAGACTGGCCCAATTGATTGGAGTTTTTCAATTAGTGTTGAAAGATCCATTAACTGTAAAGCAGAAATGAGAGAATTGAGCTTGCAACCAACCCTATTCCAGCAATAAGAGTTAGGATTATCCAGAATATTTTCCAGTAAGATTTTTTAAACAGTTTCATAGAATAATTTTAACAAACCCCCTTTTGCCAACTTTTAAGATTTGGCCATCGGCAAAAACGATCTTTTCTTTAGGGTCTTTTACCTTTTGGCCGTCTAGTTCTACCCCACCTTGGGCGATTAAACGTTTAGCTTGAGATTTTGATCCGACAAGATTAGTGGCAATTACAGCCTCAAGTAAAACTAGTGATTTTTCTCCGGGACGAAAGACGGGAATTTGTGATGGCACTTCACCTTTTTGGACAACCCTTTCAAATTCAGCTTGGGCCGCCAGCGATTCATTTTTGGAGTGAAAAAAACTGACAATTTCAGAGGCGAGTCTTTTCTTGACTTCCATTGGGTTGATTTTGCCTTTGGTCAGTTGTTCATCGATCTGTCTAATTTCATCACGAGATAAAGTGGTAAGAAGAGTAAAATAGTCAATCATCAGCTGGTCAGGCAGTGACATAATTTTGGCAAACATCGTTTTTGCTTCTTCTTCCAGACCAATATAATTGTTTAAACTTTTGCTCATCTTTAAAACACCGTCTGTCCCAACCAAAATTGGCACCGCTAGAATATCTTGAGGTGGTTGGCCAGCTGCTTCCTGCAAAATTCGGCCTTGGATTTCATTAAATAGCTGGTCGTGACCAATGATAGTTAAATCAGCTTTAAGTTCCACCGAATCGTAACCCTGCAAAATTGGGTAGACCATTTCATGAATCCAAACTGGTTGACCTCGGTTGATTCGATCCTTAAACATCTGACGTTCGCTTAACTGTTGCAGACTAAATTTTGAAGCAATAGTAAGAAACTTAAAAAGTGACGTTTTTTCATGCCATTGACTGTTGTGACGGACTTCAACTTCATCCATATCAAGAATTTTCCCAACTTGCCGCAGGTAGTTTTTGGCGTTTTCCTCAATTAGCTGGCGGGGAAGCATTGCTCGGTTCTCACTTCGGTCAGTTGGATCGCCAATTCGGGCAGTAAAATCGCCGATCACCAGGACAATTTTGTGCCCCAATTTTTGAAACTCTCTCATTTTAAAGTAGACAACTGCGTGACCAAGAGTGAGTTCTGAACCAGTAGGATCAACGCCGTGTTTGATACGCAGTTTTTTGCCGGAGCGAAGTTTGGCAAGCAGTGATTGCTTTTCGACAATCTCAACAACGCCTCTTTCAAGAAGCTTTCCAAAATTATTTTTGGCTTGAGTCATCGATTGTAGTATATCATAAATAATTAGCCGATTTTTGTTATACTAAAGAGGTTTGACGATGTTTCAAAAAAGACATTTAAAACCACTTTCAAGCTCGCTTAGCGGTTCATATCTTCCGACACAAAAGTTTGGCAAACGTCACCTTTCTCAGAAGAAGTTTGTTTTGCGCGCCTTGAGCTTGGCAACTACGGCCCTGATTGCTGGTTTGGTGCTTTTTGTTCTTTTGGTGATTGTGGCTTTCGCAGTTTTTACCAAGGATCTTCCTTCCCCCAACAAATTGACTGCCAAAGACCCCAGTCTTTCAACTCAAATTTTTGATCGCAACGGAGAAAAACTTTACGATATTTATGGAGAACAGAACCGGGCCTTGGTTAAACTTGATCAACTGCCTAAGTATGTCAAGGATGCGACTATTGCCATTGAAGATAAGGATTTTTACAAACATAAAGGTTTTGCTCCTAAAGGTATGCTGAGAGCAATTTTTGAAATTCTTTTTCGGGGTCGTCTTCAAGGTGGTTCAACTATTACCCAACAAGTAGTCAAAAATACTCTTTTGACTCCCGAGCGAACAATTACTAGAAAAATTCGCGAGTTTATTTTGGCTATTCAAGTTGAAAGGCGTTATACCAAGGATGAAATCTTGCAAATTTATTTAAATGAAGTGCCTTATGGTGGAACTGCCTGGGGCATTGAAGCAGCGGCCCAGAGCTATTTTGGCAAAAAGGCGATAGACTTAACTTTGACTGAGGCAGTGATTCTGACGGGTATGCCCCAACGTCCTTCGGCTTATTCACCTTTCGGTCCCAATCCTAATGCCTACGTTGAAAGAGCGAGTGAGGTAGCCAGAAGGATGAGAGAAGATGGTTATATTACCAGTGAGCAAGAAAAAGAAATTAAAGAAAAATTACCTAATGTGCAATTTGCTTCTCAAGGTGTCGGAATCAAAGCTCCTCATTTTGTCATTTATGTTCGTTCACTTTTAGAAGAGCAATATGGGACCAGGGTAGTTGAACAAGGCGGTTTGAAAGTTACAACCTCACTTGATTTAAAAATTCAGGATGAGGCTCAAAAAATAGTGACTGAAGAGATTTCGAAGCTGGCAAAGCTTTCAGTTGGCAACGGTGGGGTGATTGTGACTAAGGTCCAGACAGGCGAAATTCTTGCCATGGTCGGTTCAAAAGATTATTTTGCTCGCGATTATGATGGCAAAGTTAACGTCACTCTGGCCAAACGCCAACCTGGTTCCTCTATCAAACCGGTAAACTACGCCTCAGCATTTTTGCAAGGTTATACGCCATCTTTTTTGATTATGGATGTACCGACCGAATTCCCTGGTGGTGCAGATCAGCCTCCTTATAAGCCAGTTAATTATGATGGCAAGTTCCATGGCCCTCAACAGGTCAGGTTTGCGCTTGGAAATTCTTATAACCTCCCGGCAGTGAAGATGCTGGCTTATGGTGGGATTAAAAATATGTTAACTCAAGCTGAAAAGATGGGTTTGACAACCCTCAAACCGACCCAAGAAAACCTTAACCGTTTTGGTCTTTCCCTAACCTTAGGAGGAGGCGAAATAAGGCTTTTGGATATGGCAACTGCCTTTGGAGTTTTTGCCACTGGTGGCTATAAAAAGGTTGATAATACCACACATGAACCAACAGCAATTTTAAAAGTTGAAGATTCTGATGGCAGAGTTTTGCAAGAATTTAAAGAAAATTCTGGTCAGCAAGTCTTATCCGAAGAAGTTTCATTTTTAATTTCCAATATCCTTTCTGATAATAACGCCAGAAGCGCTGCCTTTGGTGAGAATAGTCTTTTGAAAATTCCTGGTAAAACGGTGGCAGTCAAAACCGGGACAACCGATGATAAAAGAGATAATTGGACAATCGGGTTTACTAAAAGCTTTGTAGTGGGTGTTTGGGTTGGTAACAATAACAATTCGCCAATGAATCCAAGCTTGACTTCTGGGGTGACTGGTGCAGCACCAATCTGGAATCGGGTAATGAGGGTAGTTTTAGCAAATCAAAAAGACGAGCCATTCCAACCTCCCGGGAAAATTGTCCAAAAAGATGTCGATGCTTTGGATGGTGGGCTCTCCTGCCGAGACCATCCAACGAGAAGCGAATATTTCATCAAAGGCACCGAACCAACAGCCAGTTGTTTAGTTTATAAAGAGTTTGGCGGAACAGAGTATTTGGTTTTCCACGAGGAAGATCCAGTCTCAACTGATGGTAAGAACCGTTGGCAAGATGGGATAAACGAATGGGTCAAAACTCAAGAGGATTCCAAATACCACCCCCCGGAGGGAGCAAATTTTGGCGATAACACTCAAAATGTTAACCTTGGTGAACATGAAGTCAAAGTTGATGTCTTAAGGCCGGCCCCAGAGTCACAATTTGACACTTCAAAAGATCAAGACGTCAATATTGGTGCTAGGGTTTTTAGCCTCAAATCGATCGCTCTGGTAGAAGTGAGGGTCAACGGAAAATTAGTGGCTTCAAAATCAGACGAGCCCTATGATTTTACCTATCAACTGACCAAAGGAAAAACGGGTGACTTTTTAATTGAGATTACGGCCATTAATAGTCAGGGAGATACTGGTAAATCAGATGTTAAAATTTCCGCTAAGCCTCAAAGCTGAATGGTTTGATCGCGGATTCGGGCGTTAAATTTGATTACCAACTGCCTTTTTATTTTTTCTCTGACCGGAGAAATTTCTTTTGTAGTTAGGGTTTTGGTTTTCGATTGGTAACTAAGACGCAGGGTGACTGATTTTTTTCCGCGCCCAATTTTGGGATTTTGATAGAGGTCGATGATTTCCACCTTAGTAACCAAAAGCTGACTGGCTTTGGCAATTAAATCAACAATTGAGCCAACCGTAATCTTTTGGTCGACAATTAGATCTAAGTCCTCAATCACTGGGGGGAACCTGGGGATAGCTTTGAAACGCGAAAATAAGTGGGCTTTGGCAATTATTTTTTCGAGATCCAGATCGATAATAAACGGTGGTTGGATCTTTAGATCGTCACCCAAAATTTTTATTTTGAGCATTCCCAAACTTCCGAGAATTTGCTTTTGTTGGTGAATTTCAAAACCCAGACCATCTTGATAAATCGGAGATTCTTTCGTCAAATATTGGATGTTTCCAATCTTTAGGATTGATATCAAGCCTTCGAGGAGACCTTTGACTTTAAGAAAACTTACGTCATTGATAAGGATTGTCAGTCTTGTTTTTTGGACTGGTAAACCGCGGGTTTTATGTTGGTAGACGTTGGCCAGTTCAAAAAAGCCCAGAGATGTTTTGAGGTTGAGATTTTGCCGAAAGACTTTGATAAGTGAGGGAATTAAAGAGGGTCGCAGATACTCAAATTCGACGCCAAGCGGGTTTCGCACCTTGACAGCCTTTTTATCCTCGCCAAAATATTTTAGTTCTGACTTGGAAACCAGTGAATAGTTATAGGTTTCATAAAAAAAACCCCAGTTTTTTAAAATATCTTTGATAACCTCTTGCCAAAAAAAGGTTTTCACCTCCCCTTTCGCTTTTGGCGGAATACCTGTTGGTAATTCGCCTCTGATATTACGGTATCCATAAATCCGAGCTACTTCTTCAATCAGATCCTCTTCTATTTCTAAATCTGGCGATCTCCAACTCGGGATTAAAACTTCCACTTGTGAAGAGTTAGCCTTTTGAATTTTTAAGTCTAAACTTTTAAATATCTTCTTAACTTTTTGAGGAGAAATTTCTTCATTTAAGTAACTTCTTAACTTTTTAAAAGTGAGGCTGACAGAATATGGTTTATATTGGTTGGGATAAAAATCAATTAGCTCTGAGGCGATTTTGGCGTTGGCGTATTTTTTTAATAAAAAAACAGCTCGAGAAATTGCAGGTAAAACTCCTTCAGCGTCGATCCCCTTTTCAAAACGGCTGGAGGCTTCAGTTCGATAACCAATCACTTGGGTAGTTTTTCTGATTCTTTGAGGGTCGTAAGTTTGGACAAAAAGAAGAACTCTTTTAGTTTTCTCGTCAACCTGCGAAAGTTGCCCACCCATAATTCCGCAAAGGTCAATCAGGCGATTTTCATCTTCGATAACAATTGCTCCCTTAGGTAGGGATCGCCTGACACTATCAAGAGTAATAATAGTTTCGCCCAAGCGGCTTTCTCGCAAAATCATGATGGCATTTTTAATTTTGTCAAAATCAAAGGTGTGCATTGGTTGGCCAAGCTCAAGCATTAAATAATTTGACACATCAACAACATTATTTATCGCTCTAATTCCTGCAGAATTGAGGCGGTCAACTATTTTTGGGGGGGAGGATCCAATTTTAATTTCATCCAAAATAATGGCGGTGAAACGTGGACAAAGACCCTTTTTTTCAATTTTCACTTTTAAGCTGAGAGGTTTTGAAACTTCTGGTTGTAAATTTAGATCAGTACCTTGAGGTTTTTTGTATCTTGTTTTAAAACCAAAATTTGGCAGAATTGCTTGGCACTCTCTGGCAATTCCAAAAACGGAAAAAGCATCGGGTCGATTATTGGCTACTTCAATTTGGTAAAGCCAGTCATTTTTTATTTTTTCAAAATTTTCAATCTCAAAGGGTCCACAAAGATTTAGATCTTTTGCCACTTCTTCGGCAGACGCCGATGTTTGGAGTAATTCTTTTAACCAACGGTGGGTAAATTTTATATTCATGAGTACTAAAATTGTTCTAAGAATCGGATGTCATTTTGATAGAATAGTCTGATATCACTGATATTAGTTTTCATCATACAGACTCGCTCAACACCCCAGCCAAAAGCAAACCCGGTGTATTGCGAACTGTCAATCCTGCCGGCTTTTAAAACTTTTGGGTGGACCATGCCAGCACCTCCTAATTCGAGCCAACCAGCTTTACAGAGTTTGCAGCCATGCCCATTACAAACACCACAGCTAACATCAACTTCGAAACTCGGTTCGGTAAAGCGGAAATGGTATGGCCGAATTCTAGTAATTCTTTTGGGGCCAAAAAAGCAAGTTGTGAAATAGTCTAATGTTCCTTTTAAATTGGCAATTGAAGCTTGCCTGTCAATAAATAAACCTTCGAATTGGAAAAACATCGGAACGTGAGAAACATCTTGTTGCCGGCGATAGCATTTGGCAATGTTTAACATCCTGATTGGTGGTTTTTGGGAAAGCATTTCTCTTACTTGCCCCGAGGACGTATGGGGAGTAAGAACAATTTTGTCGCTTACAAAAAATGTTTCCCATTCATCGCGAGCGGGATGATCTTTTGGCATGTTTAAAGCTTCAAAGGCAAAATAATCCCATTCAACCTCTGGATAACTGACTCTTTGATAACCAATTCCTTCAAAAATTGAAACAATTTCTCTGATGGTTAAGGTTATTGGATGGAGGTGACCGATTGGCGGCAAAATTGCAGGTAGTGTTGGGTCAAGCCATTTTTTTTGTTCGAGAGTCAGATTCAGCTTTCTTTTTTTCTTTTCAAATTCAACCAAGATTAATTTTTTTAGTTGGTTAAGTTGTCTTCCTGTCTGGGGGCGTTTTTGGGGAGGCAAAGTTTGAAGAGTTTTTGCAAGTTGGGAGATTTTGCCTTTTTTACCCAAATAGGCAATTCGCCATTTTTCGAGGTCTTGTTCAGTTTTGGCAGCTTCAAGCGCTTCACTTGAGGTTTTTTTTAGCTGGTCAATGTTCATCTTTGCTTGATGTTAGCATGAATTTTGCGGCCGATGCAATCATAAAAGCACGAAAAAAACTATTTGAGGTTTTTGATAATTGCCTTGAAGGTTTGAGGGTCATTTTGGGCGATGTTAGCAAGAATTTTCCGGTCAATTTTGATGTTTTCTTTTTTCAAAAAAGAAATAAGTTTATTATACGAGATTCCTTCTGCATGGCTGGCGGCTGAAAGTCGTTGAATCCAAAGTCTTCTAAAATTTCGTTTTTTATTTTTTCGACCTGCAAATGCATGACTACCGGCCTTTAGAATTGCTTCCTTGGCTTGTCTTTTGAGCTTTGATCTGCCGCCGCGAAAACCCTTTGCCATCCTAAGCAGTTTTTTTCTTTTTTGCTGTTTTTTAATACCTCTTTTAACTCTAGCCATAGGGGATTAACCTTTTAATAGTTCGACTGTCAGCCTTTGAAACTTTGCCTGGTTCTTTTTGACGTCTTTGCCGCGACTTTGATTTTTTGATTTTAAGATGACTGGCCATTTGATGGCGCCGCAAGATCTTACCACTTTTTTTAATCTTAAATCTTTTTTGGGCTGATTTTTTAGTTTTAACTTTCATCATTTAAAGTTTTAATTTTTGGTCTTTGGGCCAACAATAATACTTAATTGTCGACCAATAAAACGACGTTCTTGTTCAATTTTAGCTTCATCTTCGACGATTTTTATTATCTGGTCTAAAAGTTGGTTGCCAAATTCTGGATGTCTCATCTGTCTGCCAGTAAATTTAATGGTTATTTTTACTTTGTGACCTTTTTTCAAAAATTCTCTGATTCTTGTCAGTCGGGTATCAAGGTCATGCTTGGAAACAAAAGGTCCAACCCTGATTTCTTTGACCTCAACTTCCCTAAGTTTTCTTTTAGCTTCTTTTTCTTGGCGTTCCTTTTCATATTTAAATTTCTCAAAATCTAAAATTTTGGCAACAGGCGGTTGGGCCTCTGGCGCAATTTCGACTAAATCAAGTTCCTCATCCAACGCTCGCCTTAAGGCCTCTTCCGTTGATATTATTCCAATTTGTTTTCCACTCTCGTCAAGAACTCTTAACTTGGGAGCAGTAATTTGTCTATTTAACCTAAAATACCTTTTTAAGATTGTTACTTCTCCTGAATCCGAGCTATATTATCAAATTTAGTCCCTTTTTGACAATGTTTTCTTTAATTTTCAAAATAAACCGATCAATAGTCCAATCCTTCGCTTCCTTACCTTCTCTTGCCCGGATTGCCAAAGTTTTTGTTTTTTCTTCCTTATCGCCGACTATAAGCATATAGGGAATTTTTTGCAACTGGGCGTCTCTAATTTTTGATTGCATTGTTTCAGAACGAGAATAACACTCGGTGCGAATTTCAGAATTAGTCAATTTTTCACTAAGACTTTGGGCATATTTAGTATGTCTTTCGGCAATTGGAATTACGACTGCCTGTACTGGTGAAAGCCAGACTGGAAATGCGCCGCCAAAATGTTCGATAAGGAAGCCTATGAACCTCTCATGCGAACCCAATGGGGCTCGATGAATAACAACAGCAAGTTTTTTGCCTCCTTTTGCATCTGTGTAGGTTAGATTAAAACGCCTGGGCATATACAAATCTAGCTGATTGGTTGAGATCCCGAATTCCCTGCCGACCGATGATCTGATGTTAAAGTCAATTTTTGGGCCGTAAAAAGCAGCGCCTCCGACATCATCGATGTGTCTGATATTTGATTTTTTAATTGCTGACCGCATCATTTTCTCTGCCTTATCCCAAAGTTTTTTATCTCCGTGATATTTATCTCTTTTCTTCTCATCCGGCAGGCCAATGACAAGATGATAGTCATCTTTGGTGAGTCCAAGTATGTTGTAATAATATTCATGAAGCTTTAAAACATTTAAGAATTCTTCTTCTGCTTGTTCTTCGGTACAATAGATGTGCGCATCATTTTGGGCAATAGACCTTGCCCGCATTAGTCCAAAAAGAGTGCCTGATTGTTCAAGGCGGTAAACGGTTCCGTATTCTGCCAATCTTAAAGGAAGATCCTTGTAAGATCTGGGTTTGGCAAGATATATCATGTGATGATGCGGACAGTTCATTCCTTTTAAATAATAATCTTCTCCATCGATGTTCATTTTCGGGTACATATCATCTTTGTAATACGGCAAGTGTCCTGAAATTTCATATAAAGTGTGTTTGGCGATATGAGGAGTTGCTACCTTGGCATAACCCCAGTTCTTTTCTGTTTCTCCAGCCCATTTTTCAAGTTCTTCTCTAATAACTGTGCCTTTTGGCATCCAGAGTGGAAGTCCGGGTCCGACTTCTTCTGTAAATGTAAATAAATCAAGTTCTTTGCCAATCTTTCTGTGATCCCTTAATTTTCTTTCTTCAAGTTGGAGCATGTGTTTTTCAAGCTCTTCTTTGGTTGGCCAAACTGTGCCATAAATTCGAGTCAGCATTGGATTTTGTTCCGACCCTCGCCAATAAGCGCCAGCGACTGAAAGAAGTTTGAAATATTTGATTTGAGAAGTATTAAAGATATGAGGTCCACTACAAAGATCGAAAAAATCCCCGGTCTTATAAAATGACACTTCTTTATTTCCCGCTTTTTCCAATTCTTCGATCAATTCCAGTTTGTAAGATTGATTATTTCGTCTTGCCCAAATCTTAGCATCGGCAATCGAAAGTAGCTTTCGCTCAAATGGTAATTTTTTCTTAATCAAATCTTTCATTATTGTTTCGATTTTTGAAAGGTCGTTTTCAGAGATTTTTTCAGGTAAGTCGAAATCATAATAAAAACCATCAGCAATTGCTGGTCCAATGGCAAGTTTGGCTTTTGGTTGAAGCGCCAAAACTGCCATTGCCAAAACATGGCTAGTTGAATGTCTTAAAGTTTCTAAATTTTCCATTTTTTAAAAAAATCGCCTCGATTTCCAACTTACGAGACGATTAATTGAAAAGTTTCTTATTTCTAACATTAGAGAGAAAATGATAGTCCAAACGTTTTTGGGTGTCAACTTATTTTGCGATTTTAGTTTGGTTCTGTTGAACGAAATCAGCAATTTGGACAACCCAATTACCGATAATTGGAACCAAATCAATTTTGGAAATAATGAAACTAACGAGTGCAATCACCAAACCGGTGCCAAATAAAACGCCAATTGCCCAGGCAATCCCGCCCAAAAAATTATTTAAAATCATTTCAAAGCGACCACGATAAACCTGAAAATACCGTTCGGCTGGCAATTTTTTTTCTTCAACTTGCTTTTTTTCTTCTGGCATTTCTTCTTCCTGATCTTATATTAAACTCCCTTAAACTTTCTTGCAAATCTTCTGGTATTGGCGATTTTAATTGTCGATAAACTCGTCCAAGATTTTCTAAATCTTCTTGGCTTTCTTGTCCTATTTCTGTCCCATCAGCATAGTGGAAATGAAGTTCCCCATCAACATCAGAAACTAAAGCATTTTCCAAAAGACCATCTTTGCCCCTGACGACAATTCGTTGTTTGTGGGGTTCGTGGGGAATTTGGGCAAATTCTTCGCCGGGTAAAATTGCTTGTTTGGCTTCTTCTGTCATTTTTAAAAAAAGTGGTGGACCCGAGAGGACTCGAACCTCTGGCCTTTACAATGTCAATGTAACGCTCTAACCAAACTGAGCTACGGGTCCAAGTCTGGCGGGCAGGTCTAACCAACTGCTTGCCCCGCCGAAACTTTAGTGAAGGTGGGAGCTACCCGCCCTTCTCTCCGCCAGTCGGCGGATTCAGTGTAAACTACTACGAGATAAATTTTACTAAAAGAACAAACTTAGTGCAAGAACAATTAGCCTTGGTGTTGCCAGACCTGTTGCTCAATCCCCTGCATTTGCTTACCTTTGACAAAAACCATCATTCCCGTTATTCGCTCGACTTTTGCTTGTCCAGTCTCCAACCAAGTCTTGGAATCGTGGATTTTTTGTTGGAGCCATTTTAATTTGAGTCTCTCGAGAACCAGATGGGCAATTCCTACCTTTTGAGGTCGTTGGTCAACCGAGGCGTGAGTTGAAACGCCTGCCTCTTTGGCAATTTCGATTTGAGTTTCTACCAACTGTTCAACGGCGCCTTCAATTTTGGCTTCTTCAAGTTCACTTAAGTGTTTGATTTCTTGAGAGAGCTGGTTGATTTGAGCCGTTTCGGTGACCTTTTTTTCTTCGGCTTCTCTTTTGTGTCTTTCGGGTGCAAAATCAATTAAAGTCTGTTCCTCAACAATTCCCAGCTCTTCAACCAATGACCACCTTTGACCTGTTTCTTGATGGGCTTGATGACGCTCTCTTAGTTTTTCCAGCGGTGTTTTTTTTGACAATTTTGCTTGCCAAGCGGCATCGTCTAACACACCTTCGGCTAAATCGTCTTTTAGGGCGCCAGAAAAATCTTTAACAATCGACTGAATTCCTTCCCCAAACGACTGGGGTTTGAAGGAACCAGAACTTGGATTTGGTTTTTGCCCCATAGGTTTCATTCCGGTTCCTTTTATACCAAATTTTTAGTTAAAAAACAATTACTTTTCTCTCTACGGTAAAATTTTGAGGCTTGCCTTTGAGGTGGAAAATTCTAGGATTTTATATCTTTTGGCTTATTGTGGTAATAATATTTTCTACCTTTTAATTTTTCAGGTAATAAATTTTGGTCGGTGTATTTTTCGTATCCTTGGCCATAGCCTAGATCTTTCATCAGTTTGGTGACAGGGTTTCGCAAATTCAGGGGAATTGGCAGGTTACCATATTTCTTTACGTCTGACAAAGCTTCCATATAAGCATTGTAAGCTGAACGATCTTTGGTGGCACAAGCAAGATAGACAGTTCCAGCAGCCAAGTTTTCCTGGCACTCAGGGTAGCCGACGGTCTCACACGCCCGAAATACGTCATTGGCTACCACCAGGGCAGTTGGTTGGGCCATTCCGATATCTTCTGAGGCAAAGACGACCATTCTTCTGGCGATGAACAATGGATCTTCGCCCGCTTCGACCATCCGGGCCAAATAATAAAGAGCGGCATCAACATTTGAAGCTCTCATACTTTTTATGAAGGCAGAAATAGTATTGTAATGTTCTTCAGCTTGTTTGTCGTATAAAAGTGTTTTGTGCTGTAAGGCTTCTTCGGCAATTTTCTGAGAGATCTCTCTGTCTTTGGCTAAATTAGCAGATATTTCAAGAGCGTTTAGAGCGATTCGGGCATCACCATTGGCAAATTGAGCAATAAACCTTAAGATTTTTGGGCTGATTTTTATTTTCCTCTCCCCTAACCCATTCTTTTTGTCAACAAGCGCTTTTTTTAAAATTGTCAAAATATTTTCTTCGTTTAGTCTTTCCAGGACAAAGACTCGACAGCGAGAAAGTAGCGGTCCGATGACTTCAAAAGAAGGATTTTCGGTGGTCGCACCAATTAAAATAATTGTTCCGTCTTCAACGCTTGGCAAAAAAGCATCTTGTTGGGCTTTGTTAAATCGGTGAATTTCGTCAACAAAAAGAATTGTTTTTTGCTTGTATGCATTAAGCCTTTCTCTGGCTTCAGCCACCACCTTTTTGATATCGGCTATCCCCGAGGTGACAGCCGAAAATTGGACAAAATTGGCACCGGTTTTTTCAGCAATAATTCGCGCCAAGGTGGTTTTGCCAGAACCAGGTGGTCCCCAAAAAATCATCGAGAACAATTTGTCAGATTCAATTGCTTCTCTGAGTATCTTTCCTCTGCCTACCAAATTTTCTTGACCAACAAATTGAACAAAATCTTTTGGCCTTATTCTGTCAGCCAGCGGTTGGGTTTGAAAATAATCTTGAGTTTGGGAAAAAAGATCAGGCATAAGCTTGCCAATTTTACCTTGGATAGTTGAGGAACTCAATGGGTTGTGCTGGACGCATATTAACTGTACACTTCTCCTTTCTTCTCCAGCATTGTTTTAAGATACATGGCAGGTAATTGATAATCAATAGCTTGATGAAACCGGTGGTTGTTGTATTTATCATTAAAGATAGCACATTTTTGATTAATCATCTCAAGATCAGGTAGCAGGCATCTTGCCAGTTAAAGAATTCATATTTAGCTGTTTGGATCAAACGTTCTGCTCGACCATTCATCTTAGGAGTGTGAGGATAAATAAAGTAGTGGGTAATACCCAGATCTTGGCAGATCTTGTGGAAATTCAACAGATACTCAGGCCCATTATCGGTGTTGACTGCAGTGATGCTAAAAGGGAAATATTTGCTAACCTTGAGTAAGAAGTCAGCTGCAGATTGGGAAGAGGCTGTCTTGGAAGCCCAGATAAAACCATAGCGGCTTTTACAGTCAACAGCGGCAAAAAGATAGAATCGTACTCCAAGTATATAGAGATACTTGGTATCAATCTGAACAAGTGATCCTGGGTCTTTTTCTCTCAGTTCCCTGGCAGCTTTAATTCTGGCAATTTTGAAGTTTCTGTATTTTTTAAGTCTTTTTCTATGTTGGGTATTGAGAAGTTGGGGATCATTGTTAATAATTCTTTGGATCTTTGTGGTTCCCAGACAAAGACCGAAACTTCTCAGTTCTGCCTGGATTTCATACTTACTCTTTTCAAGATCCCCTTTTCTAATTTCCTTAACCTTGGTGATCAAATCTTGAGGTGTGGTTTCTGTCCGAAAATGAAATCTTGGACCACGTTTTTTCTCCTCCAAAGTTTTCAAACTGTAGGGATTAAATCGTCTCTTCCAACGATAAAAAGTATCAGGTGAGATACCAAAATGCCTGATGGTTAACCTAGCACGTCTGTGATGAGTTAAATACCAGTCAAACCAGCAAAGTCTGGTTTGGGCAACCTTAGATAACCTTGCTGTTTTAACCCGTAACTTGGGAAACACTTTAAAAGCTCGCATATACGAGCCATTGTATGATCCTTTCACAAACTAGCAAGTGTTACGGGAAATATCGCGTCCTAGACATGGGTGTTTAGAAGTTTAGTCTATTAATAGTTGTCATTAGTCGTCATTCTCAATGCCATAGGGTTCGCAAAAATGATTTTTTTCTGGATCATTTCCTGTAAAAAGTTGTTTTGCTTCTGAAAGGATGTGGCAGATCGCTTCTCTTTCTTGAGAATAATTAGAGAACGAAAATAATATTGATAGATCTTCAGTTTGACACGAAATTTGCAGACCATTCTGCAAAACATTGAGTGTCAATTCTGACTGATCATCTCTGGGAACAGTGATTTTAGTTTGGCATTCATCGCTTGAGGGTTCTTGTGGAAGTTTTTTAATGATTTCTATTAGTAAACTTTCTTCGCCTGGGCGATATTGGAAAAATCTTCCTTGCCATCCAGTTGCATTGATTAAACCTGAGTGTGGTTGGAGCAAAAAAAGAAAACCATCAATTTCATGAATATGATCGGTTAACTCTGGGATTTTTGCTGGTGGTCGTTCAATAGGACTCATGAGATTAGTTAAAATTCCTGACTAATTATAGCACCTCTTTTTACAGTTTCAATCATTAGTAGATTTGTATTTTAGATTCGAGATTCCAAACAAGCTAGGATTTTAACTATTCATAATCTTAAAGCGTCAACCATTTGCCATGATTGGTTGCGTGCAATATTTAAAGATGGTGTAACTCTATGAGATTTCTTTTTAAGGAGTTGGTACCTTTTCCTCAAACCATTTTTCTGAGATCCAGCCTTCACCTTCGATATCACCAACTAAAGAATATGATTCATAAGTTTGATGGTTAATTCTTACTTTCCACCAGTTGGCTTCCTCTTCAACGACTTGACCATTTTCAAAGACATATTGACCGTTTTCAATAACATATTCTGTGACTGGCTGTGGGCCTTCTATAATTTCAACAGTATCCCCATTAAAAACAGCCGGCCATTCCTCATTCTTAAACCATTCTTGGGTAATCAATACTGGTCTTAACAAAATTCCAGGGCTTGTTGTATCCTTGTCAACGATTTTCACCAGATCTCCGAGTTGTAAATTTTCCTGGGTTTGAGCCTCAGGTTTTTTTTGCTCACTCTGCTGATTTAAGCTTATTCCCTTGTTATGAAATTCTTCTTCCTCAAACACCACATTCTTGAAAAAATCATATTTTGCTTGAAGAATTTGAAAGGCAACTGGGTCTTTATCTTTCAACTCTTCTAGTTTCGCTCTAAAATCATCTCCAGACCAAAAGTACCACATGAATGTTTCTGCATAGTCTTCCTTTATATTTCGTTTTGCATTGTCGTCGACATATTGATTGACCAAATCAGTACTTTGGTTTTCATTTAAGAACCTTACGGAATCAACAGCTTTCTGATAATTTATAAGACTTGCTCTTTCTCCTTTATCTCTATCACCTTCTTCATAATTCGAGACATCCGATATAAAATGGCCCCATTCGTGGACGACTCCGCCATCCCATATACTGCTTCTAAGAATTACGGTGAACGGTGAGTTTGGTAGATCGTGTTCAAAATATTCACCGGCAACGTTTTCTCTGATTCCAACAGCCATGATTGTTTTTGGTTGAGGATATCCATGTTGTTCTAGCGTTCGAGTGATCTTTGCCATTGCCACGAATGAATCTTTGGGAAAATAGAGAAAGGATTCTGGGGTGAAATAAATGTTTTCAATATTTGCAGCAATATAATAAAGGTCTTCTAGATTCGCCTCGGCTTCTTTGATGCCTTCAACCGCTCTTTGCCGAAGCTGCTGATCATTGCTTTGATCGGCTATTTTTGCCCAATGGGCTTCGGATACCAAAGCATCTACGATTGCCGAAGCTAGGTGAAAATCTTTTGGTTTGGAAAGATCGAAGTTCACACCATCTAATGTTAGTTTATCGGATCGATAATCAGTCTCAAAAGTTGGACTGACGAAGACTTTATTATAAAGTTCAGCTCCATATAAAGTATGGTTTATTGCCAATTGTCGTAAAGGCTTGATGATATCTGTTGAATCATTGAAATTGGCAGCTTCGTTAAAAGTCTCTTGATAATATCTTTTTGTTTCTTGCCACTCCGTTAATGTTGCTTCTTCGACTGGGTTTACAACTTCTATCCTCTTGGCAGGTTCAACTTTGAAACTCTCTTCGCCTAGCATTATGACGGCTTCCCTGCGGGCCTCTCTAAATCCACATTCGGCACCTGCTATAAAACCAATCACACCACCTATTGTTCCCGTTATGCAAAAGAGGGTAAGAAGCACGCCTCCTGTTTGCCTCGTTTTGGGATCTTTCCAATCAATAATTTCTTCCTCCTGAGGAGTTTCATCTTCCCAGCCTTGCTCTTCATTGATCTGAGGTTCTTGATCCTTAAGCATTTGGGGAGATTATATCATTTGCAGTCAAAGTTTCGACTGTGAATTATTCGTATCTTAAGGCCTCAATCGGATTGAGGCGGGCAGCGCGGATGGCAGGGGCAACCCCAAAAATTATTCCGACAAAGGCGGAAAATCCGAAAGCTAAAATTACTGACAGTGGTGTGATTGTTGCTTTCATTAAAAAGTTTAAGCCGATTGTCGAAAGACCAGCCAAAATGAGGGCAATTAGTCCTCCAACGACTGATAAAACAATTGCTTCAATTAAAAATTGGACTAAAATGTCCCTTGGTTTTGCGCCGACTGCTTTCCGAAGTCCTATTTCTCTTGTTCTTTCAGTTACTGATACAAGCATAATGTTTGAAATGCCGATTCCTCCAACAAGGAGTGAAATTCCGGCAATTCCTGCCAAAACTGTTGTTACTATCCCCAAAATAGTATTGGTAATTGATTGGGTTTCTTCCTGGGTTAGAGTCGAAAAATCGTCTTGCGAAATACGTTTTTCAAGAAGGTTGTCAATTTCCGATTTTACTTTGGGGATATTTTCTGCTGAGTCTGCTTTTATTATAATCCATGTTGGCCGGTCAAAGTTTAACTGTATTCTTGCTGATTCTAACGGCAGGATGACTAGATTATCTCCATCCTGTCCTAAAGTTGAGCCTTGGCTTTCTAAAATCCCGATAACTTTGTAAGTTTTATCTTTAACCAAAATTTCTTTTCCCAAAGGGTCAGTGTTTTTAAAAAGTTTTTCAACTAAAGTTTTACCGATAATTGCTACCCTTTTGGCAGCGTTATTTTCCGAATTTGTAAAAGTTCTTCCTTTTTCAACTTTGTAGTCCCCTATTTGGGAAAATTCCGGTTCGACTCCCAAAAACATAACAACTTTTTTCTTTTCATTTTTGTAGGCAACACTTACTGAGCTTTCTATTCCGGATGATACGGCAACGGCATTTTTGACATTTTGCCTGATGTCTTCTGCGTCCGAAAACTTGAGTTTGTTGGTCTGCGAACCCTGGGCTCCCATTAATCCTTCATCTAAGTTTCCAGGCATGACGTAAAGGGTGTTTGTCCCCAGTTTTTCAAACTGTTCATTTATGGACTCTTGAAGACCGGAACCTAAGGACATTAAAATGACAACGGAATATACTCCGATAATTATCCCAAGCATAGTCAGAGCGGACCTTACTTTGTTTCGTCTTAAGGCCTTAAGAGCAATTCTTGAGCTTTCCCTAAAGTTCATTTTTTGCCTTTTTTGGAATCTTCTATTATTTCTCCATCTTTCATTGAGACTATTTTTTTGGTTTTTTGAGCCAAGTTTAAATCATGGGTGACAATAATAATAGTTTTACCTTGTTTGTTTAAGGCCGCCAAAAGTTCCATTATTTGAATTCCGGATTTTGAATCAAGATTTCCCGTCGGCTCGTCGGCAAAAATAATCGGAGGGTTACAAACTAAAGCTCTTGCTATTGCCACCCTTTGTTGTTGGCCGCCGGAGAGTTGTGAAGGAAAATTTTTGCTTCTGTCAGAAAGTCCAACATCGGCAAGGATTTTTTCAGCTTTGCTTTTCCTTTCGGAGGCTTTAACATTATGATTGTATTGTAAAGGAAGCATTACGTTGTCCAGTGATGAGGTTCTGTCTAAGAGATTGAAACTTTGAAAAACAAACCCTATTTTTTCGTTTCGAAGGTTAGCAAGTTCGTCTTCTGAAAAATCTTTAACCTCTTTCCCATCGATAAAAATTTGTCCTGAAGTTGGTTTATCCAAAAGCCCCAGAAGATGCATTAAGGTTGATTTACCGCAACCAGACTGACCAACAATTGCTAAAAATTCTCCTCTGTGGATAGTTAAGCTGACATTCTTTACTGCTTCGACAGAAACACCTTCTAATTGGTAGGTTTTTGAAAGATTTTTCGTTTGGATGATTGCATCATTTGCCATTGGCGGGAATTTTAATTTTTTGACCTTCTTTAATTTTGTCGGTTTTTTCGGTAATGACTATTTGGCCCTCGGAAATGCCGGATTTTATTTCAATTTGGTCTTGTGATTCAAGACCGGTTTCAACTTCTATTTTTTTTGCTTTACCGCTTTCAACCACATAGACGAATTTTTTGGTGTTTTCTTCAAAAACTGCAGATTGAGGCACGGCCAAAACGTTTTTAACTTCGTTAGTTTTAATTTCCGAGTCGCCTCCAAGGCCGATTATTAGAGGTGAATCAAAGGAATTAAGTTTAATTTTTACCTTTATAACATTAGTACCAACTGAAGTTTTGGTGATTTGGGCCTCAATTTGCCAAATCTCTCCTTCAAATTCTTTATCTGGGTAGGCATCAATGGTTATTTTTGCTTTTTGGCCAATTTTTGTTTTACCAATGTCATTTTCATCAAGCTCTGTTTCAAAAATCGGTTTTTTAAGATCAGCAACAGTGGCGATAGCTGTGGTGTAGGCAATAATATTTTCCCCTTCCCTTTTGCTAACTGAGGTGACAGTTCCGTTAACCGGAGAAGATAAGTCAGCTTCTTTTAAATCATTTTTAGCATCTTGGAGCTGGGCGTAAGCAGTGTCTCTGGCGGACTCTGCTGCTTCTCTGAGATTTTTTTGGGTTTCAGTTTCGTTTTTCGTTCCAATGTTGCCAAAACCGCCGTTGCCGTATTGGGAGAGGTGGATATCGTCTAAAACTTTTTGGACATCTGATTGGGCCGCCCGGTAGACGTTTTCTTTCTGACTGATGGCTGATTGTAAGTCAGTTTTATTCAGAGAGGTGATAATTTGGCCTTTTTTGACTTGATCACCTGCTTTCAAATTAATTTTCTCGATTTTGCCCGAAACTTTAAAGGTTAGATCAGCTCTATTTTCAGAAGAGAGTTCACCTGTGGCGAAAACTTTTTCCTCGATGTCTTGACGGCTGATTTTTTGAGTGGCGATGGTTTCTTTGCCCCGCTGGCTGAAGAAAAAGACGACTAAAGCAATAAGAGTGATGATAATCGCAACGATGATAATTTTTTTGCGCATTCTCTAAATTCTATTTTTTTTTGACCGGTTGGTCAAGCTTCTATTTCCAAACCGTCGTGGGCGATGTGGAAATTTTTGCCGCCTTTTTCTTGGACAAATTCTTCAAGTTCTTGGTGTTTGCCACTTTTGTGACCCAGGTGGACAAAATAGACTTGGTTCGATTTTAATTCCTTTGCCAGTTTTATTCCTGCCTCGATTGATTGGTGGCCTCTTGATTGCTCCAAAAGTCTTGAACCATCCATGACGAATAAGTGGCTATCTTTAATAACTCCCTCGGAAAACTTTGGAATTTTTGCAAAATCTGGAACATAAGCCATAATTTTTCCAGATTTAATTTTTATTCCGAAGCAGGGCTGCCTGGTGTGTTCAACAGAAAAATATTCAGCCTTTGTATTTTTGTCAATTTCAAATGGTTCAAAGGCCTTGACGATTTTTATTTTGAATTGGAATAAAAAGAAATCCATAAGTCTACGGACGCCGTTTAAAACCTCTTGAGTAACTATTAAGTTAATTTTTTCCTGACGGTTGTAAATTTTCCCCAAGTCGTTAAGACCAGCAATATGGTCAATGTGCGAATGAGATATCAATAGGTGCGTAATTACGGATGGTCTGTTAGTGATTAAATGAGAGTAAGTTTCAGGACCGGCGTCAAGAAGGATTGTGTCGTTAACCAAAAGTTGGGTTCTGGTTCTCCTATCTTTCGGATCGCTTGATGTGCAAATTTCGCAATTACAACCCAATCTTGGCAGCGGCCAGCCCGCCGACGTCCCTAAAAATCTAATTTTCATCTTTCAACTCCGGATGGAGATCTTCTAAAATACTCAAAACATAAAGGCGAATGTGTTCTAGTTCCTCTTTTAAGCGGTTTAAGTTTTCGATTTCTTGATCCTTTCTTCTAATCATCCCTGGACCAAGCCGAACACTAGTTGACCACTTTTCAACTTTACTAATTTCGACCTCAATTTCTTCTTTCTTGCCATCAAAAAAACCCTCAAGTTTTGCCTTAGTCACCTGAGGGGTAACTCGATGAGCTTGTTCCCCGTGTTCCTTAGCCATTAGTGCGGATGGAGGGACTCGAACCCCCATGAGTTTTACCCCACACGGTCCTAAACCGTGCACACCCGCCTGCCAAAGCCTGTGCCAGAGGTGGGATTCGAACCCACAAATCCTTTCGGACACACGGTCCTAAACCGTGCGCGTCTACCAGTTTCGCCACTCTGGCATTGGCGGGCAGGTCTACCATTCCACCACATCCGCGCGTGCCTAATTTTAACAGAATTTACTTTATCTGTCGAGCTCGGGTTAAGGCTGAAAGATGTGCATCCCATTCAATTTGATCATTAAGTGGTTTAAGTTCGATTTTTCCGTAATTGCTTTCCAGCGCCTTGGTTATTAAAAAATCAGCAAAGTGAGGATTTTTTGGCAAAAGTGAGCCGTGAAGATAACAGCCAAAAACATTTTTTAAAAAAGCTCCCTCGGTTTTGTCTTGACCATTATTACCAAATCCTATTTCGACGGTTCCTAAGGGTTGGGTCTTGGCGCCCAGAAAAGTTTGACCACTGTGATTTTCAAAACCGACCAACCTGGCGGAGTGCTTAGTGCTAAGTGCTAAGTGATTAGTTAATTTGACGACTATGTTGCCGATCATCCGCCTGTCACCAGCAATCGTGTAGATATCCAGTAGGTCAATACCCAATAGTTTTGGTCCATCATGAGGTATGTAGTAACGACCTAAAAGTTGATAACCGCCACAAATTGCCAAAACTACCGCCCCCTCGCCAACTGCTTCTTTAAGTTTTTCTCCATTGCCTTTTTGTAAATCCGCCGAAACGGTAATTTGCTGTTGGTCCTGCCCACCGCCGAAAAAATAAAAATCAAATTTTTTCGGACTTAATTTATCGCCAACCGAAACTAGGGTAACATCGGCCTCAATTCCCCGCCATTGACAACGTTTGATGATGGTTGTGATGTTACCATCATCACCATAAGTATTCATCCGGTCGCCGTACAAATGACAAATATTTAATTTCATTCGTTATTCGTTATTTTCTAATTCTCCCAGAAGCTTTCAGTGTGTCCCATTTGAGCCAGAATTTTTTTAGTTTCAAGCATCGCCGTATAGGTGGGCAGAAAATAGATAGATTCTCCCTTTTTAGTTTGTTTAATAGCCATATGAATTGCCTTTTTGAGATTGTCAATTTCCCAAGTCTTGCTTTTAACCCCGGCATATTTGAGCCGGAGATTCATATCTTTTGCTCGAGTTCCAGAAATAACCGCTAAAGAAATTTTGCCGACCAGTTTTTCAAAATCAACATCCCAAAGCCAGGAAATATCCCGGCCGTCGGCAATCAAGTCATTGACCGCAATCAATATTTTTTTGGGTTTGGGATCGGCAAAAATAGTCCTGATAACTTCATTAAAACCAGTTGGATTTTTAACCAAAAAGAGGAAGATTTTTTTACCTTCAATTTCAATTTTTTCAATCCGGCCAAAGGCAGTGGTGAACTTTTCGATTCCATTTTTGATTTGGTTGTCGGGAATTTTTAAGGCCGAAGCAACGGCTGCGGCAGCCAGCAAATTGTAAATATTGTAAAGACCGCCGGCTTGGAATGTAATTGGCAGATGGTGGTTGTTTAAAAAAAGTGACAGTTTCGATTCCTCGGCTCCTTGCAGTTTGATATTTTGAGCAAAGACTTGAGTTTCTGGTCTTCTCTTTTGGCACTTTGGGCAGAAATATTTGCCAAGATGAGAAGCAAAGACAATTTCGAATGTCAGAGGTGTGGTACAGTAAGCACAATATTTGGTGTCAGCTGATCTTGACAGATCGCCTTGACAAACATTTTTGTCCTCAAGACCAAAATAAATTACTTGGCAGTTCAGGTTGTGTCCCAAGTGAGCTATCCCTGGATCGTCGGCATTAAGAACAATAGTTGTTTTGCCTGAAAGTTTCTTGAGTGCTGTCAGCCAATTTTTTCTGAGAGTATCGACTTCACCGTAACGATCAAGTTGGTCGCGAAAAAGATTGGTTAAAATTATTACCCTCGGCTTCACTTTTGCCAAAATTTTGGGCAGAGCCGCCTCATCAGTTTCCCAAAGCCCAAAATCGGCTTGGACGTGGCCAAAAAGGCTGGAATGTTTGAGCAAAGTTGAAACAATTCCTCGTTCAAGATTTGAGCCAGCTCGGTTATGGATAATATTTAATTTTTTTTCCTCTAGGATTGAAGAAATAATTCGGGCAGTCGTAGTTTTGCCGTTGGTACCAGAGATAACAATTGAAGGGAATGAATTGGCTAGTTTGGCTAAAAAATCTGGTTCAATTTTTAGGGTCAGAAGACCAGGCAAAGCCGTCCCCCCGCTTTTTTTGCTCAATTTGATAGCCAGAGCGGTTAGTTTGCCGGTGAGAATTGCTAGCAGTAATCTTGGATTGATCACGGGGTTATTGTATCAAAATTTACTTTATTTAAAATATATCAGCATTGCTGACGCAATCTGATATTTTCTTTCAGAAAAGCAGCCATTTTTTAAAATTTTCCTTCCTGTTAATGCGAAGCATTATATCGACTTGCGAAGATATATTTTTATTTGTGACCAAATAAAAATCCCGAAGTAGGCTTAGGGACATACTTCAGGATCTAAGCGGCATTATAGTACCGCCTATAGGTTTTGTCAATACCCCTTTTTGTTACTCCATTTCTCTCAAATATTCTTGGACATCTTGTGCCCAAGGTCCACCCTTTTCTAAAGAAGCTGGGACGTATTTTTGCATCAACTCTTGCGGCGTCCGATAGCCTTTATCGATGTACTCATTTTTTAACCCTTCGGCAACTTTCTTAATTCCATCCTGCCAAGTGTTAAAGCCTAGTACCTGATCGCCGTAAATCCCCCAGCCCCAAGCATTATAGGAATCTTTAGGTATGGCTTTTCCTCCTCCCGATTCTTTGACGGCAATGGCGGCCAGAAGTCGGAAATCAATCTGATACTGATCGGCCACCTTGACCATGTAGTTGGCGTAAGGCGCCAGCGGCGAGTTTCTTTTCTTTAAAAACTGTTCAACAATTGCCGGCCGGGCATCTTGGGCGGTAATCTCTTGAGAAAGCTTTCCCAGTTTTTGGGGCAAATTTTCAACTAAATTAACAGTGGAATCAACCAAAAGATTTGATGAGGATTGGAGGGCTAAAGCATTATTTTTGCCCAGAGATAAGTTCCAGTAGCAAAAAAAGCAGGCAAAAATCGTGATCGTGGTGGTAAAACACCAAAAAATGGGCAGACCGAAACTCTTCATTGCCTTATTTAAGTATAAGGTTTTTCTTAAAGGAAAAGTCAAGTTGCCAGACAAATTGACTTTAACTTTTTTAAATCAGCATTTTTTTTGTATACTGGAATTGGTAGAGCAAGTTTTATGAATTTTAAAAATTTGAAGAAACCGGAAATCTTCGAAGTTGGCGATCTCCTTTCTGCCAACACCCATCAACTTCTTGATCTTTTAAAAAGTTCTCCTGGCGGTCTTTCTGATGAAGAAGCCACGTTGAGAAAGAAAAAGTATGGACCGAATGAACTGCCCAAACAAAAGATCTATGCGATAAAGATTTTTTTGCGTCAGTTAAAAAATCCGCTGATAATCATCTTCGTCTTTGCGACTTCTGTCTCCTTTTTCTTAGGAGAGAAAACTAACGCCATCATAATTTTTTTGATGATGTTTGTCAGCATTCTTTTAAGTTTTTTCAATGAATATCGCTCCGAAAAAATAGCGGAAGGCTTGGCCAAAAAAATTTCCCGTAAAGCCAGAGTTATTCGTCAAGGTTTGGAAAAAGATATTGAAGTCAAAGATATCACAATCGGCGACCAGGTTTTGCTGACTCCAGGATCAATTGTCCCGGCTGATTTAAGACTAATTCAAGTTGATAATTTTGAAATTGACGAATCGGTTTTAACCGGCGAATCTGTTTCTGTCTTAAAAACAGATAAACCAGTCGATTTAAAAAATCCCGCGATTGGCCAATTTGAAAATTTTGCATTTATGGGCACGACTGTGATTAGTGGTACAGCCACCGGTTTAGTGGCTGCAATAGGTAAAGATACTGAATTTGGCAAAATCTCCAAAGCGGTGGAAAAACCAAAACCACTGACTGGTTTTCAAAGGGGAATTTTTGGCTTTGGAGCCTTTTTGGTTAAGGTTATTTTTGTTCTTGTCTTGGCAATCTTTTTAGTCAATGCGCTCTTGCGGCATGATCCCTTACAATCTTTACTTTTTGCTCTGGCGATTGCCATTGGTTTGACTCCAGAACTGCTTTTTTTGGTTGTGACCGTTGGATTGGCCCACGGATCGCAAAAATTAGCGAAAAAAGAAGTGATCGTCAAACAACTTGTAGCAATTGAGGACCTTGGTAATATGGATATTTTATGTACTGACAAAACCGGGACCTTAACTGAAGGTAAAATTGAGGTTGTTGACTTTATCGATAGCAAAGGTGAAACTTCAAAATTCTTACTCCAATTAGCTTTACTTTGTAGTTCGACTATTGTCGGTGATGAAATTTTGTCCAACACTATTGATGCGGCGCTTTTAAGTTACGCCAAGGATCGAAAAATTGAGTTACCCGTGGGTTTCGAAAAAGTTGATGAAGTGCCTTTCACTTATGAAAGACAACGGATGGCAGTTGGTGCCGATATCGGCGGTCAAAGACTTTTGATTGTCAAAGGAGCGCCTGAGAGTATTCTTGCTGTCTGTTCTTCAGTGGAGATTGATGGCAAAAATGAACCGATAACTCATTTTGCCGAGAAGTTTAAAAGTCAGTTTGTTTCCTTAAGTAAAGATGGTTTTCGAGTTATCGCTCTTGCCAAAAGAGAAATTGAGAAAAAAGAAAGATACCAAATTGACGATGAGAGAAAGCTTTCTTTTGTCGGTTTTATCACCTTTTTGGATAAGCCCAGAAAAGAAACTTTTGCTGCCGTTGAGAAGTTGGAGAAGTTAGCTGTTTCTTTAAAAATTTTGACCGGAGATAATGAATTAGTAACCGAACGAATTTGTCGAGAGCTCAAACTTCCCCTGGGAAAAACTATTCTTGGCAGTCAACTTGCAAAACTTGACAATAATCAACTAGCAAAGGCTTGTCTTGAGAATGATATCTTTGCCAGAGTTACTCCTGAACAGAAACTTGCAGTTATTATCGCCTTAAAAAAACTGGGACATACGGTTGGTTTTTTGGGTGACGGAGTTAACGATGTTCCAGCTCTCCAACAAGCCGACGTTGGGATTTCTGTCAACACTGCGGTTGATGTCGCCAAAGAGGCAGCGACGGTGGTTCTGCTGCGAAAAGACTTGGGGGTTGTTTCTGAAGGGATTGTTGAAGGAAGAAAAATTTTTGCCAATACGACGAAATATATTTTAATGGACACCAGCTCTAATTTTGGTAATATGTTTTCCGCCGCCGCCGGTTCTTTTTTCCTGCCATTTTTACCAATGTTGCCGGCTCAGATCCTTTTGAATAATATTCTTTATGATTTTTCTCAGCTTAGCTTGCCTACCGACAATGTTGACCCCGAAGCATTAGAAAAACCGAAAAAATGGAAGGTTGATTTTATCAGAAATTATATGATTTTTTTTGGACCAATTAGTTCGCTCTATGACTTTTTAACCTATGGCGTAATGCTTTTTGTTTTAAAAGCCAGCGAATCTTTATTTCAAACAGGCTGGTTTATTGAATCACTTGCCACCCAAGTCTTTGTGGTTTTTATGATTCGGACAACCCGCTCTCCATTTTATAAAAGTAAACCGTCAAAATTTCTTATTATTGGTTGTGTTTCAGTGGTCGCTCTGGCAATTTTTATTACATTTACCCCTTTGGGGGAAATCTTTAAATTTAGCATCCTGCCTCCAAAATTTTTTCTGATCTTGGCAATATTTGTGGTGACCTATCTTTTTCTGGTCGAGTTGGGCAAGAAGCTTTTCTATAAAAGATTTTCTCCATAGAGTTAGATAATTTTTGACATCAAGATTCTGCGGCGGTGGCTGGGAATTTTTAGGATTTTTTGGTAAAATGTGGCAAGCTTACCAAAGCCAGAGTGGCGGAATTGGTATACGCGTGTCGTTCAGAACGGCATTCCCATTGGGATTGTGGGTTCGAGTCCCACCTCTGGCACTATTTTTAGCCTATCCCAACAAGATTTTCTCAATACATTGATTTATCTCTCTTTTTTCTGCTAAGCTGAAATTGGAGAAGACTATTATAAAGTTACTAAAATGACTGAAGAAAAGGAAACTGCTACTAAATCCCCTAATACTGTAACCACTAAAAAACCGAAATTAGTTATTCTTTCTTTACTAGCACTATTACTATTTATAATTGTTGGATTTCTGCTTTATTGGTTTTTAATTAAACCACTTATGATAAAGGCTTATTGTGACAAAGAAGCAACTCAAAGAGCGGCTGCAGGACCTGAAGCTTATAATAAAGCGGTGAATGATTACCTTGAACAGACTTATAAAAATAAAGGTCCGAATTTCGATGTCCCTTTCCCCGCTCCTTACCCAGGTTATGAGGGTTTTTACAAAGCATGTCTCTCTCAAAAAGGATTATAAAGCTACGGAGTGGTATAGGTAAATTTGGCAGAAGAAGCATCAAATAAACTCTTCAAAAGTTCTTTTTCTTTAGGATCAATTGTTGTAAAATAGGTTCGAACATCGTACACTAGGGGGCACAAAATTATATTGGTTAGCCAGGCGCGCGGACGTGGTGGAACTGGTAGACACGCAGCCTTGAGGAGGCTGTGGCCGTAAAATCGGCTGTGGAGGTTCGAGTCCTCTCGTCCGCACCCTTGACGCAGGGGAGGGCACTTAGCTCAGTGGTTTAGAGCGTCCGGTTTACATCCGGAAGGTCGGGGGTTCAAATCCCTCAGTGCCCACTAGTGATTTTGAGTGTAAGTTAAAGTTAAAATAATAAGTTTTAAAGGTTAAATCTTGAAAAGGTTATTTTTTTTAATTGGGGCATTTTGGTTTTTTCTGGCCATTATTTTTGCTTCTTTGACTCCCATTTTGGCCCTTGGAGAAAAAGCTCAAGTTGTCTATTTTTATCTTAATAATTGTCAAGAATGTAAGGAAGTAAAGCCACTAGTCGATCGAATTGAAAAAGATAATCAAAGTCAGATTGAATTATTGCGCTTTGAAGTTTCCCAAAACCAGAAAAACCGCAACCTCTACATGGCTTATGCTCAAGCCTATAATCAAGATCTGAGCTCAATTGGTGTACCGATGATTTACATTGGTAATGATGTTTTGGTTGGTCGTCAGGCGATTGAAGGAAATTTTGCCAAGGCAATTGAAAAAACTTTAAAATCAGGCGCTGCTTTAAAAATTTCACCAACCGAGGCTGGGAATTTTCAATCGCCTTTGACTGGCCAAATTCAATGTGCCAACCGGACCGTTTGTCAGGTTTCAGGGTCTCCCCTTACTCTACCAATCGTTGCTCTGGCGGCAGCTGGCGATTCGATTAACCCTTGCGCAATTGCCGTCTTGATTATTTTAATTTCCTATCTTTTGGGGATGGCGGTTTCAAGGCTGCGTCTGCTTTCGATTGGCCTTTTATATATTGGTGCTGTTTATCTGGCTTATCTTCTTGCTGGTTTGGGAATTATGAAGTTTATCGACGTGATTCCAATTGAGGCTGCTTGGATCCAAATTTTGGCAGCAATTTTACTTTTGGTTTTTGCCTTTTTGAGTTTCTCCGATGCTTACTCCGCAGCGTTTACAGAAAGGCGTTCAATGTTGGCTATCCCCGGGTCAGTCAAACCATTAATTTCTCAATTCTTAAGCAAGGCTACTTTAATTGGTGCCCTGATAGCAGGAGTGATTGTGGCGTTTGTCGAGCTGCCCTGTACCGGTGCAATTTATTTAGGAATTCTTTCCTTACTTTCCTCATCAACTGACTTTTTGACCGGCCTTCTCTATCTTTTGTTTTACAACTTAATTTTTGTTGCTCCACTACTTTTGATTCTAGGAGCAGCCATTTTGGGGAAGGATATTAGGGTTTTTGAGAAATTTACCAAAGAAAATAAACCACTTTCTAAGGCTCTGATGGGAGCGGTAATGATTGGCTTGGTCGCTCTTCTTCTTTGGCCGTTGAGAGATTTTTTGACTTTAAAATTTCAGACGCTTTCAATGCTTGGAGGTAAGACAGCAATTTCTTCAGATATTTTGTTGACGGCGGTTTTGTCCTCAATTGTTTTCTTTTACTTCTTTTTGGCTTTTTTCAAACCAACTTTAGTTGGGATTTTAAAGATTAATATTTGTGCGATTTGCTCGGCAGTCGGTATTACCTGGGTTTGGCTTCTTTTGCTTCTGATTTTAGGCTTTCGATTTGACACTCAAATTTTGGCAGTCCTTTTGGGGATGAGCTTGACCGGGCTGATGTATTGGTTTGAGAGATTTTTTGTCAAGAAAAAACTTGCTCGTTTCTGGCTTTTCAGGATTACTTTTGTAGTTTTTGGCTTGACTGTCATTTTCGGTTTGGTTTTGGCAAAATTTGGGTGGCTTATTGGTGGTCTTGCTAGTTTTCTGCTTTGGACTTTAGGGTTTTTTGTTTTAATCTCAAGGGCAAGTCAGAAAACCATCGAGGGGGTTAAAAAGACAAGAGTTCTTTCCGATTTTGAAAAAAAACTGGAAAATTGTTGTTGAGTAAGGTAAAATTTGTTTGTTTTTGGCAGGATAGCCAAGGTGGTCACGGCGCACGTCTGAAAAACGTGAGATCTCGGTTCGACTCCGAGTCCTGCCACGCGGAAGTAGTTCAGTTGGTAGAACGTCTCCTTGCCAAGGAGAAGGTCGCCGGTTCGAATCCGGTCTTCCGCTCCCTTCTACCCAAGTAAAGAACTTGGGTTTTTTAATGTCATGAAACGATACTTAAAAATTTTACTGGCTGTTCTATTTTTTCTGTTACTTGTCATTGTTGCAGTTGACCTTCAGCGATCTTGGAGAAAACCGATTGAGAAAAGTAGGGTTTCTTATGGTTTGAATTTTTCGCCTCAAGTTTTTGGCCAAACTGGTCTTGATTGGAAAAATTCTTATACTCGCCTTTTGAACGAATACAATTTTTCCTGGGTGAGAGTCGCTTTTTACTGGAATCAAATGGTTGACGAAAATGGGAACTACCACCTTGATGATTTATGGTTTCAGCTGAATGAAGCAGAAAAAAGAAATGTCAAAGTAGTTCTTGTGATTGGTGCGAAAGCACCCTATTATCCTGAGATTTATTTGCCAGAAATTTATACCAAAACGATGAAATTTGGGGAGAAAATTTCCCAGCAATCTGAAGCTGGTCAAAAACTTCTGGAGTTGGAAAAAGATCTTGTTCCCAAACTGGCAACTTCTTTAGCCATCACCTATTGGCAGGTGGAAAATGAACCTTTTTCCGGACCAGTTAATAATTGGACGATTGATGAGGGTTTATTGGCCAAAGAAATTGAGTTAGTTCGCAGTCTTGATCCCCAGAAAAGGCCAATTATTTTGACTCATCCCGGACCTTATATTTTTGATCGAAAATGGCAACAATTGACAAAATTATTGGCAAACAAAGATATTTTTGGTGTCAATTATTTTCCTAAAACAAGAACGCCAGATATCGTTACCATTCATCTTTTTGGCAAAAACTTCAAAATCAATTGGCCTGATTTTATCAATCTGCCAGTTTATATCTGGGGGCCAATTTCACCTGATTTTGGGAAAGTTGCCAGTGAAGTTTCGAAAAATGGGAATAGCTTGTGGATTATGGAGATGCAGGCTGAACCATATTTAACTCAATTTAGCCAGGAAAAAGGGAAAATTTTCGTTTTCGGCCCCAAAGATATAATCGCCAGTGATTTACAAATCAGAAAATATGTCATCGATCACATTGGGCTTTGGGGAGCCAATTGGTGGCTGTTGGAAGAAAAAAGAGGAAATAATGAGTGGTTGAAAACTGTTGAAGAGACAGTTGGCAGGAAAGCTTCAAATTAAAAGTTATTTTTGGTAGAATTAGCTTTGCTAGGATCATTGCGGGATCGTCTAACGGCAGGACAACAGCCCTTGGAGCTGTTTATCTAGGTTCGAATCCTAGTCCCGCAGCTTTGTTTTAGCCTCAAAATATTTTTTTAGACTTTATTATTCTTTTTGTGTATAATCTCATTGATATGGAACAAAAAGAAGGTGAAAAACAAAGTTTCGAGGAAAGATATAGTGAAAATCTTTTTGGTACTCGGACACTGGAAAAAGGAACCGACTTAAGTTGTTACAAATTAGAGTTTGTTAATTGGAAAGAACGAGAAACTTTTATTAGGGATTTTATGCTTGATGCATTGTCTGCAGGTTATCAAGAAGCGTCATCTCCTGTTGTTTTGCCATTCAGTTCTGGCGGTAGTCATGTTGGCAGTCCTAATCTTGGAACAGTAACTCAGGTTTTTTTCTTCCTGAAAAAATAGTGTAGTTCGAAAATCGTCCCATTTAGCCAGCACCGCTTTTTAGCCTCAACCTACCCTATAACATAGGTTCTAATGTAGTAACAGTCCCGCAGCACCGATTTTTAGCCTCAAAAACTATATCAAATTGTTCAATCTCACTTAGAATTAGAACTTTAGGTCACTCTTGACTTTTAAAGATCGTCAGATTATATTTCTTACAACTGTCCGCGTGGCAGTTTATTTTTTTTAATCAAATAAAAAAATGGCCAAAGAAAGAAAGCAACAACCAGATCCCTTAGAAGTAATTAACTGGGATAATGAACATAGGCGTCTCCTCAAAAGCCATGTTTTAAGAAGTGTTAATATATTTGGCCTCACGTTTGGAAGTATTGGACTTGCAGAGCTAATTGGAGTCCCAAAACAAACGCAAGTAAATTTAGGCTTGCTTTCAGCTGGAACTATTGTTTATGGTAGAGAATTTATTCGTTCAGTCACCAACAAGCGATTTATAAAAGGTATTTCTCTTGAAGAGCTTGAGAAAGCGATTGATCGATTGAAACGTGTTGGGGTAAAAGAAGGTAGCGTCAAAAAAATGTTTGACAGTCGGGGCGGAATTTCAAATGAGGTTGGCGAATACTTACTCGCCCAAAGAATTAGAGCCACGAAGTATTACTTAGCAAGACGGGGAAGGTTAAGAGAGTACGAAAAATTTAAATGGCTTGATACTGTACCAATTAACCCAAAGGTAAAACCAACTCGCGAGGACGTTGAAGAAGTTAAAGAATGGGCTAGGAATTATCAAGAGAGAACCAATAATTTTGTTAATGAACTTGCTAAAAGAAAGAATGTGGTTATTCAATGTGGCGATGAGATAAATCCTCGCACAACAGAAGTATTTCTATTTCATGATCCTGACGATTTCTGGAAACACGAAACATTACCTCTAATTGATGTCATGCGAGGCTTTGCAGCCACTCAGGACGAACTTCATGATTCAGTTTCTATAATTAATGCTATTAATCTCTATAAAGATCCCAATCATTATGATGGCATCTATTCTCCAAAAGGTAGACAGCGGATAGCAGATTTTTTCGGCAAAACTTGTCTCTTTTACACGGGAGCTGACGTTGGCCGGACTAGTGTTAATCGATATGGAGTCTGGGAACCTGAAGTTGCAGTTGTTGATACGGTTGTCGAGTATCTAACTGGTTTAAGACGCGATCCTTATTCTTGTCTTGAAACTGTTGAACCAACAAAAGCAAAAGCAGAAAAAATTGGATTGGAGCTTGCTACAGCTTAATTTTAGCCTCAAACTATCCTATAACATAGGTTCTAATGTAGTAACAGTCCCGCAGCTTTGATTTAGCCTCAATTCTTGCTTTGCATTTTCCATTTTGCTAGACTGGAATTGTGAAAGAAAAAGGATTTGCAATAATATTTATCATCGTTGGAGTATTGTTGATTTTGGGGGTGATCACTGGAACATATTTATTAATAAAATCTAATACTCATACTCAAAACCCATCATTACCCAAACAAATATTAAAACCATCTTTAACTCCTACGCCAACACCTTCAGCAGTAGTTTCAAACAATGATGGTGTTAACTTAGTTGTTCCAAAAGACTGGTTAGTTTACAAAAATACTAAAGTTGGTTTTCAAGTTAGTTATCCTCCGAATTATTCTAAACCGATTACATCCCACTTTGCTGTTGCAAATGGACAAGAAGACGGTGATGTGGTGATTGGGGGAGATTCTGAGAAAGGTTTTTTAATAGATATGGTACCAGCACAGACAGGATACACCTTAGAAGATTTTTTTAACACATCTCTCTCAATGATTGGAGCTGAAGAGAAAAAAGCATTTAATAAGGAATCTATTAATGTAGATGGTGTGGATGGAATAAAGGTAGATATAGGTGGAAGAACCACGCAAGCAATATTTAGAACTAAAACTTATTTCATTACTTTAAATAATCATACTCCGCCTACCGTTTCAAATGAAAATGAAAAGGAATTTAACACAATGATAAATAGCTTAAAATTTCAAGTGAAGTAGCAACAAAAAGTTCTTACAAGTATATTTCCCCTAGTTTTAGAGGCTTGTTATTCGTATTCATACATCATGGTTTTAACATCCTTCAAGTTCCATGTCTTCAATTAGCCCCGAACTAGATTTAACAAAGATAGATATTCCCCAACCATCCCATTTACACAAAATTATAAGCAAAAGAATTCTCCACGAACCAATTCCTATTTTCCTCAACAACCTCTCTCAAAAGGTTCGAACTGCGTAAGATCAGGGCAGCCAATCCCCAGATTCAGCGTGTTTTGCTACTATATCAAAGCCGTTTCAAGTTATTCCTCAATATAAAATGACCAAATATACCAAGTATTAGGAAGAGGATAGAGACTCCATAAAGTAATATTAAAAGGAGAAAAAGCCCTCCTATAACTAGACCTCCTTCATCAACCGAAGAAGTTGTTGCAGCGCTGTAGAATACGAAGATAGTGGAGGCTATATTGGCGAGCAATATAATTGCGATAACAAAAAGATTAATCTTCAATGCATTTTTTAAACTGTTTTTTGAATAAAAGTAAAGTCTTATAAAAATATAAAAGTAGATTAGTGGAACAGGTAGAGAGAAAGCTAACCAGAAAGCATCAGAGGAAATTCGACCTTGGAGAATTGATGGTGCAAAATTATTTCCTGAGTAGTAAATTATGTCACTGATAACAAAATATAAAACAAATACTGTAGGAATAATTGCCGCCAAAAAATAAATCCACTGCAAAGCTTTGATGCTTGGCGGTTTTTCTATATTTTGACTTTGGGCAGTTTGAACTTCTTGGTCTACCTTTACAGTTTCATCCATTACTTCGATCTTATCATAAAATTAAAATTAGTTCTAAAAACTATCCCATCTAGCAAGCTAATTTACAAAAGCATACCCTCTTTCCCTAAAATAAGTTCCAACATAGTCAACTGCCCCCAGCTTTGTTTTAGCCTCAAACTATCCTATAACATAGGTTCTAATGTAGTAACAGTCCCGCAGCTTTGATTTAGCCTCAATTCTTGCTTCGAATTCCCTTTATTCTTCTCAATTCAAGTAAGTGTTGGTATTGCCAATCTCGTTCTTTGGCTACGGCAGCATCGGCATCAGAGGGGTTGGTGGCTCTATAGATAGCCTGTTGGGCATAAAATGCAGGACCATAAGAATGTCGGGGAACATGTGCAGTTGCCACCGCTTGACCTGCGGCACGGGCAGCAGAGCGGGCGGGACTATCTTCTCCTACTTCACGGGCAGCAGCATGAGCATCAAGTGCAGCCTTGCGAATAACTGCCATCTTAAATACCCCTGTATCGATCCATGTCTTAAGTGTTTCGATAGCTTGTCGAGGACGATGATCCTGCGGATATTTTTCCTCAAAGTAGGGCATGACACGCTCGGCACAATCAAATGCCCAGATGGCTAACGTTTTATGGTCAGTTTTGCTCACAAGCTCTAACATCTCTTCGTCTTTGTGTGTAATTGAGAATTTTTTTTGCTCCATATTAGTCTTTAGATTTTAACATAGTTACGTTCATAATAAGTTCCAACATAGTCAACTAGCCCCAGTTATGACACATTGGCAGTAGCCATTCGTGCACCCATAAATACCACCGATGAGATGGGATAGCTCATTGTTTTGAAGAACTTACCTTCTAATAAAAATCTTGAACATTCTTCCGAGTTATCACCTAAAAAATCATATGAATGTTCTGATAAGTAGTCAAAGAAATTTGTGGACGTTGATTGACAAGAATATGGTGAAAGCTGAACACGTTCATATTCCAGTTTTGCTTTTGTAACAATACCTAGGTAACCGCTTCTCCCAGATAATATGGCAACAATTCTGGGTGTTAAAAATTCATCTTGTTCAGGACCTAATTCTTTCAGGACTTTCTCAATTGCTGAACATGGATGTTGATTACTTGACAACTCATTTGCAATGGACTCAATATGCGAACCATTAGCCGCGATTACAAAAGGACCGACGACCATAAGACATTTATAAAGTAAATAAGGATTTTTTGAATTTTCCTCCTCAAACTCAAATCCAGATTTTGAAACAACAAACGCTTCATTTCCTTGAATAACAATTTGTCTGTGTGGATAAGAACTTGAGCTAAGTCTGTAACCGATAAATGGTTTTGTAGTCATTCCAACTGCCACTAATCTGCCAGTATATATTTTTGATTCTTGCTCGTGGCTTTCTTGATACCCTTTTGTTTCAGTCATACTTGCAAATTTTATCATTTTTTAATTGGGGAAAGCATAGCTTTGAAGAAACTCCCTTGTTTGCTGATAAACTAACTCAGGATAAGGAATAATCGCAACCCAATTTGCGGTTCGGAAATAATCGACGACTCCCAGCTTTGACTTGAAGCTAATTTATCCTATAACATAGGTTCTAATGTAGTAACAGTCCCGCAGCTCCACTTTTTAGCCTCAAAATTTAATACTCCTGATGGGGCGATCAAACCTTTTTAAATCAATAAATTACTGTAAGTTTAAAATACGTATAATTTATTGAAAGGATTAATCTTTTTCTAATCTGCTATTTTCTTGAAAAAATTACTTAATAGATATAAGATAATTTAAACCAAAAACTTTGATTAGTAATGTTTGAGATAAAAAGGTACTAATAATGAACGTAATTGAAACTAAAAAACTTACCAAATATTACGGAAATGCTCGGGGAATTATCGATGTAACTATGAGTATTGAGGAAGGCGAGATTTTTGGCTTTATTGGCCCAAACGGTGCAGGAAAATCCACCACAATTAGGACCCTTTTAGGCTTGATTTATCCAACTAGCGGTAGTGCCACAATTTTCGGAAAAGACATTATTGAGGCTGGCCCAGAGATAAGGCAAGAAATTGGGTATTTGCCATCTGAAGTTTTTTACTACGATGACATGAAGGTGATAGACCTGTTGAACTACTCAGCTAGCTTTTATAAAAAGAATCCTCAGGTAATTAATAAAAGGATTGGAGAGCTCGCTGATCTTTTGGATCTAGAGCTGAGGAAAAAAATTGACGATCTATCCTACGGAAATAAAAAAAAGGTCGGGATCGTTCAAGGCTTGCTTCACAAACCAAAACTTATTATTCTCGATGAACCAACTGGTGGGCTAGATCCTCTAATCCAGCAAAAATTCTTTAGTCTCTTAAAAGAAGAAAATGAAAAGGGTGCCAGTGTTCTTTTCTCATCACACATTTTGAGTGAAGTCCAGCGTCTTTGCGATCGGGTAGCAATTATTAAAGAGGGCAAAATTATCAGAGTTCAAAAGATAAGTGAGCTTTTGGAAAATAACTACAAACGATTCAAGTTAGATACTGCTACAAAGGTTGATAAAAAATTCTTCGCAAATATCAAAGGAATCAAGGATCTTTCGATTTCCGATCGCAGTGTTAATTTCCTTTATCGCGGACAAATTAACGACATTACCCAAAAAATTGCTAATCTTGATTTAAACAATATTTTGATCGAGGATCCAAATTTAGAAGAAATCTTCTTGCATTATTATCAATAGGATTGGCGTGAACATCTTTTGGCATGAACTAAAACAGTATCGAAGATCAACCATTGTCTGGGTTTTGTCGCTTTGTTTCATTGTTCTTTTCTTCCTATCTCTTTTTCCTGTTTTTTCAAAAGATGTTGAGACAGTCAGAAAGATTTTCGAATCTTACCCAGTTGCAGTCAGAGATGCTTTGAACGTCCAAATTGATATCTTCTTTACCTTGAATGGTTTTTATTTATTCATTTTTACTTATATTTTGCTTACCGGATCGATCCAAGCAGCTAATCTTGGGGTAGGAATTATTTCCAAAGAAGCTGCGGGGAAAACTTTTGATTTTTTACTGACTAAACCAATTACCAGAACACAGCTGATCACCAGAAAAATCGCGGCTGCTCTAACCTTACTTATTGTTACAAATATTGTTTACCTTGCCGCTGCTGTTTTTACTGCTAATACAGTTTCTCATGGCGACTTTGAAATGAATATATTTATTCTAATTTCGCTTACTTTGATTTTGGTCCAATTAATGTTTTTTACAATTGGTTTATTTCTTTCCGCCGTTCTACCCAAGATAAAATCAGTCGTTACAGTTTCACTGCCACTCGTCTTTGCCTTTTTTATTATCGGCATGCTCGATTCTATTTTTGGGAACAAAGTCCGCTATTTGACACCGTTTAAGTTTTATGATCCAGCTTACATTATCAAAAACGGGACAATTGAATTTAAATTTTTACTGATTGAAGCTATATTTATCGTAATTGTAACAGTAGCGGTTTATTATCTTTTTAACAAAAAGGATATCTCTGCAGCGGATTAAGTAAAAAATGAACGTATTTATTAGAGAGTTAAAAGTGAATAGATATCCACTCCTTGCGTGGTCGGTTGGAGTGGTTCTTTTAATTTATTCCGGTATGTTAAAATTTGCTGGTTATCAGTCTTCCGGCCAATCTATTAATCAAATTCTCGACCAACTACCAAAATCTGTTCAGGCAATACTTGGTTTAAATGTTGGAATAGATCTCTCTTCCGCCAAGGGTTTTTATGCCATCCTTTTCTTTTACATTATTCTTGTCGCTACAATCCACTCTTCACTTTTAGGTGCCGGTATAATTTCAAAGGAAGAAAGAGATAGAACTTCTGAGTTTTTATTTGTTAAACCTATACCTAGAGCAAAAGTTCTCACAGCAAAACTTTTAGCGGCTTTCTGTAATATTTTGGTGCTCAATTTGGTTACGCTTGTTTCCTCCGTTTGCTTAGTGGCTATTTACAATAAAGGTGCCAGCGCTACGCATGACATTATTTTGCTTATGGCTGGGATGTTTTTCCTACAACTTATCTTTTTATCTTTAGGGGCTGCAATTGCAGGAATTAGCATAAAGCCAAAGGGATCGGCCTCAATTGCCTCGGCAATTTTACTTTTTACTTTTCTTCTCTCGATTTTTATCGATTTCTACAGTAAACTCGAAAACCTGAAGTATTTAACACCATTTAAATATTTTGACGCTAAAAGCGTGCTAACCAGCGGAAAACTTGATCCATTTTATTTGGTTTTGTCCGCTATCATTGCCGTGGTGTTAGTTGCGACAACTTATCTGTTCTACACTAAAAGAGATCTTGATGTTTAATTTTGTCTAAATATACCCATAAAAAGTTCTAACATTATCTATCAAACGCAGCACCACTTTTTAGCCTCAAACCAGTTCCTCACATAGTCTACCAGAGCGGGCTTAATTTAATTGAAGAAAGTTATCAACCTTCTGATACACTAATTCAGGATGAGGCACTAGCTGAACCCAATCAACAGTTCGGAAATTATAAACAATCGCCAGCTTTGTTTTAGCCTCAAACTACCCTATAATATAGGTTCTAATGTAGTAACAGTCCCGCAGCATTTTGTGCTGTATGTTAGCTAGTAGACCTGGTTGTGGGTGCCAATGTCGTAGAGCCATAATTCATTGTCCACAATTTTATAGACTACTCTTATGTCTCCAGTAACTGAAAAAGCTCGATAACTGCTACGCTTTCCAGTTAGTTTGTGAACTCTAAGTCCAGGATTATTTGGATTTTCAAGGAACTGTTTGAGTCTAATTTGAAATTGAGTAACTAATTTGGGATTTGAAGCTATTCTTTTCTTATAATTTTTGGAGAATTCTTTATGGTACTTTATTAGCATTCAATTGAGATATAAGTTCGTCTACATCTTTTGCAGGATGAATATTCTTACCTTGTTCAAAGTCTTGCGATTCTCTTAAATAGCGTTTTTCGGATTTTTCAGAAAGCATGACAGATTCCTGAATAGTGACATCAACTTTATTTGCAGCAAACTTTGATAGGAAAACTCTAATTACTTCTTGTAAGGAAGAAAAACCCTGAGCATGAGCTACTTGTTCTGCTTCGTTTTTAAGCTGTTGATTTATTGGTATTTGTAATACGATTCTCTGCATATATTACAATTATAATGTTTTGATAATCATATTGCAAGTACCAATTTATCTTTGGGCGATTTACTAAGCAAACTTTTTGATCTTTTCCAAACTAACTTAGGATATTTAATATTTCCTGCCCAATCTAAAGTTCAGAAATAGCAGCCTTCTCGCCTTTTGGGCTGCGCTTCCTGTTATTTTTTCGCAAGCTCAAAAATCATCAACAACAACCAGCATTCCTCCTAACATTTTCCACAAAAACATAAAGCCAAAATTTGTTTTTGCTTTCCTTTTAACCTTAATCCGAATTTATTCTCAAGGAAACTAGCTTAATAAAGAAAGTCAAAACATCTTTGCCAAACAATTTAAATTTTTCCACCAAACAACTGCTCTTCTAAAGTGCTGCTTGCTTATCCCCTATCATCAGAAAAATCAGTTATCTTTTCTTCTTCTTTTTTGCTTTCTTTTTGGCCACAATTTTCCACCTCCTTTCAACCACTAAAAAAGATCCTTGAGAGGATCTTTGTCACTTACTTTTGGAAGATCAAATGCAATTTTGGGCAGTTTAAACACAGCAGGATTTTTAAAACTTCAGCTTTATTTCATCTAAACTTTTTTAAAATCATTTGTCAATATCCTAATTATCCTAATTTTTTCTCAAGTAAGAATAATACTGTTGACATTCAAAGTATTATAGTTTATCCTTGTGAACAATTGATTATGTTGAAGAAACTGGCTGTAATTTTTCTTCTTTTTTTCACCCTACCGTTGATTGTTACAAGTTCAGTTTTTGCTGCCAAGGATAAGAGCGAACAAAAAGTAGTCGTTCTTCTCAAAAACGAGGTGGTCAACAAGGATTATTTTGCCGCCGGCCAAACGGTTACCCTTTCAGGAACAGTTAATGGCGATGCTTATTTGGCGGGAGGGAATGTGATTGTTGAGGGAGTGGTTAACGGCGATTTACTGGCAGCAGGTGGAGTGGTGACTGTCCGGGGCAAAGTAAAAAATGACGCCAGACTGGCCGGGGGTCAAATAGTTGTTTCATCTGAAATTGGTGGGAGCCTCACCACTGCCGGTGGAACAGTTAATCTTACTGATTCGGCAAAAATCGGTGGTAGCCTGGCAGCTGGAGCTGGGACCTTGTCGGTTTTTGCGCCAGTTGGTAAGGGTGCAAATATTGGTGCAGGACAAGTGACTTTAGGTAGTAAGTTTGGCAGTGACGTAACAATGGCGATTGGCCAACTCACCCTGACTCCAAATACCCAGATTGCCGGGGACTTGACCTACTGGAGTGAGCAAGCTGCTCAAATTCAAGAAGGTGCTCAAGTTTCGGGCAAAACCATTCATAATCTACCACCTCAGAAAGTGGTTGAAGAAGCTCAACCAACTCAATTCTTGGGTTTTATCGCTGGTCTTAGTTTGATTGTCAAGATTATTAGCCTGATTTCAATTTTCATCGTTGGTTTAGTTCTTTTGAAATTTTTCCCTGTTTATACTCAAAGAACAGTCAATGTTGTCCTTAAAAAACCAGGGGCAAGTTTTTTCGTTGGCTTGTTGACTTTAATTTTAACGCCAATAATTTTTGTCATCCTTTTGGTTACGGTTGTTGGTATTCCCCTGGCCTTAATTTTTCTAGTTTCAATCTTGTTTATTACTTGGTTGGCAAAAATCTTTGTCAGTTTGGCTCTTGGTGAGAAAATTTTGGGCTCGGTTGGCCAAAAGGGCCGGCGTGGTTGGGCTCTGGTTTTAGGCTTGATTATCTTAGGTATTCTGACCAGCATTCCTTTTGTTGGCTGGATTATCTGGCTTTTGGTAGTTTTCTTTGGTTTGGGAGCAGTGGTTTTGGAAGAAAAAGGTTTCTACTCTCAACTTCGATCAAAAAATCTCATCTAAAAAAGCTTTCCTAGGGTGTTGGTGTTACTTTGGGGATTGGTTGGGGCGATTCAAATTCGCTGAAAGGATTGTGGCGGCCAAACTTGGCACTTTCGGTCGCCGGTTGACTGATTGTTCTGGCGCTTAAGGTTTTAATAATCTTCTCCTCGTCGGCGGTAAAGGTCGAAACAGCTTTATCAATTTTTGATTCGCTGGCAGCCTGGACTAGGGGCAGATAGAAAGTTAGTCCAAGCTCAAATGTTTGTCCGCCTGCGTCTTGGGGGTTAAAACTGGCTGATTTTATTCCAATTGCTCTTTTGGTTTGATAAAGGGCGGAAAAAAAGTTAAGGATGGCGTCATAACTGCCCTCAAGACTTGTTTGAATCGTATAACCGTTCTCATTTTCGCCTTCTGACCGCCCGGCTTCTGCCAAGGACAAGACTTTTAGATTGCTTTGTCCAGCCAGGTATTCGACTAAAGATAATATTTCAAAAGGGTCTTTTTGAGTTGGAAAGAACTGATCAACCGCTGCCAGTCGATCCTTTTCAGTCTGAAAATTGATTGCTTTAAGGTTGGCAATTGTTTTGGCAATGACGCTTTCTCTTTGAGCCAGTTGTTGGTTTTTCTTATCAATTTCTTGGGCGGCCGAGAATGTATTTTTGGCAAAAAACCAAACAACCAAAAGTGTGACTACAAGTGCTAGTGCTCTTATTAAAAGATTAAGGTTTTTCAAAAAAAGTTGTTTTGATTTATTTTCCGATGCTGGTGTCATTTGACTTGAAATTGAATTGAAAATGTATAATATTCAGGTGTTCGGGTGGTTGAGCTGACAGCAATATCGGTAAAACTTTGTGGTTTTTCTTTCATTGCCGTGATCCAAGCGTTAATATCTTCAGGACGTCTGGCCCGGGCTGCGATATTTACCTTCCCCCGATTGTCAATTTTTAAATTGTTAAACTTAACTGTTGAGGGAACAAATTGGCTTATTAAATTGAGTTTTTGGTCAAGCGAAGGATAATTATCAACAAACTTTTGGTAGCCTGAAACCTTAATTTTGCTTCCGGAGAATAAATTAGCAGTCGGTAAAACTTTTTTCCATTCGCCAGTTTCCAATTGGTTGATGCGATTTTCTAATTTCTTCTGTTGTTGAATTTTACTATCTTTGTAAAAAACGGCGGCGGCACAAGCCAGAGTGGCAGCTGAGAGCAAAACTGCGGCCAAAAAGATAGTACTGGTGGTTAGTTTTGTTGCAGCTTCACTTCCCGGGAGAAGATTAATCTCTTTTTTCTTTTTATTATCAAACCACAAGCGGAAACTCATCGGGCAGGCTCCAGCTATTTATAGCTTAGCAAAGTTGGGTTTGAAAAAACAACTCCAAAAACAACTTGTTTATCAGGAAGCTTGCCACAACTTGTTGTGTAGAGCAGGGCTGATATATAATCAAATTAATGCGCAAGCTGCCCAAACGCTTAGGTTTCACTTTAATCGAAGTCTTAATAACTCTTGCTTTAGTTTCCGTCCTTATCAGTATTTTTTTCACCGCGACCAACATTTGGCGGTGGATTAGGCACGTTCGTTGGCAAACTTTTGCCAAACAGATTGCTTCCAGAGAGATAGAGCAACTGCGAAATACTCCTTATGATAATTTGCCTGCTTCAGGCAGTTTCTCTGATTCAAACATGACAAAAATTCCTCAAGGTTCTGGGCAAATGAATATAGCGGTAGTTAATGGCCAGGCTGACTTAAGCCAAGTGAAAGTGACTGTTTTTTGGGTTCAAGAGGGTCAGACCAAAAGTATTCAACTTGACACTTTAATGTCAAAAAATGGCCTAAACGACTGATGAAAAATCAAAAAGGATTTGCGACTTTGCTTGAGCTTGTTTTGGTAATTGCGCTTGTTGCTATTATTATGGTTTTATTGACCACTGTTTTTTCAAGCCAATCGAAGACTTTCAGTACCCAAAAATCGCAAATTGAAGTTGAGGTTGCCAACCGGTTTGCCTTGGACGAAATGACATCTAAACTTAGGGAAAGCACTGGCTTACTTTCGCAAGCCATAGTCGATAGCCAAACCTATACGACTGATGATCAAACAGTGGTTGCCCAAATACCAGCAGTTGATGCTAGTAGTGAGATTATTTTTGGCAAATTTGATACTTTAATTTACACCTTAAATGCTTCAAATCCCAAACAACTTCTAAAAATTCTCTCACCCGATCCCACCAGTTCCCGGCCGAAACAGCGGGTTTTTCTGGCAAATGATATCTCTAATCTCCAATTTACTTATAATAATGCCGATTTGGCCTTGGTTGACGTGGTGGAAATTAATCTTTCATCATCAAAGTCGGTTGCTGGTACTTCATCACAAACTAGTGATAAAGCATCAGTTACATTGAGAAATAAATGATCGTAAACATACCAAAAAAGCAACAAAATCAAAAAGGTCAGGTTTTAGTAATTGTTTTAATTTTTATGGCAGTAATTTTAATTTCCGTTGTTATAATTTTAGGTTTGGTTAATTTTTTTCAGTATAACACCGCCAAGGCAATTGTTACTGAGCAAGCTCATCATTTAGCAGAGGCTGGAATTGACAAAGCAATTTTTGAGCTTAACCAAACGGCGGGAGCTTATACAGGTGAGACGGATACACTGTTGGGTCTTGGTGTCTTTACGGTTACAGTTACTGATTTGTCTTTGAACAACAAGTTAATTGCCTCGACCGGTTATATTCCCAACAGCACCAATCCTAAAGCTCAAAAGACCATTCAAGTTCAGACTAATCCGTCATCGCAAAATGTTCAATTCAGATATGGAGTTCAAGTTGGCTATGGTGGACTGGAGATGTCAAATAACGCTACGGTCATTGGCAATGTCTATGCCAACGGCTCGATTGACGGATCTAATGGCGCAAAGATCACCGGCGACGCCTGGGTTGCCGGTGGCACTTCGGTAACTTCCGATCAACAAAATATTACTCAAAGTTATGATCAGAATGTTGGGCAAGATTCAACCAATACCGATGCGGCACAAAGTTTTGTCCCTTCGCAGACCAACGTGATTAACAAAATATCTCTTTATATAAAGAAGACTGGCAGTCCTTCGTCACCTACTATTAAGATTGTTGCTGATGACAACGGCTCGCCGAGTAAAACAGTCTTTGCTCAGCAAAATCTTGACACGTCAAAAGTTACGGGAAGCTATGGTTGGGTTGACACGGCTTTTTCAACACCGACTCAACTTATTGCTGGTATGACCTATTGGATTGTTATTGATGTTGGTTCGGCAAGCTCTTCAAAATATTTTATTTTGGGGACAGCTGATGATTCATCCTATACTTCTGGAACCGGGAAATTGAGTGTCAATTGGGCTGGAAACCCACCAGTATGGACAAGTTTAAATAAAGATTTTGACTTCAAAACTTTCACCGGTGGAATAACCACGCATATTAATCAGACGCATGTAAGTGTAAATGCCCACGCCAATACAATTACTAATTCTACTATTGATAAAGACGCTTATTATCAAACAATTTCTGGTTCTTCGGTTGGTGGCACTTCTTACCCTGGTTCACCAGATCCTGGACCCCAAGACATGCCAATTTCTGAGGCAAATATTGCCCAGTTTAAAGCTGATGCCGCAGCTGGTGGAACGCAAGTTAGTAATTACTCTCTTACCAATGGAGCTTATGGGACATTGGGACCGATTAAAATTGAGGGTAATCTGTCGATTTCAAACAACGCCCATTTGACTTTAACAGGAACAGTTTATGTAACTGGTGATGTTTTGCTTTCTAACAACTGCATTATCGATTTAGATAATGGTTACGGATCCAGTAGTGGCGTTTTGCTAACTGATGGCAAAGTTTCGATTTCTAATAACTGTATTTTGCGCGGTTCAGGTAATCCGGTAAGTTATTTATTACTCTTGTCAACTAATCCTTCACAAGATTCAGGCTCACCCGCCATCAATGTTAATAACAATGCTGAGAATGCGATCATTTATGCTTCCCAGGGGATGCTGGCGATCGCCAATAATGCCAATTTAAAGGAAGCTATCGGCCAGAAATTGTATCTTTCAAATAATGCCTCGGTTACTTATGAATCAGGGCTTGCCAACATTAATTTCACTTCTGGTCCGGGAGCAGGTTTTAATATTACTGCCGGTTCTTATCAAATCAAGTAGTTTAACCCTTTTTCTCTTTTGGTGTGATAAGCTCGTCAAGAATAATTTTTCCCTGATTGAAAGCTTTAATCTGGTCTTTAAATTCTGCCTCATTTGGGTATTTTTCTGGCAGATGCCAGACGATGGCGGCGGCGATTATTTTATAAGGATAGAGTTGGGTTTCGTCACCCAACCCAGCCAGAGAAAGAAGCTGGACTTGAGGATTTTCTAAGAGGCGGTGGACATTAAGGTCTCCTTTGGTCACATATGCTCGCCAGACGTATTTGGCCCGATCGAGTTGCTCTAGTCTTTGAGCTTCCAGAAAATCAAAAGCGTCTTTTTCACCAAGAGTCTGAAGATAAACTTTGACGGCAAAGGAGACGTTTTGTGCTCCAGCATGATAGGCCCAGACCGCCAGGCCAATATCGGAGAAAAGTTTTAAATTACGATCAAGATAAGAAAGTCCGGCTTGGATATTTTTTTCTGGTTCAAGACGCTCATCAAGATAATCGTTAACCTGAAGCCCCAAGTCATTGGCAGTCGATTCGGTAAGTTGAAAAATTCCGGCGGCTCCAGCAGACGAAACAGCCGTTTCCGACCCACCATTTTCCAAAAGGGCGATACCTAGGGCAACGTCGGTTGGAATTTGATAAATTTCTGCCGTTTTTTGAATTGTCTCTTGATGCTTTTTGACTACCTCAAGTGAATCAAAAAATTGCGGTTTGGAAACGATTAGCCTTATCTGTTCTCTGATCAGATCTTCAGCTCCATTTGCTTCCTGATCAGTCAGTTTCCCCAGAATTGCCAAAGCTGTTTGATTTTGGGTAAGTTTGACTTGTGGCTTTTTTTCTTTCACTTTAAGGATCAGGCTGTCAGTGACGACGCCAGTTAGAAGACTGCCCAGAACAATTCCAATTGCCAAGGAAACTGAAACAAGAATAAATGGCGAGAGATCCTGCAATTTAAAGCGGCTTTTTAGTTTTTCTTCCGCTTCCATTGGTTTTGATTTTACCACATCTCGTGAATTTGAGAGAGTATTTTGTTAAAATGGAACCATGCGAAAAATTTTTATTTTCGCTTTTCTTTTGATTATCATTTTTGCCTCTTTTTTAATTTTTACCCTTTTTTTTCATCCTCAAAATAAAAGTCCTCTCTCTCCCCTGCCGGAAAATTTGGAGAGTAAAGAACCGGTTTTGAGTCAGAAAGCTGACGAATTTTTTTATAGCGAAAATCTTTGGCTGCCTGCCGACAAAGTGACAATTTTCTCCCCGATTGCAAAGCCGCAAGTTTCCGCCCGCCAAGCTTTTGTTGTTGATTTGAAAAATGACTTGGTTTTATACAGTAAAAATGTTCATCAGCACCAGCCGATTGCTTCAACAGTCAAAATTATGACCGCGGCCTTGGCCTTGGAGCGAGCAAAACCAAACGAGGTTTTAACAATTTCGTCCCAGGCTGCCACCATTGGTGAGGATTTTATGGGAGTTACGACCGGTGAAAAGTACACGCTGACGGAACTTTTATATGGACTTTTGCTGCCATCAGGCAATGATGCGGCTGAGGCGATTGCGGAAGGAATTGCTGGCTCAAGTGATAATTTTGTCGGGTTGATGAATGAAAAAGCCAAAATTCTGGGACTCTCCGATACCAAATTTGCCAATCCTTCTGGTCTTGGGGATGACGGTGAACAATATTCGACTGCTTATGACTTGGCGGTGATTGCACGCTGGGCTTGGGTGAATTTTCCCCTTTTTCGCCAAATTGTTGCCACTCCCAACATCGTTCTTCCTTATTCTGCCGACCATAAATATTTATATTTGGAGAACCAAACAAATTTATTAACTTCTTATCCAGGAGTCAAAGGGATCAAACCGGGTTACACTCCTGAGGCCGGTTTATGTTTGGTGACTTTGGCGGAAAGAGGTAATCACCAAATCTTGGGTGTGGTTTTGGGATCTGATGATCGGAGGGGCGATATGGAGATGCTTTTAGATTATTCTTTTGCGGTTCTAAAAACCAAAGTTTGAGTTGAAGCTAAATTGTTTTTGAGGTAAAATACATCTGTTCTATGAGGTTGTTTGGGCCGGGATGGTGAAATCGGTAGACACGAGAGACTTAAAATCTCTTGACCGTAAAATCGGTCGTGACGGTTCGAGTCCGTCTCCCGGCACAAAATATCAGACGAGCGAGAACGAGGATTGTTATGCCGGAAAGAAAATGTGATTTTCCAAAATTAGTTGAGAGATCAGGTGGCAGATCAACTTGTCCTGACAGTTTTAATCGAGATTAAAAAACTAAAGATAAGTGTCCTGTCTGCCCAAAAGTAAAGAGGTTTATATCAGACGTTCCGGCAACGCCGGCTGGCGAAAGTGTTGCCAACGACGTATTATTTAGGCAAAGAAGGGGTTTATAACAGCGGGGAGTAGCTCAGTTGGCTAGAGCGCGTGCTTTGGGAGCGCGAGGTCGGAGGTTCAAGTCCTCTCTCCCCGACGGATTTTCTTAGCCTCAAAATCTCTCTAAATTGCCAATTTGTTGTTCTGAAAGTATAATCCAGTTGTAAGGACGCTTAAAAGGTAGATTTAATGGAAGAAAAAGGCAAAGATCAAGAAAAACGCCTCTTAGCTCTTGAGTCGCTGGCCAAAATAGCTCGAAGTCATCATCTTTCTCCTGATCAAGAAACTCTCCGAGTGGGTCGTTACCATTCGATTTTCGCAAAAGACTCCCAAGGACGATTATTTTTTATTAAAAAGGCTTCTGGCGAATCATTAAAAGACTTTTTAGACGCAGAGGTAACCTGGGGCCAAGTTTTGCCACCACTTTTGTCACCCGATGCTCCACTAATACTTCCCAAAATGGTTGCTTATCAACACAGTGATTGGCTGATCTGTGAAGCATTAAAAAGACAAGATTCACTTGATGGCAAGGACATGGCCAAATGGGTTGATTGCTGTGTTGAAACAATTTTATTTCTCAAGTCAATTGCAACCAGGAGAGAATTAAGTGTTCTTTCTAACCCTCGATACGACAAAGAAAATACACCCCATTTACTAAAAGAAAATGTAGCTACCTACTCAAAAGAGCCACTTGAAACTGGTCTTTTGGCTCCTGAAGAACTTGACCGACTGAAAGCAATTATTTTTGACGGCCAAGAATATGGCTCAAGCCTTGAACATGGAGACTTTTCTCAAGCCCATATGTTTGTATCCAAACCCTTTACCCAAATTGCTTTGATTGATGCCGAATGGTCGTCCGCCTCGGCTTTTGCTTATGCTGACGTTGCCCAATTCTACAATCTTAATTTCACTAAGTTTGGTCAACCCGACAACGCCCGTCGCTTCCTTCAAAAATTATTTGAGAAGGTAGAAGATAAAGATTATTTTGCTAGGCAATTTATGATCTTTTCGGCTTATCGTTTAATTTGCAAAATGCGAGATTTTGCCCGAAGTGCAAAAACTAGTTCGGCCGAAGGTCATCAAACTCTGAAAAAGCAAATTCTATCAGGTTTTGAAGCAATGCTATAATCAATCCAAATGGAAACGGGTGAATTACTGCCAGCAGTCGAGGAAGAACCACGAGCAAAAACTATTGGTATTCTTTTGACTGCGGGTTCTCAAGAAAAAACTAGGGGCGGTTATCGTATCGAACCTGATTTAGAAGGTAAAGTTAGAGCTTTGGGGGCCCTTGATGATCTTGCACACAGGCAAATTGACAGGTTATTTGTAGTTGGTGGGCAACAGTCACAAGATCGGCCAGTCTCTGAACATTACAAGAGGTTTCTTAAGCGTTTTATCAACAGATACAATTTAGACGAACAAGCAATCGAAGATTTACCAGGAGGCGTTGATACTGGCAGTGATTTAAAAAAGGCAGCCGAGGAATTACGAAATATGGGGCTTGATCACAGTCTGAGAATTTACTCAACAAGTTTTCATTTAAAACGTGCTTCAACAGTGATGAAGAGTTTAGGTTATAAAGTTGAAACCATAAGCACGGAAGATCTCACTAAAAGCCGCTCTAAACGTCACCCTAAAGTGGTTGATAGTATAATTACACCTGAGTTTTTAAAAAGGATGAATGATAGAGAGAAAAGAATTCTTAGAATATTAAGATTAGACACTTTGCCAGTTATTGGTAAACTTCACGCTGGGCTAAAAATTGCCGAAGTTATAGCAAGAAGAAGACGAAACAATTAAATTCTCAACAAAATATTCTCTAATTCTCCCAACCACTTCTCTCAAAATGTTCGAAGTTCGTTAGCTTCGGGCAGCTTAATTCAGCCTCAAACGATCAGTGATAATTATTTTTGGGGGTTAGTTTTAGGTCTAATATAGACAGCTTGATAATTTGGTGACGGATCACCTTTAATATCAAATGCTTCTCCAAAGTAAACATCGTTCTTTCTTCGCAAGTCTTCGATATATTGTGCCTGTTCTTTTGTGTCTTCTTCAAGTCCAGTTAAGTCTTTTGGCTGATTAGTTAACCACCTATACCCTTCTGGAGCGGCTTCTACCATCTTACGCCTTGTCTCTTCTGAAAACATATCGAGAGGCTTCTGCCTCATCCCTAGCCCTTTTTGTAGTGACTTTCGTGCTCTGTTAAATGCTTTACTAAAAGTTAGTAAGTGGCTGGCCTTTTTTTCACTGTCGGAATTTCCAGCTGTGTTTACAACTTCAGGTTTGGGTACATTACCATTTTCAAATTCAAATCCGACGTCGCCTGCCATCGAGATAATTATCCTTAATGTAGGTATTGTTGTCAAGCAAATCCTCTCGCATAAAAAGTTTCCACATAGTCAACACTTCGGTAAACTCAGTGCTATAGCCAGTGCCAGCTATGTCGTTAAAAAGTAGGTTCTAATGTCGTACAAGCCCCGCAGCCAACCGTTAAGCAACCTGGTAAACTGGAAGTTGAAGGTTGGTTAAGCATAGACAAATTTAGCAGAAGTTTGGTGATAAGCCTGATATAACCTATTCAAACCTGTGACAATCGGTTCAATTGTGAGCCCCTCTCCCCGACACTTCATTTAGCCTATCCCAACAAGATATTCTTAGTATAATTTGCTTTATTTACCTTTTTTCTGCTAAGCTGAAATTGTGAGAGAAAAAGGGTTTACTCAAATTATTTTAATTGGGGCATTGACAGCAATTATTGCCTTAGTTGTAATCGGTTTTTTTCTTTACCAAAGAGGGCAACTCGGGCCATTTAAAATTAGCCCCAAAGCCTCTCCAACTCCCTCACCAACTCAAACATCTCCTCAAGAATCGCTTGATTTGGCACCTTGTGACATTAACGAAGATGGGAAATGTAATGTTGTAGATCTTGATCTGCTCAATAAAGCCATGGGGACTCATCGAGGACAAAAGGATTATATTCCTCTTGCTGACTTAGACGCAGACGGTGTCATAAATGACAATGATAAACAAATGCTTTTAAAACTCCTTGACCAAAATCAAAATGACGAAACTGCAAATTGGAAAACATACAAATCAAAAGATAACTTGTACCAAATATCATATCCTGCTGATTGGTTTTTAAATGATGCTAATGGAGTCTCGATGGGTAGAAATCAAATAGATTTAAGTATCACCATTTTGGGAAATGGAACAAAAAAATTCGTCGAAGAACAGTGGAATTCAACTCCCTGCGGGCCCGGCGATCCAAACCTTGGTTGTACTTATCTGGCAAATATTGAAATGAAAAAGTTTTCCTCAAACGAAAATACGGTTTACTGGAAAATCGATGGCAATAATCAGATCCATGCTTACATTCCAAATGAGAAAAAGAATAAAACAGTTGAGATTTATTCTGTTTATTTAAAGGACAAAAGTCTATTCCAGCAAATCCTTTCAACTTTTAAATTCCTCGACTAAAAACTCAGACCAGCGGATGGCTTGGTAAGTTGGAACTTGAAAGTTGGCTAAGCACAGGTAAATCTGTCAAAAGTTGGGTAAAAAGCCTGATATAGCCTGCTCAAATCTATCAAAAGCGGTTCAATTGTGAGCCCCTCTCCCCGACAACTTCATTTATCCTATCCCAACAACACCTTAGAAGATTTGACTTTGATTGTCGTTACTGTTGTAACCACTCTCACTTGATTTTTTCTGGAAAAGTGCTAGTATACGCATTAAATATGCTAGAGTTTGATACAGTACTAGGAAGGTTTATAGATAGACAACCTTATGACATAAGGGAATATAGTCCGTTTACGGGGGTAACGTATCGGCATGTAAATACTGACTATCCTCCGCTTATACCGATTAATGAGCCTCCTTCGCCTTTTGACCGTGAACCTCCAATTAATTACCATCTAAACCCTCCAGTTCATAATCCGCATTTACCTGGTTATCACCTTAATAACGAACCGTACCAGATTCCAGAAACCTTTGCACCAAAGAACGGATTTGAGGAAAGAATGAAAAGAATACGAAGGGAAGAGGAGTTTTTTGAAGAACAAAGACGAAGAGAATTTGAAGCAGCGGCAAGTGTAGGAAGAAATAGGAAAGAAACAGTTTTTCAAGGTTCAGGTCACGGACATTTCAGCTATGTTAAAGGTGAGGGTTTCCATGCAACTACCAATGTTCCAGGAATCGGGAAAGAAGAAGGACTGCCTGGTGGGCTTAGAATCAAAGACTGGCCCTAGTTTGAGTAGAGTTACTACAAGATACCACCCAAGAAATTTCAACCCAATCTAAAGTTCGGAAATCATCAACGACTTCCAGCCAACCGTTAAACAATTCAGTAAGCTGGAACTTGAAGGTTAGTTAAGCATAAGCAAATTTGGCAGAAGTTTGGTGATAGGCTTGAAATAATGTGCCTAAATCGGCGATAAGCGGTTCAATTGTGAGCCCCTCTCCCCGACACCTCTTTTTAGCCTATTCCAATAGATTTTTACATAGCTGATAAGAATTCAAACTTCTGATATAATTCTCCCCATGGTTGAACGGTTGTACGGTGTCGAGCACGGTATATCTATGCAGATGGCTGGTGTTCGGATTAGTGAGTCATTAGTTGCTCCAAGCAAAGGTCTTCTGCGTGATTTACTATCACAACCTCAAGGTACCAAAGTTGGTATTGAATTCACCCCAGAATTTACCTCTCCTTTCCAAATAGATGAAGTTGAAATCAAAAGTTCGCCCTCGGCTTACTTCTATTGGCGAAGGATTATCAGAGCCTGTCAAATGAGAAAATTAGACATTGTTTATTTAGAGGACTTTCCAACTTATAAGCGATTTACAAGGAAGTTAATGGAGGCAACAGCTTATGATCAGATATTGTTTCAGAATTTTTTAAAGGATGATAGCTTTCTTGATAATGAAAAAGGGAAAGAGCTTGAAAGAAAAAAATATATCGCTGAGGTTGAAAAAGACTATATCTTTGTGGTTGAAAGGGAGGAGAAAATTCTTGAACGAATTGCCCAGACCCAACCCAATATAGTTATTCTTGGTAAAGGCCACACTGATTATTTAATCCAGAATAAAAAAATTCCCGCCTCGATGGGAATCTCGGTTGATAGCTACCAAACCGAGGACGTGTCCCCAATCCCCTGGCATTGGGAAAGACAGCAACCCTTTGAAAGAGCTTTTTTGAGACCAGAACCAAAACCTGACGCTAATATACTAAAAGAAAGAGAACTAATCATGAGGAAATATAGGGCCTTAACCGATGGAAAAGTCATAGTAGACGGGAAACCAGATTTTGTCGGTACATGGGACCTTAACTGCCTCCCTAGAGGATTATTTGAAATGTACGTTGAGGGCAAAAATTTCTCAGGGATTATTGAGGATACTTTAGGAACAGCATCTTTTGCAGGCCAGATCGGTGAAGATGGCATAATGTTTGCAAAAAATTATGATCTTAATAAATCGGCCCAGGAAGCATCAAAGCATACTATTGTTTATCTTGGTGGACGAATTGGCGAACAATATGAAGGTACTTTTGAGTCACCCGAGGATAAAGTAACTGGTAAATTTACTCTACGCAGACCCTAGAGAAGCCCCTTTTATTGTCGGTAAACTAATTCTGAGAAGTTAATAAGCCCCGCAGGATAAGCCTCACAGGTTGAAAAATAGGTTTGAACTTCGTTCACTAGTAGACCCCAGACTATAATGTTTAAGCCTAGGCAAATTTAGCAGAAGTTGGGTGATAGGCCTGATATAGCCTGCTTAAGTCTACTAAAAGCGGTTCAATTGTGAGCCCTCTCCCCGACTTTTTGTGGTTTTAATTTCGGACCAATTCTTGGTTGACGGTTAGGCCGAAATAGACAAGCATTTTCCTGGCCGCAAAAATATCAAGCCGGTTTTCATCAATTTCTTCAGCAAGATATTTGGCGATATTTTTGGCAGCAATCAGTCCAGAAACAGCGGTCAGTTCTGGTCCTTCAGAAAAAATTAGACCACCAAAATTTTCGGCAAATAAATTTGCAGCTTCGCAAGCTTGTTTTCTGATCTTGGGATCTGTCAGTACTTGTCTGCTTTCTATTAAATACTTATCGACCATTTTATCGATTGGAATGAGTTTCTGAAAGGGCGGGTTGGTTGTAAATTCAAATCGGGGCAGTTCTTTAACTTCGTCGACAGATTCTTCTCCTCGATTTTTTAATTCTTTATTAATGATTGAAGCAATAGTTAGAGCAAGAACCCCGATTCTTTGGGGAATCGGTTGATTTTCTTCTTCCAGTTCGCTTGCTTTGGAAACTAACCTTTCGAAATCTTTGTTTGGTTTGAGTGAACTAAGTTCGTCTTCCCAAACTTGCCGAAGTCTTTGCTGATTAAACGAGTGATGCCGCAAGGGTGAGCCACTTCGAACGACTGTTTCTCTCTCAACTTTTGTGCTCATTATAATTTATTTTATTTATTATAAACTTCTCCGGACTGAAAGTTCGAAGTTTTCTTTCCAAGTTTAGAAGATTCGAGCTGAAAACTCAAACTTTTCTCAGAAAGCCTCTCTGTCCTTCGAAGTCTGTAATTTTTGCTTTCATCCCCAATTTAGAAAAATCGGGTTTTTAGCGAGAAAATTATAACCTATAATTTGTAAGATTTTGAATAGATGAGAAATATTTAGTATAATTCAGATGTCTGCGGGTGTAGTTGAGCGGCCCAACATTGCCCTTCCAAGGCAAAGACAGGGGTTCAACTCCCCTCACCCGCTCCGGGATAGAGAAAGGTGGCCAATGGAATATCCTCTTAAATCCTAGCCTACGTTCAGTTTTCGCATATGACTACAGTGAGGTACGCAGGAGCACAAAAAAACCTCGCATGAAGCAAGGCTTTTTGTATTGCTTTGTCAACGTTATTAGGCAAGTTTTACATTTTTTGCACTTGGGCCTTTTTCGCCATCCACAACATCAAACGTAACAGCTGCTCCAACTTGAAGCGCATCAAAAGTAACACCGCTCAAATCATTAGAGTGAAAGAAAAGATCTTTTGTTTCTCCTTCACGAGAAATAAATCCAAATCCTTTATCTGTTTTTGTTTTAATTGTTCCGTTCATAGTTTTTTTTGATAGATTTATTGATTAAACCTACTGTACCTCCTTTCATTCTTTATATTATACTATTTCAGGCGATAATTACATAATTATGATAAAAAGTCATTGACTCCCACTGTTCACACACTTGAACTATTATTTCTTTCTAAGAAAGAAGATTACTTGAGTCATTATCCCCATTCCGCCCATTAAATATTGGCCGCCTGTGCTATGGCCCAAAACAATTGGTGATGCCGCTTCCTCGAATCCAGAGGACAGCGCTTCGAGGACAAAATCCGCTAAAGGTTTTTCCTTGTCATCCCATGGAATATATTCAAGAAGGTAACTGACAATTCGTGTTCCGTCTTCTGTAGTTTTCTCGCCAAGAAGATTCTCTTGGTATTTTTCTTCAAAACTGATCTGCGATTCTCCACGTTCCTGCATCAAGCGGAATTATACAATGATGTATTTCGAAAGTCAAACTATGGGGTAATGTGCTCCCCACTGTTCACACACTCGAACCTTTTTAGTCTTGTTTACCTCACAGAATCGCTTTTAAGTCCCGTTTTTGGCTTGAGAGCTATCTTTTCCGTCTTTTGAATAAACTCAAGGAATTTTATTCAACCACGAGGCCTTAAAAACCTATCGTTCGTTTTTAGGGGAACATTACAACTTTAAAGTTTTTATGCTGCATAAGCCTGAGGAGTTTGTATTCCAAACTTCTCAAAGGTATAATTAATCTTTAGTAAATAGGCATTCAAGGAGTTCCATTCTGGAAGCCTTAGGTGCACTGGTCCCTGCTAGCTAAATGGTAAATCCGGCTTCGCCGGACTTTTAAGTGATAAAGTGATTACTGTTTATGTTATAAAGAGTGAAACGACTGGTAAAATTTATATCGGACAAACTAATAATATTGATCGAAGGTTAAAAAGACATAACGGATTACTACCAACAAAAGCAAAAAGTTATACAAACAAAAATCTTGGACCTTGGGAATTAGTTTTTAAAGAAAATTATTCAACAAGGTCTGAAGCCTTAAAAAGGGAAAAATTTTTAAAATCTCATGTTGGTAGAGATTATTTGAGAAGTATCATGGCCCGCTAGCTCAATGGTAGAGCAATCGCCTCTTAAGCGATTGGTTACAGGTTCGACTCCTGTGCGGGTCACAAAAGCTCGCCTGACATTTTTGCAAGCAAAAAGAAGCGGTAGGTTAGAGGTTCGAATCCCTCCACCGGTACACCACTTTTTAGCCTATCACAACAAGTTTTTCTTATCTTTGTCTTGTAGATAATAATTTACCTTTATCCTGATTCTCCATAACCATTATTAGATATTCAGTATTGACATACTATGGGTTTTGTGATATGTTTAAGATCGTTTTTACATTTAATTTAAATAGTAAAAGAAAAAATCGATGATTGAACAAGGAATAAGACCAGAATTAACGTTTAAAGAAAGAGAAGTGAGTCTTAAGCTTCTTGAAAAATATTTTGAAGCAAATAGACTTGGTAGTATTGTTATTAAAATACCAGACATTGGTGAAGTTTCGGTAGACTTACAGCAATTATTTAGATACACGACAGGTTTAGAGTTTTTTGAATTTCAGACAAGACCAGATAATATTATGGCTATTTGTGTTTATGGCAGTGTTTTATATAAACATTTTGAAGAAGTCGAACACAAAGTTGAAAGACGTAAAAAATATCTATTATTTGGTCACGAACAAATCAGTACAAGAGAAGTCACGAAACGAAGAATGCCAAACGACGTTGATGTCATGGTAATAACAAAAGATGGTCTAACTGATGATAAATTTATAATCCCGAAACGAAGAGTTATTGGTGATTCTTATGGATCTCGGGAAGTTATAGAACATGCTGCAGTAGATACAAGGAGACTTGTTCCAGATGATTATGGTTATATTGAGGTCAGAGGTGGCGCTAATCTCCATATAACTTACCGCTCTGTTGAACAATTTTTAGCTGGTATCGGTAATGGTGATAAATTAAGCGAGAGTGTGATCAAGTATGGAATTCCCATTGCTGGTCAAAGGTATTTTGATCAACTTATGAGAAAAGTAACATCTCATAAAAGAGAAGCACGACATAGCATTGGATGGTATGAAGACTTAGAAGGAAAACTTCACGGAAGGATTACGTAAGTGCCCCTTGACTGAAAATAATAAAGCAAGTGTCTATAAAATTCTTTCTCTTTTGAGTCAATTGTTGTAAAATAGGTTCGAGTATCGTTCACTAAGGGGTACTAGAAATTTGATTTAAGATTGTTTACTTTCAAACGGCCAGAAGTTTTGGAGAACTCCATTAATCTTTTTGAGGTTGTCTTCTGTTTTTTTCTTGGTAACATAGATACTGTCCGGATGATAAAGAAAGATGGCTGGGGTTTCATCAACTAAGGTCTTTTGTAAATCAAAATAAATTTCTTTTCGCTTCTCCTCATCAACAGTCTTTCGACCATCCTCCAGGAGTTTATCAATTTTGGGGTGTTTGATTTTGGTAATGTTGGTTTTTTCTTGAGTTGAGTGCCAAAGCGTGTATTGATCAGGATCTGGGGAAAATTGTTGACCGGCAACCAAAGCTTGAAAATTATTGTCCAAATTTTCGCTGACCTCGACTTTGACGGTAAAATCAAGCTGTTGCCAATCAGAGGCAATACTTTTGGCCAGATTTTCAAACGAAGGCAAGGTTTTTAAAGTGACAACCCTTTGCTCTTTTGGTAAATCTTTGATAAGCTCTTTGGCTTTTTCGAGGTTATAATCATAGCTTTTAAGATTGGGGTTGAAGTAAATTGAATTTTGGGGAATTGGCCCCACCGCTCGTGAGCCGGGCAAATTATCTTTTTTAGTGGCAAAAGCCAGTGACTGACGGATTTCTTTATTACTAAGTAGTATATCTTGGGTATTAAAAAAAACAGCGACAAACTTACCAAAATCAGTGGATTTGAAGCTAGCAATATTTGGCCAGTTGGCAAAATCACCGGCACACTGGCAATCGGCGATCCCGTCAACCTCCCCCATTTTCAAAGCTAAAATGGCCTGATCTTTATTGGGATAAAATTTAAATTTGATGTTAGGTAAACCGCTTCTGGTGGCCACCAAATCAAGAGTTTCTAGATAACCATCTTTGGCGATTCTGGTTTTATTAAGTTTATAAATACCCGTCCCGAGATTAGTTTTTTTATTAAAGACCGGTTTTGACAAAAGTCCAGGAAAAGGGGCAAACGGATCAGTCAGTTCAAATTGGATTGAATTTTTGTCTGGGTAGGTAATCTTGATGTTATCAAAAGCGATGTTTAAATCGGAAGAAACAATTGGCGTTCCGTCATTCCAAGTCAGGTTATCACCAAGATGGAAAACAAATACTTTGCCGCCGTCTTTGACTTCCCAGCTTTTAGCCAAATCGCCCTGGACCCTCCCCTGTTGGTCAATTTTTGTCAACCCTTGACTTAAACTGACCAGGACTCGGTCGGGCAATTTGTCAGGGTGATAACGGCCGATAATTGCTTCCTGGTGGCTTGGGGTAGTCAGTTTTTTGAAACCGGCGGTTTTGTTAAAAAGAAAGAAAACCGCCAAGCCCACGCCGACAATGAGGATAAATTTTAAGAAATGTCGAAGGACAAAACCACGGCTAACCCAAAAAAGAAACCTTGCTTTTCGTTCAAAAGCTTTAAGTGTCATAGGTTAAAGTCAGCTAACCAAACCGACAATGGAGATCACAAAAAAGGTAAAAGCCAAAAAAATGGTTAGATAAAGAAGTAGCTTTTCCACGCCACGCCTGGAGCGATAAAAAGTCCCTTCCCCGCCAAAAGTGGCCGACAATCCGACACCTTTGGCTTGGATTAAAATTGAAGCAATCAAAAGAATAGCAACAATAATTTGAATAATGGTAAGTATAGTTTTAAGCATTTCTTGCTCGACAGGGTTTCATTATATCAGCCTCACTATTTCCCTGGCAAGTTTTTCCGGATCATGATGAAGAGGATTTTTAAAATTGATGACATCAGCTTCAATAATGGTTAAATTTCGATTCTTTTTCAGGTTTTTTCGATCAATCTCAACAAATTGATAATCGAGGTTCTTGGGGATTTTAGGTTGAAAGTTGTTGTTGACGATTACTGTATCAAAAAGAATTCCGCCACAGTGGTTTTTAATCGCCTCAAGATATTGGGAAGCTTTGTATTTGGGAGTTTCAAAAGGCTTATTGGCAATATTGACAATTAGTATCTTTTTGGCTTTGGCTTTGGCAATTGCCACTTTTATATCTTCGATTAGAAGATTTGGCATAATGCTTGTGTATAAATCTCCAGGCCCGGCGGTGATAACCCCAGCTTGGGAAATTGCCTTAATTGACGGTGGAAAGCCTTTGGCGTTTTTGGGCAAAAGATGGAGCTTCTTAATTGAGCGGCGGCCGTCGTACTTGCCAAGATCGATATTTTCTTCACCGACAACTCTTTGGCCATCATCAGTTTCCGCCCAAATTCTGACATTGGCGGCCGTTGAGGGCAAAACCTTGCCGGAAATATTGAGGATTTTTGAGGCAGCTTCAAGGCCTTTGTTAAAATCACCGTAAATATCAGCCAGAGCAACTAAAATCAAATTCCCCAGATTGTGACCACCCAAAGCTTGATCATCCCCATAACGGTCACCCCCAAAACGGTAATGGAGAAGTTTTTGCATCGCCGGTTCTGACTGGGATAGCGCTGAAAGGGAGTTGCGAAGGTCACCAACCGCTGGCACTCCTAAGGTTCTTCGCAGTCTACCAGTTGAGCCGCCTTCATCTGCCATCGTTACAATGGCGGTGATATCTTGGAAATAATTTTTTAAACCGGAAAGTAAAGTTGAAAGGCCTGTCCCTCCCCCTAGAGAGACAATTTTGGCCTCTTTTTGAGGAATTTCCAAATAATGCTTTAAAAAAAGGTTAAAAAGTTTTTTAATCATCAAAAATTAGGAAAAAAACCATTTTAAAAAACTGGTGATAGCGGTAATGACGATGGCGGCAATAAGGAAAGTTAGCCATTGATTAAAATAAATTGAAGGGACGGTAAAACCTTGGTAGGCAAAACCGGCAAACTCGAAGGCTTCAACTTTAAACTGGGAAATGATTTTAGTAAGGCCAAATAATAGTCCGGCGTTTAAAAAAAGACTTGAAAGATTGAGGGTCAAAAGGTTGATTGGCAGAAAAACCAATTTAACGGCCGGCTTGACCAAAAAATTTAGGAGAAAAAGCCCGGCGGCCACTAAAAGAAAAATTTGCCAATCACCTTCGATTTTTACTCCTTTGATCAAACGGACGATAATCCAAAGAGTTAGAGCATTGGCGAGAAATGATTTAGCCAGACTTTTCATTTTTTCTTTAAAAAAACTTTCTTTTTCTTAACTGGCGATGATAGACAATAGCAAAGCGATGGGCCTCGTCTCTTAGATATTGTAGCAATTGCAAGGCTTTCGAGTCTTTAGCCAGTTTCAAGGGTGAACTTTGAGTATCAAAATAAATCTCCTCAAAACGCTTGGCCAAGGAAACCACCGGAATTTGCAAATCCTCTTGGTTTAAAATTTTTTGGGTGACTCTGAGTTGTTCTCTGCCACCGTCAATGACGATTAAATCTGCCAGTTTCCAGGAATTTCTAAACCTCCGTTTTAAAACTTCTTCAAGCATTAAAAGGTCATTAGGTTTTTGTTCCAATTTTATCCTAAATCGGCGGTATTGACTCTTTTCTGGCTGGCCATTTTCAAAAACCACCATTGAGCCAGTTGCAAGTTTTCCGGCGACGTTGGAAATATCATAACATTCAATTCTTCTGGGTAGTTTTTCAAGCTTAAGTTCTTCTTTGGTCTTTTCTAATTTTTCTCTGAGCGTGTCTTCAGCCAGATCTGGCTTGGCTAGGTATTCTTCTGGTTTTTTTACTGGTTGGGTGATGTAAATTAAGACCTCAATTTGTTTTTTGATTTTAGCCGCTTCCTCAAATTTTTGCTCATTTGATAATTTTTGCATTTCTTTGGTTAGTTTTTTTACCAGTTGGTCCTTTTTGCCAGATAAAAACAGAATGATTTTCTTAATATCTTTGTGATAGGCAGCTAAAGTTTCCTCTGACTGATAAGGATTGGAACATAAGCCAAGATGGATGTAGAGGCAGGATTTTTGGGGGCGACGGTGGGTGCAATAAGGAAAAATTCGCCGCAAAATCAAAAGGACGGTGCGGACAGTTGAAGCTGACGGAAAAGGGCCGAATAATTTAATGTTTTTAGCTGGCTGTTGACGGCGAGCAGCGGTTACTTGAGGAATGTTGTCGGTGGAAATTTTGATATAAAGGTGGCTTTTGTCGTCTTTGGCAACCCGATTATATTTCGGTTGATATTTTTTAATCAGGGAAGCTTCCAAAAGTAGGGCTTCGATTTCTGAGGTGACCACAATCCAGCTGATTTGAGAGATGTTCGCAACAAGCTTGGCGGTTTTTGCTCCTAGGTCTTTGATTTGCAGGTAAGATTTCAGCCGATTCCGTAGGTTTTTGGCTTTACCAACATAAATCACTTTGCCGGTCTGGTCAAAAAACTGATAAACACCGGGCTGCCTTGGGCTTTTTTTGATTTGTTCCTCAAGCGTCATTAACTTTTTGGTTTTTTAAAGTTTTTTCGCAAAAAGAAAAAAATAAATATTCCACAAGTCAGCAAAAAAAATACAACAATCAGCGTAAGTAAAGGAAGGAGCGGACTGACTCTGCCTTGGTAGTGGTAAAGTTTGCCAGCCAGATTGGCATCAATTTGATAAATTTGGCCGGTAAAATAACTTTGAGTCTTTAGGGTAAATGGAATTTCCAATTTAGCCAAAGGCGGCAAGATTGAAATGGCGGTATTTTGGCCAGCCAAAAGACTGGCGCCAGTGACGATCAGATTGAGGTTTTGATTGTAAAAAGCCGCATTGCCAATATTTTCAATGACTACTTTGCCTTTGAGAGGAAGATTGAAAATTGAACTTTTTGGTAAGTCAAAAGAGACTGTCAGGTCTGCGTTTGTTGGGGGCAAATCTTTGGCCAATTCGATCTTCAAATTGTTCGGCGACGATTCATTTTGATAAAAAGCAGGCGGTTGAGGTCTAAGACTGGAAATACCTTGTTTGACTAAGGTAAAATGCCCAAAATCCAAAGTGTCAAAATAATCAAGGCCGCCTGAGGTTGCACCCCAAACTGGATCTACTTGGATCCAGCCGATGTTTTCGTCCCAGTATTCAGCCCAGGAGTGGAAACCGCTACTGGCGTTTTGGGAAACGATGTAGCCTTCGATTTTGCGAGCAGGAATACCAGACGCCCTTGCTAAAGTAACAAAAAGATCGGCAAATTCAGCGCTGGTTGCTTTTTGGGGATTATTCAGCGCTTCTTTAGCCCCGATTATTGAGGTGGCGCCTTCTTTTGATTGATTTGGGTTTTCAAAAGGGCGGGTGGCGACAAAATCGTAAATTGCTTTTGGGTTTTTGAGGTCTTTGGCAAATTTTTTAATTTGTGAGTCATCAACAGTCCAAAATTGATCGCCAGAAAGGTAAAGGTCTGAAGGTTTAAACATTTCCAAATTACTTTGGCTAAATTTTAGCTTGGGGAAAAGTTGGGCATACCCCAAAACTTTAAACTGCAATTGTTGATTGGCGCCAAGCCGAAAAACAGCGAGCCAATTACCGTCTTGGTCAACCTTAAGATTTTTGGGTTTGGGATCGATTTTTTGATATAAAACTTGTTGATAGTTGGTATCGGGCGGAATGGCAATTTCAAAATCTTTTGCGGTAAGGCTTGGGTTTTTCAGCTGGTATTGCAACTCAAATTTTAAAAGTTGTTTCTCCCCAAACCCGGCGGAAATCCCACTTGCCAAAAGTCTGTCTTTGTCAAAATTAAAAATAATTGTTTGGCCTTCTTCATTTTGGTTTTTAGGAAGAGGCTTGAGGTAAGCTAATTGGCCAAAGCTTTTCGGAAGTTTGAGACTGACGTTGTACTGGGAAATGTCAAGTGAGGAACCAAGTTTGGGAATGTTGAGTTGCCAAATTTGTCCAACTTTGGCTGCCAGATCGCTAGTTTTGTAGGAAATACTAAATTCGCGCGTTTTGTCCTTGCCAACTACCGGGTCTTTGAAAGTAACTTCTACTGAACTGTTACCACTATCCTCTTTTTGAGCGATATCAAGCGGCCCTCTTGCGTCTTTAGCGATAAGTCCATTAATTTTAATTTTGCCCAAAGAAAGCTTGAGTTTTGAGGCTGAATAACGGGTAGTTAAATTAACCAGAGAAATTTTATCGAAAACCTGGGTTTCGCCATTTTCCGAGACGTTATATTCAATGTCATGAGAGGTTGAAAATTCACCGGCCGCTTGGGCTTGGCTAGTGAGAAGTAATAGGAAACAGGCAACAGGTAACAAGACAAATAAAGGAAAAAATAGACGGCGCATTGTCTCAATAGTATCGACAATTACCGCTTGACTGTCAACTAATTATCAGTTATCCTGTCGGGCATGAGAGAAAGAATCGGAGGATGGTTTAATGAGGGCTTAGCATTTAGTCAGTGTTGGCTGGATAGAAGAAGGGAAAGAGGAAAAAGTTGGCTGGATGATAGACGGCAGGAAAGAGACCGAACTAAAAAGACCAGAGAACACTTAAGAAGTCTACAAGAAGATATAAGAGAGCTAATTAACAAGATTTATGATGCTTCTCCTACCTGGCAAAGAAAAGTAGAGTATCACATTGCTGCTTCGACTCTTAATAATATTGACTGCAGAACTCTTTCTCCCTCACTCTTGATTTTTTGCCCTGAACTTGAGAAAAGAAATTTAACATCAATTTTCATTACTAAAGATCCTGAGCCACTTATTCCGAAGGAAACTCCTGAGATTAAAATAAACTTGCACTTTTTAGGCTTGAAAACGGTAGAATTACATTTTTCTCAAGCTGGAAAAAGCAAATTGAGCGCGGAATTACCCTTCCCTTCAGGCCCTGCCACATTTACAAGTAAAATAGAATCTAAAGGAAGAAATATAGGTGGTGCAATTCTCCGTTCTCAAGCAATCAAAGAGGTATTATCAACCGTGTTGTCACTCAAACAACCAACCCGTACCATTTCTAACCCATAAGGATTCTCTTCAGAAATTGACCTGTGTAGGATTTATTATTTTTTGCTAGTTCTTGAGGTGTGCCTTCGGCGACAATCTTTCCGCCTTCATCACCGCCTTCGGGACCTAAATCAATAATCCAATCGGTGTTTTTAATGACATCCATATTGTGTTCGATGATAATCACTGTATTGCCCAAATCCACTAGGCGTCGCAGAATTCCTAATAGTCTTTCAATATCAGCAAAATGAAGACCAGTAGTTGGTTCATCCAAAATATACAAAGTCCTACCGGTTGCTCGTCTGGAAAGTTCAGTTGCCAACTTGACCCGTTGGGCTTCACCACCCGAAAGGGTCGGTGCCGGTTGGCCAAGATGGATGTAGCCTAGGCCAACATCAAAAAGGGTTTCCAGTTTATTTCTGATTTGGGGAATATTTTCGAAAAAACCTAAAGCTTCTTCGACCGTCAAATCCAAAACCTCAGCAATATTTTTGACCTTATAGTGGATTTCTAAAGCTTCACTGCTGTAGCGAGTTCCATGACAAACTTCACAATCGACATAAACATCTGGCAAAAACTGCATTTCAATTTTAATTTGGCCCTCGCCTTCACAAGCTTCACAGCGGCCACCGCGAACGTTGAAAGAAAATCTGCCTGGCCGAAAGCCTCTTATTTTTGCCTCGACCGTTTTTGAAAAAAGCTCTCGGATAAAAGTAAAAGTTCCGGTATAAGTGGCAGGATTAGAACGAGGAGTCCGGCCAATTGGTGATTGATCAATCAGAACCACCTTATCAATGTTTTCAATTCCCACCATCCCTTGATGTTTACCGGGTTTTTCTTTTGAATGATAAAACTCTTCGGCCAAAGCTCGATAGAGAATGTCATTGACAACCGTTGATTTACCGGATCCAGAAACTCCAGTGATGCAAATGAATTTGCCTATGGGGAAATTGATATCAATATTTTTCAAATTATGTTCTTGAGCGCCCACGATAGTCAATTGGCCGTTGGTTTTTTGAGGTTGATTGTTGTTTTGATCACCACTAACATTTGACTTCTGACGACTGACGTCCACTTTCTTTTTTCCCGAAAGATACTTTCCAGTTAAGGAATGATGATCAGAAGCAATTTGTTGGGGTGTTCCTTGCGCAATAATTTGGCCGCCATGCTCCCCTGCTCCTGGACCAAAATCAAAAATAAAATCAGCGTCATTCATCATGTGTCGGTCATGTTCAACAACGATAACGGTGTTACCCAAGTCCCTCAGACGCTTTAAGGTTTCAATCAGCCTGGTATTATCGCGTTCGTGAAGACCAATGGTTGGTTCGTCTAAAACATATAAAACTCCCGACAGTCCCGAACCAATTTGGGAAGCCAATCTGATTCTTTGTGCCTCCCCACCTGCCAAAGTTTGTGCTTGACGATCAACCGTTAAATAGTCAAGGCCAACGTCCACTAAAAACTGAAGTCTAGTCCTCAATTCTTTAAAAATTGGTTTGGCGATTACCTTTTCCCGTTCGGATAAAATATTCGCTTGGGGTTGGGAAATTTTCTCCAGCCAGTCTTTAACGCGGTTGATGGAAAGTTGGGAAATTTCCCAAATCGATTGGTGATCAATGGTAACAGATAAGGCTTCGGGTTTGAGTCTTGCTCCAAGACAGCCGGGACAAAGATCAATCCGCATAAATTTTTCAATCACACTCCTCACGTACCCTGAATCGGTCTCCCGGTGTCTGCGCTTAAGGTTGGGGATCAAACCTTCAAAAGTCGTATGCCAGGTAATCTCGCGACCATAACGATTTACTCCGTGGACTCCATAAAGTTCGTCGCCATTTCCAAACAAAAGAATTGATCTTACCTCCTCTGATAGCCGGCCGATTGGTTCATCGAGTGAGAATTTGTACTGGCTGGCAACTTCTTCTAAAAGTCGCGAAAACCAAGTTTCGTGAGTGGCCAATCTTGCCCATGGTAAAATTCCGCCTTCAGCAATGGTGAGGTTAGGGTTAAAAACTAAATCTGGATCAATTTCCAGTTTCGTTCCCAGGCCGCTACATTCCGGACAGGCGCCGTGTGGAGAATTAAAAGAAAAACTGCGTGGTTCAATTTCAGAAAGCGAAATATTATCAATCGGGCAAGCAAATCTCTCGGAAAAAAGCTGGTCTTCCATTTCGCGAGGATATTCTGGAATGGAGAAAGTTTTGTCCAAAATCTTGGCAACAATTAGTTTCCCCTCACCAAGTTTTAAAGCCAGTTCGACTGATTCAGTTAACCTTGTTTTTTCCGACGGCAAAACTAATCGATCAATGACTGCCTCAATGGTGTGTTTGTTGGTTTTGATCAGAACGAAATCTTCCTCTAAGGATTTTATTTGGCCATCAACTCGAACTTTAGTAAAACCTTTTTTTCGCAAATCATCAAAAAGTTGGCTAAATTCCCCTTTCCGATCCGAAACCAACGGTGCTAAAAGCAAGATTCTTGTTGTTTTTTGCTTTTTGCTCATTGCTAGTTTATTAATCTCATCAACAATTTGTTGGGGTGCCTGAGTGGCGATTTCTCGGCCACAGATTGGGCAGTGGGGGTGGCCAATTCGGGCGAAAAGCAGCCGCAGGTAATCGTAAATTTCAGTCACCGTTCCGACGGTTGACCTGGGATTATGAGAAGTTGACTTTTGGTCGATGGAAATGGCTGGTGATAAGCCTTCAATTGAGTCAACGTCTGGTTTATCCATTACTCCTAAAAATTGTCTAGCGTAGGCAGCCAGCGATTCGACATAGCGCCTTTGGCCTTCAGCATAAATAGTGTCAAAAGCCAGAGATGACTTTCCCGAACCAGAAATACCAGTAAAAACAACCAGTTTATTCTTTGGGATAGCAACACTAATGTTTTTTAAGTTGTGAACCCTAGCACCTTTGACAATGATTTTTTCAGTCATATTTTTCTCCATTTGCTATTTTCCAGTTTTTGCTATTCGCCAAGTGAATTCAAACCACTACAAAAGCCCCTTTCGGGCGACAAAACCATTAATTTTAACATGATTTCTAACAGCCGTTCAAGAGAAGATAAAAGAATATAAATGATTAATTGACAAAATTTTCACGGATGATCACCCTTATTAAAGAAAGTTTAACGGAAAGCAAAAAGCGTTATTGATTAACTTTTAATTGGACGATCTGATCCCGCAGGATTGCTGCTTTTTCAAAGTCTAATAGACGGGCGGCTTCGCGCATCTCTCTATTCAGAATTTTAATTAGTTTTTCCCGATCATCAGCAAGTAGTGTTCCTTCTTCAGCTCGCCTTAAAGCTTCATCAATAACCGCATCCTTGAATAATATTTTTCGATATTCATCTTTTTTTTCTCTTTCAACCAACTTTTGACGGATTGGCTTGGTAATACTTTTTGGAGTTATATGGTGTTTCTTATTGTATGCAAGTTGGATGTTGCGCCTTCGGTCAACTTCGGTAATCGCCCGTTTCATCGAACCGGTCAGATCGTCGGCATACATAATGACTTTCCCCTCTTGGTGTCTGGCGGCTCGGCCCATGGTTTGAATCAGTGAGGTTTGCGAGCGCAAAAACCCTTCCTTGTCAGCGTCCAAAATCGCTACCAAAGAAACTTCAGGCAAATCCAAGCCTTCGCGCAAAAGATTGATTCCCACTACCACATCGAATACTCCCGATCGCAGGTCATCTAAAATATCCTGCCGGTCTAAAGTTTCGATTTCTGAATGCAGGTAATGAACCTTAATTCCCCTTTCTTCCAAAAACCGAGCCAATTCCTCAGCCATTCTTTTGGTGAGAGTTGTTACTAAAACTCGCTGCCTCTTTTTAACCCTTTTTTCAATTTCGGCAATCAAATCGTCTATCTGACCTTCAGTTGGCCGAATTTCCACTTCGGGATCCAAAAGACCGGTTGGCCGGACCAATTGCTCAACTACTTGGGCAGAGAGGGAAATTTCGTATTGATCCGGGGTGGCGGAAGTATAAATAGCCTGCCCGCCATGGCTCTCGCCATCAGGCGTTGGCAGGCGGGTTTTGCTAATTTTTCTGGCAAATTCCTCATAGCGAAGCGGTCGGTTGTCCAAAGCCGATGGCAGGCGAAAACCAAATTCAATTAAAGTTCCTTTTCTTGACCGGTCACCATTGTACATTCCTCGAATCTGGGGGATGGTCATGTGCGATTCGTCAATAATTAAAAGGAAGTCACGAGAAAAGTAATCAAGCAAAGTATAAGGTGGCTCACCTGGCGTGCGACCGTCAAAATAGCGCGAATAATTTTCAATGCCGGTGCAATAACCAAATTCTCTCATTTGCTCAAAGTCATACATTGTCCGTTGGTGAAGTCGGTGAGCAAACAAATCTTTGCCTTGGCTTTTGAGGAATTTTTCTTGGGCAACAAGGTCAATTTTTATCTGACCGATTGCAGCCTTAAGAGTGTCTTGACTGGTGACATAATGTTTGGCTGGATAGAGAGTGAAGGAATCAATTTCTTCGATTTTATTGCCAGAAATAGGATCAATTCGCACTAACTTTGCCAGTTTTTCGCCGGCAAAATAAAGTCTTAAACCTTGGCTTTCATAAGAGGGAAAAACTTCAATGTTCTCGCCTCTGACCCGGAATGTCCCTCGGCGAAAGTCATCCTCAGAGCGGCTGTATTGAAGGTAAGCCAGTTGTCGCAAAAGATCCAATCGTTGCCAGATTTGGCCAACCGAAAGCGGAATAATGAATTTACCATATTCTTCGGGCGAACCGAGATTGTAAATGCAAGAAACGGAGGCAACCACTAAAACGTCATCACGGGTTTGTAAGGCAGTAGTTGTGGCCAGTCTTAATTTATCGATCTCTTCATTGATTTCTGTTTCTTTTTCAATATAAGTGTCGGTTTGGGGGATGTAGGCTTCGGGTTGATAGTAATCGTAGTAAGAAACAAAATAGTTGATTGAATTTTTTGGAAAAAAATCGCGAAATTCTTGGTAGAGTTGACCAGCCAAGGTTTTGTTGTGAGAAATAACTAGCGTCGGTTTTTGAATTCTCTCCACGACATTAGCAATGGTGAAAGTTTTGCCCGAACCAGTTACCCCAAGTAAAGTTTGGTGTTTGTCACCCTTTTTAAGTCCTTCAACCAGTTTGGCAATTGCTTCTGGTTGATCACCGGTTGGTGTAAATGGTGCCTGCAATTTGAATTTCATAGCAAAGCTTAATTATAGCGGAAATGGAGATCAAAATCAGTTATTTTGAGGTGGATAACTCGGG
>Ga0315291_10000229_pt1 | contig 71635 bp, 97 predicted proteins | sample YL17G12_20_MG_FD_203070 | JGI IMG/M metagenome (GOLD analysis project Ga0315291, IMG submission 203070) | Sediment microbial communities from Yellowstone Lake, YNP, Wyoming, USA - YL17G12_20 | ecosystem: Environmental > Aquatic > Freshwater > Lake > Sediment | place: USA: Wyoming | collected... | reverse complement strand
AAGGCCATAATGATCTACTTGCCAGATATCAGACCCGGCGGAGTTCGATGCGGTTAGTTTTATATTCATATATCCCCCTAAACACAACGCGGGGTCGTGTTCACATTCTGGATCCCATCCTCCGCTTGGAAGATTGAACGTTGGGTTGCGACTATATGAATAATATGTCCTTGCGGCTCCACTAAATACCCAATACCACGCCGTCGGTGTGTTAGTAGATAAATCCGTACACGTTACGGATATTGGTAAATATCCACTCGTCGGAACACAACTCCCGAACGCTACCGGTGGCGTTACACCCGTAAGGATATGTAAGTACCCCGTCTTATTACTCCAGTTCCCCCCACCGCCATTTTCTGCGTAAAGGTTAACGGTATAATTGCCTGCGGTTGAGAAAGGCGGTATTACCGGGTTCTGGGTATAGGCATAATACAATCCGCCCGGACTGGGCCGCTGGACACCCCAGATCCATGTAGTCGGAATGTTCGTACTGTCGTCATACATCTGAACGTCCTGCCCGACAAGATATGATGTGTACTGGGAATGGAAGTTCGCTACGGGGGCTGTCGGTGTTGCGGTAATATATGCCGTCTTGTTCATCCACGTTCCACCCGCAGAGTTATACGTATACAATCTGACGTTATAGACACCAGTCGTAAACGTTGTGTTCGGGGTCGCTAAGACTGATGAAAGGGTTTCGTTGGCATTCCAATACCACTGATAATATTTCGGCCATTTCGTTCCCGTTGCCGTAAACCCGACTTTCAACGGGGCTGTGCCAGTAGTTACATTGGCGGTGAAGTTAGAGATCGGGATTTCATAGGAGACGACAAGTGTCGCGTTCTGTCTGAGTATGCCCGTACCAATAACGTTCGTTGCGTTTAATTGTACGAATAATGGGCCGGTGTATAATACATTTGGCATGACATACGATACGTTTCTCGTAGAGTAATGGTCGGTTGCACCTGCCCCGTTAGTTTCAATACTCCATTGCCAGCTCGTCGGTGTGTTCGTACTTGTATCATTTAATAACACCGTTTCGCCCGGGTGAACGTATGTCCGGTTCACCGTGAAGTTTACTACTGGTGCGCCCGATGCCGTAACATTAACAAACACTAATGCCGGAGTAATATTATACCCGCCGGAATTACTGGCGTTTAACCGGATTGAATAATTGCCCTGACCAAAGATATGCGTCGGGTGTGAAACCTGGCTGAACCAGACTTCCGTGTTATTCCCGGCAACATTCTTAAACGACCAGTTCCATGCCGTCGGAGAATAATATGAAATGTCCGTAAAAGTTATACTGAGCGGTGACGCACCGGTTATACTAGGTGGGACGTATCCTTCCCACGGGTCTCCGGATGTAGTTGCCGTGATATACGTTGTCTTGTTTTCCCAGTCATATCCATACGCATTGCTGGAGTTCAATCGTATATTATAACTTCCTGTTGTAAACGTTGTTGTCGGGCTCTGGCTGGTTGAAGAGGCAGTCTCATTCGCATACCAATACCATCTCCATGCCGTCGGGGTGTTGGTCGATGCGTCTGTAAACTTAACTGCCATTGGAGAAGTTCCATACGTTGCGTTCGCTGAGAACGCTGTTACCGGTGCATCTCCCGTATATCCGGATACTGCAAGGGAGTTTTCACTTACCATTAAGGAAGAGGTATCAACCGCTTCAAACTGTGATGTCGAAACATCCATTAAATTATTTAAATCAGCTTCGCTGAGGCGGTTGTCACGGGCTATTTTTATAAGGACAATATCGGCTGATGTCCCGTGCTGGTCAGTTATTATCCCGCCATAGGTCTGTAAGCCGTGTAAGATTGCATGGGTTTGTGGGCAGGCGGGAGAACAACTGCTGACAAAACTATCAACATTAAATGTTGACTTTAATCTGAATACCTGACCCCAGGGAGGATATCCGGGAGCGCCATTACCATCGTGGCTATACGGCCAGACATGCCCCCCGGTTCTTTCAACGGTCAGTTGCATCATGTGGTTAACAGCCCCGTCAGCAAGTTCATTATAATGTACTGGCAGGATACCATACGGAGGTCGGTCTTTTGTAAGATCAATTGCATTGCTGGTCATACTGTTACGAATGCCTGCCGATGCACTCCAGGTCCCGTCACCCGCTTGTTCGGCGGCATAAAGATCATAATGATAATTATCGTCTTTATTATAGATCAGGATTGACTGGTCGTCATTAGGTATGTACGGGTCCTGAAGTGCCGGTTCCGGGATCGGATAGGGTACATCATCTGTTTGTGGATCTGAATATGAAGTCAGATATTGTGTCGGTACTTTACTGTCAACAACCGAATAGGGAGTATAGGGATCGGGTCGTAACCCATCTGCGGGGGAACCGCTAAACGTATTTGCCACATACGTTGCTGAATTTGCATCTACTGGTAACGCATTAACCGGTGTTCGGAAGATACTGTTCGACGGTGCCCGGGTTACATTCCCCCAGACAGTAACCGTCTGGGAAGAACTGGTTGAAATACCGCTCGCGTTAGTTACTTTCAGGGTTACCTGATATTGTCCGGGAGCTGAGAATTGGTGCGTTGCGTTTCTTGTAGCTGCTGATGTTTTCGTTGTTGTCCAATAAGTATATGTCACATAATCCATTGTAGATTTCTCTTCTCCCCACGTCCATAACCATTGCGTCCCGGAAGTAAGCTGTGACGTGTCATTGAACTGTACCCGTAACGGGGCGTTGCCTACCGTCTGGTTCTTGGTGAAGGATGCTACGGGCGGACCGGCTTGTACGAAACCTACTAACAAGATAACCACAATCATTATCAATAAAAATCTTGTGGGAGTTTTCATACTCTTACACCCCCGTTACATTCATATAGAAATGGGCAATTGGTGCTGGACCGGGGGTGGGGGTTGGTGTTGGGGTCGGAGTGGGTGTCGGGGTTGGCTCTGTTGGTTGATACAACGCATAATCATTTACATCCCATACGTCAGACCCGGCGGAGTTTGATGCAGATAAATATATATCCATATATTTATAGCATGTGGAAGGAATGTGTGAACATTCGGGATCCCAACCTCCGGAGGGTAAGTCAAACGTCGGGTTGCGACTGGATGAATAAAACGTCCCTAAATCTCCGCTAAATACCCAATACCACGCCGTTGGAGTGTTGGTAGATAAATCCGTACAGGTTACAGATATTGGTAAATATCCACCTATCGGTGTACAATTTCCAAATGCTACTGGTGCTTCTATACCAGCCCCTGCTCCAACTGCTGAAATATACGGTTCTGCAACATTATACCCGGTATAATTCCTGACATAGATATAATCTATATCAATTGCTCCTCCACCTGCATTTGCATCTACGATTACTCCCTGGTTGTTTGCACCATAGGCCGCTCCGGTTACTGTGTTTGTCCACGTTGAATTATACGTAGTTGCATTCCAGATACCTGATGGAGATAATTTGATTTCGGTAGTATAGAGGGAATTTACTACGAACCGTGGAATTATTTGTACATAGTCGCCACCCATGAACATATCTGCCGTTATTTCATTTTCTATATACAGGGCAGTATACGTTTCAAAATCCCATGTACCAGACCCGATCATTTTATCAGCGCTGGTACTATCCTTAAATTTGAAGTTAATGGTAATCGGGTTGGTGTTCCGGTTAAAGAGTTGTTTTGATTCTATACCGTCAATATTCCAACCAGTAGTCTGACCTGAGATAGTAAAACAACCATTCGCAATCGTGTATCTCGACCCATGCCCTGTCCACTGGGTTGTGTTGAGAGTTGTACCGGGGAAGTCATCGAATAATGGGAAGGTTGCATATCCGTTCGCAAAGGATGTACTCTGCCCGGATGCTCCATACTTAACAAGATATTGTGTTTGACCTGTACCAACGTTAACATCATTCCACCAGAGTTTCGCGGAGGTTGCCGTCTGGTTAAAGATAACGAACGATAGGTTCGTTTCGGCAGCATTCGTTACCTGCACATCTGCCCAGTCTGACCGGACATCCCCGCCAAGATATAAATCGTAAATGTTATCCGTCCCGGTAGTGTTATGCAGAGTTATCCCGAACTGGTATCTTGCCACCGATCCTGCTGAACCAGTAACGTTAACGGTTTTGTTATAGAGATACGCAGCATTCGCCGGTACAACAACCAACAGGATAACCGCAATCAGTACTACCAATCCGAGTTTATAGTTAATAGAAGTCATGCTAATACCCCCTGAGATAATGAAGACGTTGTTTCTTCTTGTGTTCTCCAACATTTGCCCCCATATTTATTCATGATCAACTCGGAGAAGTATTTTCTATATACGGTTTCTTCATAAGGTAAATCCCAGCGTTCGTGCCCAACTTTTGTATGATGCTTCTTACATAATGGAACCATCATCCGAATATAAGTAATTTCCAATTCGGTGAAAGAGGGTTCTCCAAACATTGCTACATCTTTTGGTAATCGGTTTCTCACACTATCCATTTCTTTAATATTTTGTTCACAGCACGTCATCTTCTCTGCAAAGACATGGTGAACTTCGTGCTTTCTTCCCGTTTCTTCTTGTGTGAGTTCGCATCCTGGGAATTGGCATTTGAATTCAAAAGTGGCTCTGACATTATCTTTTAGAGACCCATTGAACTTTGGGCAGTAAGGGAAGAATGATGTCCCCCCTTGCCAATTCGGATTTTTATCAAGACACCATTTTCCTTTTTGTAATTCACTTATTTTCTTTTTAGTTTCCGTTGAGTGGCGTTTTCCTATATTAATATCACTAAGTCTCTTTTTTGTTTTATCTGATACGGGGTGTGGACGGTTGGGATGCTTTTTTCCGGTCATAGTTATACTTCTTTTATTGCGGGTTTCTATTGATTGTGTTTTCCCAAGGTGCGATTCGCTCTGCCTTTTAAGTGATTCCTCTGAACGGATTTTTCCCGTGTTTGCAATACCAATTTTAATCTTTGTTTCCATTGATTGATGTTTCCCTTTCATCGGACTTGGTAAACCGATATGGGATTTTGATATCTTTTCTTTATGTTCTTGGGTTAAAGGTTTTCCTTTCATAATTCACCTCAATAGAAATCGTCGATAATTGTTCTGCGAGCTGCGACTACGAAGAATGCAATAATACAGATAATTTCCATAATTATCAATATCGCCCAGATGCTCGGTATGATATATGTCATATCCCACATGGGAATAGTCTGCGGGCCTGTCACGATCTGTTCCAAACGATAGATGACCGGGCCGATCACTACATTGCCTAAGAAGAACAGGACAAGGATTACAAACGTATTTGTCGCTAATACTAATCCCGCAAGATACATCTCGATAGTTGTTGCCATGATTATACCTCCCCACTACTCATACTGTTCTCCTGTACGAAATAGTTTATTACAAGGGCGATAAACACTATCACCGGTAACGCTGCGTAGATTGTCTGCATCATCGTAAACCCGTTGACGGCGTCCTGATACGTCGGCATAAACTGGATCGTCAAGTTAAAGATCTGCCCGAGCTTATCGACAACAATACCTAACACTGTCCAGAACGCTGCGAAAAATAATAGGTTCATAAATAACCCAACTAATCCACCCGCACTCATAATGTACTCCCTGCTAATCTGTTTCCGAAGAAGTCTAATATCCCAATGATGTAAATGAATAGGATGCCGAGTTCCAGTAATCCCAAGATTAGTATATACGCCGGGTATGCTACTATCCCGGGCGCTATCCCGTTCATTACGGAGTTCAGGACTAACGGGAATGCGAAGATACCCACTAAGATACTAATCACCATTAACGTCATCTTCCACGCCATCTCTAGTGCACCTGTCAGCATTGACCCCGCCTGGATATCACCTGCTGCACCTTTAAACGAATTGCTGGTCGTCGTAAAGTCTATGTTGTTATACGCATCGCAGGTGAAACCTACTGCACAGGTTCCTTGTACCGGTTGTGTTGACGCGGTGGGGAAGATTGAGAATCCGCTGACTACCGTTAGTGACGCCGTAAACAATGCGATGAATAACGCTACGTTAAACAGTTTACTGCCCGGTCCCACTGTCCCGTATGTCTGTCGGTTCTGGTCGTTCATATACATCAGTACTCCTAACATTCCCATTATCACTACCAGATAAAATAACCCTTGTGTCTGGCTCGGAGTAGCTAACCGCATCCATCCGAAGAACATAAAGATTCCGGCAAAGATCGGGACGATAATCGTAAACGCAGCTTCACTTCTCGGGCCACTCATTGCTGCAATGAACAGGATGATTGCTACGCTGATTAAGTTATACAGATAATACGCCTGGGTTGCGGTTACCCAGTTCTCGATACCTAACGAGATCAGGATCCCTAACAACCCTTTTGTCATTACAACACCGCTGACTAAGATATGCTCGACAACCATAACTCACACCGTCCTTGTTGCATCATAGAGAGCTTTATACTCTATTCCTTTTGGTTCTGACGGGAACGTATAATTGTCAGCAGCAACATCGTTGATACCCATCGCCCCCCAGGTTTTCGTATGCATCTCCGTCCCGTTCGTCAGGCAGGTTATATTCCACGTCAACGCGGTTGTATCCCCGCTGGTATCCTGGTAGATAATATTCCAGACAATAAACGATGCGTTCGGTTCGGTTACGTATAAGGTTGAATTATACAAGTGCGTTAAGACAGATGTCTGTGGGACCTGGTTCGGTAAAAAGCACTGGATTACATAATCCGTGTCCTGCGGGTTGAGCGTAATGTATTTCGATAAACCCACCGATACATTCGTTATCGTTATCCCATACTGGATTGCCGGGAACATCATAAACACCGACGACCCGTCAATGTCCGTATACCCTTGCATGGCAACTGAACTGTTCGTCATTGCCTCGGCAGTAGACTGGCTGACACCAAACGATTTCGTTAACCATCCAATATCGTGGCTGGGTAAGGTACTTGAAATATAACTGATAGAGATATTAGCGCCTTCCAGTTGAGCACCGTATCCGTCAACGATTTTCAACCGCACGAGTTTCTGGGTATACCACGCCGTTACCGGAACGTTGGTTATCGTGATATAATCTTTCTTATAATTGTACAGGGTTGATACATCACTGGCCAGGGTCAGGTTCGTCGAAAAGACACCGTAGTTACTATAGACGTGCGATACCGTTCCTTTCGTATCTGAGAACGTCCCGTCGCCAAACGACCAGTTATACGTAAGGTTCATAATATCGTGGATTAATGATTCGTCGGTAAAGGTTATTACTGTACCATATCCGGCACTGGTTGAAGAGGCAGTATAGAGCGGGGTATTATACGTTGATGCGTTCATATCCCAGATGTTTACAATTCCCCCGCCACCTTTACCGCCATACGTTAACAGATACTGTGTTCGGTTCCATGCGGCTCCGCCACCACCTGACCCGTATCCAGTACCCGGTGCTCCTCCCGTGTAGGGAACACTACCCCCACCAACTTCTGCTGGGCCATATACTGCTCCTATGATCCCGGTAAGATCCGTTATCCCGGTTGAAACCCCGTCTCCTCCATTTTGAGGACTTTCGCCACTCCCTACTAATCCACCTGCCCCACCATTCCGTGTGTGCCCAAAGGCTGACGACAAACTCCCGGGGTGTGAAACAGTTGTGGAATCACCGGTCTCGTTCGGCCACGACGCTATTCCGCCGTCACCAACTACGATTGGATACCCCGTTCCGGAAACTACGGGAATCATTGTATAATATCCGTAGTCTCCTTTTGAACCCCCAAAACCCCAACTGCCTTTGTTTGCATCGTAATACTTACCGCCCATACCGCTTCCCCCACCACCCGATATCTGTGCTGAGGCGTAGGACATATTTGCAGATGCAGTCCAGGTATACGTCCCGGGAAAGATATAACTATAGTTCGCTAACCCGGACACTGAGCTGATAAGTATTAATAAACCTACTAGGATAAACTGCCATTTCATATCCCGACCTCACAGTTATACCAGTTGAGCGTTCCGTATTGATAGACCAGACACTCTTCCGTAACAGGCACGTCAACTAATGGAGAGTTATCCGGGATTGTTGCAAGCATCTTCCCGTCAATAACAACATCTACCGTACTGCTGGTTTCCATGCCGATGACTTTCTTTAATCCGATTAACGGATCGGATTTGAACTCGACACTTGCCGGTGTGCCTTTTCCAATCTTTTTTTCCGCAGTAACAAAAGGGATTGCCAGACAGATCATTATTAAGAGCAGGATGCTGATTACCCAGACCTTCATATTCATCGCCTCCCTTTTACTTTAACCTTATTTAAACATTGAGGACAAGTACAATAATATTTACTCTTGCCCCCATAGTTCCAACGGTGACCACAGTGATGACAATACATATGGAAGGTAGTAGGTAGAACGAGTATATAATGGTTTGTAGTAATGGTGGTTATCGTAGTTAAATCGAAGTGTTTAAATATACCCCGCACAAACATTCTATCATGCAAACCTGTACGAGATGTGTAATGGATACGACTGACCCGGAGATTGTCTTCGATGAAAAAGGCGTTTGTAATCATTGCCATAGTTATGACACCGCAATTAAAACTCTTGTCTTCTCCGGGAAAGAGGGCGAGAAGAAGATGGTGCAACTTGCCCGTGACATTAAAGGTTCGGTTCCGAAAGGTCAGAAGTATGATTGTCTGATTGGGATATCTGGTGGAGTGGATAGTTCTTACGTGGCTTATCTCTGTAAAGAACACGGGTTGTCTCCGCTTGCCTTCCACCTCGACAATGAGTATAACGATCCGATCTCTGTTGAGAACATTAAGAAGATTACCGAGAAACTCCACATTGACCTGATTACCAAACGGGTTGACTGGAACGAATACCGTGACATCCAGTTAGCGTTCCTGTACGCTTCCGTCCCCGACTGTGAAGTGCCGACCGATTACGCTATCAACGCACTCTTCCATGAACTCGCCGACCAGTATAACTTAAAGTATATTGTTCACGGGGGGAACATCCGCACGGAATCCCATCTGCCCCGCACCTGGTCACAAGGTCACTTTGACTGGAAGTATATTGAATCCATTAATAAACGGTACGGGCATACCGAACTCACATCATTCCCCCGCATCTCACCCGTTGGGAATTACCTGAACTCGCAACGGCACAAAGTTGTCAGTCTCTTAAACTACGCTGACTATAATAAACAGACTGCTATGAAAGTCCTTGAAACCCGGTTTGGGTGGAAGTATTACGGCGGTAAACATTACGAGTCAATCTATACCCGGTTCTACCAGGGATATATTCTTCCGAAGAAGTTCGGGTTCGATAAACGTAAGATGCATTTCAGTTCCCTGATATGTTCTGGCGAGATGACAAGAGACCAGGCGTTACTGGAACTTCAGAAACAACCGTATCCTCTTGAGCAGCAATACGAAGATATGGCGTTTGTCTGTAAGAAGTTCGGGATATCTTCCAAAGAGTTTGAACGGATAATGAACTTACCGAAAAAGAGTTTTGCAGATTATCCGTCGTATACTAACTCGGCACTCCAGAAAGGTGCCAGGGCAATACGTGATACGTGTATCCGTCCGTTCACAACTGCCCTATAATCTTCCCATTTTTAATTCCCAGTCCACCCCAGTACCGGAGTATCTTGGTGTTCCAGTCAACGTGAAATTCTGGGATAGGTTCGTTGAGGGATTGTTTCACCGCACCGTAAATTATATTCGCATCGGCAAAGGTTGATAGTACCATCGTGCCCTGAACTCTCGGGTTTGATTCCAGAAGTTTTGGAACGCCATTCCGATCTTCTTTGAACTGGAACCCGAACGCATACTCTAATCCCAGTACGTTGCTTAACCGTTCGGAGTATCGGATTATATCATCCCGCTTTTCAACCGTGCCGTAAAAGGTAATACCGGACTGGATGCGGTTGCGTCTTCTTGGCACGATGCAATATCCATCCGTCTTTAAAACGTCTACGGTATACTCGCTTCCCGGTAAGTATTCCATAACCAGTAACGGTGCGAACGACATGCGAAGGATTTCGTAGAGGTTGTTCATTTTTAAATAAAGGGTAGTCGGTTTCTCTTCGTAGAATAGTTTCTTGCGGTCAAACGATTCGTCAATAATCCGAACGCCCCGCATCCCGTTTGAGGCTGGCGGTTTAACAACAATCGGTTTCTCTGGCCATCCAAGTTCCTTCGCGGCCTTCTCTAAGTGGTCGAACGTCATTACCTGGAAGAACTTTGGGGTCGGGATACCTTTTTGTTCTGCCAGTAATAGTAACTGGTATTTGTTGTTCGCTACCGCAATACTGTTCGGGTCCGATACTAATACTTCCGTCCCGTTGTTCTGGAACAAAGACTTGTTGTTGGCCAGGACTGATAACTCGGCGGTGTTCTGCGGGATAACAACATCCACGTTTTCACAGGCACAGATTGATAATAACTGCTCGAGATATTCCGGATTGTCGGGCCTTGTAATCTGGTAAAAGGCGTCGCAGAGATACGCTCCGGCAACGTCAACACGGATATCTGTTCCGATAATTCTGATGTCCCTTTTATCAAAATTGTTCTTTAAGGAATAGATTGTTCCCTGGATCCCCGGCGCTCCGCTACCAGTTACTAAGACAGTTATATCATCCATCGTACTACCTCAAACGCTTCGGCATATTCCGCATTACATTGTGTCCCCCGCATTTTTGCCATCCCGTAAATATACTCTTCTGAGAAGACATCCTTTCGTTTCGCATATTGTGATTTATAGTTCTGGACGAGTTTGTGTTTCTTGATAATATGTTTTCTTGATAGTCGTTCAAAGCATTGGGTGTTAAATGTTATATGGTTCCCGGGCGATTCGTAACAGATAATACTTGCCGAGGTTTTAAACGCCCGCACCATCTCATACGCTACAACCTGGTGGTCTTGGTGTAAGTCGTTTAAGGAGGGGCCTATTACTAAATCAGGTTCAAATTGTTTTCTGATTGAAACCAAGTTCTCTAAGATGTCCTGTCGGTGCTGGTGTAAATGTCGGACTTTATAATCGTAGACTACAGTCTGCCCTTTACTCATCCCGAGCTGGTGAACGACACTATAGAACTCTTTCTTCGTAGTGTCCTTTTCAAATCCTTTCGGCAACGAATCATCTGCGGTTGAGAATACTATCCATCGGAGGGTATCTCCGTTCTCTAATACCTTGACAATCGTTCCCCCACAACTGAACTCTGCATCGTCCGTATGCGGGGATAAAATTAATACTTTCATAGCAACGCCTCCTTAAACTTCTGTGCGCTCGTCGGTACGTTCGTAGTAGGTTCAAACCCGTTGTTGTATATCCCGTCCGGATACTGGTGAGAGATGGAACGAAGCAGGTTGCCACACGACACTACATCTCCCGCCGGGTATAAGTATATCTGTTCTCCTAAGTAGTGGTCGATCTCTTGTGTCTTATCCGTATCGTTCACCGGAAGAACTGCTATACACCCGGCATAGATACCTTCAAACACGGTGCGACCTAACGGCAGATACTCTTCACACCTGAGGACAATATCCGTAATCGCATAGAATTTATCCATATCCTCACCGCCCGGATAGATACGCACATTCGGGAAGTTCAGTAACTGGTGGTAAAGGGCCTGACCGTCCCGATACGGTTTCCCGATAATAACAAACGTAATCTCCGGGGTTCTTTCAATGACCTTGACTAAAAACTCATATCCTTTTTGTTTTCCTATCGGTGCGATTACTGATACGATAAATGGGTTTTCATTTAATCCGATTCTGCTTTTAAGTTCATTCCTGACATTCCGGTATTGCCGGGCACGATACATAGTATACGGGTTCTCACAGATAATGGCACCCGGTAACTTCTCGGCACACTGGGCACTGATGGCGATTATCTTATCGGCATACTTGTTGATTATCCGGGCAGCAAACCTTCCTGAGAAGTCATCGCTTATCATTTCCCGGACGTGAATAATCTTAATAATCTCTTTCGGTAAGAACGGTAACAACGACCAGAACACAAACGAGTTTAGATGGATATGAGTTACTTTTTCTTTTCTTATACGGTGATTGTAAACTCCTAAGAACAGAATAATCGAAACTGTCTCTTTGACGATTGAATAGAGTTTCGACCGTATCCGTTTCGACCCGCCTTTCTCAGCAACACTGAACGGCATGAACCAGAACCGAAACGGTATCTTATCCTTGAACCACCAGTACGCTCCTTCACACCAGTTCCGTTCGTTATGCGGAACGGCGACCAGGCACTCTTTTGGATCCACCTGGTTTGTTTCAATCAGGTGTCTCAGGTTGGTAGTAAAACTGATTGCTGCTCCACCGTACCCGGTTGTATGCCCGATGAACAGTATCTTCATTTCACGACCTCGACACTAATAATATCCCGCAGATGATGACTGCGATACCAGCTATCCGGTACATCCCGATTGTTTCGTGGAGAACGAATTTCGATAAGATCATAACCAGAATGATCGTAATTGCCAGGAAGGGATACACATAACTTAACTCTTTTTTCGATAATGCCATTAACCAGAATACGGTTCCGACAACATACACCGTTAACCCGGCGATGATAATCGGGTTCGTAAACATCTGGACGAGTTTTTCTACTGATAAGGTATCGACCTGCCCGACATTCCCCATCCCGATTTTTAAGGTGAGTTGTCCTAACGCCCCCAGAAGGTTCGCTGTCAGGATGACAATTAATACATCCATTACTCCACCTTCTTTTCGTCCAGATACGCTTCCAGACGGTGAATGATTTCTATTGCTTTCTTCCAGTCCTTGTTCTGGTTCTGATCGTATTGCAGGTACTTGTGGGAGTAGCCGGAACGGTTCATTTCCCATCCAAGCACGATAACTCCAAGCACCGCAACGACCGGGAGAATAGTATAGATACAGAACGCTGGCGTTCCCGTAATCCCGAACTTCGTACAGAACACCATTGCAAATGTTTCAAAGGTAATCAGGGCAGATATCTGGCCGACCATCATCCATCCCCGCTGGAACTCGACTTGGCGTTTTGATAGGAATAACATCAGTTCTTCTTTCATTTCTTGAACCTTTTGAAATAAGCATACATTTTATATTTTTCATACAGTAATCCCGGGTGGGAGATTAGGCGGAAGAAGTATTGCCGTAAGAAATTTATCTGGCACAATACCTGATCTCCGAACCGTGACAACTCGTAACTTGTCTTTACTTCCCGAGGCACGTCTTTGTTCCGTGCGAGATGATAGTCCATGACCTTAAAGAAATCTGATTCTTTTGTCCGCAACCGGTTCAGTCGGTTTGACCATTGTGATTTGCTGACCCGGTAGTTCAACAGGTTTTCATCCAGGATAACTATCTCTCCATACTTTGCTATCCGTAACCATATATCCAAGTCAGACGCTGACGCAAACTGGTCATACCGGACTGGAGCACATCCCAGATAAATACCCGTCTTTATCATTGCACTGGGGGTTGGTAAAAAGTCTGCGTGAATAAGAACCGCATTCAGTAATTCATTATACGTATACGGTTGGTTTCCGATAATTTCTTCCGGGAGTTTAAACGTCCCCATTGGTATATCATTGTCGTCGATAATAGTACCTTGTGTGAATACTCCCACTACTGTCGGGTATTCCTTAAAGGTTTCAACTTGTCGGGAAACAATATCCGGTGAGTAAATATCATCTGCGTGGAAGACTGCCAGATACTTCCCGGTTGGGTAACGAAAACATCGGTTCCAGTTATATTCCGCTGATGGTAAATGCTCTTCGTTGGAATAAACTTTTATCCGGTTATCAGAAAATGATCGGGCGATACTGGCGGTCTCATCTGTCGAACAATTATCTACGACAATGATTTCAAGGTTCCGATACGTTTGAGCAATAAGCGACTGGAGGGTTCTCGCTATTGTCTTCTCTGCATTATACGCCGGGATACAGATACTTACTAACGGTTCATGCATCTGGCCGCTCCTCTCGTATTATACACTTCTTTGCGTAAACGTCATTGCGGATTGCGTCTTTGTTAATGAGCGGAAGGATTGAAGTGTAATAGTTCTTCATCTGGAGGATTGCCGTAACCATTGGCGTAAATGATATCTCTCCCATAAACTCTTTTAACCGGGTGTTGTCACCACTATACTCAAAATTAAGACCGTCGTGTTCAATATGAATCTTTGACGGGTGAGTTGACAGACAGTTGATTGCCTGGGCAATGGTAAGCAAGTTGGTTGTCTGGTCTGGCGTTACGTTATAATCTGAGTGGTTCGGTTGTTCCACTGTAATAAACGCATCCAGTATCTTCAGGAAATCGTTAATATATAACCAACTGAACCGGACGTTCTGCTGGATAACAATCGGTAAGTGTAACAGGTTCTTTACAATCGCATTTGAGATAAACCGAAACTCATAGTCCTCGTATTTCCCGAACAACCCGAACGGTCTGAGACAGTACATGTTCTTCGTCTTTTCAATATAATTTGAAATGATAAACTTTGATAAACCATAATCGTCCGGTGGGAATTGTTTCCCGAACTCTTCTTCTTTGACATTGTAAAGGTCACGGAACTTATTATATTCCCCACCCGACCCGAGATTAATTAACCGGGAATAACAGTCCCGGTTCTCTGCAAGGTTGAAGAACATACGAAGGTTCTTCTCAAGTATCTGGCTCGGATAGGTTTCCGTCTTCCGATTACATCCGGATAAGGCACAGTGGATTACCGTGTCGATACGGTGGTTCCTGAAATAGTCCTGTACGTCTTTCTGGTTTAATAAATCAAGCTCGTTGTGTGACGGAGTGAGTAACGTATACTTGCCCGTAAACGATTCAACAATGCTTCTTCCGACAAAACCTGTCGCTCCCGTAATAAGAATGTTCATTTTAAAATACCTCCAAGATCCCATTTAAGATTGTCTCTGTAAAATGTGGGGTGTTATACTGTTGTATCTCATCTGAATGGATATAGTCAAGAATATTATCGAGATATTCCTGGTAAACATTATCGGGTATTGTACTGATATATTCATAAAGATGGGAATAGGTAGGATACTTCCGCATGTCAATAAATGTATCTTCCGGAACCGTATCAGTTATATCCGAGGCTCCCCAATATACCGGCACACACCCGGCAAAGAAACTATCGAATATTTTCTCCGTAACGTATCCCGGAATATCCCTGGCGTTCTCATAACAGATCGAGAATTTATATTTACGTAACGTTGCGTTCTTTGACGAGACTCTTCCCTTATACGAAGGATTCCCAAAGGGACCTATCTTATACCAACCGATTCCATACAGGTCAAAATCTTCCGGATGGTTTTGTTCAAACCATCGGATTGCTCTCACCCGTTCTTCATAGAGGTTATGCGGATGTGAAGAACTCTTTCTGCTGGCCAGTAAGGTACACAACGTTGTTTTCTCTTCTTGGGAGAAGTGCGGGTCCATTGGCACGTTTACGGGTAAGTAATAATGACTCGTGTTCTTGGTTTTAATGGAAGTACTCCACGTAAACACTTTCTTAAACATCTGATAATTATCCGTATCCCAGTTCCACGGCCGGATGACTTCGTTCTCGAATATCATTAAGAACAGGTTATCGAAATTCATGTCCTGTAATTCTTTGAGATATTTATTATACCGCCCGGGAAAATCCATGAATACAATTGCATCATAGTCATCTAAGGGTTGTGTGTCGATAGTCGATAAGTGTATTCCTTTCATCCGTGCATAGTTGGCAAGGTATCGGAACGGATACGTTAAGTCGTCTCCAATCGGCAACTCCATTTTGTTGAAGATGCGGTTACCATTAAACTCGTTGTAAATATTATAAAATCCAATCTTCATATCAATACACCGCCTTGAATTGCATACGTAGCATTATACTTCTTTTTTAAATCCGTGATTTGTTGAGCACTGAGGTTTTCGTAATACTCGTTCATCTGTTCAATTGTTAACGGGCGGGTAAACTGTTGCCCGGTAATATCGTTTATCCGTTTATTATACTCAATAAGAGCTGCGTCTTTTAAGGGCACTCCTTTCCAGTCAACAACTACACTTCGGTTTGTACCGGTACGGAAATCCTGCATAAGCGGCGGGACGAGGAACGTATCGTCTGGCCACGTATACGCCATCACCCTTTGATAGAGCTCTTCGTTCTGGGAAAGTGCTGGTGTGATGTTCGTAGAACTGATAAGATAGATACCTGATATCCCCAGTAAGACGCATACAATAAGTACTGGTATTGTTGTCGGGATTTCTAATGTAGGCAGGTGTTGGAAGAGCGTGGTGATGATAAGTATCGTGCCGAACACTACAAAGAAGAAGGTTGATTTAAACAGTTGTAATTTAATGACAGGCGCTATCGGGACCAGTTCAACAAATACCGTCCCGATACAACAGAGCACTATAACCAGTGCCAGTATTTTTAATAGTATTGCGTTCCGTTTCCGTGCGTAAAGACCGGCGGTTATTACTAAACAACTAAACATAAAGAAGAGTGTATAATTTCCAATCGGCCAGGTAAACGGTAAGTAATGGTGCGGCATTCGGAAGAGAAGGGTATTGATAACCAGCGGGTTGTTACCACCTGCAACTGCCAGCGTCATAAACAATGCTGGCGCTGATACAAGAGGATACGCCAGGCACGGAACGAGTGTCTTGATATCCCGTGTTTTAATAGCAGTAAATCCGAGGATGGCCGTTAAGATAATCGCGGCCTGTAATCCCCACAACATCTGGAAGTAAGTAGCAATCCCTAAGGCAGTAAAAGATAGAAGGTATCGCTCTTTTAAGAACAAGTAGAATCCTAAGAGAACAAACGGCATAGCAATCGTTTGTGGGATTAAATAAGGAATGATTCCTTCTGACCCTCCGAGCGTTATGTCCGGTAAGAACAGGATGATGAGAGCTGACAGGATACCTACTATCGGACTGCCGGATAGTTCAACTGCAATATAATACACTAAAAGGATCGTTGCCAGTAGTGAAAGCGTGTACAGGATAACCATCGTTTCTGATAGAGCGAGATAATGAGTAATGCCTGCAATAACCTGGATGTAAAAGAACCGGACTGACATCCCGGAATTGGCGTTTACGTACCAGTCGTTTATTAAATACGATGGGTCGAGTGCACGATACATTAACGGGATGTTATCATACTGGTCTCCGACTAAAAAGAGATATCTGGTATGGATGTAATAAGCAACACCTAAGAAGATGCCCGCGATTGCCAGCAGATGTTTATTCGGGTTCATTAAAACCTACCACCGTATCAACAATATAATTCGGTCGTTGTTTAACCTCTTCGTAAATCCGTTCAATATAATTCCCAAGAACCCCGAACATCAGGAACACCATACCGAACCCGAATAAGATACTGAGAACTAATGTCGTAAACCCCGGGACTTCTCTGCCGTATATCAGATACAGGTAAATTTCAATTGCCGTTAAAATACAAGACAGCCCGAATAATAAGAACCCTGCTGCCGTTGCAATCTTTAACGGGAAATAAGAGAATGAGAAGATCCCGTTCATTGCAATATCCCACGCCATTCTAAACCCGGCTTTTGGTTCTCCGGCAAATCTCGGGTGCCGTTCAAAGGGCACACCAACCTGGCGGAACCCTGTCCATACAATCAACCCTCGCAAGAACTTGTTCTTCTCGTTCATCCTGTTTAATGCCCGGTATACTTTCCGGTCAATCAACCGGAAGTCACAGGCATTCTCCGGGATCAGGTTGTTACTTAACTTATTGATAATCCAATACGCACCCCGGGATATTACTTTCCTGAATGACGATACGCCTTCCCGTTTTTGTATTATACCGTATACAATTTCATATCCTTCTTCCCATTTCTGAATGAACTGGTGAATGAGTTCCGGCGGGTCCTGTAAATCAGCGTCCATGATAATCGCAGCGTGTCCGTGCACGTACCGGAGCCCGGCTACAATGCCTTCGTCAGGCCCGAAGTTCCGGGATAACTTAACGATTTTAAACCGGGGGTCTTCCCGGTGTATTTCCCGCAGGCGTTCATACGTTTTATCATACGACCCGTTCTCAACAATCACAACTTCAAAATCGTAGGACGGTTGGTTGCCCATGAACTCTTGTAACCGTACTTTTAGTTCAGTAAGTACTGCTTCTTCGTTATACGCCGGGATTACAATACTTACCAGTCTCTTCACAGGTTCCGTCTCCACATCCAGTACTTTATCCTCGTTGTTATCTCGTGCTTAACGAGATGGTTCCAGAGCTCTCGGCGGGTAAGGTAATTTTTAGTCTTATCCATTTCCAATAATATCTCGCATTGGTTACACGGTATCGGTTGGTGTACCGGATACTTTCCCATCAGGACTTTCCTGGCGTGGGTAACAGTTACCGCATCAAACCTGTCCCACGTATTCCAACTACACCCGGTTACGGATACATCCCAGGATAGTCTCGGGTTCCCCCACAGCTCGTAACAGGTTGACCGCACGTAACTTCTCTTATACTTCTTCTCGTATTCTTCCCGAGTGGTTACTTCCCAACCCGTCTGTCTTTTAACTTCCGCTGTATCTTTTATTGGCGAGTACGTAGAGTTCCAGTTCATCTTAGGATAGAACCGCATCCCTAACTCTTCCGCCGTCTTCCGGGCTTTTCTTATCTCATGTTCGTTGTGCCCGAAGACGATGAACTGCCACTGGAGTTTTGGATACGGCGTGTTGAACTTTCGTTTGTAATCGTTAATGATGTTGATGTTGTGAATGACCTCGGCGAAATCCCCGCCAACCCGATACTGCTCATAAGTATCCTGGCTCGCACCGTCAATGGATACGTTCAGGTACTGGAACCGAAACCGGACTAAATCCTTTAAAGTCTCTTCGGTTACGGTGTTGAGGTTCACCCCACCCGGGCAGGACAGCATAACATCATCGTTAAATGCATACATTAAAATATATCTGAGATGTTGGTTCAGGAACAGTTCCCCGGAACAATCGAGTTTGATTGCCTTTATTCCCGGGTTGTCTTTTACCAACCGATTAAAAGACTCAAATGTCAGGTATCCTTTCTTGATAGTATTCTTATACCCCATCTGGGATATCGGGCATTGGACGCATTGCAACTGGCAGAGACTACACGCATCAATGGTAATGGTTTGCATTACCACCACCCTCCTGTCTGCATTCCTTCCGTTACTACAGAGTTCATCATCCAGTACTTTAAATCACGATAGTCTTCTAACGAACTATTCGTAACGATAAACTGTATCTCAAAATAATGATTATACGTTACAAACGATTCGTCACGGTAAGACAGGTTCGGCATAACAACATCATACGTTGCGGTGAACACGCCTTGTCGGTTCTGGGTATACTGATAATTATATACGGCTGATTCGCTATTGACGCTCGGATATAATAACGCTACAACCCTTCTCGCTGTGTCAATTGTCGGGGAATAGGTGTGTAATGCCGGGGCGATAAAATCATAGGTCTTTACAATCATCCTGGTGTTTCGGTCTTCGCTGATAAACGATATCCGATTCCCCAGTGGTTTGTAAAGGTCCTGCCCGGTAACCTGGTTGTTGCGAACTTCAAATATATCATTCTCTAGAATCCACGTTGCCGGGTATTCCGCTATGAAATTATCGTTCTTAAACTGCGTGAAGTTTATTTTCGTTATATCCTTCTCAGCAGGAAGGTAGACGGTCGGCGGTTGCGTCCATTCCGGTTCAATGGCGGTATATACTGGGACGGGGGTGGCGGTCGGTATCTCGGTAATAATCGACGTCGGTATCGTAGTCGTCCTCGGGATAAGCGTAGGCGTGGCACTCGGAATCGTCATAGGCGTCCCGGTTATGATAGCTGCCGTATTCGTAGTCCCTGACTGACTCGTACATCCAGTACAAGATACTAATATAATTAGAATAAGTACTGGTGTCCAGCTTACACGAAATATCGGTTTCAAACATATCCCTTTCCTACTCTCTCCTGCTGGTATGCAACTGCCACGGACTATATCGCATACAACCAAACAACCAGATCAGTATCTTGGTTGTCGTTGATATCCTGCCCATATACCAACACTTATCTCCAATCTTATAATTACACTCTTCACACTTCATACCTGAAGCCAACCCCCGGAACAGTGAACCGGGTGACCCTCTTGGTTGGCAACTATTTTGTTGCCCGGGGGAAAAACCAAAACCCCCGGGAATATATGCTGGAATTGCGCTTGCTGTCTGTTTCAATGAGGCTAAACCGGGTTGTGCTCCCCTGACCGGGTTTCGTCAGGATCATCGCTGGCATTTTACTTAGCTCCACTTCCCCGGAACAGGTGCCCATCCGGGCTGGCCGAAATAGGTTACGTATTTATCGGTTGTCGTGCCGTCCCAGATACCGTTGCCGTTCAGGTCAAGATACCACGTCCCGGCTTTGTAGATACCGATCTTGGTTGTACCCGTACCTGTCCAGTCTCCCATAACCGGGTTCCAGGTCGGTGACCCGAAGTTGTAGAGTTTATCACCCATATTCCATGTACCAGAACCGTCATAGTCGAGATACCAGACGCCATCTTTGTAGATACCGATTTCCGTTATCCCGTTACCGTTCCAGTCTCCTCTTACTGGTTCCCAACCAGGCTGGCCGAATGCGGTAACTAACCGGTCAGTAACCGGACCGTCCCAGATGCCGTTGGTGTTCATATCCAGATACCACGTTCCGTCTTTGTAGATACCTACACTGACAGGATTTATAGTCGGTGGTGTCGGACATACAATTGGATCCGGACATACAATTGGATCCGGACAAACTACAGGTCCCGTTACGTTTGTTACATTGACGAAATCTATACGGGTAGTTGTGTTCGATCCAAATAAGCTGGATGCGGTTAGAGTAACGTCATATAATCCAATACTGGAATAGGCGTGTACCGGGTTTCTCTGACCAGACGTGCCGCCATCGCCGAACTGCCAGCTCCAGGAATTAATTCCCATCCCGATAGACGTGTCATTGAACTGCACCGCCAATGGTACTGGCCCGGTGGTCGTGCTGGTAGCAATGAAGTCTGCGTGTGGTAGTGGCGGGAGAACTTCTACATTCTGTGAATACGAAGTTGAACCCCCGTCGTTTGTTGCTGTCAGGTTAACCAGATAATATTTCGGTTCCGGGTGGCTCGCCCCGGTAAATGTGTGCGTTGGGTTTGTAGCGGTAGTTGTTTCTCCGTCATCGAAATCCCATAACAGTTCCGGTTCAAACCCGGTAGTTGTACTGGTGAACTGGACTTCAACCGGGCTGTTGCCACTGTGCGGGATATATGTAAACCCTGCTGTCGGAGGAACGTGCGTGACGAAGATATAGTCCTGTTTCTCCATCGACAACCATTGTGACCCGCCAATACCGTAATCCGTTACGATAAGTTTTACATCATACTTACCGGGATTCGTATAGACGTGTGAGATATGGGGATCCATTTGCGTCGCTCCGCTGCTATCCCCGAAACTCCATTCATACGATAACGGCGGCGTCATGTTATGCGTCGTCGCTGTGAACGCAACACTTAACGGGACCTGCCCGGTTACTGGTACTCCCGTAAAGTTAATTGACGGCGGTCCCAACGGTGGCGGAGGGACTGCTGATACGATACCTACAGCGAACATCACTATGAAGAATGTCGCTATCATTACTCTCAGTCTGTGTGTAATCATACTAATCTTTCCTGTGTAACTTGTTTGTTTACAATACGCTCACCCTTCTCAGAAGGGATCATTGCCACTTTCAACTGTACTAACGTGTCCTGTAGTTTCTTGATGTCCGTCTTGAACCCGCCTTCAATGTCGCCGTAAATCGTTTCGCTTGAGACGGAAATCATATATTGTTTGATCGGCCGTCCCTGTGAGACGTTTGCTAACGGTTCCATCTCGCTAATCCATCCCCGCTTGATTAAGTCCGCTAATCCGTGCGAGACTTCCGGTTGCCGGACATCCGCACCCCGCTCAATCTCCCGGGATGATAGGTGCTTCCCCCGGTGTTCCAGGAAGTAAACTAATATCCTCGCTAGCGGTACGTTGAATCCGCAGTCAGTTAATAGTTCTGTAAGTTTCATTGTTGTTAATATATGTAATTGATATTATTTATATGTTGGGGTTTGTGATTTTATCTTATCCTTTCCCAAAATACACCATAACTTTCTTTTTTTAAACGTTTCTCTGTGATACCAACATATTCTTTTGAAATATCGAAGAGGATGTAATTTCTTCTATTTTTTTTTGCAGCAAGACCAACAGTACCACTACCGCAGAAGGGATCCAGAATAATATCTCCTTCATTGCTCCAAGACAATATATGATCTTCTGCTAGAAGATATGGGAATGTCGCTGGATGTTCTTTTGCTATATCCCAATCCGGGTGTTTGAATTTTCCACCACTAATATAAATCCATACGTTTGGCCGAGTTTTCCACCCATATTTTCCACTCTCGTCTCGTATAGTTGCAGTCCCGCTTTTTTCATGTTGTGTGTCCCGTAAAGACCCATTCTTCTGTCTAACACTACTACGACCCCATGACCCTTCCCAAAGTTTGGGAACATCCTTTATACAATTAAAAGTTTTTGGGATTCCCTTACTAAAGATAAACATATAGTCAAACATTTGAGTATACCGTTTCCCTGATTCTGAGAAGGTGGTGCCGGTTCTCATATATATCATAGTATCATTTAATAAAAATCCAGCGTCCATAAACTGTAGAGCATGTCGAAAAGAAGTTCCTGTTTCTCCACCATTAACAACACTGTCGGCAACTACCCAAACAACAACACCCCCTGGTTTAGTAATACGAAACAATTCTTCGGTAATTGTTTTAATGTTAAATGAACCCCCATTATAATCTCTGAGGTTATCATATGGGGGGGATGTCACAGTAAGGTCAATACTATTTGTTGAAATTTGTTTCATACCCTCAACTGCGTCGGTGGTCGTGGCGGTGTTTAAATTAATCATTTCATTACCTCTGTAAAGAATCGGATGAGTTGTGATAACTTTATAATATCTACAAACATTTCTCCACCATTTTGTTTATATTTGGATACATCATCCCTGAACTCGTTTTCTGCAATGGTTAACTTCCGTTGTACCCCGGGGGGAGATCCGTTTTCTGCAACATATTCAATCACAACTAAAACACGCACATTTTTTGGAAAGTATTCGGTTACATCCTTATATAGATGTTCGAGTTTTTCGTCACCAGTTCCAGAAACGGATTGATACTTTGAAGATATTACAAGCCCGTGGGGATATTTCGGAATACCATACACTACAAAATCGGGATTTATAACTGCACCGTATGGGTTTTTGCAGAAAATTTTTTCTCTTTTGCTTTTATAATTACAGAAGAATCTTTTATATGATATTTCCGGATGTGTAAGTATAAAACCATCGAGGAATGAGGCTATCATATCTTGTTGGGATTTTCCGTGGAGTGATGCGTTCCCACCTCCGGTTATTAACTTTACCATTTTTTTCATATATTCTGGGTATTCTTCAATAGGTATGAGTTTTGCGATAATCTGATCCAAGCCTTCGTTATATTCTAGGTTATAAAAATTATGTATATAATCATATTTACCTACTTTTTTTCCACCCCTTTTTAGTTTTATAGAGGGGGTTTCCTTTATTGGCCAGAAAGGGTTCCCATTTTTATTTGATACCCCCATGTCACTTCTTCACCTTCCTTTCCCTATCCCAAAACGGACTCCGACATTTCGGGCATTGCACCGGTGGTTTATCAGTACGTGGTATCCAGGTATGCCCACATCGAAGGCAACTAAACTTTGGTAAAACCATATTATATTATATGGTATTTGAATTATTTATATCTTCCGAAAGGGTGTGAAAGTTAATCTTCCCGGCATCCATACCGTTTCGGATACCGTGGATAACCCGGTGCGCCCGGTTGTGGCCCGGTGGACTCCGGCCATATCACACCAACCTTATCAAGATGTTCTTTCTTAATTGGACAATCAACCTCTGAACTTTTCGGATAATAACAATATGGCATGGTACAATCTTTAAATCCTGAATTGTAAAACGTACACACCATTAACCCAACCTCGCTTTCAATTCCGCATTCTCAGCTCTGATAGATTGCATCTCAATCAGTACACTACTAATCAGCTTGGTTACATTCTCGAGCATCTGTTGGTTCGTGATCGAGCCTTGCATCATTGCCTGAACTTGTAAAATGGATTCTGACATTGGATTCAGTTTATCTGTGAATTCTTTCATTGCCGCTGGTAGTGCTGCAACGGCCATTACTCCTTTCTCTAACGGTGTCGCCAGCTCGTGGTCGATATATGATTCCACTTCCTTGAACCCGGGGCCGAGTTCTTTTTCAACGGACTTATCCACCCACATCCCGGGTATGTTAATCGGTGAATCCAAAGGACCGCCTTCATGGAATGCCAACCCAACGTGCGTCTTGCCAATCCGTACTCCGGTATGTTCCGTTTCAAACGTGATCCCGAACTTCGCTTGTTCCTGGACGAACTTATCCTTCGCCTGATAACACGCCAGTACCGCCATCTGTTCAGCTTCCTTCGCTGACGCTGCAACTATCTTCTGGCCTTTGTCCATAGTGATTACTATAGTCTTAGGATGTGCTGTCAGGCTTACACTTGGTAGTCCGGCTCTTCCGATATACCAGTACTTGAACCGCTCTGACTGTCCCCGCATAAACCATGATTTATTAAAAGAGGTTCGTTTGTCTTTCGTTGGTTTGTCGGACTGGGAAATGACCTTAAACTTCATCTGGATGTGATGAGTACGCATTTCGGTAAAGGGTGCGGCTACCTTATCGCCTTTAATCCTCGCCTTTAGTTCCGGTGAAAGTTCGTAAAAAAGAGTGTATGCCCGCATCCCGGGTTTGGTTTTATGCGTGTCAACCCGCTGAATCAATCCAAGAGATTCCAGCCGCTTGATTACCTGGTTCACATACGACCGACTGACCTTTATCTTCCGGGCAATCTCCGCCTGGCACATCCCGCAATTCAAAAGAGATATTATTTTCCGCTGGTTCTCACGTAACCCCCGCACCTGTCGGACGGACGATACTTCCCCAAGAGTTAACTGTCGGTCATTCAGAGTCTCACCAGCTCAGGAAATAATCATAATGGTTATCGTACTATTTCTGTGTTCCGATTCAAGTTTTGTTGAACCTTCCTATCCTGCACCAATCGACATATAATACCCGGAATGATAAATACTATAACTGCGTTCAGGCACACCAGTCCCAGGAATAGTATCTCAAGCGTTTCATAAAGTTCGGAACGGTTCATACCCTCTTCTCTGATGGTTTCAGGGCACACCACTCGTCCTTCCCCATCATCGTACACCTACCATCCCGGTTCCCGCACCGGGGCTGACACCTTCCATTAACGGAATACTTCGGACATTGCTTTGTCATTTCTTCACCACATCCTGAAATTCCGCCATGCTTACTTCTCACCTTCCTTAATACCCAGTATCCGCCGTATTATTTTATCTATGGATTCCCGGGTCTTAACGCCAAACATCTTCCGGTAGTTCACGCTGTTCTCTTCTAAATATATTCTTACTGCCCGCGACATTCTTACCGTAGTCCATTCTTCGTCCATGATTACTGTTCCTGATAATAATTATAATTCTTATAAGTTATAGTCATTTCCTCTATCACCATTAGAACCACTCCGATATCTTGCCTTGTTCCTGTGCTTTCTTTAATCTCGTTTCTGCTGTGACAAATGATTCTTTATCAAGTTCGTATCCGATAAACTTCCTACCTAACCGAACACTTGCTATCCCGGTTGTGCCACTTCCCATAAATGGATCAAGAACTGTTCCCCCTTCACCACTGATTAATTTAATAAGATATTCGATTAAGGATAATGGTTTTACCGTCGGATGTTTGTTGGTCGTTCCTTCTGGTAATCCAAGATTGCGTTCTGACTTAGATGCCTTCGCACAATAGAAGAATCGGGATGCGGAACCGGAATCTCCCCTGAAACTTGCACCATCATCTCCCTTCTGTGCAAAGTCCCCATAGATACCTTTACTCTTTCCATTCATCCCGGATTTGACTGGGGCAAATGCACCGGCATTTTGCGGAAATCCTTCCAATACTTCATCGCTACCATCATGGATTAGATTTGCAGGGAAACGCCCCTTCTGTTCTGGGCGGATAAAATCAATCCTCTCTAAATTGCGCCCTGCATCTGGTTCTGCACCTATCGCAGATATTTCTTTACTGGTACATTTTCCTTGTGGGGTTGCACTTGATTTGTCTGCATCAGATAGATACTCTACCCTGCACCCATCAATATTAATCGCACCCGTTCCCCATTTCTGCACGTTCTCTGATACCGTTCCTTCCAACGGTTTCCTGCATAAGATGATTGGTTCCCATGCAGGTTTCAGGGCAGTCCCCCATCCATCCCATTCCTTTGCGGCAGGGGTGGTTGGGGCAGTAATATCCGCACTTACAGTTACAAATCCACTATTTCTTTCAGGTGCGCCGGATTCAAACGAATCAAGTATTTTTCTACGTCCTCTTTGAAAATCTGCGGCTTGTTTTTGTAAAATATCTTCACGTTGCCCAACAACATCTCTCTCAACCCCCGCCGCTTTATCAATCGCCTTACTCACATCCAACGACTTCGGAAACCCGCTCCCATACACCCACATCAGACAATCCCGTATCTCCCACCCGGCATCTTCAATCGCCACCATCAACCGGTGATGGGTTCTCGTTCCACCAAATGCCAGCATGTGAGCACCGGGTTTAGATACTCGTAATGCTTCAATTGCCCAAATCCTACACCATTCCTGATAAGCTGGCATTGCAGATGCCTTTAAAGACCTAAACTCGGGGAGTGTTTTGAATCCTTTTTTTGTGTAAAGATCGTTTCCTCCCCTTGCCTCTGCCGTGATTAATCCCTGCCACCCATCTTTGCGTATCTTAAATGAATCCCATTCTTTTCCCATGAACTCTAATCCATACGGGGGATCTGTTACGATTGCATCAATACTCTTATCCTCAATCTGCCGCATCCCATCCAGACAATCCATATTATAGATTTGGTTCAGTTCAAGTGTCATTTCCTCACTTCCGGATGGATCTGACGATACGTATGGGTATCCCGCATTAACATCTTAACCGTCGTATTACAATCCGTTCCATTATAGATCATTGTGCCCGCCAGGGGATGTCCCACAACTTCATTCCCGACTTTCAGGTTCTCGACAAACGATTCGTCCTTCCCAATCATCGTACACCTACCATCCCGGTTCCCGCACCGGGGCTGACACCTTCCATTCACAGAATACTTCGGGCATTGTTTCATCTCCGCTGCTCCTGGCTCGCCCGGTGGAACCGGATGTCCCTCGCTAACGCATCCCGAATCTCATCCTGCGTGTGTTTCCGACAATGAAACAAAATACTCCCGTCACCCATATTCGTACCCGCACCACACTGTACTAATTCATTCGCTGTCATCGTCTTGCTCACCAGTACACCGCATACGAGGCAGTACCGCTTAATTGGTTCGGTCATTCTACATCAATCCTTTTCTGAAAGAAAATCGCCACTCTCGGTAGATGCCATATCCTGTTCCCAATAAAAACCCGCTTTACAACAGAGTATACTTCCGGGTTTGGATTCGCTGGAATCTGTTTGTGATAGACGATAAGTAATCCCCCATCTGCTAAATATTTTGTACATTCTCCTGTCCACTTCCTGTAATTCAATTTGGGATACTCCTTACTGTAAAGTTTTTCGGTTTCTTCGTTTGAGTATGGCGGGTCCGCAAAGATAATATCATATTTATCCATTGGTAAAAATTCACTCAATTTGTGAATGTCGCCCAAATAATCTGGCTTCACTTCTGGATTAAGATCGACACGTATCCCATATTTGTTCATCCCGCAAAATACATTTAATATTTTAGAATAGTCGTTCTTGTTTAGGAGTCTTCTTGCTAACTCCATTAACCATTCTTCTGCATATAATGGCATCCCTCCTTTATAGTGGTCTGGTTTCGGTCGCGGTAAATACCACGCAATATTTTTATCCTGTACGCTTCCCATTCTTCCTCACCACATCCTGATAAAACGCTCTCTTCTTCGCATTCGTAATCTTCCGCATCGTCTTGATAAACTGTTTCTGAACTAACTTCCGGTTCTCGGCCTGCACCTTCTCTTCTTCCGGGCGATGGTCCCAACAATACTCTTTCCCGTCCGGGATATACTTGATTTTAGTCCGCTGCTTATCGTGATACTCTTTCACGCAGAATGGACAGGGCCGCATCCCTTTCCGTTCCATAAGATTGCACGCTGAACACAAGGGATCGCACTTGTCAGTACGTACCGCATCAAGATATCGTTCAAAAAGAATGTAGTCTTCATGTGCATGTCCCGGACATACTGCCGGTCTACCGCATCTAATACAGGCCGGGTTCCGTAATACAAACTTCTCCCGTTCACAGATATATTCCGGTAACGCCCACCACCGTTGCATCTCCTTGTGGTGTCCATTAATCGCTGCGTTCAGGTCAGGCATCTTTCCACTTCCCTTGTTCTTTTAATTGTCTTACTGTTTCATCTAACCAGAAATCAGCACTCCCCACAAATCCACAGTTCGCACAGATATATCCTTCGCCATCTTCTGTGGGAAGATATGGTTTTATTCCTTCTGGAATCTTTGATTTACAAGAGGGGCATCCACAATATTGAGGATAATTACATTTAGGACAGGTAATCATTTCTTCCCCAACTCTTTCGTCTGCTTAACCGCTACCTGGATATTCTCTTTCTTCACACAATTTTCGTGGGCGATGATGTCCTGCTCGCTATCATTATTAAATACTGCGTGACCTTTTACTCTCGGCTCAGTATCCCACATCAACTTCCCGCACAGACCGCAATGTGTAGAATACCACTTCGCTGATTTGCCATACTCGACTTTACTCATTCCCCTAACCTCATCTGCTTCTCATGTTTCTTCTTCTCATCCTGATCCCAACCATACGGTCTCCGCTCTTTATGACAACAGTTCCCGCAAGCGTAATGGATTAACTGAGTAGTCGCCATGACATTAACCACCCGGAATGTTACCTTCCCACATTTGGGGCATTGGATCATTGTCATTATTCACCAACCATTAATAATTTAATAGATTCAATATCCGCAATCAACTTGAATAACTTCCCTTGTAGTTTTGATAGTCTTCTTCTGAGTTGTTCGGTTGTCATCTCACTCCACCTTCGTCTCGGGATAAATCATTTCAAGTTTTGAATAGAGATAACAGAATAACGCGATAAATGATCCAATCCAAGGTAATACTTGATCGGGTAGAAATTCCGGTAGGAAATATACACCATCAACATCTAGTTCTTTATTCCCGCAATGGGGACAATGCAATACGAGAATTTCAAGTTTATCCCACTCGTCACTTTTTGGTAATTCTTTTTGTACAACCACAATGAAGTCACGGCTTTTGCATTTATCACAACACTTATTAATCCTGCGAAACATCGGGTGCCATCCCTGATGGATGATTGCGTTCATCATTGTCTTTTCATTATATCCCATATAGTCTGGCATTCACTCCACCTTCGTTACCGGTATCTCAATATCGAAATGCTTTCTTAATAATACAAACACTTCCGGATTATATTTAATATACGCTTTCTGGTTCATACGATACGGATACCCCGGCATAACCATAAACACTTTCCCATACTTCTCGCCATACTTCCCCAGCTTCCAATACCCGTTCTCGAAATAGATTATATTTAAACTCTCTAAGACATTACGGACCTTATCAATCGGTAACTTCAATGCCGTCGCTACCTTAGTAAGAGAGAAATACATATCGTAATCGGCTTTGTCCTGCGGGATGGCTTCCGTTATCATAAGCTGCTGGGGTGCCTGGGCTTTGATATATCCGGCTACTGCTGTAACCATCTCAGTCCCGGTTTCAGTACCAGCTAATGCCCATGCCTGCCCGTGTGCTATCTCTTTCGGTACGTTGCTTCTTTTTATTGCGATATCCGCCAGGTCAAGATAATGGTTGACACAATCCAAAGTCGCTTGTTTTGATTGCGGGAGTTGCGGGACCAATTCCCCTTTTCGATATGATTTTACCAGTTCGGGCCACGCTTTATTGAATTTCTTAATTGCGGTTTTTGCCTTCTCATTCTTTACCTGGTTTATGTGCACAGCGCCCATAAGCAGATATACCCCTACCTCATTCACTCCGATAAGTCCTGCACATGACCCATGTGCAATCGTCGTGTAATTCCCTGCAAACTTCCATTCATGTCTGCCAATAATATCATTTAGGGTATTCCTGTGCAAGTCCCACGCTTTTGATAGATCCGCAACTATCCACCAATAATCATTTGATTGTTCTGCAATGCGGATTTCCTTCCCATCAAAGAGATTGCTTAATGTTAATTGTGTTTCTGGTGTCATTTCGGTTTCCTCCCCCGCTTCACCGGTATCTTAATCGGCTGGGCGTCCTTCCCGTCTATACTCGGACAGGTCTTCATCTCAATTACCCACCCGGACTTCCCGATATAATGGTTGTTACATAGGCCGCCCAACAATACTTTCCGACTGCCCATCTTATCCGGTATGAATAATCCGGTATGCGGGTCCTTCTTAATCTTCGTGAAGATGCGACTGGTCCATTCCATTGACAGGAACCGACACCCTTCATCCGTAACCGGACACACATTCCCTAACTGCATCTGCCGGGTCATCGCCGCTTCCTCCCCTCTTTTAATTCCCGCCTGCGTTCATATTCCTTTGCTCTTAACTCAAGATACTGCCGCTTCTCGGACCATGACCAACCGTAAAATAGATCGTGTGAAAGTTTCATCTTATTCTACCGTCCAACACTTCTCTGAAATCTCCCACTTACCACTTTGACACTCACTGATCCCATACGCATAACAATACGCATACGGTCGGACCGCTGGCAGGTCGCTCTTGCCCGGGCACGTGTGTAAGTAAATACATTTCCTGGATTCAACCACGAACCTTCACCTTCCGAACCCTCGGCTTGTTATCCCAATACGGACTGTGGCAACCCGGACACACAACCGATTCCTTTTCTTTCCGGACAATCCATCGGTGCCCACATCTCAAACACTCTTTTTTAAATTCCATGTAATATAGTATATGACTTTAATACATTTATAGGTTGTGGTTTGTAGTGCGAAAGTGAACAGTTAACAAACCAATCGGACAAGAAACGCTCGGGCAACTTACCAAAAGGAGGCAGGAGTAAGTGACTTTACACCCTATGTTATTTCTGATTAATTCATAAATATTTAAATAGTTTAATTGTGTATGTATTATTGGTGAGTTGCAGTCCTCACCTTTTATATTGCCCTCCTGTTCCGCAGACCAGCGGATTCCCTATACCAAGGGACGGGAGGATTTTCTTTTACTGGTAACAATTAACTATCGCTAACAGCCATCACATTACACCAGAAACTTCCGACGAAAAAATTGTTAACAGGTTTATATAGGAGAGGTGCAGTTTATTCCGGATGGCTGTTACTCTTGTTCTTTCTTTGAAACTCCTGGAAACATTTCGCTGAATGGAACAGGTGCCCGTTCGAGCTGCCCCGTATCCTTCTCTTCAATTCTGAATCCTGAATTGAAAATATCTTCCCACAATTACTACACGATATTTTCGTTCGTTTGCGTTCCTGTGTCATCTTATACCATCAATTCCATGAGAGTTTGTTGTTCTTTAAATTCCCGATTCAAATTTTTTAATAATCCCTCATATAACCAAATATTTGGGTTGCGTTCTCTGGCCCGTTCTTCTAATAATAATGCTTTTAAGAACAAATATGGATGATTAAAAAATAATTGCCTCCACGCTTCTTTGTTCTGATATGGACAGAAAAAGCAACCAGATTTGCATGGAATTTTAATACCTTTAAATTCTCGTAATGCTTGGGTTCGTGTTATCTCACCATCAATTAATGGATAAATTGAATCCGGGAATCCAAATGCTCGTTTACGTTCGTCCCAAGTATATCCTATTTGTGGAATATCTTTTCCGACATATTTCTTCATAGGACGTATTTTGAATTTATCAGTACACCATCTCCAATGAATTGAAGGAAGGATTCTGTGATGCCAACAGAAATCAAAAAGGTTACCGGTATTTTTCGTTGTAATATCAATATCTAATTCCTGTTGGATATTCCGTACATATTCATACGTCTCGGGTAGATCCGATTCGTGATTTACAAACACTATTTCAAGTTCTCCTTCTTTAATGAGTTTTAGATTTTTGATAATTAATGCTGTTGAACCTACACCACCACCATAGGCAATAAATTCATTCATCTGAGATAATCCCCCTGCCATTTCGTACCGTTGGTTTTGGTTTTCTTCTCCCGGTTGGCCTGTTTCTTCTGAGCTAGTTCAAACAGCTCATCCGGACTACGTGGCCGCACATCTTCATCCGGTTCGTGACCGGAACGGAAACACGCTTTGTCGCACACCTCAATCCACCTTCCCCTGCCACTTGAACTTGAATACTCTCGGAGGTTGATATCCGTGCAATTCCGGAAGACTCGGGTCCATTCTCGGTACTCGTATTGTCGTCCGACCAGTGTTTGCCTGGAACAGGTTCAATAACTGTCTGCGTTGCCGGGTCATACCCCCACCATCCTGAAATATATCCACATAAGAATCCCTATCGTTGCTACTAATATTAATATTAACTCTGCTGCTGACCGGATATCTGTTAAGGCATCTTTCTCTTGCGAAGATTCCGGTTCCGTTTCGTTAAATAACCGTATCGCAATCTCGAGTTCTTTCTTACCGGCATCCTTCATACTGACAAACTGCCCGGTCTTCTTATTTCTAATAGGGTTCATCTACTCACCCCCATACCGCATCTGGCTATGCCAGTACATTTTGTCAGATTCAAACGGACGGAATACTGTCCGGCAGAGTACATAGAAGGCTGTCCCGACTAACACCAGGTTCGCCAGAATAAACAGTCCTATCAATACGATATCAAGTCCAATCATTTCCGTCCCCCGCCTTTCCGCATTATCCGTTCTCCGTCTCCGTTCAGCTTAATCCCATACCGTTCGTGGATAAGCCCCTGGATGATGTCATACTTGTCCTTGCCGATGTCGCACGGTGTTATTACCGGCATTTCTCCTTCGGTGCATTTCCGTAATGTTACATGATATCTTGTCTTCGCTTGTCCTGCTGTCATGTTAATGCGTACCTCCCAGATATAATAAGAATAGGAAAGCTAATACAAATCCCATCCCGCATCCGGCTACTAAGATAATAGTCTGTGGTTTCATAGTCCTGCCGCCTTGACTGCTTCTTCAATCGTTCGTAACGGCATCCACCACGACGCTTTCCCCGCCCGGACTAACGTGTTCCGTTTACTCCACGCTACCCGGGCTACATATCCTTTATGATGTCCGTGTTCCGTCATCTATCAACCACCCCGTCTTTCCGGGATAACCAGTACTGGTATCCGTTCTGGAACTTCTCAACGTCCGTCAGGCATTTCCCAACCCGGCACTGATACGAGAAATAATCTAATACCTGGTCATCAGGTCTATGGATCATTTCGAGTCACCCGCCGCTACAATCAGCGCTATTGCGTCCTTCTTCGCTCTTGTCAGGGCAATGTCCATTACCCGGTTGAACTCCTCTTCACTCAGGCATTCATTCGGTAACATAATCAGTTCCCGCACGGTTGCACAACACTCCATATAACAGGTTCTCAGGAATATCGCCCGTTCCCGTAAAGACACATACTCTTTCACCGTCATTGGTTTTGCCAATTCCGGGGACCCTGTCACTTGCGTCAACGCTTCTATGTGCTTCTCTATAGACTCCTCAATCACTTTCTTGTCCTGCTCCGTTATTACTTTTGGTTTGCCTTTCTCTTTTAGTTCTGCACTCAGGAGATATCCCCGGTCATCATACCGGATATGAATTGTATCGCCAACCTTAAGGTTCATGTTCTTTACCAAGGGTTGTTTGTCAATCGGTATAGCAATGTTCTTCCCGCCAACAATAATCAGGTTCGGATATGCATCTTCTAGTATTCCGGTAAACTCGTTTATCTTCTGAAGTTTGGTCATCGTTCAATCACTCCTATATAGACGAGATTCCTCTTTACTCTTTCGCACCGGTCAATCGCCTTGACTTCACAGCTCCAGGCGCAATTCTCACACTCCGGACAATACTCACAGATATCGCAGACCTTCGTTAATATCTCTAAGGTATACCGCTTCTCCCGTTGCTGCATCTGTACCGCTAATGAAGGTTGGATCGGTTTGTCCGATACGTGGATACTTCCCGGTTGTGGCGAGAATGCCTTACGGTCCCTCACCGCTTTCTTATAGGCCGGGTTCGGCACTTCTTTAATACTGGCAATGATCTGTAATGCCTTGTTCACTTCTTCAGCATCAATTATGTTTGCTACCATTTCATCTTCTCCTTAAACTCTTTGCATTTCTGTTTCTGTACTAACGTTTCATATCCGCATCTCAACGGTTTGAAATGCCGCCAACACTCACCTTCCCATAAGTGCTTGCAGGTCCAGTCCTTGTCATCAGTGTCGGGCATTCTTAATACACCTTCTCGGTCAATCCGTCGTTCAGTTCTTCCATAGCACGTTTAAGATTAACCTTAAATTCATGTGAATACCAGAGAATAATCTCCCCCCGTAATGCCTTCTCAAAAGTATCCCCGCGATAACACATACCAAGATTTCCCGGATTAATTACATGACACCCGCCTTTTTCTCCGGTGACCGTTGCGATTAGGATGTCGTGTTCATGGGTGAATGATACTGCATAGAACGGTTCTCCCTGTACCCCATTTCTATGATAGATTATTTTACAGGATTTAATCTGCATACTCACTCACCTGAAATTTCCATTACTGATTGATGGTTGTAACGCGGTTCCGTCTTCATCATAGAAGTCTTCGTGCAGTAAAAACTCACCCATCGAATGCCCGGATTTTATCAGGTTACCAAATTGCTTCCTGGATAGGTTATACTCCACTAATGCCGGTAGACAATTACTGCATACAAAATACGATACGCTGTTATCTAAGGTATCAGTCAATACCCACTGGTGCTCGTGTTTCTTGCAACACTCGCATTTCATCTTTTCTGGTTTCATTTCAGTTCACCTCTTGCATAAACGCATATTCTGTTATCCGTGATCGTTGCCATCGTGGTTCCTGGACTATCGGTAATGCCTTAACCTGGTGTACCGTGCTGCCGGTCATTGCCCGGTATAGTTCTGATAAGTGTTTCTGGTTGATCATGTTATTACCTCAATGATTTTCTTTTGTTTTTCATCAGACTGCACCTTTGTTTCCCGATCGATATCCCGGAATATCCGAGTGTTGTCTAGGCGTTTTAATTCTTTTCGTGCATCAGATATGATTTTTGCAGAATTGTCAAATGCCTCTTGTGCCCAAGAGAGTTCTGTTTTTAAGGATTCTATTTCTTCTTTCGACCGGTTAAGCCGGTTGATCTCAGACTGGATGATCTCTTGATTATCTCCCCTTAGTTCATTGATCTGGTCCTGTACCTCTTCTACAGTTTTCATATCCTCATTACATCTATTGCATTTTGGTTTATGCCTGGAATTGAGAGGTTCTTTCATATTCTCAAAGCCACATAAAGGACACGTCCATGTCATACGTTGATCCACACCTGCCAGTTTAAGGCATTCTCATATGAATCTAATCCTATATATTTTTCAACCGCTATGATGGTTTTATCATTGTACTTTCTCGGATTTTTGTTTTTTAACCATACGATCATATCCTGTTGTCCCTTCTTTGACATATGACCTGTGTGACACATCCATGACATAATGCCTTACACCTCTTTAACTATTCTTTTCGTTGATGAATGCCTGAGCTAGCTCAGCGTTCTCAAATACACATACCGGCCATGCCTGATGATACGTTGTATCATTCCCAACATAGTACCACGGTTTGCCGTTATACCCTGGTTGAATTGATAGAAGTTTATACATTGATATCCACCTCAGTATATCCTCTCTATGTTTTCTCCTGAGGGTTGACCCATGAAGGACGTATTTATTCCATGTTCGATATCATAGTCAACGGTCCTTTGTGTTTCTGATATTTCTCTCTCACATCGATCGATATCCCATTCACGATCGAATTTACATATCTGGCCTAATCGTATAATCCAGTCTCTAGTATTAACCGGCATGTGACTAACCCCTAAAATCTGTTTGCCGTTATCCTGGTTTATGATAAACCGCTCAGGCTCCATTTTAACCATATGGGTTAATATCTGGTATTGAAAACATGCCGGACATTTTCCGGACGTTCCTTTTCCCTCAGGCATTTCATGAAGAAACTTATACGTTCCTTTTTGAGAGATTCGGTAAATATTACCGTTAGTCTCTTTAATTTCTATTACGGTTTTTTGCATACTTCTTTACACCTACTTTCTTAACTAGCTCAACTATTACCGGATTGCCAAAATTCCAGAATTTTTCCTGAAATTTTTTGCCGGTAAAATCCTTATCCTGGTTACGGGCCGAATATCCTTTCTGATAAAAGGGGATAAGGGGATTAGTGCAATAGTCTTTTAGAAATACGCTTGCAATTCTTCGCACTCCTCAAACCAGTGTATAGCATTAGATGATCCTGAGCCATTCGTTAGATCACAATCCCCATAAGAGGTACACTTTTTGCAAAATGCCTTAATGCTTTTTGGGGATAATTGATCTAAATATTCCTGGTAAAATATAGCCATAATTTAGAGTCTCCTTTGTTCTTTTTGATTCATATTCTTAACAAACCGTGACCAGTCTTTAAGCTCTATTTCGTTCGTTGGTTCAAACCAACCTTCAATAAACCAGTCTGGTTTATCCTGATATGTGGTTATCATGCTGTACACCTTTCTTCAGTGATTGTTAAATTCAACCAGGGAATAAAACCGGCCGGTTTTACCTGCGCAGGTATTTCCAGTATTGTTTCAACCACTACGATCGGTTTATCCTGGTTACCTGATATTTCCCTCAGCTTATCCTTTAAGCATTCAGAATCATTCATTAAAGACCATACTATAGCCTTACAAAATTTCTCTTTAAACGCTTTAGTCTTTTTCAATGGAGCCATGGCTATATGATGATCGTTAAGACTAACGAAAAAATCCTTATCGATCGTGATCTTATGTTTAATTTCGTAGTTGTCAGGATCTGGTATTTCCATATCTGAGCTTATCCTGGAGTATGAGACATTGCCTTTTAATTCTCCTGATGATCTTTTAACGGTCCAACCTAAGACTAATGGAGTATATCTCCAATTTCCCGATCGTTCTGATGGTTTATTCGTACCAGTCTTATGATCATATTTGCCGTGAAAACCGGGGGAACCTGTTTTATTAGAATAATGATCAATGGGTTTTTTGGGTAAAATTCCCGCTGCAATAAGATCATCACCTATTTTAGATTCGTCATTTATTTTTTGGACCCAAAATAGATCATCTTTATGATTAGTCTTAGCACTTTCCACCACTACCATATTACCGGCTCTTTCTTCAGTCTCACATATGGCAAAAACAAAAGGATTAGATGAACCTGGTAATTCTCTTATTACTCCAAAAAGAGCCATGATTATCCCACCCATAATACATGATCGTGTATTAATTCCCTTATCCTTGCTTTATCCTGATAACCTTTAGGAATAGAGAAAATAATTTCTCTGTTTTCCTTCCTGGTTAATTCATCTATTACCCACTGAGGAAACATGATTATTCCTTCTCATTAAGATAGTTTTCTGCAATTTCATACCAGTCAACATCAGATAGTGCAGCGTTTAAAAGATCAGTGAATAGGCTTGCATCATCATTAAGTGGGTTATCAGATTCGATCCACTCTTTTAGTGCATGGCTAAGATCATAACGTGCATGTTCGTTATCCTTAACCTGATCTTTTAATTCCCGTGCATATGAGTATGATGATTGTTCGTTATCAATCCATAACGCAACTAACCATGTTTCGTAGTTTTTCCACCCATTATATCCTTTTTCTTCTTCGGTCATTTTTTCCACCTCAAATAATACTTTAGCGCAGAATATGTATTCTGCGAAGTTATCTCCTCTCTTCCATCTGTTGAAATTCTCGGAAACCTACATTAAAGGCGATCGGATCGTTTCTTCGCATCCATGATCCATACTTTGAATTATCCGGTATTCTTCCACCATAAGAGCGGGTATCTTCTGATGGGGTACCGAGTTCATTCAGCCAGTCTTCATAATCCTTTTTTGTTACTTGCATTTTTTTACACCTTACCTTTTAACTCCTTACTTGAAAGGAGTTATACCCTTATCCGGATTGAACCGGTATTCGCTGATATGAAAAAGGGTTATTTTTCTAAGATTATAATTTTTGATAAGTCTTTAGGTGGCACCGTTTCAATGAATATAAAACCGTTTGAATTAATAATGTTCTTTATGTTTTTTGTTTTTGTAATTTCTTTCTTTTGATTTTTTGAAATATTCCCGTAGGTTTTTTGAACGTAACCACACTCAAAAAGATTATTCCTTAATCTATCCTCTTCTAGTTGTGAGATTGCACCAATACCCAACAGTTCTAAAAGAATTTCATTAATAGAGTCATATGCAATCGTATAGTGTATTACAGGTACACTAACCTTATGTACGTTCTTTTTCCAATAGTTATTCAGCTCAGGATATTTAACACATAATGACCAGATATCCTTATACGTTCCTTCAAACATTTCAACATTGTTTACCATCTTTCTAACCTCTCTGTTTTTTGTATACTCTCTATTATCTCAATTAGGGTATTTAAACTTTCTTAATTATATACAATTACAAACATATACCAAGTATTCAATACCTGTAATATGCTCATATTTTCATATACAATACTATATACCACACATAAAGCGCGCAAAAACACACTATCTAATAGGTTATCTGCATACACCTACCGCACCGCACGGGCTGCCAGGATAGCCTATACCATATTTGTATAAAACACTATGAATGTTTGAAAAAGTCGATTTTTCCTTAGGGATTTTTATCGGACTAATTGTATTTTATCAAAGTGCAAAAAAGTTAAGTTATCATGTTTTTAGCGCTAAAAAAATATTTGTGGTCAATTACCACAAACACACGTATATTACTTATTATTAATGTCAGCGCGTATATATCCAAATACCACAATTACTACAATGTGGTTATCGTAAATCCAAAACAACATACTGCATGAATGTTAACATACATCACCAATCACTTAACATCTTTACACAATGATCGTGATCCTTGTTAGATCATATGCAGCGCAATGCAGCGCAACAAAGCACTATCTAAATATGGCTTCATAAGGGACCGTGTTTTTGAAAAAATTTTAAAAATTTTTATTTTTTTGTGGATCCCTGGAGGACCATAAGACCAGACTTTTTTTAAATTTTTTCCGTGAAATTTTCTCAGGCTGCGGACCCGACCCGGAAAAAAGAACCGCTCTTTTAGATAGTGCGTACGTGATCAGGCATTTCACTTACTACTACGTATAAGGCATTTCCAGGAACAGGCATTCCGGAATTTTTTGAAATTTTTTCCGGGAATTTATCCAGGATGTCTGGCTCGAGCGGGCGGGAAGTGGGCGGTAGGGACGGATCAGGCATTCCGGTATGCCTGCGTAAGGCATTCCATAGAAAGTTTTATCTATATCAGGCATTATAGTATGCAGTATGGCAGCACGAAAACAAGGTAAGGTCATAAGGCGGGTGAACCATCAGACCGGGCACACCCACTTGGCACCGGATAGGCATATTCACCCGCCGGCAATGGCGCCAGGTATGCGAATCTCCCGAGCTCCGAATGCATGGGGGCCTGGTGGGGAACCGTATTTTGAAAATCGCCGGAATAGATCAGATCGTTCTAAGGCAAAGAGGGTGTAAGGCATTATGATTGACTTTGATGAAGCCGCAAATCGGAACAGAACAAGGCACAAGATGAAAACGGGGTATGCCTTTGGACCAACCAATATGGACCCCCCAAGACCGGGGAGGAAACGGAAGGGGAAAACTGCCGGGGGTTGGGACGGCGGAAGTTTGTGGTAAAGTAATTCTCTTTTTTCAGGCATCTTGTTTTTTCAGTAGCGGGTATCCAATCATACCAAGGCATGTGAGTTTTGGCAAAGGAGATGCCATTTTAAGAACCAACTTTTTTATTATTGTTCGCACGAACCTCTACTACTTCCCGTTCGTATTATGACGTGAAAGTTATTAAAAATCTAAATACGAACCAAATGAAAAGGTTTAATACGAACGACTACCAATTATAGTTCGTATGACTGATGTGATCCTGAAACAAGGTGCTCGAGTACTCTTTCCATCCGATTATGTGAAACTCCGTGAACAGATGCCTTTGTATTACCAGATCATATGCGATGCCTCACTGTTATCTGGTATGCGACCGATTGAATTATCACGGTTCCAGCCATCGTGGTATCGTGCAAGTACCCGGGTAATACGATTGCCGAAAGGTGCCTGCCTTAAAGAGAAATGTGAATATAAGGATAGGACCGTTACCCTCTCGCTCCCAGGGTGTGATGCCTTTGATCGGTTGATATCTGAGAGGATTAAACATAAAGGTAAAGAAGTATTTGCCTATGAGATGATACCAAAAAGGGTTGCGTTCCGAGATGCCTTGATTCGCTATGCTATACTCGCTGGAATAGGTACTGAGGGGATCAATCCGAAGATGTTTCGGAAAACATTGGTGTCGTGGCTGATTGCCTGTTATCCAGAAAAACAGGCGTATATCCAGGCAAGTATGGGTCATAGTGGGGATACCATTGTGAATAACTATTTGGGATTGGGATTCCCTAAGGTAGAGATCGAACTGATGAGAACAAAATACCTGAATGAGTGGGGAGTGTTGGTATGATCACTCTTTACTGCACCATGCGTTTGTAATTGTCCTGCAATAATCGCCGTGGGTGGCATGATGTTTATGATGACGGCATGGATAACCGGGATAGTATTTGGTTTCGGATTCCGGGAGATTACAAACCTCATATGGGGATTCATTAGGAGAAAGAAATGATCGACATCCCAGTAGACAAAGTACTGGAACTCCCGGTAAAGGATATCATCGCAGGAGAATGTGTAGCGTATGGGATCTTAGATGACGGCATCTTAATCCATTACTTAGAGAGAGATATCGTCCGGTTAATTACCTGGGAAGATATTGTCGGGTTCGGGATTGGGTTAGGCAGCCAGATATCTGTGCCGGAAGTGAAAGATGAACCGACGGTAAGAGAAATAACCAAACCGGAGGGATTACCGCATGGGTGATTTTGATAACAACCGATTTAAGAGTACAAACCAATCATGGGAAACTCCAGACGATTTATTTAAAAAAATAGACAGTATTTTTCATTTCACAAGAGATGTATGTGCATCGAAAGATAATGCAAAATGCATTCATTATTTCTCCGAAGAAAATTCATGTCTTGATAAGAAATGGGATGGAGTAAACTGGATGAACCCCCCATATAAAGATATGAAAAAATTTATTAAAAAAGCATTTGATGAAAGATATAGAGCAACAACCGTTTGTCTAGTTCCTGCAAGAACAAACACTAACTGGTGGCATGAATGGTGCATGAAAGGAGAGATATGGTTTATTTGTGGAAGACCAAAATTTAAAGGATGCATTCACGGATTACCACAACCTTTAGCATTAGTTGTATTTGGAGAAAATGAATGTGTGATGCGATCCTTTTATCTTGATAGAAGAACTGGGTGGGAACACGGATAACAATCTGAAGGTTTATTATGCTGCACTCATCCTTATCCTTATTATCGGCATCTGGATACAGTTACCGAAATCCCGTTCCGGAGAAGGGCATTTCATGGCGGTAAACGTTACCAAGTTACCGAATGGGACGTGCCAGTTATATTGGTTAGGTGGCACGGATTACGAATCGTTTGTCGAGAACCTGAAAGTCGGGAATGAAGTTGTGGGTCATCCCAACCCCGGCAGTATGATCTATAACGGAACGGATTGCAATACTACCGTAAAAATGTTTATGCGGGATATCCATACCTATCAACAGATCCACCCGGTTGTGAGGAAATGACAAAGATAATTTTCGGAATAAACGTCCCATATCAAACAACGGAAATAGATTGGGAAGCAACCGACAAATTACGGATAGAGAAGAAACTGATTGCATTTGGGGATTGGGTTCGTGTACCCTGCATTCGATATAAAACATTATCGTTTGAACTTTGTGAATATTGTGGAAATCAGATTACTGGGGGGAGAGCAAAACGAGGATGGAAGTCATGTTCGCCGGAATGCAATAAGAAATTAAATGGGGCGTGGGCACATCACACGTATGAAAAAGAAAAGGTAGCAAAAGGCATTCGACCTATATTCTTCTGGTGGAAGATCCGAGACGAATGCTTTGAGCGGGATAATTATAAATGTCAAACATGTGGTGTCGATATTACTGAATATTTAAAGAAAGGAATCAAACCCCCGGAAGCACATCACATCATCCAGATAAAAGACGGTGGATCAAATGAGTTATCGAATCTGAAAACAGTGTGTTATGACTGTCATAAAAAAGAACACTCCCGATCTATGAAGATTAGAAAATTACACAAACCTTTGGAAGTGTGAGGAAATGACTATAACTTATAAGAATTATAATTATTATCAGGAACAGTAATCATGGATGAAGAATGGACTACGGTAAGAATGTCTCGGGCAGTAAGAATATATTTAGAGGAGAACAGCGTGAACTACCGGAAGATGTTTGGCGTTAAGACCCGGGAATCCATAGATAAAATAATACGGCGGATACTGGGTATTAAGGAAGGTGAGAAGTAAGCATGGCGGAATTTCAGGATCAGGTAGACCCCGGGCGGAGAATTGACCAGGACTTCTCAAAAGAAGATTATCGGTTCCGGGCGAAGATCATCTCGTCAGAATATGCAAAGAAGTGTATTGATTTAATCAACCAGTTTGATTTTTCACAAAGCTGTAAAATCACGTTAGGAGAAATTGTGAACGTGAACTTCGACCCGAATGCTATGCTAGCTCGCAACGAGAATATCACAATAAGAAAACTCCAGTTAAAGATAGCATTGAACTTGGCGGTAGTAGCTATGGACAGTTCTGATACTGCCAACCCCGGGTTATTGAACGTCCAGCAGGCAATTGAAGATGCCTTCGGAGATTTGGTTAGCCGGTCATTCATGGGCAAGGAACGGGATGCGATTGGTCGCTCCGAAACTATATCCCAACAACATTACACCGGACTAGCCGGGCAGACTCAGGAACCCAAACGCGGGTTTGAGTTGCCGTGGCAGAAGAGGCAGGGACTCGTGCCATGCCTTCCCTTAACATCACCAGTACTAATGTCGTCCCTCTGTCATCAATCAACATGGCAATATCAATTATGGGCGTAGTGTTTATCCTGATCGGGATAGTCGGGGTGGTAGCGTACTGGTTATCTTGGATGAATGCTAAAAAAGAGATAGTTTAACCAAATGGAACGCTATTAAATCCAGGCGGTAATCCAATACCCTGTTGTTGCTGCCTTGGTTTCTTCTTTCTTGGCAACGCTTTCATGTTAACTTCCCGGGCGGCCATTTCCCGCTCTGCAACCGGGAGCACGTCGTAATATGTCGGGTGGTGGATCAAATGTTGGCGGGCGATCTTCCGGGCCTGTGCCTTGTTTTTCGTATGCTCCAGCTCGTGTTTAGCGCCAATCTCAACATCTCTCCGGTCAACACGATATCGGCGTTCTGGTTGTTTGCGAGGGATTACCATACTTAGAACCCCAACCCTTTCCACGAATCCGGGAGTTTATTCATATGTTCGATGTAGTCAAACGGTTCTTCTCTCGGTTGGCGTCGGCCTTTCTTCTTCTGTCTTTTCGGTTCCGAGCGGTGCATCGGGTCGGAGAAGGGCGACATCCCGCCAAGACCGAACCCCTGGTTTGAACCGGGCATCATATCACGAAACGACATCCCGGCACCGAATCCACCTAACGGGTCCTCCCTTCTCCTGCGAGGTGGTTTCGGTTGTTTCGCTGGCTTAGAAGGACCGTAGTGTACTTTCTCGACTAACACACCGTCTTTGTAAATATCACGCTGAGATACACGCCCACGTGGTTCTTTCTGCTTTTCTCTTGGTTCCCGTCGTTCTTTCCTTTCCCCTTTTGGATTGTTGACAGGATGGTTCTTAGCGAACTCTTTGAACTTCCCGACCCCTTTCTTACCAACTTCTCCCGCACGTTCACCGCCTTTCAGGATGCCTTCCCGTACTTGTTCCCACCGGGATTTTGGCGGTGCCTGGTATCGGTCAACATCTTGTGCCGGGCGATACTTTTTGACTCCGGCTTCTTTATCCTTTAATCTCTCCTGGACAACCGGCGCCTGGTTCTTTAACTCTTCTTCACTGATCTTCCAGACCATTATCTTACCTCCTGCGTTTCTGGGCGTTAACCGCAAAGTTCACCCGTTGTTTTAATAACCGGGTAACTGTATGTCCTCTTACATGCGTACCGATATCCGCACCGTGAATGTCGTGAATCAACCCTTTCGGTAACCGGTCATCCTGATCGTAACCAAGCTGGCGGTGTAAGGCACCTTTCTTTGGCGCTGTGGATTGAATCCAGTTCTTCATAGACTCACGGCCCGGGCGGTTTCAGTAAGTTCAGGGCACCAATCCCTAACGTAGTCATCCCGCCAATCGCTACTACTCCTACCGTAGCTCCCGCCATCGTCTTCATCATTCCACCCATATCCGGGTTCCCAAACGGGTTCTGCGGCGCTCGCTGGCGGCGTGGTCTTACTCTGCGTGGCATTCGGATCAGAACCTCTTCCGTCGTTTCGGAACCGGGAATCCTTTCTGGACGTTTACCCCGACTTCCGGTTTGGTCATCTTATACTTCCCCGCATTCGGTGAACGCGGCATTGCCGGGTTTGGCATTTGCTTTACCATTTCAATCACTTCCTTTCAGATTTAGTTGTTCTTCTGGCGATACATGGTGTTATCCGGGTCAAGTAAAAGGGGGTTTGGATACGCACCTCGCTTTGTAAAAATAGTATTAAAAGAAGATAAAGGTTTCTATTCAACTGCAACACCTTCTGTTATCCACGTGTGGATATACTCTTTATCCAGATCCGCGTTCTTTGTTGAATTACATTTTCCACATAGTGCTTGGATATTCCCGAATTCGTGCAATCCGCCTTTCGATAAAGGGATGATATGATCTTCCGTTGCTTTTAATCTCTTACTGAATTTTCGACCACATCCATTGCATCGGTGATCTTGGATTTTAAGGATTTTAATCCATTGCTCTAAGGTGATCCCATCACCGTGTTCCAACAATTCCCTGCGCCGATTGCAACTATTTATACTATTGATTCGTCCTTTTGGAGTTTTCCCATATTTACTTCTAATCTCCTTTGTTTTCTCAGGGTTCTCCTTTGCCCATTTTACTGAACGTTCGTTATGTTCCTCTTTTGTCTCCAGATAATATTCGGCCATTTTTGGTAAGATTATATCTTTATTTTTTTGGTAGTATCTTTTCTCACACTCTTTTCCTTTTGGTGTTTTCTTCCACTGGCGTTTTCCTTCACGGATTTCCTCTCTGTGGTCTTCCCGGTATGTTTTCGCTAACACAGCATGGTGTTCTTTGTGGTCCTGATAGTATTGTTTGTTCCTTAAATTATCTGCTTCCCTGTTTTTATTATGGCGTTCTCTTGATTGTTGATTTAATCTTTCCTTGTTTTCCATATGATATTCGTGTTCACAAACTTTACACGTTGCTCGATATCCATCTTTCGATGCCGATTTTTTTGAGAATTGCTCAAATGGTTTCTCAATACCACACTTAGAACAAACTTTCGTGTTCATTTGCCTCTTACCTGCCAACATGATTGTCCCAACTTGCATTTCAGTCTGTTTTTAGGACATTGTTTTTCCGTACCCCGACACACCAAACAAAATTGCATCCCGATATTCTCTTCTTTAAGATGTTTACATCTCTTTGTCATATGTAGTAATATGTTTTAATATATTATATAACTATCGGTTTGTGAGGTGAAAGTGAAAAAAAAGTTATAGAAACTTAATCGTGATAATACGAATGAGTAACAGGAGTATAGCGAATCCAAAACATCCGAATAATATTTTTAAATAATATTTCGAGAACTCTGCTGCTTCATCACGCTCTAATTCTAATGCGACTTCCCGTATTGATCCTGCTGCTTCATTATTTGCTATTATAACCGGGAATGCACTATCAATCCTTACCCAGGGGATCGTTACTGTCTTCTTAATCCCTGGCGGACAATTGAGTGTGCCTTCGAGCAACTTACGCTGAAATTTCGGATACGAATGAATTTGATCGTTTGGGTTCGCATCGTTGTGTTGTTCTGCGGTGGATTCAATAATCGCATGTTGGGGGGATGTTTTTACCGACCAGTCGTCAAGATCGGCTATAAGATCACAGTGAATGCCTCCAGTAGTTACCGATGACTCGCTTTCCCATTCATAATTCTGGAATTTTTTAGCAATCTCAACATCCATATTCCTACCCCCGAGCTTATAAAGAAGGGCGTGGGCAAAATCAATATTCAAAAAGGCACTTGCATAATTAAAAAGGATGTGTTGGATTTTACTCCCGAGGACTGGTATTCTGGAATTGGGTAATTCATACCCCCACTTAGAATAATCAAAAATACATTTTGCATCTCGTTCTGATAGCAACTCTGAAATAAGTCCTTTATTAAAAATAAATGCTGCCTGACTCATCGCCTTAAATGCATAATATAACCCCCAAACACTTTTATACCCAGCCCATATAGAGAATCTCCAGATTATATATGCAAAAAGGGTACAGATGATTACAAATATCCATGAGTAGATATAGATCGGCTGATTGAATAACGGATCCGCATAATTTAAAATGCCCCCAAAAAAAACTGCCATGTTATTTACCCAGTGGGACCATCCACGCAGCAATTATTGAGATCAGACCTATTGCGACGAACATGCCAAGGGGCAAGTATTTTTCCCAGAAAGTTTTGGGTCTCATAGTTACTTTCAGCTTACGAGCTTCGCGGATTAACAAGGCTCCGTTGGCCATTGCGGTCATCCCTTTTGGGAAATATTTGCGAAATGCTTCCGGGTTAAAAATTTTATAAGGAGGCATCTCAATACCATCTGGAAATAACATACCGAGGATCACCCTACCAAATGTAGTATAATCCTCATAATCTTTTATCGGTTTTATGGGTTTTTGTAACCGCCTTCCATATTCTTCTAAATTATTATTAAGGATGTCGCAGTTATAGACTAATGCCATCTCGGAAACCATATCGCGGGAACGATAATATTCTTCAGATAAGATTATTCCCCCTTTTCCTCCAATGTGGATGACCGAGATGGGGGAGTTGTGGATCCACCACGATGTTTTTGTTTTTGTATCGTCATAGAAAGATATTGCAGCATCCCTCTTTCTTAACATCTCAATTGTTAGGTTCCTTGTCGTTGATATAATCCAACACATTACATCTAATTGTGATGAACTTTTTAATGCATCTACAAATCCTCTCACCGATGCAAGACGCCTTACCTTAAAAACCCATGATAAATTAATTATGATAAAAACTAGAATAAGTACCACTAAAATAATAAACCAGATTGGTATCCCCAATGCCGGACTCCAATCAAACCAGGGATTCGTAACAAATCCTTTTGGAAGGATCTCTCCCGCCACCACTGTTGTTGCCATAGTATCAGATTATTCCAAACAGTTTTTGTCTTTTCGCAACGTCCTGAGGATATTTTACGGTCTGGTCGGCGATCTGTTTTTGGGTTATCATTGCACCAACCGTTGAAATACCCCGTAGTTCTGCTCCTCCATAAGCACCAAGGGAATTAATTTCAAATAACAGATCCTTCATTTTGTCCAGTGTTCGTTGTTTTTGTCCCTGACAGGTTGATAAGAATACAATATCAAACCAGTCCCGTTGCAAGGATTTGATTACTGTCATTTCAACGTTCGGAATACGACGAACACTGTCCATCAGGATAACGAACATCTGCATCATGTTATCCAGTTCTTCCCCGGTTTTGAGCTTTGTGTCCAGTAACGCATTCAGCATCTGCATGTTCGCGTTCTGTTGAGGCGGACGATACATATACGGGTCGCCGGGAACTGGATACGGGTCGTAATAGCCACCGTCGTCGTATCCGTATTGTCCCCGTCCCGGCTGGTGTTGTTGTTGCGGGACTGCCCGGGTCTGTACTGCTGTCTGTTTTAGTATATCATCGTAACTCATATCATTTCACTTCCGTTTTTACTGCTGCTGGCGGAGTTGCCGTCCCGGGATACCGGAACGCACCGCCCTGGGTAATTGCCCACCGTCTTTTCGGGTCGTAAATCATGGCACCAATCTGAGAGAGGATATACTCACATTTAATAATCGGTTTGCTCCAGTCGGTGTTTGAATCGTGCTGGTCCATGATCTCAGATAATAACCCTACTGAAAAATTCGCTGCACCCCAACACCATTTTAACATCTCGTCGTATTCGGTTGTCTTCGCTATCTTTACCGACATCATTAAATTCGAGACGAGTTTCTGGGTATACGGTATCATTACTTCCGGGTTGTTGCTGCGGGCTAAGACAAATAACGACCAGTTATCGTTCTTCATCTGGTCGGGTATCTGAATCTCTTTCGGTTCTTCTATCAGTACCCCACAATGCGGACAGTTCATTTCTCGCCCTCTTTCTCTTCTTTCCGGATCTGGGCGTAAAGCCGGTTGACCTGCCGTTCGGTTAAATCGCATTCGATCATTATTTTCGATTTCGCCAGGCCTTTCTTCTGCATGACCTTGACTTCCTCTAAATGGTCGTGAACGACCTGTAACCATTTCCGTTTCTGCGGAGATAACTTCTCAATCTCTTCCCCGGTCACCGATTCGGCAATCAACCGCTGGGACGCCATATCCCGACGACGGTCGTATTCTTCTGCCAGTTCTAAGTCGGGTCTGAACGCTACCCAGAAATCTACTTTCTTTTTATTAAAGATAAATCTTGGGTAAATGGCTTTGTCTTTATAGTCCTGAAGAATCTTGATCTTCCCCATCTTCAGGATATTGAACCCGCCTTTATGAAAAGACTTGTAAATCCGGGCTGTTGCGGAGACCAGTTCCCGCACCTGTTTATCTAAGTGTGACCGCATCGGTACAGTAAGAATCACACACCACCGCATCGTCCGGCAGGTAGCTAAGAGTTTATTAAAGTTTTTATTATGGGTAGTAGCGAAGTCCCGTGACCCGACTGCTACCCCGGCATCGTCCACGATAATTATCTGGTGTTTCTTTGAAATCTTTAATATCTTGTTAACGCCGTCTGTGTCCTCAAGCAGCGCACAGTTGTTAAGTGAGAAGTAATCGTCACGGGTCCCGCCCAGGATCTTCGCAACTTCGTCCGCCAGTCTCGGGGCAATATAGATTGCAACATAGGATTTACCCATGCCTTTATCCCCGGAGATAATAATCGAGAAGTCCTGTTTGTCGCTACCAGTAATCAGTTCGGCAACCATCTTCAAAAACGGTGACGGCGGATACTCTTCATTATTATTGATAATCGTCTGAGCAAGGTTCGCCAGTTTCTTGATTGCCGACTGGTTCATCGGCCCTAAATCAATTAATCCCGACTCGTAAATTTCCGGGTAGGTTTGCTGCACGGATACTGCTTCCCCGTTCACAGGAAACCACCAGTACTCTTCTCAGTGAACTCTAAGGTGTCACTGAGATACGAGATAAAGTCGCCAATAACCAGTACCGACGCCGTAACTACGGAACTCCCGCCAATCGGAGCGCCTTCTTCTTTTCCTTCAATGATATTCGTATACCGCCGCCACAACTCTTCCCGTTTCTTGGCGTCCGGGCAGAACGCTATCAGGGCAGCCGTCGCCTGTTCAATAGTCTCGGATTCCTTAGAAGTCCGCATGGTCAGGAAATAATTCGTAGCGTTATTCAGTAAAAAGATTAAGTAAATGCCTTTCGGAGATGCACCGGACGACAAGGCAGAAGAAAGGTTCGGTTCGTTGATAGTACTAATAGATGGCATTTAATAATATTTGGCGTGTGTGTGGTATTAAAGGTTTGTGTTAAAAAAGAGAGATGGTTTAGAACCACCAACTGTTAAACCAACCGGGTTTGTAGGTATTCGTATCATACTGGACACCACCCCCGGTAGTTCCACCAGTACAGATATCCCCGACAACCCGGGCTGCCATATACCCGGAAACATTACTCCAGTTCGTTCCCATCGAGTTTGTAGCGGAATGGTCAACGCCATAGAATCCGGCTACGGTATAATTTATTACCGGGTTATTAGCCGTAGTGTTAACGCCATCCCCGAAATCCCAGTACCAGCTCGTAATATTCGTTCCGGTTGACGTGTCCGTATACTGCACGGAGAAGGGAATGTTTCCGCAGGTTACATTCGACGTAAACCCGGCAACAACTCCAGAACATAGCACACAATCAACGTCACCATACCCGGCACCATTGTCTCGACAGGTATAGCAAAGAGTACTACTTTTAATCGTAATATTCCACCAGTCTCCGTTATGGTCAATAATAGTTTCCAGCCCGGTTGGTAATGGAGTGCAGTATTCCGAATCACCGATTGCGGATACTATGCTTATCAGTAATAATACTACAATGATTCCCGTAAGTAAAATATTACTACCAGAGATTTTCATAGCCTACAATCCTCACCTTCGATGCCGTTGGTGTTGTGTTCGCTCCATTTGCATTTGAGGAGACCAGTAATACCGATTTCGTTCCTCTCGTCGTGTATTTATGGGTGGCGTTCCGAGTAGTACCGTTCGTCCACGTGCCATCCCCCCAACTCCAGTTCCATACCGTAGGTGTATTCGTACTGGTATCGTTGACTTGTAAGGTTCCGGGTATCCTATAGAGGGATTTAGCGGTTGTAAAGGAAGATACCGGTGCCGACCCACCTGCTGCCGGGGTATAGGTAATCTCTATGAATGGTTGTCCGGTTGTACCGTGTTCTTGTGTTTGTATATAAAATAGTATTTGTTGATAATCTTCCCATATGCCTCCAAACCCATCAAGTTCCCAACTTAATATAATTCCTGTATTTGTATATGCGGTTTTTGATATATTACCTATTCCAGCGGCGTTCAAAGTGAAGTTATTATATCCAGAAGTTGACCATGAACCACCACTAATATCAGTGGCATATCGAGTATTACTAAATTTATTGAAATCTGCAAAAACAGCCGTTCCATTTGTAGCTGGATTAAATCCAACTAAACTTAATGCGGGAACTCCTAAGGTTGTAACTGTAGATATATGTCCGGTTGTACCTACAATTGCAGAATTGATAGTACAATCATCTGGGAGTGCAGAAGAATTAAATTCCATATATACACGAGCCAAATGTTTAAATTGGTTGGTTGTATGTGATGCTCGTAACCAGATACTCCCTTGTGCCCCATCTGGTTCTGCAATATCTGCTGTAGTAGCAGCAATTAAATTTGTCCAGGTTAAATCTTTATTATATTCAATAAGATCCCCATCCCCATTCCCGGAAGTATACACTAAAAGCACATCATCCCCTTCAGCTATCCCTAACGGTTGCCGGGATACGTACCCGGAGAGGACTTGCTGGGCGGCTTCTAAAGGAGATTCTTTAAGAGTAACAATCTCTTCATTCCGGATAGTATCGGTTGAGGAAGATACAACGACTTCATACGGTGAGTTCACAATCCAGACTGGAGAATGTGTATGGACTTCCTGCCCGTCACGAGTGGCATCTATCCATACCCCCCACTTAGCGACTGACAAATCGTAATCAATTCTTTTAATCGAGATAGCGGTAGTACCGTCCGTATAATTTATCGGGAAGGTTTGTTTCTTCATTGCCTTATACATCTCATCCGCTACGGCAACCGACTTCGCTGAAGAATCGCCAATACTGGAGAGGTTGGTATTAATAGGACGTTGTCCGGTATAGACCGGTATTGTTTTCGGGGGAAGATAAGTAAGATTCTGCGAGAACCGGACATACGACATATTCCCGCCGGATATTGAACCGTATCGTATTCCGTGTAACCACGACGTTGTAACGGCGTTGTTATCATAGGATTCAAGTTCAACGGCAATCCGGTCACCGTCTTCAAAAGATGTGTTGGTTAACGCTACGGCATTGAAATACCGGACGGGTGTTGCCGGATATGACGTGCCGACTTCCGTTGCCGAGTTCCCGATAGCTCGTAACTCCGCACCTTTGGTATCGTTCGCATACCATTTGTATATCTTCAGACGAGGGTTAACATTCGCAGAGGAGGAACTTTCCCGCATCGAAAGATTTACGGTTACTGTACCGTTCACCCACTGGGTGGCAAGAGGATTACTTATCCACGTCCCGTAATGGGTGTAATGCACAGCACCCGCTTCCGCCGCAGTAGATTCCGCTGTTGTCGGGATTGCCATTATAGCACTTACTGTTTCTGACATTACTCCCGGTACTAAATACGTCGCCTTGCTGGTCGCTACATCCCGGTGAATTGTATCCGCACTTTGTTTAACGTTCGGCATCGGTTCACTGGCATTCAACGGCATTAAATATAACGTTGATGCGGCACTGGCAGTACCAATTAACATCATCAAAAATAAGATGATGAGATATCGTTTCATGGTAATCACGCCAGCGTCCGAACGTATTTCACTCTCAGGCCAATAAGTTGTGCGGTAAACGTGCCGGTATCGGTAGTATCCCGGTTAATCTGGATGATCGCAGTATTCCCCCCAGAGGCTACAGACCCAATTGCCGCTCCTGCCGTATCCGGGCCGACATCCAAATCTCCTTGTGCGGTGAGGGTATCATTGGAAGTACCGACCTGTGCAAGTGCCGTGTTGAGTGCTGCATCGTCCGGGAACAGTTTAGCTTTGATCGTCCAGTTACACGTCCCGGAACCGGTTGCTGCTGTCCAGATAGGAGTGAAGACGACGTTTCCATACGGGTTCCAGTCTGCCGGGAAATCCATAATCCATTGCCCGACTTCCGAACCGCCGTCTGCGAAGTCCAGGCTGATGAAATTATTCGTTCCGTTTTCCGTCTGGCTCATTGTCGCCGGGTTCGTGGTCGTCACCATTGCCGAACCTGCCATTAAGGTAACGTATCCGGAAACATTGTTCTTAACGTAGGTGGTATTGGTCAGGGTAACGTAGGAAGAGTTGTAAATCGGTAACGCATCCACATACGACTTGTTAACAACTGACCCGCCAGAACTACCGGATAACAAACCGGTGATATACATTGACCCCATTGAAATATTCGCTGCCATCGCCCGAGTACCGTCAGTAAGGAAATAGGACGTGTTGGTTATCTGGACGTAAGAACCGTTATTCGTCTGGACGTAGGAGGTGTTGGTAAGAGTGACGTAAGAAGCGTTGTAATTACTTTGGGTATCGTACGTGGCATTGTAATTTGTGCCCGTCCAATATGATGCATTGTAGTTAGTCCCAGTCCAATAGCTAGAGTTATAGTTCGAGGTTATGTACGAAGCGTTATAGTTCGTGCCCGTCCAGTACGATGCGTTATAATTCGTATCGGCTTTCGCGTCGTAGGTGGCGTTATAATTCGAGCTGGGTTTCGCATCATACGTCGCATTGTAGTTCGTACCAGTCCAGTAACTCGCGTTATAATTACTGCTAACAGAATCCACATACGCTTTTGTCGCAGCGTCCGTCCCGATAGATGGCGTCCCCAGCCCGTTGATAAAATACGTTCCCATCGACAGGTTCCCGGTCATTGCTCTGGTTCCATTCAGGAATAAGAACTGAGTTACATCTGGAATTGCACCGGTATCGCCTTTCGCGCCGGTCGCTCCCGTTGGAATAGTGAAATCAAAAAGGGCTGCTGCGGTTGTTCCGACATTAGTAACAATCGCTGATGTCCCGGTTGCACCAGTAAAAGTATAATTCACGGCGACGGTTGCTGCGGTTCCGTTAGTTCCGTTCGTGCCATTAGATCCCGCTGGTCCCGTAGTAATATTAATAAACGAACACGTTACATCCTCGGCCACTACCAATGAACTCAATAACAGTCCTGTCAGGATCAGGCAGAACATTATTTTAATAAAAGGTTTCGTCTTCATACTCTTGCTCCTCAATAATCAAAGCTCTCCGATACGGGACCTTCACTTAACTCTTTTAACTTCTTCTGCGAGACCCAGATGCGATACGTATTCGCAATCGCAAATGCTAACATAATCATACACAAAATTGAGATCGTATTGAACTGATATATGGTATGAGATTCAACTTGTGTAATCCCGGATGCTGATGCCGCAAGTCCCGCGTTCGTAATTGCATCTACGGAATTTGAAGTATACATCGAGAACGCTAACGGGATCCACGCCATTATCGACACCAATCCTTCTTCCCCGCCGTCAAAATGTACGAACGATAATAAAATCAGAAGTATTCCCAAGACTATCCCGCCTAACCATAACGTCACCGGAGTCGTGCCGCCCCCGTCCAACGTAAACGTCTTGTTAACCGTTAAGTTCTGGCTGGCGGGCATGTCGTGCGTGACATTCGCCGCCGTCACCCCCTGCGTCAACAAGAATACTAAAAGTAATACATATCCTAAATACCTGAATACTGCCATAGGTAATAATAATGATACATATATTTATAACTGTTGTGTCTACCTGGAAAGATTACTCGTCCGGAAGTATATGGTCCAAAACCGCAAACACTTGTTTCTTGCTTAACCGCACAATTATCGTTACCGGGTTCGCATCCGCTTCAATAATCAACCGTATCCCTGCTTTCAGATGCTTCTTGTAATTCATTTCAACTGTCTCAAAAGAGAGGGGTGGTTTTACCGCCCACCCAAACGGAAGTCAGGTTGTGGTGCGATTAGCGTTTCCCGCCGCCTACGCCTCCCAATCCTATGAGCATGTATATGATTCCGCTGATCCCAACGACGATGAGGGCGATCCCGGCAATGTTAAGGGCCGCTGTGATGTTGCTGATGTTTGCATACAGCGACGTGTTCAGTGCTGTGTTGGTGATAGTGCCGGTTGAGCCGATGATTGCATTTATGACGACATATGATATGACCAGTAATACTGAACCGATCATAATTGCCAAAATTGAGCCCACGAGTAAAGCGGTGAATGCTTTCCTGTTAAGATACTTGTCAAGGAACATAAATCATTTCACCTCGCTGTTAGTGAATTATATGCGAAAGTATTTAAAGTTTAACATCAAAGTATAGTGTATGAGTATAGTTGAAAAAACGTGTAATCGTTGTGGGCATCAATGGATACCCCGCTCACACAACGAGCCAATCATTTGTCCAGAATGTAAATCCCCATATTGGAATAAGGAACGGCGGGTGAAGAAGTAATGATAGAAAGAGTTTGTAAACAATGTGGAAAATTATTCTATGCAAACGCTTCCGATGTTACAAGGGGATTGGGAAAATTTTGTTCACGGGAGTGTTATTATAAATATCCCAAATCGGGAGAAACCAGATTTAAAAATAGTATATCAACGAAAGGAAAATCACATTCCGAAGAGCACAAGCGTAAGATAGGGATAGCACAAAAAGGAGTTCCCAAAAAACCAGAATCGGTTGAATTAAACCGTCTTGCACACCTTGGACGCAAAGCTTCTCCAGAAACAAAAAAGAAAATGCGAGAGTGTAAACTTGGCGAGAAATCGCACCTATGGAGAGGGGGGTTGTCATTCGGGAAATATTGTAAATTGTTTAACGCTCGGTTCAAAGAGCGGCAAAGAGCATATATGGATTATACTTGCGTTCTTTGTGGCACTCCTCAGAATGGGAGGAAACATATTCCACATCACGTTAACTACGATAAGATGGTTTGTTGTAATGATGTGAAACCATTGTTCGTAACACTCTGTCTGCCTTGCAACACGAAAGTTAATTTCAACCGTGATTACTGGGAAGAATACTTTACTGATATAATTGAAACTTATTACCAGGGAAAGACATTCTTCACCGAAGAGGAAATGGTTGCGTGGGAAAGTGCCAACTGAAACGTGGGACACCATCTGGTCCAAGCACCTTATCACTAGCGACTATAGTTTAAAATATATTTCTTTTATTCGTGGTATTGAATTGCCCTATGATGCCAGAGTAATTGAGGTTGGGTGTGGCACTGGCCAGACACTCAATATGACTTGCGATACAGTGGGGTTCGATATCTCTCTACAAGCATTGGAAATAGCAAAGTATAATTGTGATCATCCTGTTCAAGGAGATATCTTCCATATCCCTTTCAAAGACAATTCATTTGATCTGGTTTACAACTCCGGGGTAATTGAACATTTCCCGGAACCTTATAATCTCGCTGCAATTAATGAGATGAAGCGAATAACAAAACACGGGGGAAGGATAGTAGTTATCGTCCCGAACTCTCTTTGTATCTGGTATCGTATCGGGAAGTTTATCGCTACGTTGTTAGGGAAGTTTGAGTTCGGTTACGAAGAAGATTATTCTCCGTGGCGATTAAAGAAATTGTTTGACCAAGAGGTTGTTGTGTTTGGACTCCAGGCACTTCCCCCTCTTGCTACGAACGATAGAGAGTTGTTACCTGTATCTATACGAGAGAGGATCGGAAAGATTGAGAACTATTTTCCGTTAAAACAATTCTACGCTTATACCGTTGGTGTGATTGTAAAAAAAGGTTAAATTGGGGTTGGTTTAGCGTCTTCCGCCACCTACGCCCCCCAATCCTATGAGCATATATATGATCGCACTGATCCCAACGACGATCAAGCTGATACCGACTATATTCAGTGCCGCCGTGATGTTGCTGAGGTTGGCCCACAGTGATGTGTTGAGGGATGAGTTGTAGGGCGGTCCTGCCATTGCGGTTGAAGCGCCGGAGAAGATCGCGTTGATGATCGTATAGCTGAGGACGAGCATAACGGCACCGACCATGATGGCGATGATACCGCCGACAAGGAGCTGGGTGAAAGCTTTCTTGTTAATGTACTTTTCTAAGAACATGCGTTTTATCACCTCGCTTTGTAAAAATAGGTGTTTGATATAATAAAGGTTTCGTAAAGATAGAAACATTTATCATGTTAGACTTCTTCTTCTTCTACTATGGCAATACAAACCTGTCATTATTGCGGGTACTCGTGGAACTCTATTGTTCAGAGACCGAGGAAGTGTCCACGATGCGGTAACCCGGTCGGGTACTCGCCATTACAACCCCCACGACGCGGGAGGTGGAGATTATGAGAACGATTACGAAACTGGTTTTATTCTTAACACTCCTGCTGGTACTGGCGGGAACGGTACAGGCATATACGTACACGACATGGACGGGAGAAGCAACGCACGATGGCTATGTAACCCGGATGGGGAACTTTACCTGGGGGGGACTCAGCCGTGGTGACGGGACGGACGCTACGAACTCTCCACCAAGCGGGGATTTGTTAGCAGGGGTAACTTCCGGGGCACGCTCCGGGTATTACAATAAGTCTGACCGGACGGTGTTGACATTCGATACGTCAACTATCCCGGAAGATGCCGTCATCCTCTTAGCTGAGGTGACAGTATGGGGAACGGCAAAAACCAATACTCTTGGTTCGGCGAATGCGTCACTTATTGATTACACTCCGGTAGACCCGGTTGCGGTATTATCCTCAGATGATTTCGTTTTGACGACGTTTACCCGGCTGGCTCCCGACCTGGAATACGCTGACTGGAATACAGATAACATTAATGGCTTCCATCTGAATGATGCCGGTCTTGCGGCGATTGATACTGAAGGATATACTACGGTTATGATTTCCAATAACTTTACTGTCGATAACTCAAGTCCAGTATGGTCGGCATCAAACAGTTCGTCGTTCAGTAGTGCCCCGGTATCTTCTACAAGCAAACCGTATTTAACGGTTGAATACCGGACGGGTACAGCAATGTCCGGGTCGGTAGGTTCAACTTCCGGCGGCGGTGCGAATATCCTTGCTGCCCTGAATATGGCGGGGTTGTTGATTGTAGTGACGGGTGTTGGCGGACTGATTTATTCCCTGATGAGTATGGGCGGATATGCCGGGGGTGGCGGTAGCCGATACGGGCGCGGGACTACGGACTTTAACAGTAAGTTATTAGTAGCCAGCATCTCAGCTATCATGGTCGGTTCGGTGCTTCTGATCCTGACGTATGTAATGCTGAACGCAATTATCGTAACTACCGGGATCGGATAATCTTTTTTTTATCAATAGAAAACTATAATACCTTTCCCTTTTTATATATTGTTTATTATGGTAGAACTTACCGAAGAACAACTTAAAGAACTTATCTCCGCTGCCCAGAACCGACAGGCGTTCTTTGAACAGGCGAAGAACTGGTTTAATTCCTCGTTATCGGAATCCAAGTATAAAGTAGATCAGGGACAGATGTTACCAGAAACGCACGAAGCTGGTATTGCGATTTATCAGCAGTTTGTCCGGGACTGGACTACCCCTAAGACGCCTGCCGCACCAGCACCTGAGAAGAAAGACGATGAAACTCAGCAAGACTGATCTTCTTTTATTCTCTTTTATTATCCTCGGAACTATCTTAAGATGTATCCAGCTCGGGTTCCAGGACGTGAATTTAGATGAACAGTTTACAATCATGTGGGCCAGACCGGGACTCTCTGCCGTCCAGCTTATTATCAACGCCTTAACGATTGACTTTACCCCGCCGTTATATTATCTCGCTGCCCATTTCTCAATGCTGGTATTCGGTGCGACTGCTATTGCAATCCGTATCCCGTCAATGATTGCTGGTATCCTGTTCATCCCGGTTATGTATTATATCGGAAAAGAATACCGGGACGACTGGTTCGGGTTGTTGCTTGCCGGGGTTACTACCGTCTTCTATTCCTTTTTGTATTACTCGAGATACGGGCGCTCGTATGCAATGGCAATCTTGTTCTTCACCTTAACGTTCTATTTCTTATTGCGTATCCGGAACGGAGATTATACCCGGGCATCGCTCTGGTTCGGAGTGTTTGCTTTATTATCAGTCTGGACGCATTTGTATACGGCTATCCCGCTCGGGATTATGATCCTCTACTTATTAGTCATCGAACGGAAAGCGTATTCCGGAATTGCTCTGTTTATTATCGGTTCCTTGCCGCTCCTCAACTACTTGTTTATTATCCGAGATACTCGCGTCGCCTGGATAGCGAACCAGACGTTCGGGTTAACCCAGACGCAAGTCCTGACGCACACTCCGGTTTATTTATTCAATTACTCGGTAGTGATTATCGTGCCGATCCTTATCTGGGCAATCTGGAAATACCGGGCGGACCGTATCATCCAACTGATAACGGTTCTCTCGTTAGTAACCTGGGCGTCAATGTATATCTTGGCGAAAGAGACACCCATTATCGGGCACTACGCAATCTGGTGTGTGCCGTTATTATTAATCCCGTTGTTATTGCCGTTCTACGACGCCTATAAAGAAAAGGGTTGGGATATGCCGTTTACCTATATTATCCTAGGACTGTTTATCCTGATCACCGAGTTCATCCAGATCGGGTTCCTGTATACTGCCCAGCGCCTTGCCTTATAAGAAACTTTTTATTCTTATACGTGATAGTGTTACGTGTACCGGGACAGCACGGGTTTCCTCAAACTCAGTCCCGGACAAAGACACCCTTCAGTACCTACCATCTCTCATCTGTCCAACACCCTAAATCCTTTTTTTTAATACAAATCTATATATCTGTTAAACTCTAATATTACAATCATGGGAAAGACAATTATGGTTGAAGATGAAGACCATAAGAAGTTCCGGCGATACGCTTTTGATTGTAATATTCCGATGAACGAGTTATTTCATCAATGGGTTGAACAACATATTCCTAATGGCGGCGATAGGAATTGACCGACGATTCTCTTATCGACATTACCGACTTTAAAACCTTCGTTGCGGTCGCTGTCCTGATGATGATATTCGGGGCAATGGTCGGTATCGGGATTTACGTTACGTTCGCTGGCCTTAATATCCCGTGGGATAAAGGTCTGGCGATTGTTATTATCTTGTTCCTGACCTGTGGGGTTATTGCTTATATTCCGTACCTGTACCGGGACTGGAGGATGAAGTGGGGACTGTTCGCACCTGAGGATGAGGACGAAGAAGGTATTGAGATGTCTGAAGAATGGTTGCCATGAACTTCCCGTTCCTCCGCTGGTCTGGTATCGCTTTCTTTCTGGTACTCTTACTAGCTCTGATTGTTATCCCGGTGAGTGCGGAAATCCAGCGACCATTACAAGGGGATTTGGTAGAGTCCGGTAGTGTAATTGATTTGACCGGGACAATGGGCTGGGCGGAGAAGATGGCGTATTACGGGTACTCCGGGGATTTGGAATCTGACCCGTTATATGTCGTAGAGTTCCCGAATACAAAAAAAGAATATTATGCCTTCTATCTCGACCCGAAAATCTTTAATTCGCGTCTCGGCCCGTGGTTCCAGTATTACGGGAATGATACCGGGAGTGAGCATGGGAACCTGTTGATGTTCCGGGTTGTTAAGAAACTGCCTGCCGTTAATGTAACGAACGTTACTGCAAACGTAACCCCGGTTCCCACTATCCTTGCAGAGTACCAACTTATCCAACCAAAACCGTTCTCTACTAATTACCAGATAGCGTATGGCGACCCGTTCTTCGTCTTAGTAAACGATAAGTATATGCCCGCCCGTCTCTGGGTGTTCGGCAGGATTGACGGGATTTATAATAAATCGTATCCTACTTCCCGGGTTACCCTGACTTCCGAAGAACTCCAGAACCTTGAAGTCGGTGAGTATACTATCATCGTCCAGAACCCCGGGAAGAACGCTATCTTTGAAGTCGGATATAATAAAATCGTTACTGACGCCCGGACTACTGAAGAGTTGACGTCCCCGTGGGCAGCGGTTAAATCCGTTAACGTCTATGGATACCAGCCCCGTATGGTCCTTCCGTTGTTTATAGAGATGGTTAAGAATACTGATGATCCTGTTACGCAATACCAGATTGAGATTACACATCCGGTAATTGATATTACTTCAATTGATGAGACCTATTCCGGCGGGAAGGATGTTTTAGATATTCGCGGGTATACGAACGTTGCTAAAGATACTGAGTTGACGGTTGTTATGGATGAAGACCGACAGATTGCTCTTTCTCATAATGCTACTGAGATTATCGTTAAAGTCCAGGAAGATAAACCAAATCTGTGGCGATATTTTCAGGCGATCATCCCGATTGATTATTCTACGATACCCGTAGGCCAGCACGAGATAACCGTTACCGCTCCGCAAGGCGCTACCCAGACGGTTCCGTTCTACGTCTACGATTTACCTGCCGGGCAGGAAGTCCCGAACGAGACAGTCAAGTATGTGGCCGGGGACCTCTTTCGGCCAACGCCTACTCCTATCGTAGTAACCCAGATTGTTACCCAAGTAGTTACTCAGATAGTTACCGTACCAGTAACACCCTCTACTGAAACTGTTTACGCTCAGCAGAAGAAAGCCAGTGATGAGAATTTCTGGTACTGGATTACTACTGGTTTAGAAGTATTGGTGGTTGGAGTGGTGTTATTCTTCGGCGGGCGATATCTTATCCGGGTGGTTAAGAGAGCGAGGTTGCGATGAGACGGTTGAATCATTATCGGTATTGTCAGCATTGCGGCGGCAACCGGGTCTATTATAGTCCGGCACAAAGGGTTCTGAAATGTAAAGACTGTCATGGAATTACTCAGGCTCCGAGGTTGGGATAAGATGGTCTACGACTTAACCGGGTTTACAACCGAACAATATATCTTTATTATTATGATTGCGTTAGCGGTATTCCTGTTGTGTTGGGCGATACGGAAACTGATGCCGGAGGAAGAATGACCGAACTGATTAATATCCTGCTTCTGGTTCCGCTGGTCTCGATCCTGCTCTATATTATTCCGATGTGTTATCTGGATGCCAAGTACCGGGAAGTCAACCACTGGTATTGGTTGCCACTCTTGATCGTCAACATCCCGGTTGCTGCTTACTTATACGTAGAAGGATGGTATCCGTGGTACGCATTTGTGATCAGTTTAATTATCTGCGGAATATTTCTGGTAGTAATGCGGTTGGGGTTATTGAACGGTGCTGACTTCTTGTTCCTTGCGTTCGTTGCCCTGTTCTGGATTGTCAACCCACACCCGTTCCCGCACGGCATCCAGGCGCAGTTCTATATTTACTTAATTGTCTCTATGTTAGTTACTGCCGGAATGATACTGGCGATTAATTATATGAAAGGAGAACGAAAAGGTTTGGTTGCGATGATGCAGGACTATCCCGGGGGAGTGCCGTATATGCTGACAATCTCACTGGCGTTTATACTGAGCTGGAGGTTAGGATGACGGACGATATAATTAATACGGTGCTTTTCTACTTCTTCTGCGGAACTTTAGATGTACTGGTGACTATCATTGTTATATTTTATGGGATTGGGATTGAAGGGAATCCGGTTTGGAGTTGGATTCAACCGAAAGAACGATTGGCAATGGCGATTGTCTTGGGGAATCTTTTGATATGTACCTTCTTCTTATTCATCTCGTATTATATCCCTCAACAGTCTTTCTATAAGAAAATTCTTATCTTTGGATTATGTGGAGAGGGAATAGGTCGGATCGCTTTTGGGGTTATCCCTGGCATCCTGTTAATGAAAGAAGCGGGGTGGTTCTAACCGTGGACGTACCGAAGAAGAAAGTTGTTGTTAAAGTCCGACCGCATACGATATCCGTTGGTCCGAAGAGACCAGACAATGGAGGGCAGGGTACTGAGAAACCCATACCAATAACCTCTCTGAAAAAACCTTTATGGAAAAGAGTTATCGAAGAAATACTTGAAGATGTCCATTTAAAAAAAGTCGAAGTTAGAGCTATCTTAAAAGACCCTAATGAAAAATGGGAAGAGTATTTGCGGTTCCAAGAATTGGCAAATGCCGGGAAGAAACCATGAAGAAGAAAGAACAGAAAAAGAGTTTGATTAATCTGGAAATGAATCCTCGTCGGTATTTAGAGTTAGTAGTGTATATTACAATCCTTGGCGCAGTTCTGCGGTTCTATAATCTCGGGTTCAACTCGCTTTGGTTAGATGAAGCTGCCAGTTTCGTAAACGTCAATACCGGGTCTTTCTTCCAGATGTGGGCGAACGTGTTTAACGACCACCACGCCCCACTCTACTTTATTGTCTTATGGTTAGTGCATTTCATCAACTCGTCCGAGTTCTGGTTACGTGTGCCTTCTGTGATAGCGGGGATTGCCAGTATTCCGGTAATCTATTTTCTGGGGAAAGAGATAGTGAACGAAAAGGTCGGAGTGTTTGCCGCACTGTTACTGGCCGTTTCACCGTATCATATTTATTATTCCCAGGAAGCACGGATGTATACCTTTACAACCCTCTTCGTTACCTTGGCGTATTACCTGTTCTTCCGGGCAAGTAAATCTGATGACGGTAGGTACTGGGTGCTGATGTGGTTGGCCTGTGCTGCTGCATTCTGGACGCATTATTATACCGGGTTCGTTGTGATACCGTTAGTGATTGGGTATTGGTTACTCAGAAGACCAGATAATAAATGGTTCCTTGCCGGTGGTGCTGGTGCGTTCGTTCTTGTCCTGCCAGTCCTTACCTCGTTCTTAAACCAAGCGGACTATCTTGGCGGGAACGTATACACATGGGGACTTCCTGCGATACTGGTCCCGCTCGCTACAGTGCAATCCTTCTCCTTCCAGAACGAACTCATTGCTGTACTATTCCTGTTACTGGCGGTGCTGGGAATATGGCTGGCGTATAAAAAGAATGTCGTGGTTGGCGTTACGCTCGGTATCTTCCTGCTCATTCCTATACTTATCAGTATGGTAATGTCGGCATCCATCCCGTTCAATGTGCGATACCATATATATTTATTACCGTTGTTCCTCGTTATCGCCAGTATCGGAATCGAACGTATCACCCGTATCTGGAAGAACCGAAACGCTGTGTTCGCTGCGGTATTCCTTATCTTCGTTGCTGCCCTGATTATCCTGCCACCCTATTATTCTTCGTATACGAAAGAAGACTGGCATGGGTTCTCTGCCGGACTTACCCCGACTACCGGTATCGGGGACGTGGTGGTTGTCGTGCCGGGATATATGCAGATGCCCTTTACGTATTATTATTCTAATACGACTGACGCTACGGTTCTTCTGACAGCGAATACGGTTGCCGACTTACAAGAGATTACTCCTGACCGGAAGATATTCTATGTGGTAACCGGCGATATCAATGCGGTGGACCCGTCTGGTGGAGTATGGAACTGGTTACGGGTAAATACACAACCTCTTGGATCACATACGGGAATTACCCTTTTCGTTAAGGAGCGGGCGTTATGATATCTATCCTTATCCCCATCCACAACGAAGAAGAGATGCTTACCAAATACCTGACCCGCCTCTATCCCGCAATTGATTATTACAAACGGCAGTTCAATAAAGAAGTGGAAGTTATCCTGATTGACGACGGTTCGACTGACGCCAGTTGGGGAATGATTCGGTTTCTTTCCGATACCCGCACAGATACTATCGGGGTCTATCACAAGAAAAATCGGGGGATGGGTGCCGCCCTCAAGTCCGGTATCCGTGCTTCCCACGGGAAACTGATAGTGTTTTTAGACGCTGACCTGACCTTCCGCCCAGGCGATATTGAACTGTTATTAGCTGAGTATTATCGTCACCCGGTGAACTGCGTATCCGGGTCTCCGTATCTGAAACCCGGGTTGCTGGACGAGGTGATGCTGCACCGCCTGTTCCTTTCTCAGTGTGTAAAAGTCATGTACCAGCTCCTGCTCGGGAAACAAGTAACCAGCGTCTCGCCAATCTTTAGATTATATGAACGCACTGTATTTGATAAAATTAATATTAAGAGTGACGACTTTGAGATTAATGCTGAAGTAATGGCGAAGATGGTTTTATCCGGGATGGCGGTTACGGAAGTGCCAGTGGTATTACATTGCCGTACTTCCGGGAAATCAAAAGCCAGTATCCCAAGAAGTATCCGGAATCATCTCGGGATTCTATGTAAGATAATCAAGGTAAAGTATCTGGGAAAAGAGTGGTAGGGTTATCTCCTACCCGTATTATAACTTGAATGCCCGAACGACGCTTTGACGACAAAGACTGCTGCGATGAAAATAATAAATACGGCAATAACGACCGCTATCCCGCCAGCACCACCCATTAACGGCGCGGTCGTGTTCTGGATTATTCCTTGCGTCTGGTTGGTTGTATTCGTCTGCGTCGCTCCGAATGAATCTGTTATTGGCGCCTGGTTCGCCTGAGCGATTGCAAAAATCCCGAAGATTGCTGCCCCGACGAAAAACAGCGCCAGTAATACCATCCCGAAGTTCATCTGGTCACCGCCGGTTCAATGATGTCAACGATCCGGTGCGGGCACCAGCTCGGGACGCTATACGGGTCAACTAATACTTTATGCGTACCGTCCAGATTAAATTCCTGCCTGCACCGGTGTACCGGAACGCTTTTCAATAAGGGGTTTGGTTCTTCCAGGTTTTCCGTACAGTCCTGGCACATAGTAATAAGCCTGTCGTTAACGTACGCTTTATACAAACCTCGCTTCATTACCTTGTCCGTGATTGCTCCGATAATCGTCATCCGAACTTCCTCTTGGCATCTTCTACCGGTAACGTCGCTACCTTCACCATCTCCGGTTCTGATTCATACTTTTTCTGAACAGGAGTGAAGATTTCTACTACTTCTTTCTGGTGGTGTCTGCGAATCCGTTCCCACATTAATCGGTTGTCTTCCCGCAGGATTTCATCAAACCGGTCAAGGTCTTCAATCCGATACCATTTTGTTTCATTCCCGTTCTTCGTTCCAAACACAAACTCTTCTCTGGGTGAACTCATACACTTCCCTCTACATTCTTACAATCTGATTTCCACGGACACAACCCACATGGTTTTGTTGATTTGATATAACACGCCGGTCTGCCGAACGGGTCCGTGATTGACGAGGATTCATTAAAGTAATGTGGGCCTGTACATACCTGCGTTATCTCCCGTTCCATTCCATACGGGGGTTGAGGATGAATCATTTCTTCTTCGACCTCTTCGCTGGTAACAGTCTGCCTTTCTTTTTCTTCGTATGCCCTCTTGCTCCACCCATTGCTATCCTCGCTGAGATATCTAATCCGACCGGGAAATACTCCCAGAACTTGCGGGGACGGCGGGGTGAACCCTGCCCCCCTCCACCACCGAATCCCGGGGGCAATCCGGGGGGAAACGGTATCCCGATATCCGGGGGTAGTGGGGGTCGCTCGTAGGTCATCTGAGTAAGTTGTGGTGGGGGTTGGATACGGGTTATCTGTAACTGTCGCTGGATCTGTGCCTGCTCTTGTATTGGGGTCTGCTGTTGTCCTTGTAATGGAACCTGCCATACGTCTTGGGTTAAGATTGGCGTGGTTGTTTGTTCTGGTATCTGGGCTAATTTAAATGCACTACCAATCTCAAATATTTTTGTAGCCTCTTTCAACTGGTCTTGTCGGGGTACTTGCATCTGGGGTTGAATGAATGCCCGGGCGGGTTCTATCATAAATCGTGGTTCTACCTTTTGGGATTGTTTGCTGGTCGGTATCTGGATTTGGGAAGGTATTTGTCCAAACACTAATACTGGTTCGGATACCTGTCTGGGTAATTGTCCTGCCGGTGCTGCTCTGACAATCTCCGGGGATTTAAACATCTGCGGTTGTTGTGTAAATTGTACTAATTCCTGCGGGGTTTGTACTTGCTGGGATACTAATCTCCCGCCACCCATTGTACCGCCGCCACCAAGTCCAGCAGCTCCACCTTTTCCAAGTGTGCTGGCACTATGCCACGGTTTCTCTGATGCGGTTGCACCTTCCCGAACGAACTCGAGGTTCGGATCCTTCAGGATAACTCTGTCAATCATATCAATGAACTGGTTACGTACTCCAACCGGATAAGCACCTTGCATTTCCCCTGACACGTCGGAGATACGTTCGGTTAAACCCGGTGCTCGGTAGAGTTCGTTCTTCCCGACAAACTGCATCCCGCCTTCTTTTCCAATACGTGAAATAAGCGAGGGTGGATAATCTTCAACATACTTCGGGGTTTCTTTTAGAATGTCTTTCCATATTTCCCAACCCCTCGTGGGTTCTCGGAAGATTGACACTCCGGTTTTACTGACGATATAATCTGCTGTTATTGCGTGAGAGTCGGTAAACACAACTGCGTTATCTGTATAAACCCCCATGTCTGGTTGTGAGGGGTATTTTCCTTTCCCTGTTTGTTCAAACAACCATTCCTTTAACGCGGGGATTCCTTCACTTATCGAGAGTTTGTACGGGGTGTGGGTATGTGCTCCCGAACCCGAACCTTCTATTTTTCCTATCGCATCCCATACGCCTTCCCTACTAACAGATCCGATTTCTCCTACTTCGTGATAGATGACATTTCCTCGGTTATCAAATGCGTATGCTTCCTCGGAATATCCCGGTTTAAGGTTCCGCGACGCTTCTTGTAACTGCCGGACAATTTTCGCTTCCGGTACTTGTGATCCGGTAACATCATATGAACCTCCTTTTAAGAATCCTTCTTCGGTAATATCCCGGGTAACAGTTATCTGATAATCAGATACTCCACCACCAGTCTGGGTAACCTGTATCTTCCCGAAGTAATCTTCCATTTCAATTTTACCAAACTGGACTTCTTTCCCACCAACCTTCATTACATTCCAATCAAACACTTGTTCAATGGGTGTACCTGCCGGGACGGTTGTGCTGAGTTCTCGGTATCCAGTTACGGGTTTGGTTACTTTGATTGCATCTGCCATTAACTGTGCGGTAACAACCTCTTGGGGTTGGCCAGTTAGTTTCGCATCTTCCGCACCCATCTTCAGATACTCTTCAATGGTATGTGGTAGCCGCATCTCTGCCGTCTTTAGCGTACCAGTAGCCTGAGTAATTCCCGGGCGTTCGTATGCATAAGGACCGGTTTCTGACTTTATCCACTTTCCACGATATGTATCCGCAACCGTCTCTACTACCCGGCTATACACAACCGGTTCCGTTGTCGTCCCTGGTAGTCGTGCTCCGATTATTCTTCCCATATCAACAAGTTCTGGTTGGGTAACTATTTGGAAGGCTCCTCTTTGTTTCGGTTCAAAGATTCTTGGGAAGGTGATGTCATATCCTGCAATATTTATTGAAGGCTGGGTAGCAATTGTCTTTGTTTCTACAACCCTCATTTCACCACCAATCCCGGAAGGTACTTGGATATCAGGGCGTTCGGTAAGTGTTGCTTCAGACTTATACGTTTCACGAATATCCGGTTTTACTTTGAACCGTTCTTTTGTGTAATCATATCCGCCTTTAAAGGGTTCCGTCCCCATTGCACCATAGGTCATCAGCGCCATTGGCATTACACCAGATTCGAGGTTTGTCAGAACGGTCTCCTTTGAGAAATCAGTTCCTTTATTGGTTGCCTGATATCCCGCTGACACAACAAATGTTGCCGGAAGCGACCATTTAAAAACATTTCTTGCTGTCCACCCAACCGCTCCGCCTTCTCCCGGTTGGGTGAGAACTTTCACAATCGTTGGTAACGTGCCAGTCTTTTGACTGTACTCTGCGGTCTTTGCTGCATACGGTACTGTAACACCTTCCGCTAAACCGCCAATCATCTTCCCTTCCAGATAATATATCGGAAGATCCATTGGAGATTCAATTGCAGGTTTCATTACGTTATATACAAACCGTTCTGCTTCTCCGCCAATACCCGGTTTTGATTTTATTACTGTGCCATACGCTTCAAGTTGCTGGCGATTATATCCAAGAGCGCCCATTGCTTTGTTTCCAAATTCCTCCGAGGCTTTTTGCCAGTACCCGAATCTATATACTTTATCCGGAGTCCCTGTGATTAAAGTCGTTTGCGGGGTTGTGGTAGTTTCAATAATCGGGTTCTCTTTTTGCATCGCATTATAGGTCTCGACATTCTTATTGACGATATCAACTAAATCGTTCTGTGTAGCAATCTTCCCGGTTACTACTGCGAATTCTTCAGTAGTACCACTAAACTTACCTCCAACAACCTTTCCCGTTAAAAGAAGATCAATATCCCTTTTGTTTTGTGCAATAATCCCTTTATCATATTGGATGCCCGCACCGAGATTTGTAATTGTCTGATTGCCTCCCGAAATTGTTGTTGTTGGTGTTCCATAAACTATAGTTTCTTTTAAGGGATCGGTTGATGGTTCAATTAGTTCTACACTTTTTGGTGCCCATTCTGGGATGGCTCCGAAGGTTAGAAGGGACGCTACTCCGACAGGAACACTAATAGCCATATTTAAACCACCAAATATCGTTTCGATGACTTTTCCTGCCGGTGCTAGTCGTTCACTAAGATTAGGGAGGTGGTCGGGTCCATGCGGTATCTGTATCCCTTCACTAATATATCCCGTCGGTGCTGCTGCGCTGGCTACAAACGGGTTCCAGTCTTTGCTCAACGGTGCTCCACCAACAGGTGCCGTAGAGACTACCGTTCCTGCCCCAGTACCGGGCGTTCCCCTACCGGGCGGTATGTTGGGCGTTGTGTCCGGGATACCGCCATATAACGCACCATACGGTCCCATCCGGCCTTTCTGATAGTTCACATAATCTATCGCTGGCTGGAAGTCAACGTTCGCTGCTTTCCCCGTCTTCGCCATCGTCCACGCAGTTTCCTGTAAGCCTTGTCCACCGGGTAACACACCGCCAACTTGTCTTGTCAGTTGCTGCCCGAGTGCCGCATCACTTTCCCAACCACCGTATTTCATCGGCTTGGTATATCCTAACGCTCCGCCAACGTTCGGGTTAAACCCATATTTATCAACCGTAAAATCTTTTAAGTTCCCGCCTTTCTCAACCGCTAACGCCACGTCACCCCAGTTCTCATACGGGTTGGCTTTCTGCTGTAACCCAGTAACTTTAGTTTCGTAATGATACTCGCTTGATGTAACAATCCCCGTCCGGTTCCATTTCGATAACTCGTTTAAATAATATTGGTCGTCTCTGGTTCCCGGAGTTAATACTGCTGCCTTCCGTTGGGATTCCAGAACTGTACCCATATTTTCTCCCGCTGCAACACTTCTCTGAGTTTCTGTATCTCCTATTTGGGAAGGTGCGAAGTAATCAGATCGCTTATTTAGGTTCTCTAAATACGTGCGAGACGATTGCTGGACTGTCGGTTCATTGCCCATGATTTTATCATACGTCTCCTGCCCGCCTAAAACGTTATACCCGACAGCTCTCATCATATCGGCAGACCTCGCTGCTGCTATCGCTAGTTCTTGTCGCTGCTGGTTCTGCTGGGTCTGCTGCTGTCTTTGAACAACCTGTTCCTGTTGGAGTACCGCATAGTCCTGTGCTACTGGCCCTCGAGCACCGCCATACGTCCCCCTGAACCCAACTCCTGCCCCAGCAATAGCCGCTGCTTCTGCCGCCGTCTTTGCCGGTGTCGGTTCTCCTGTTGACGGATTTGGATCAACTCCTGCCATAACTAATCACATCTTAATTGTAGTAATACTAAAAGAAGGTATATAATAGTATCTATGCCCTTTTCACAAAGGATAACACAATACCTGCCAGACCTAACGCTAACAGTACTGCTCCAATCCCCATCTCCGCTCCTGGTATCCCCAGCATTAATCCGGCGTCTGAGAAGAATAGGAACGGTCCTAACATTATAAACAAGATACTTACTAACCGCACAGAACGATTTCTTCTCCAAAATCCTAAAACGAGTACTCCTACGAGAATCCCAAAAAAGATACTGTTTGGGATAATGTTCCGATACGCCAGAGTTATATTCGGAATCAGTTGCATTAAGTCCATGACTACCACCGTATCCCTAATATGTTCCTGATGCCCTGCCCGAAGTTCGTTGCTGGTGCTGGTGTTATCGCTACTGTACTAAACGTATATTCGTTACCACATCCTGAGATATCACACGCCTTGGCATAGTACTTGGTGTTCCCAAACAACGGGCTGCCTTGTAAGACGGCAGTTGCAGTACCTCCATCTGAAGTAAAGTTCTGCGTTATCCACGTATACCCGTTCGAGTTCTGACCGTAAACAATCCAGACGTTGTCCCCGTAAATGTTTACTACGGTAAAGTTAACACCGTTACTTGTCAGGTCGGATGCACTGACTATCTGCGGGCCGGTGCCGGATGGTGTAGATGTTGGCATTGGCGTTGGGGTGGGGGTTGGCGTTGGTGTCGGGGCTGTTGGTAAGTAAAGGCCATAATGATCTACTTGCCAGATATCAGACCCGGCGGAGTTCGATGCGGTTAGTTTTATATTCATATATCCCCCTAAACACAACGCGGGGTCGTGTTCACATTCTGGATCCCATCCTCCGCTT
>Ga0315291_10000228_pt1 | contig 71681 bp, 46 predicted proteins | sample YL17G12_20_MG_FD_203070 | JGI IMG/M metagenome (GOLD analysis project Ga0315291, IMG submission 203070) | Sediment microbial communities from Yellowstone Lake, YNP, Wyoming, USA - YL17G12_20 | ecosystem: Environmental > Aquatic > Freshwater > Lake > Sediment | place: USA: Wyoming | collected... | reverse complement strand
GGTAGTCACTATGGTTTGTCCTGCGGCCCCCCCGAAGGCGATTGACGTTCAGGTTCCGGGCGATCTGAGCTCCGCGGCCTATTGGCTGGTCCTGGGCGCCATTCATCCAAATGCCAGGGTCACGATCAGGGGCACTGGCGTTAACCCCACCAGAACGGGTATCATTGATGTCCTACTAAAGATGGGGGCCAGGCTCAAGGTGGAGAATGAGCGTACCATCAACAACGAACCAGTGGCGGACCTGGTAATGGAGTCGAGTGAGTTGACCGCCGTGGACATAGAGGGGGATCTGGTTCCCCGCCTGATCGATGAAGTGCCGGTTCTGGCCGTGGCGGCCTGCGTTGCCAGGGGCACCACGGTGATCAAGGATGCGGCAGAGCTTCGAGTGAAGGAGACAGATCGCATCGCTTTCGTGGTGGCGGAGCTTTCGAAGATGGGGGCCAATGTGGAGGAGTTGCCTGATGGCATGATTATTAAGGGTGGTGGGAAGCTGAACGGAGCCAAGTGCTCGAGTCATGGTGACCACCGCATGGCCATGGCTCTGGGGGTAGCCGGGGCTGTCGCTGATGGCGAAACGCTGATCGAAGATGCGGGAGTTGTGGATATCTCATACCCCGGTTTCTGGCAAGAGCTCGATAGAGTAGTCACAGGTTGACTTTGCTGATGGAGGATAGAAATGACCACAGAGATAATTCACCTCGGTTTCAGCAACATGGCGGCGATCGACAAGGTCATTGCCATAATCTCGCCCAATTCGGCGCCGTCGAAGCGCCTGATTCATGATGCCAAGAGCAAAGGGCATGTCATTGACATGACTAATGGCCGAAGGACCAAGGCCGTTCTCATTATGGACAATGGCCACATTGTGCTGGCGGCCATCACGCCCGAGACCATTGCCGGCAGAGTGCTGAGCATGCGCAAGTCCGGACCCAAAGGGCAGTTTGAAGAAGCGGAGCAGGCGGAGTAAGACCGATGCCACTGCTTATCGTCTTGTCAGGCCCTTCCGGTGCAGGCAAGGATGCTCTGCTGATTCGAATGAAGGAACTTGGTGTCCCCTTCCACTACGTTGTGACGTCAACCACGCGTCCTCCACGAACTGGAGAAAAAGATGGTGTAGAGTACACCTTTGCGTCTGAGTCCGGCTTCCATGAGATGCTGCAGCGCGGAGACCTCATCGAGTCGGCCAAGGTCTATGGGTACTGGTATGGAGTGCCCAAGCAAGAGGTGAAGCAGGCCCTGGATGAAGGGAAAGATGTGGTTCTCAAGATAGATGTCCAGGGCGCGGCCACGATCAGGAATCTTCTGCCTGGAGCGGTTCTGGTCTTCCTGACGCTCCCGTCACTCGAGGAGTACGAGCTGCGATTGAGACAGCGCAAGACCGAATCCGATACTGATCTGAAGGTGCGTTTGGGAAAGGTGAATGAGGAAGTGAGGAGCCTGCTCATCTTCGATTACGTGGTGGTTAATCGACAGGATGAGCTGGATGCGGCGGTAGACCAGATCAAGGCCATTGTCACCGCGGAGAAGTGCCGGGTAAACCCACGCGTCGTTCAGTTCAAGTAATTGCCTACCGAAGCTCGATCTGAGCAGTCAAGAAGCGGTCTCTCTACTGCGCGATCACACGAACTCATCCAACAGTGCGCCCACTTGCATTGGATCCATCGGCTGTTTCACCAGAGGCCCTCTCTTGAGAACGGGAAGCTCATCTTCGAAAGCGGGCTTCTCCTGCCGGTAGACAACGCCAATGGGTATTCTCTCTCCCCACTCCAGTGCCTTCTCCATCGCGGCTGACCTGTCGCTGGGCCTGTAGGTGGCCTCCTCCAGCTTGTAGACCCTCTCCTTGTACCAGGCGTGGGTGTTCTTGTGATTGAAGGAGACGCAGGGCTGGAGTATGTCGATGAGCGCAAAGCCGCGGTGTTGGATGCCGCTCTTGATCAACCCGACCAGATGGTCAATGTCGCCTGAGAAGCCCCTGGCCACGAAGGTTCCTCCGGCAGCCATGGCCACAGCCAGGGAGTTCAGCGGTGTTGATGCACCATGCGGCGTGGTCTTGGTGACGAACCCCTGATCGCTGGTGGGAGAGGCCTGCCCTTTAGTGAGGGCGTAGACCTGGTTGTTGTGGACCAGGTAGGTGATGTCGTGATTCCGCCGCAAGGAGTGGAGGAAGTGGTTTCCGCCTTCTCCGTAGCCGTCGCCGTCTCCTCCCACCGCGATGACCACCAGTTCGGGATTGGCGATCTTGGCCCCGGCTGCAGCCGGAAGGGTGCGGCCATGCAGCACGTTCAGCACGTTGCCTCTGGTGTAGTGGGGCAACTTGCCAGCCTGACCAATGCCGGAGACTATGAGCACTCTGTGGGGTTCAAGATCCAATTCCACCAGGGCCTTCTTCAATGCGTTCAGGATAGCGAAATTCCCGCAGCCCGGGCACCAGGCCGGCTGGCTGCCGGCGTAGTCGGTCATCTTCACCATGATTAGGCCACCTCCTTCTTGAGCTGCCTCAGAACGTAGGCCGGTGTGAACGGACGCCCGTCGAACTTCAGGATGCTGCCCGAGACCTGGTGTCCCGTCTCGGCCCGGAGCAGATGCGCGAACTGGGCAGTGGCGTTGCTCTCCACGGCAAGGGTCTTCTTGGATCCCCGCAGAGCCAGGCTCGCCGCTTCGGCAGGGAAGGGCCAGATTTCGGTGAAGTGAATCAGGTTCACGCTGAGACCATCCTGCGTCGCCAAATCCACCGCTCCTCTCAGAGCGCCAAGGGTGCTGCCCCAGCCTATCAGCGTGATATCCGCTTGAGCTGGGCCATGCATCCTCGGCCCGGAGATCTCCTTTTTCAGGTCTTCCAGCTTGCGGAGCCGCTTCAGCATCATGGCTGTCCTGGTCTCAGCGTCTTCGATGAGGTGCCCTTCTTCATTGTGTTCATCTGAGTCAGCGACTACCAGCGCGGTTGACTGGAGAGGGAATGCCCGTGGGGAGATTCCGGATGAGGTGATCTGGTACCTCTTGTAGCTTGCCAGCCTGGACGGGTCCACTTCTGAGAGAAGCTGCCCTCTTCTGATCTGCACTTTGGAGAGGTCGAACCTCTCCCCCGTGGCATAGGAGCTGGCCAGGTACTGGTCCGTGAGGATGATCACCGGGACTTGGTACTGCTCAGCCAGGTTGAAAGCCTTCACCGTCAGCCAGAAGGCGTGTTCAACGTTGGCTGGGGCCATCACGACTCTGGGGAAATCGCCGTGGGCGGCATGAAGGGCGAACAGGAGATCGCCCTGCTCGGTCCTGGTGGGCAATCCGATGGCGGGACCGGCGCGTTGTCCGTCCACGACCACAACAGGAGTCTCTGTCATTCCGGCCAAACCCAAGCCTTCAACCATCAGGCAGAAACCGCCGCCTGAAGTGGCTGTCATGGCCCGGACTCCGGCATAGGCTGCCCCGATGATCATGTTGATGGCGGATATCTCATCTTCGGGCTGCACCACGACTATGCCCAGCTCATCAGCCTTGCCGGCCATGTACTCCATGATGGTGGTGGAAGGCGTCATAGGGTAGGCCGAGACGAACTTGCAGCCGGCAGCCAGGGCTCCCAGGGCGAGAGCCTCGTTGCCGTTGAGGAGCATTCTCTTCTGACCGCCGAGTGGGCTGACCTTCCTGCCAAGATCGCCTTTGAAATTGACTCTGGCGTATTCGTAACCGCGAGCGGCTGCGGCTGCATTGGCCTGGCCCATTTCTCCAGTGCCGAAATAGTCGAGCACCATGCTCTTCAGCGCCGCGCTATCGTAGCCTGTCAACGCCAGGGCGGCGCCCACCGCCACGATGTTGGCTGCCTGTTTGTTATTGGCGGTCTCAATAGCCATCTGCTCCAACGGCAGGCCCAGCGGGCTGCCGCTCGGACTGATATCCTTCAACTTGTCCTGGTCGAAGATCACTACACCATCACTGGATAGCTCTCTCTGATGCAGGGCGATCGTCTGTCGATCCAGAGCCACCAGCACGTCCAGGGTCTCGGAGATGGCGGACACGTCCGAGTCGCGGGCGCGGACCCGAAAGAAGTTGTGGCCTCCGCGAACCCTGGACTCGTAGTCCTGGTCAGCGAAGACGCTGAGCCCGTAGCGGGCGAGTGCCTTGGCTATGATGAATCCGGCGGCCTGCACTCCCTGCCCCGCTTCTCCACCCACCATGAAGTTGATGTCTACTCCCATAGTCCCACCTCCAAATCCATTCGCGGCTGGTGCTGTGTAGTGTGCTGTCTCGCGTGTGCCTGACTTGTGCGCTGGCTCACCGATCACGGTGTGGCAAGTGTCACGGGTTGACTGAGCTAGAACTGCACTATCGGCAGGTGCAGAGCTGGATGCGATTTCGTGGTGGTGCGGTGTGCACCTATGATAGGTGAGGGTTGTTGTGAAATGCAATAGGCCTGCACGATGATAACAGCAGCGGCTGTCTGTGAGTGGATCGAGTCCACCCTCCCGAAACGGGAGGGTGGACTCGACGACAAATGTGTGCTCTAGCTTGCCGTGCGCCACATGACGTAGAACATGAGAAACGACAGTCCCGCCAGAGCCAATGTGACCGGTATCAACACCCAGACCAGCGGGCCGTCGGATGGTTGTTGCTCGGAAGGTTGATCTTCGACAACGAAGACAACGAAGGCCCCAGACAGAGTGCAGGTTCCATTTGGCGTGGCGACGAACACATCCCTCGGCCCCAACTCTGCACCCCGTGTGACGGTGATCTCGGCCGCAATCTGGTTGGGACTCTCAATGGTGAGAATCCTGGCTACCACACCTTCACCGAAGCTGATGGATGCGGCTTCTGAGAAGCCGGTGCCCAAAATGGTGACTTTCATGGTATTGCCCCTTGAGCCAGTCGGGGCAGAGATGGACTCTATCGTGGGACCTGCAATGACGGTGATGGTCACGGTGGCGACGCTAGAAGACGAGTTACCATCATAGGTCTTATAGGTGAATGAGTCCAGTCCACTCCAGTCTGCTGCGGGCACGTAGGCAAACGACCCGTCGGGGTTGAGCGTCAGAGTCCCGTGGCTAACGTTGCTGACCAGCACTGCACGAAGCGCAACCTGCTCGGTGTCCGTGTCATTCCCCAGCACACCGGAAGCCGGTACGGCAAGGCTTCTGTCCTCAATCGCGCTGTAGGCATCATTGCCTGCCACCGGGGCGTCATTGACCGGATTCACCGTTATGGTCACCGTGGCGGTGTTGGACTCCGTTGTTCCGTCGCCAATTCTGTAGGTGAAGGAATCGGTGCCGTTGAAATTGGCGGCCAGAGTGTAAGTGAAGGAGCCGTTGGTATTGAGTGTCAGAACGCCGTGACTCACATCGCTGACCAGGACGGCGGTGAGCGAATCACCATCAATATCTGCGTCATTCTTCACGACCCCTGACGCCGGGATGACAAGGCTGACGTCCTCGTCCGTGCTGTAGGAATCGTCGGCCGCCACTGGTGCATCATTGACCGGCTCCACGGTGATGGTGACCGTCGCGAGATTCGAGTAATCTTCGCCATCGAAAGCCCGGTAGGTGAATGAATCGGAGCCGTTCCAGTCGGCATCTGGGGTGTAGATGATTGAGGAGGTTCCGCTGATGGGGATCATCAGAGTCCCATGGCTCACGTTGCTGAAGACAGCCAGTGTGGACAAGTAGCTGTCCACGTCCGTATCGTCGCTCAGCAGAGCAGACACAGGGATGGTCAGCTCACTATCCTCGGATGTGGTGAAGGCGTTGTCGCCTGCTACTGGAGCGTCATTCACTGGATTCACTATGATGTTTACCCTGCCGGCGTCGGAATCCGATATGCCGTCGGTGATTTTGTAGGTGAATGAATCTCCCCAATATCCCCCCGGCGTGTAGAAGTTGGCGTCGGGAGTATACACGAATGAACCATCGGGATGGAGTGTCACAGTTCCCTGACTGGCATCGGAGGCCAGGACTGCTGTTCGAGTGTCGTCACCGGGCTCGGTGTCGTAAGCCAGGACACCGGGAGCGGAGATACTTAGAGTCATATCTTCGTCTATCTCATAGGCATAGTGGCGTGGTTTTGGAGTCTCTTCCACCCCAATCAGCCCATCAAATGAGCCGTAGTAGACATATGCTCGCCCTGCATCGGTGTAGTACGTGTCATATTTCGGGGCTCCAATTATGATGTCATCATAGCCGTCATTGTTGACATCACCGGCCGTCGCCACGGATTGGCCGAATGAAGCGGCGCCTTGGTTACTCTCCGCGGTCCAGTCGGGGCTGGAACTCAATCCACTGGCCGAACCATAGTAGGCGAAGACAGCTCCTTCTTCGATCTGGCCGTGGCTACAGTTGGAGGCCCCGACGATAACGTCGTCGTAGCCGTCGCCATTGACGTCACCGGCGTTGCTCACTTCGCCGAGGAGACAGTTCCGCTGGTTGCCTTCGGCAACCCAGTCGGGGCTTGAACTTGGCCCGCTGGCCGAACCATAGTATACGGAGGCCCGACCCTCGTAGGGTTGCTCGTGAGTATACAGGGGCTCCCCGACTATGATATCGTGATAGCCGTCACCGTTGACATCTCCTGCCCCACACACGGAAGCTCCAAAGAGGGTGCGCTCCAATCTGGGCTAGCGCTCAGACCACTGGCGGAACCGAGGAAGACGAAGGCCTGCCCCTTCATTTCCGGTGCCAGAAGGCTGTGGTATGGCCTCCCCAGAATGATGTCGTCGTACCCGTCGGCGTTGATATCGCCTGTGCCTCTAGCAGATACGCCCACAAAGCCATATGCGGCGTTTCCCTCAATCATCTGGGCTTGGCTGGTGCTGAGCCCGGCAGCGGAGCCGTAGAGTATATACAGGCTTCCTTCGTACGCCTGGCCGTTCGTGAAGAAGGGTTGTCCGATCAAGACATCAGAATAGCCGTCACCGTTGACGTCGCCAGCGGAGGCCACGGAATACCCAAAACCACCCCCCTCCTGCGCGCCTATGAAGGTAGGTGCCCAGCCGTCACCGTATGGGCCATAATATAGGGAGACTAGGCCACGGCCGCTGTCGTAACCCGGAGATCCGATGATGATGTCATCATAACCATTGCCATTGACATCCCCGGCAGTGCTCACAGAGAACCCGAATTGGGATTCTATCGCACCATTCTCGGCCCAGACAGGACCGTTAAGCCCCCAGTATGAGCCGTGGTATGTCCGGGCGGTTCCCTGGTCACCTTGCCCATCGGCTATGTACGTGTCGTACATGTCTGCTCCGACGATGATGTCACTGAAACCATCACCGTCCATGTCGCCGGCAGTGCTCACGGACACCCCGAGGTTGGCACCGGTCTGGTCGCCGTCCCATGTCCAACGCTCAGGCGGTGGGATGACCGACCCAAAGCACAGGGATGCTTGGCCCTCATCTGTCTGCCCGCCGTCGCAGTAAGGGGCTCCGATGACGAAATCGTCGCGGCCGTCGCCATTGACATCTCCGGCGGTGCTGACGGACCAGCCGAATAAGGCGCCGTTCTGGTTTCCTTCAGCCACCCAGGTAGGGTGCCAAACGAACCCCCTGACGTTGCAGTAGATGAAAACAGCGCCCTTGTCCGTCTGTCCGTCGTCGCAGTACGGTGCTCCAACTACGGTGTCATCGAATCCATCGTTGTTGACGTCGCCCGCGGTGCTGACGGAATAGCCGAACCGCGCATCGACCTGGCCGATCTCTAGTAGTCCGCCCTCGAGATCCAAACCGCTGGCAGTCCCTCTGTAGTAGAGACACCCTCCCTCGTCTTGTTGTTCGCCATCGCGGTCGGGTGCACCCACGATGACTTCATCGCAGCCATTGCCGTCAACGTCCCCGGCGGTGCTGACGCAGAAGCCAAAGTGGGCTTCACTCTCGTGATAGTCGTTGGTCCAGTCCGGCGTGCTGCTTGGTCCGCTGGCACTGCCATAGTATACGAAGGCTTGGCCGGCGTCCGTCTCCTCGATTTCGTAGTAATACGGCCAATAATAGACACTGACGACGTCGTAGAACGGTGCTCCGACGATGACATCGGAGAAGCTGTCACCATTGACATCTCCAGCGGTACCCACGGACCATCCAAAATAGGCATCATCCTGGTTGCCCTCGGCTGTCCAGCCTGGGCTGGCGCTCAGACCACTGGCGGATCCCATGTAGACACGTGCCTGTCCCTCGTCAGTCTGATCGTTATCGTAGTCAGGAACTCCGACTATGACATCAGAGTAGCCGTCGCCGTTGATATCTCCGGCCGTGCCCAGAGAGGTGCCGAAATGAGCATGGTCTTGGTCGCTCTCTGCCGTCCAGTTCGGCGTGATGCTCAGACCACTGGCTGAACCGTGATACACAAAGGCGCCCCCCTCGGCCACCTGTCCATTGCTGTATAGACGTGCTCCAACGATGACATCCTGGTAGCCATCGTCGTTGATGTCGCCGGCGGTGCTCACGGAGTAGCCAAAATGAGCGAAGTCTTGGTTGCTCTCCGCCGTCCAGTTAGGCGTGGCACTCAGGCCGCTGGCTGAGCCATGGTACACATAGGCGCGTCCCTCATCCGTCTGCCCGTTGTCGTAGTAGGGCGCTCCGATGATGACATCGGAGTAGTTGTCGCCGTTGACGTCTCCGGCTGTACCGACGGACCATCCAAAACTGGCGCTGGCCTGGTTGTCCTCCGCCGTCCAATCAGGCGAGATTATGGTTGGGTCAATTTCGATGGGATAGGTGGCTGCCGAGTCGTCGACCGAGATTGTTAGAAGAGAGCCAGATACGGAGAGGAAGGCTGGAAGCTGCTGGCCGGTAGAGTCCCATGCCAGAAGGCCACCGTACTCCAAGACGCGGACGCTGCTAGCCGTAAAGAACTCGACGGCTTCTGGATCATCGCTGAACCGCGCGGTGAGGTTGCCGGAGATTTCCATCTCCAGGGCAATGTTCCCTGCATTATTCGCGTTCTCGGGCGGGGCACTCGTTACCTTGAATCCCTGCTCCATTCCGTTGTCGTCGTTGACGTACCACTCGATGATGTTGCCACGAGTGTAATCAATGCGGTTGCCTGCTGCTGAGAGTCCCGCCCTATCCACAGCCTGCATTGCACCTGCATAGCCGTAGCTCGTGAGCGCGAGCCCCAGTTCCCAACCAGGCGTAGGTTCGGTGCGGGGCACTACCCGTATGCCGTAGGCGGTGAAGTAGGTGCGCAGGTTCTGGGAGCGGTTGGGAGCGCGGAAGGCAGCCGGCAGATCGACCAAAGCCGTCTGCTCCTGCCAGGTAATGTTGTATTCAGACTGGCGGACATCTTCTTGGACTGTGAACCACCAATCGGTGGCAACACCCTGTGGCAACGTGGTGCAGGCTATGTCTTCGGGTAGGGCGACGGTCTTTGACATCGGCACTGGCCTGGCGTATGCGGCTGAGACTGATACTATAATGCTCAGCAGGACGGCAAGACAGGTGATTCCAAGCAGGGTCCTTCTGGATGCTGTCATTCTTCACTCCTTCATCTGCGTTGGACTCGCGGCGCGTGATGGCGGGTATCGAGCCGGCTGGCAAAGGGGTGAGATCCAGTCAGTTGCGGATAGTGAATGATTCGGCCTTGGCCTGTGAATCTGGGCAGTGGTTAAGTGAGGCAGGTGAGGTTTATTCATATACCAGAGTCGTATCAGATACTATCAGCAAGCGCGGGTACGTGTCAAGACTGGGCAAGAATAGCTCCGGGCCAAACCGTCAAGTTCTTCTTGAACCTTGGATGAGGTTGGGTGAGATCCGTGGGATGCTCAATGGCGCTTGGGGGTATCCGTGGACGTCTTGCCTTCTGGGAGCAAGTGGGGATGGAATAAAAAAGGGGCACTTTGGGCTGCGGCTCCCCTGTGCCGATTATCGTCCATGTCCAAGCCAGCACCCTTGGACAGTTGGAGCTGATAGGGTCTTTTGGCGCGGGCCTGCCCCGGTGACCCTACCGGAGGCCGCCGCAGCTCGGATCGTTCGGTCATGGTTGGCCCGGACGCCATATGGGCGGGAGTCGGGGTTATTCGACGATTCTTATTATGCTTGGACCTATGTCGGAATGCTGTGTCTCCACCTTCACCCTGGCGCCCATCGGTAGCTCGTTGAAGATTTCCCGGCTGGTACGGCACGCCTCGTAGTACTTGTAGTCGTTCCCTGACATGACGTGAATGCTGACAACATAGTAGACTTTGGTGTAGAACCGTTCGATCTGCATCTCCGACGAGTTGTCCACCACCAGGTTTCCTTCTGAGGGGAAGCAACTCTTGATCTCTTCTTCTGCCACTTCGTCCCCAACCGTTATGGACGGTGCACCATCCGTTGGTGCATTTGTAGCAATCACCACGTAGAGGAGATCCTTCATGCCTGTCACTATCTTGTAGTGTACTTCACCCTCTACAATGCCGCCCTGGCTGCAGCCAGACGGCAATACGCCTAGCACCGCGAGGGACAAGAGCAGGAGCTTAGCTGTCAGGCCGACTCTACCTTGCAGGAAATTGCGCATAGGCTATCGTTGATATGATACTGTGGCGGAGCCTGAGGTATCAACAACGCACACTACTGGCGAAGCGCCACCCGGGGCAGTGATCTCGGCGAAGGCCATCGTTTACCACCCAAAGACGATCGTGCTAGAATGACTCCTTGGTCAGATCATCCGCCAAACGGGGGGATACCAGGTAGTGAAGTTCATCCACAGCGCAGACTGGCAGTTGGGAATGAAGGCTGCCCACGTGGGCGGTGCGGCTTCCCGTGTGCGTGAAGAGCGTCTGGCGGCGGCCAGGAGGGTGGTCGCGGTCGCCCGGGACCACGGCGCAGAATTCCTCCTGATAGCCGGCGACACCTTCGAAGATAACGGCGTGGAGCGCGCTCTAATCCAGAAAGTGGCGGACATCCTCGGTGGCAGCCCCGTCCCGGTCTACGTGATTCCGGGCAACCACGATCCATTGACTCCAGGCTCAGTCTGGGAGCATCCGGCGTGGAAGTCGATGGAACACGTCCACGTGCTTCGCGAAGACAAACCCGTCGATATTCCCGGCGGCATTCTCTACCCCTGCCCGGTGAAGGACAAGCGGTCGCGCAAGGACCCCACGGCGTGGATACCCTCATCGGACACTAGTGTTATCAGGATAGCTCTGGCGCACGGCACCGTTGAAGGAATCCAGCAGGCGGAACCGGATCATCCCATCGCGCGCAACGCGGCGGCTCGCGCCGGGCTGGACTATTTGGCTCTAGGGCACTGGCACTCGACGGCCACGTACCCGGAGGATGGCGTTGTGCGGATGGCCTATTCCGGGACTCTTGAGACCACCAGCTTCGGCGAGCGGGACAGCGGCAATATCCTGGTGGTGGAGATCGTGGGGCCGGGAGCAGTGCCTGTTATCACGCCGGTGCGAACTGGCGGCCTTAACTGGATGGTCATCGAGAAGGACATCCGCGAGCCGGGTGATTTGCTACGGGTGCGCCAGGACATCGAGTCCCAGGACAATCCTGGGTCGACCCTGCTGGAGTTGCGGTTGAAGGGTCTACTGGCCGCAGGCGAGCGCGACGAGACAGCTCGCATCGAGGAAATTCTGGCTTCCAGGTTCCTCTTTCACCGTACGGACAGCTCCGGGTTGCGGCCTTCGCCCGAGGACGCCAACTGGCTAGCCAGCGTGCCGCCCGGCCTATTGCAGAATGTTGCAGCACGGCTGCAGGAGTTGTCTGATCCCGGGTTCGTCGGGCAGCGTCCCGAGGGCGCTTCAGCGGAGGTGGCCTCCAGGGCGCTGATGGAGCTCTACGCTCTGATGACGGAGGTATCGCGATGATCCTCCGGTCAATTCATGTGTCCGGCTGGCGCTGCTTTGCCGACGCCATAGCAGTGGGGCCATTTCAAGAGGGACTGAACGTCATCTATGCTCCCAACGCCACCGGCAAGTCCACCCTGTTCGAGGCCATGCGCCGCGGCCTGTTGGACGGGCACCGCGTCGGTGGGAAGGAAGTGGAGGCCATCCGGCCCTGGGGCCGCGCGCTAACGCCCACGGTCACGGTGGAGTTCAGCCACGGCGGCCAGGAGTACCGGATCACCAAGCGCTTCCTGGACAGCCCTTCATCCAAGCTGGAGCGAAAGGAGAACGGCCGCTTTGTCAGCCTGGCCGAGTCCGCCAAGGCTGACGAGATAGTCCGGGCTATGCTCTCCAAGAATGCACCAGCGAAGGGACTGTCGCGGCGAGAGAACAGCGGCTTGGCCCAGGTGCTCTGGGTGCCTCAGGGCAGACTGGTACTGGAGGCGCTTTCCGGCGACCTTCTGGCTGACGTCAGGACTTCGCTGGGAGCACAGGTCACTGGACCGGACGCCAGCCCCATAGAGCGAAAGGTGGAGGAAGCCTACCTTCAGATATACACACCCACCGGCAGGTACAAGGCCGGCAAGGATGCCCCGGCCGTGGTTCAACTTAAGGAGAAGCTGCAGGCCGCTTTGACTGAGCGTGCCGCTGCCGTGGCCAGGCAGCGCGAATACGAAGAGGCGGCCAGGCGGGTGGAGGACTTGCGGGCCAGGCGAACGCAGGCCGGATATCATGCGGAGGCCATCGGCAAGGAACTCAAGGAGGCTAGAATCAGAGCCGAGTCTTTCCAGAAGCTGGCATCCGAAAGGAACCAGAGGGCAGAAAGCGCCAATGCGGAGGAGGCCAGGCACAGCGAGCTGAATCAGCGCATCCAAGGTATTACTGCAGCCAGAAAAGCGCTCAAGGAGGCCACCGAGTCTCTTGGCCGGATTGAAGGCGACCTGCCATTGCAGCAGCGCGAGTTGCTAGATCGCGAGAAGGAAGCCACGCAGGCCAAGTCGGCCCTCGAAGATGTCCGCAAGGAACGCCCCGAGATCGATGCTGCGCGAGCATTGGCGGAACAGGCCCGGCAGTTCGTGGACAACACCAGGGCCCTGGCCGATCTGGACGGGATTCTCCGGAAGATCGCCACGGCACAGGAAGTCCTGGACAGGCGCAAGAAGGAACGGGCGGAACTGGTGGCGCCTGATGGCAAGACACTGAAGGCTATCCGCGACGCGACCAGGAAGCGCGACGACGCGCAGCTTCGCATCGAGGCTTCCCTGATAACGCTGGAGGTGGTCCCGGAGAAGAGCGGGAAGCTGATCGTAGTCTCTGGAGAGGAACTCGGCGAGGTGGAGCTGAGCGCGGGGGTCCCGACGCGGGTCACCGGTTCGCCGGAGGTGGTGGCCGACATGCCGGGCGTATCCCGGCTCAGAGCCTCCGGGCCGGCCGGGTCGGTGGAGGAGCATCGCGCCGAGCGGGCTGAGGCGGAGCGCGAGCTGAAGAGACTGACGGAACCGTTCGGGACTTCCGACATCGAGTTGCTGGAGGCCCTGCTGGAGAAGAGCCGGTCCCTCGACAAGAAGACAGCTGAGGCCGAAACGCAGATCGAAACCTGGCTGTCGGGCCGCACGCTGGATGAGATGCAGCGGCAGCGTTCCGAGGTCCAGGCTGTCCAGGCCAAGACGATCCAGGATCACCCTGACTGGCAGCAGAAACCACCCGAACCGTCGGCGCTGAAGGCTGCTGCCGAGGACGTTTACACTTCCTTCAAAGCCAGGATTGATGCGGTGGAGGCCCGCCGGGATGCGGCGCAGTCCGCCTTGCTCGACGCCAGCCAGAGGAAGGACCAACTGAGTTCGCAGGCTGAAGCGGCCAGGAAGATGATGGTTGCACTGGAAGCCCGGCTGGCCGAGCTCACCGGCGATGGGAAGTCGGATGAGCAACGGGCAGAAGAGCTGAAGAAAATCACGCTCTCGTGGGACGCCGCCCGGCTGAAGCTGGAGGAGATTACGGCCAGGCTCTCGGAGTTCAAGGACAACCCGGTGGACACGGTGGCCCGGCTGGAGAAGCAGCTTCAGGCGGCGGAAGAGGCGGCCAACAAGGCTCGCGACGATGAAAAGACAGAAGAGGGAAAGCTTCAGAGCCTCAGCGCCCAGGGCACGCATTCACTGCTGGTTGCGGCGGAGGAGAGGGTGACGGCTCTGCAAGCTGAGTTTGCCACCGAGGAGTTGCGTGCCGGGGCTATGCGCCTGCTGCGGGACACGCTGGTCGAATGCCGGACCGAAGCCGTGGCTGCCGTGGCCGGGCCGGTGGAGGCCGTGGCCACGCATATGGTCCAACGGATAACGGGCACACGGCTGGGCCATTTGAAGCTGGGCGACGCATTTGAGCCGGCCGGGGTGGTTCCGGACATCAGCGGGGAGTCGGTCTCCCTGGACAGCGTCTCTGGCGGCGAGCGGGAGCAGATTCACCTGGCCACGCGCCTGGCCCTGGCGGAAGTGCTGGCTAGGGAAGAACGCCAGATGGTAGTTCTAGACGATGTTATGACTTTCACCGACGACGCGCGAATGGCGAGGGTTCTGGCTATCCTCGACGAGGAAGCACAGCGCCTGCAGATCGTTATTCTCACCTGTCATCCGGAGAGGTACCGGGGGTTGGACGAGGCAGACTTCTTCGATTTGGAGGCGATAGCCCGCGGGTGATGCACCTCCAACCATCCGTTGGAGTAGACCACTGTGCCGGCCCTTGTTCTGTGTCACTGCGATCACCAGCCGGAGTCAAACAGGATGTCTTCCTCGGCTGAGCACCCCATCCTCTGCGGATTCTCCCGATCCAGCGCCCATTTCAGAGGATTGGTGGCGATGTATTCTCGTATCTTATCCAGTTCGCGCTCGTTGCGGATGATGTGGTCGAAATAGTTTCGTTGCCAAACGTGTGTGCCCGGAGCCTGACGCCAGGCGTTGATGCGTCGTGATGAGAAGGTCTTGAAACCGCGAACGACCTCCGGCAATGCGTGTCGCATTGTAGAGGCAGGTTTCAAACCTGCCTCTACACCATTGCCTGACAACACGATGATGCCGTGCACATGATTCGGCATGATTGCTAACACGTCCAACCCCACATGAGGATAATGGTTCGGCAATCCATGCCACGCTTCGTGGACCAACTCGCCCGGCGAATTCAGGATCATGGTTCCATCCATCAGGTTGCCCAAAAGACACTCACGTTTGTACGTGCAGATGGTAATGAAATACGCTCCCGCTTGGGCATAGTCGTATCCCTTTAGGCGGGAGCAACGGTTGCCATAGAAGTCCATGCGGATATCCGGCAGAAGCGCAGTATACTGCCGCCGGTGACTAAGCGCAAATAGGTCGTGTGTGAGTCACCTCGGACAGAAGGAGCATCGTTTGGCCCATCAATCCGTTTAACAGGGAGACTGTTTCAACCGATCCCGACGAAGCCACCTGCACCAGGCACAGAGCCACGCCACTACTATATAATACAAGCCTACAATGCGGTGGGACGGGGCCCACCTTTGCGCTGCTGAATATTCATGAGCGTTGAACTTCGCTTTCTCGGCTGGGACGCACCAGCGACCACCAAGGTGCGCGAGTTCCTGCTGCCGCAGGAACTCACCGGGCCGGTGGACCTCGGCCGAGACCTCATCATCGTGCCCACGCGCCAGGCCGGAAGGCGGCTGCGCGAGGCACTGGCGCTGCACTGCTCTTCCCAGAAGACAGCCCTCCTCTCTTTGCGAGTGGTCACGCCAGCCTTCTTCCTGCGTACCGAGGACGAGGATGGCACCGTGGCCGCGCCTCTGGAAGTGGCCGCCGCCTGGGCCGACGTCCTGATGAAGGCGGACCTCGGCCGGTACGGCGGCCTGTTCCCCGCCCGCGCCCCGTCCCAGGACTTCCTCTGGGCGCTACGCACCGGCGAGATGATCGAAAGACTGCGGGACACCCTGGTGGATGGTGGATACCGCATCGCCGATGTCTTCCGTGACTTCGGCAGCCTGCTGGAAGAGAAGGAGCGCTGGCACGACCTGGCAGAACTGGAGACAGCGTACCTGGAGCGCCTCAGCGCGCTCGGCCTCCGGGATCCCAGCGAGTGGATGCTCCGGAACGCGGAGAACCCCGAGCCTCCAGCCGGGGCCGAGCGGATTGTTCTGGCGGCCGTCCCTGACCCAACGCCGCTAATGGTGCGGAAGCTGGAACGCTTAGCGCCGCGAATTCCGATCGTGGTCCTGGTTCACGCGCCGGAGGCGCTGGCCGACGGTTTCGACGGCTGGGGGCGCCCTCTTCCGGGCAAGTGGCGGGAACGCCGTATCGATGTTCCCGATGCTGACGCTAATATCGTTCTGAGCGGCTCGCCCTGGTCGCAGAGCCAGAAGGTGCTGGAACTCATGGCGCAGGAGGCGGGACGCTTCGGCCCCGCCGACGTCGCCATCGGAGTCCCGGACAGCGAACTCATCCCATTCCTGGAAACGGACCTGGCCGGCGCGGGGCTGATTCCATTTGATCCGGCAGGGAAGCCGGCGGCCCAGCACCCGCTGGCCCAGCTTCTCCAGGCGTTTCGCAATCTGCGCAGCGAGGGCGACTATCCATCTGTCAGCGCTTTCATGCGCAACGCCGATTTCCTCGACTATCTGCAGAAGAAGCATCGGATACTGCCGAGCCGCGTGCTGGAGGAGCTTGACAACTACCAGAACCAACATCTGCCGCAGTGGCTGGACGACATGATTCGGGCCTTCATGAGGCCCGCTGCTGCAGGCGCCAGACAGGCGGAGTTTGCTAACCTAGGGAAGGCGATCGGCGTCATGGCCGAACAGGTGCGCGGGTTCGACGCTCTTGATGTTGACGGCTCGCTGCGCTTGTTCCTTCAGACTGTGTATGAGTCTCGCACTCTGGATGCCAGGAGACCCGAAGACAGCGAATTCGTGGCGGTGGCAGAGGCCATCGACACGGCTTTGCGCCGCATGTCCCAGGGCGCGCAGACTGCGCTGGGGCTGGACAAGGAAAGCACGCAGGAGTTGCTCCTCTGGTCTCTGGGCAGGGAGTCTTACTATCCGGAACCGGAAGAGGCCATCATCGATCTGGAGGGCTGGCTGGAACTGCCATGGAACGACGCCCCGTTCCTCATTGTCACCGGCATGAACGATGGGATGGTGCCGAACAGCCGTCCCGCTGACGTCTTCCTGCCTGATACATTGCGGAGACAGTTGAACCTGCGTCACGACGAGGACCGACTGGCTACTGACGCCTACCTGATGACCTCTTTGATCGAGTCGCGCCGCGGGCAGGGCCGCGTGTGCTTCACCGTCGGCAAGACGGGCGCCACCGGCGATGTCCTGAAGCCCTCGCGCCTGCTATTCCAGTGCGGCGACACCGAGTTGCCCCGCCGCGCCGAGCGGCTCTTCGGCACCCCGGCCGAGGCGCGGGTCGGACATCCTTCAACCATCTCCTTCCGGCTGGAAGCCGTGCCCCCTCCGGACGTCCCGGCCAGAAAGCTGGAACTGAATAGGATATCGGTCACCACATTCAGGGACTACCTGGAGTGCCCTTTCCGCTTTTACCTCAAGCGCGTGCTGGACATGGAAGCGCTGGATGATCAGAAGCTGGAGCTCGATCCCATGGACTTCGGCTCGCTGGTGCACGACACGCTGCATGAAATGGCGCTGAGCGAGGATATGCGCCGGTGTGAGGATGCCACCCGATTGCAGGAGTTCCTCTGCATCAAGGCAGCCGATTGGGTGACGGCCCGCCTCGGCCCATCACCGCCGGTCCGGGTTCAGGTTCAGATTGAATCGGCCAGGCAGCGTCTCCGCCAGGCGGCCAAGATACAGGTGGGACTGGTGAGGCAGGGCTGGGAGATGGTGCGCTCGGAGATGGGAATCGAGGGCGAGATTGAGGGTGTGCAGGTCCGGGGCAAGATCGACCGCATTGACCGCCATCGGCAGACCGGCAAGATCAGGGTTCTGGACTACAAGACCTCGGAGAAGGCTGGAACGCCGGAGGAAACCCACCTTGGCTCCCCGCCAAGGGAACGGGAATGGCCGGAGTATGCCAAGGTAGAGGTCGCCGGCAGGCAGAGGCGCTGGACAGACCTGCAGCTTCCGCTGTATGGCATCCTGCTCTCATCAGACCGGGAACTGCCAGGCCCGTTCGAGCTGGGCTACTTCAACCTGCCAAAGGCGCTGGACGACACCGGCGTGGTTCTCTGGGAGAGCCTCTCGGCGGCAGTTCTGGATTCGGCGAGTGCCTGCGCCAGGGGTGTCATCGGTGATATCAAGAGCCGCCGGTTCTGGCCACCGGCACGGAAGCCCCGATACGACGATTTCGAGAGCCTCTTCCCTGCCGATCCAGCCTCGTGTGTCAATGCAGAGGCCTTCGAGGCCTTTCTCAAGGGGAAAGCAGCATGACGGCGGCGCAGATCGGGCACAAGGCCATTTCGGCCTCCGCCGGGTCAGGCAAGACCTTTCAACTGGCTCACCGCTATATCAAGCTGATGGCCCGCGGCGTTGAGCCGGACCGCATCATTGCACTGACATTCTCGCGCAAGGCCGCTGGCGAGATTTTCGATTCCGTGGTCAGGTATCTCTGCCAGGCAACGACATCGCCGGAAGCGGCGCTGCGGACGGGAAAGCTGATCGGGAAACCCGACATGCGGCAGCACGAGTTCCTGCAGATCCTGCGGGAGTTGTTGGAGAGCCTGCACCGTCTGCATATCGGCACGCTGGACAGCTTCACCGTGGGCGTGGCCAAGACGTTTCCCCTGGAGCTGGGCATCCCGCCGCGATTCCAACTGCTGGGGGAGGATGGAGCTGCCGGCGACGTGCGGCAGCAGGTTCTGGCCAGGGTGTTCAGTCAGCGCGAAGATAACCAGTCGGCAGAAAACGGGTTCCTGCAGGCCTACAAGCAGGCCACGTTTGGCCGGGAGGAGAAGGGGTTGGGGGAGCAACTGGATGAACTGATCCGCCAGAAGCGCGGCTACTATCAGGTTCTGCCGGACGGCAGCGCCTGGGGCTGTGAGGATCGCATCTGGTCAGGGGGCTCTCCCTGGTGGAAGAGCCCGGGCGATGTTGAAGCTGCGGCCGATCATCTGGCCGAGCTGCTGCGGCAAGACGGGCTTTCGGACAGTGCCATGGAGCGCTGGCGGACTTTCATTGATGCCGTGCGCCGCTACGGGACCGGTTCCACCTGGCCGGCAGCGATTGACTACCTCTTCGGCAAGCTGTCCCCCTGTATCGATTCCCTGCAGGCCGGCGACGTCGCATTCAAGGTGGACAAATCCTCACAGCATCTCTCACGTGAGGAGTGCCGCTCGGCGCTGGTCTTGATGGCGCACGTCATGAACACGGAGATCGCCGTGGCGCTGCAGAAGACGCAGGGCATCTACCGGGTGCTTGATCTCTACGAAGGATTCTACGACGCCATGCTGCGGCGGCAGGGCCGCCTTACCTTCAGCGACATCCAGTACCTGCTCACCGCAGGCAACCGGGCCAGCGGTGGCTCGGTCGTCAGCCGTCTTCCCTCTGCCGAGGCGCGGCTCTATATCGATTACCGGCTCGACTGCAAGCTCGACCACTGGCTGCTGGACGAGTTCCAGGACACCAGCGACCTGCAGTGGGAAGTGCTGCGCAACCTGGCCGACGAGATTCTGCAGGACGGCAGCGGCCAGCGCAGCTTCTTCTACGTGGGTGATACCAAGCAGGCCATCTACGGCTGGCGCGGCGGCAACGCCCGTCTGTTCGACAAGGTTCTGGATCGCTATGGCGAGAGCATTGAGCTCAGCCATCTGAGCACCTCTTACCGCTCGTGTCAGCCGGTGATCGATGTGGTCAACCGCGTCTTTGAACACATCCCGGATGGACTACTGCCGGAGGGAGCGGTCAAACAGTGGGAAAGGGCCTGGCAGATACACCGGTGCGAGGAGGGCGCTGTTCCCGCAGACGGGTATGCGGCGGTCATCGAGCCTTCCAGCGATGAGGGGAAGATGAAGCCGGGCGACGAGGACCGCTACCGGATCGTGGCGCGATTGCTGACGGAGATCGATCCTCTGAGAAAGGGCCTTTCCGTGGCTGTCTTGGTGCGGAGCAACAAGAGCGGAGAAGAGGTGGTGGACTACCTTCGCCGCGAGTGCAGCGACATGCGCATCATCCACGAAGGCCGGGCGTTCATCAAGGACAATCCGGTGGTGTCGGTGCTGCTGTCGCTGGTGCAGTTTGCCGCGCACCCCGGCGACACGTTTGCCTGGCGGCACCTTCAAATGAGCCCTCTCCAGCAGTACTTCACCAGCGAGGGGCTGAACCGGAACAACCTCTCGCCGCTGCTACTCCGCGAGCTACAGGCCCATGGTTTCCAGGCGCTCATTCGACAGTGGGGAGCCAGGCTGGAGGCGGCGCATCCCCTCGATGACTTCGGCCGGAAGAGACTCGGTGACTTGAGCAACGCCGCCATCGAGTTCGATCAGACGGGCAGCCGCGACTGCAGTTCCTTCCTGCGCTTCATGGACAGCTACCAGATTCATGATCTGGCCGCCAGCGAGGCTGTGCGCGTCATGACCATCCATCAGTCAAAGGGTTTGGGGTTCGACATTGTCATACTGCCCGAGCTGCAGAGCGAGAACATGGCCGGAGGCGGTCAACCAGGTTTCGTCTTGGCTCGCGACCCTGAGACTGAGGAGCCACTGTGGACGCTGGAGATGCCGCGGCGGATTGTGGCCGAGAACGATGAGGTGCTGGCGCAGCAGACAAAGGCTGTTGATGAGAGCGCTGCTTTCGATGCTCTCTGCCTGCTCTATGTGGCCATGACGCGGGCCAGGCAGGGACTTTACATAATCACAAGCTTCCCCGGAAAAGGTGCCAAGGTTCTCACACCCGCGGCCTTTCTCAAGCAGCAGCTCACGGGAGATGCCAAGCCCGTCGAGGGAAACAGGATGGACATTGGCGGCGAGGACGTTGTCTGCCTCTACGAAGTCGGAGACCCTCAGTGGCATGCCAAAGGACCGCAGGCAGCCAAAGCGCCAGTGCCTGCTGCGGCGACCCCACTGCCGCCCGATTTCCGCCGGCAGACTTCGATGCGACGGCGGCTGATCCACGTTCAGCCCTCGAAGAGGCCGGAGACTGCCCAGAGAGCCGGCTTGCTGTTAGCGCCGGCGGCCCAGGACAGGCTTGACCTCGGGACCGCCATCCACGAGCTCTTCAAGGAAGTGTCGTGGGTCGATGAGGTCGACGTGGATGACCTGATTGCGGAGTGGAGCGCCTCGTCCCCGACCAGAGAGGAACTGAAGGAGAAGGCCATCGATGTGTTCCTCCGGGCAACGGGCGCCCCGGAGATACGCCGGGCTTTGACGCGACCACCGGGCAACATAGCCTTGTGGCGGGAGAAGAGGTTTGAGATAGTTATCGGCAACCGCTGGCTCAGCGGTGCCTTTGACAGAGTGGTTGTGCTGCACGACCAGAACGGGAAGGTTCTCAAAGCGACGGTGCTTGATTTCAAGAGCGATGAGGTCCCGGATGAGGCAGCCGTTTCAGATCTGGCCAGGCAGTACCGGCCCCAGATGGATCACTATCGCAGTGCCGTGTCACGCATGCTGGGGCTGCAACCGGCGAAGGTGGCGCTGGAACTCCTGTTCGTACAGTCTGGAAAGGCCTACGAACTGCGCTAGGGCGAGGTGCCCAGCACTCTGATCGGACCTATGGGTTGTTGAACTCGCACGCGTCTGTTTGTAGAGAGGCAGTAATGAGTCTATGAAGATGCGTCCGACGGCTCGATCCCTCGAAATCGGCATCAGCCTGCTCTATGTGCCTGTGCTGCGGTCTCTCTTGTTGCACTTGATGCGCCGGGCGATACGTGCACGTTTGAATGACAGTAAAGCCCCTGTCAACCAGCGCAAGATAATCCAGCAGCGCCGGTCAATGGCACTGGCCATAGTCCAGACCTTTGAGAACTCGGTGAAGAGGGGTCGCCTATCACCGGGGGTGGCGCGGATCTCAGGAGGACTATGGGGCAAACTCCTGCTCGGGTGGGCTGACCGCCGGCTGGCCGCCAGGGACTTCAGGGAGCGCACTCATCGCAGCCCGCCCTTGTTCATGGCCATAAGCCCGGGTCAGGCCTGCAACTTGAGCTGTGAAGGTTGCTATGCCAGTTCAGACTCGAGAGACACCAAGCTGGAGTGGTCTCTTGTTGACCGCATCATCAGTGATGCCAAGAGGCTGTGGGACATCAAGCTGATCGTTCTCTCCGGAGGTGAGCCGCTTGCCTATCGCTCGGAGGGGCGCGGGATCCTCGATATCGCCGAGGAACACCCCGATCTCCTCTTCCTCATGTTCACGAATGGAACACTTCTTGACGAGGACATGGCCCGGCGCCTGGCTAAGATGGGCAATCTCACCCCCGCTTTCTCCGTCGAGGGAATGCAATCTCGCACCGATCAACGTCGAGGAGAGGGAGCCTTTGATTCGGTGGCAAAGGCTATGGGCCGTCTGCGCCATGTTGGCGTTCCCTTTGGGTTATCCGTCACCGTTACTAGCAGCAACGTGGACGAAGTGCTCTCGGATCCCTTCCTCGACTTGTTCTTCGACAAGCACGGGGCCTTCTACGGGTTCTTCTTCCAGTACATGCCGATCGGTCGGGTACCTGACCTCAACAGCATGCCCACGCCGGAACAGCGTGTCGCCTTCTGGAGGAGAATGTGGCAGGTCATTGAGGACCGGAAGCTGTTTGTCGTAGACATGTGGAACCATGGCCCCCTGGCGATGGGATGTATGTCGGCAGGACGGGAAGACGGCTATATTCACGTGGACTGGAACGGCAGGGTAACGCCCTGCGTTTTCATTCCCTATTCAGTTGGCAACGTTCGAGATGTGTACAGTCGGGGCGGCACGCTGAATGACCTCTGGCATGCTCCCTTCTTCGAGCACATTCGAAAATGGCAAGACTCATACGGATTTGCCCAGCGCGAACCCAGCAAGCAGGCTGACTGGCTGCGTCCGTGTCCCTTTCGGGACCACCATCGCCTGTTCAGGGAATGGGTCGATGTCCATCAACCCGAACCGGAGGACGGGGTCGCCGGGCAGGCCTTGCTAGATGATGCCTACTGGCAGGGAATGTGCGAGTATGGTGAGGCGCTCGAAGGCCTGGTCCGGGTATATGGGAAAGGGAGTACCTGGGCGAAGAATGACTCTGTCCCCATTCTACATACACGTATTGCCACGAAGAGCAGCCGGTGACCCATGAGTGTGCCCTGTTGTTGCCCAACCCCAGCTTGGATTTCGAGGGGGGCAGGCTGGAGTCGGGCGGGTGGAGTCCTCAAAGTACAGGCGAGCCCAGAGCAGTTCTGCCTACGGCTGACCTACCATGCGTCATGATAGGGTTGTCTTAGGCAGGACACCCCCCGGTCTGAGACGAAAAGCAGGAGAAGCCTACCTCCCCAAGGTAGACTTTCTTTTTTGCTGGTCAATTCATACCCCATGGTGCCTTGTAGAACTTCATTCCCCCCTTTGTATCCAATCTGAGGTTGGGGTGGCACGATGGCTGTGGGCTGGTCGTGAAGACTTTGTGACTCAGCCACATCAGTCTGAGATTCGCTGGTGAACGGCTTGAGTTAGCATAGGATATCCTATTGGATATCCTTCCTTGGTCCGCTGGGCCGGGTCTAGTCGCTACTTCTGGGCCTGGCCCACCTTCAACCCCAGGGGGCTTCTGTGAGGTTCTGCTACAGTCCTTGACGGATGACAAGCGCCACTATGATTGGGGACTGCCAAGGTGAGGGTTTGTAGTGTGAGGTCGAGGTCACTTGTCAAGAAAGAAGAATCTCGGGTGACCTTCCCAGCTTCCGTGATCTTTCTCTTCCGCCCTTAAACTTTCTTGACTTCTACTCTCTGCCGCAGCGAGCCTGTGTGGTTCACCCCCCTTATCTTGCTCTGGCGGACATCCTCTTCTAGCTGGTTTGACCACCCGAGAACGCCTTTGATCGTAGCACTATTCCTAATGGTGTCAAGGCTCTCAAGAGGGTTGTCCAATAGATGGTCGAGTGAGTTACATATTCATAACATCTTATGAGCAAGTGTTGACAAGCTGAGGATTTTGGAATATAAGACAGACTGTTCTAGAATTGTCTCAGAGAGGACACCCCCCTCTAGACAATCTAGACAAGAGAAGCCCCTGCGCAGCGGGGCTCTTTCCTTTTGCCACCAACTCACGCCACTAGTCCCCGTAGGGCTTCAGCCTATCCCCCTCTGTATCCAAGCTGAGGCTGGGGAGAGGGAACCTGGCGGAGGGATAAGTCGGAGTGTCACGGATTCATACATCTTCTGAGAGTATTGACAGATTGCCTCCACTAGGTTACAAGGAGGTATCTCTTCCGTCGCATATAGTGGGGCACAGCCCGAGAGGTAACGCCCCAACAGTGCGCTAGAGACTAGGAGGGTCGCCCTCATTTCGGAGGCAGACAAACCCGGTTCAAAGGAGGGTGTTGGAATGGCTCCAGTGAAAGAGGTCCGCAGACGTAGGTCTCCAGCCAGAAACATCTCCCACAAGGTGATAGCCTTGGAGGTCAAGGCCGTAAACGCTTTTGTGCCCCGGAGACTCCTTCTCTTCTACGTGAACCTTCTGGACAGGCGCTTTCCGCCGAAGGTCAAGACATCTATTGTAGATGGCATAGGCAAGTTGCCTGATAGTGTCCGTGCCTCTCTTCTGGTAGTTGCTGACGAGTACGTACCACAGGATGTTGACAACTCGTGGAAGTTCTGTGCTGTCGTTGCGGGGATCTGCAAGTACATACCGGAGAAGATAATCCCCACGCAGTCCGTTGAAACGTGGGATAAGCTTCGGGTGAGATTTCATATCCCCACAGTCATTGAGGAGACGCAGCCACGGCCTTAGTCGTCCACCCTGAACTCGACCGAGTGTTCCCCGGCCACGATGCCACCGTATGTCCCTCTGCCTTTCTCCTAGACCCTCACCCTGTCTCCATCTGTATTCAAGCTGAGATTGGGTTGATATAATGAGGGTTGTACAGACTAGGTCACAGCAGGGATAGTAGCCTATCTCGTCAACAGTCTGGCAGCAACCTGGAGCCGTACAGGGGACTCAGACCTATTCTTGGAGTGTGGAGGGCGATGATGAGTCAGCGCACGACGATAGTGGTAGTGTATGAGGGAAGGGGTCGGGACATCCTAATCTGGTGCGTAGGTACTGCTGTGCTCTCCTTGATAACCCTTGGACTATACCTGCCGGTTGCGCTGAATGATCTTGTCAGGTATTTGTGTGATAGTACAGAGGTCCAAGTACGCCAGTCATGAGCTCGCAGTGCATGGTTCATAGCTCGGTCAGTTAGCCGGAACTGGATGTCAGAGGGAGTCCACCCCGCAGACGGTATTGTGAATTCAGTCAATCTCACCTTGGGTGGAAAGCAGGATAGCTTGGGGTTCTAGAATGCGCCCCGGAGTGGCAGGCCTCCTGCGAGTCACCGACAAGCGATCTGCAATCCTTTTCTACACTTCTGCGAGACTATTCAAGCGGAGCTGGAGTTACGATAGACAGAACCAGAAACTTCGAACTAGCCTTCAGTCTGGTGTAGTGGCACTGGTCGACCAAGATCCGGCACCTCTGGCTTTCGCCTGGTTTTCTGCTTCGACCGGCTTGGGCAGACGCTCATGTGGCCTGAGAGGGTGCCGATTACTCTCTGGGATTGGAGCACGTGCCTCACCGTTTCGCCCTTTTCGACCTGCTTCGATGGCGCTGTCCTTCCGGAAGGGTATCACAGAACAGACTGCACCAAGTGTCAGCCCGAGCGTCGAGCCTGGCTTCACATCACACTCAACTGAGCAAAGACGGCTTTTGCCCGATGTCAACAGCGGCCTGGTACCCGAAATCGACCAGGAGGTTGTGACCACTGATGAAACGCGCCATATTGCTGTTGAGGAAGATGAGCGGCTCCGCCATCTCCTCAGGCGTAGCGTACCGCCCGCAAGGTGCACGGTATAAGTCTATGAGTTCCTTCCCCCACGCGCGATGGAATTCCTTCATCATCGGCGTGTCAGTGGGGGCCGGGCTGAGACAATTGATTCTGATGTTCTTCTTCCCCATCTCGTCAGTACGTGCCATGGTGTAGACGATGATGCATTCCTTGGAGAAGATGTAGCCGTCGTTAATGCGCGGATTGGCCTCCAGCCAGGCGCGTGCTTCATCGAAGCCCCGCGTCGCCAGGAGTTCGTTGATGCTCTGGAGTCTCTTCTTCCAGCTCAGACCGGCAGTGGAGGTGATAGACGCAATCGCCCCGCCTGCCTGGATCTTCGGCAGGAGAGTCTCAGTCAGCAGACGGTGTCCAACGAAGTTTACGAGCGTGGTGTCCACGTTGGAAAACGGCGGTCCCGGGAGACCAGCGCAGTTAAAGAGCCCATAGAGATCTTCCGGAATCTGCTTGGCCGCGGCAATGACGGAGTCCTTGTCCTTGAGGTCAGTCTTGATGAACTGCTTAACAGGAACAGCTACCTCCTTCACGTCGAGCGCGTAGACCTCTGCTCCCAGGTCGACCAGTGCCCGTGCCGCCGCATGTCCCATCCCGGAGGCCGCACCGGTGATGGCCACTCGCTTCTTCTGGTACCTCAGCATGTCCTGCACGGTCTCCCTCCCGTTTCGCCGATTTGGATCGCTGTTATTCTCCTGCAGCCCTGCTGCTCTTCTTTACGAAGATGCCGGCCAGAGGTCTTGGGCCACATCGTCCAGCCCCAAGGCCATCAGTCTCTCCCGGCTGGGCCTCCCGGTCTCCAGGTCCCAGCCCATACCCTCAAAGTACTTCACTCGCATGCTCTCAGCATCCACCGTCACATTCGCGGTAGGCCCTGCTTGGAGCGGTGGGTTCCCTAAGGGCCTGCCCAGAGACATCTTCCGAGACTGCGGGTCTATCCCTTCACGAGCGTTGAAGGCCTGACGGATGTGGGATATCCTCTCTCCGATCTTCATAAGATCCTGCATGTTGACCTCCCGGCCCCAGGCGGCCGAAATGATCTTGGCCATGTCCATCTGAGGCGCGGACGTCCACTGCAGCAGACACATGCCGCTCGTATCCATGATGCGCATGACGCTGGAATACAGGGCATCCATGGCGCCCGAGGTGTGACGTCCGGGCGCCGAATCGCACTCATAGGCTGTGGCGAAGATGCTCATCAACTTCGGGTCATGCATGGCCAGCTCCTGCCCGCCGGAATGGATAGCGTAGTTCTCTGCTCCCTTGCCAATCCTCTCTGCGGCCCTCTTCACGCCATCGGCCAGCACGGCGCCGAAGCCCTCGCGCTTGGCCATCCTTTCAGTCATGGCCACGACGGCTTGGGACCTGCCCCATCCGAGCTCAATGCCTCCAGTATCCTCCTTGGAGATAATACCGTTCTCGTAGCATTCCACGGCAAAGGCAATGGTGGCTCCAGTGGAGATTGTGTCCAGGCCGTAGCGATTGCAGATATCGTTCGCCTTGACTATGGACTCCAGGTTGTCGTTGAGCAACAACATGCCGAAGGCAGCCGAGGTCTCGTATTCTGGCTTGTGACTGCCGGCCTCGTAGGTAAACTCCCTCCCGCTCCCTGCCTTCATGACGCCCTTGCACCTTATGGGACACCATAGACAGCCGTGCTTGCGCTCCTGAAGGGCGATCATCGCATCACCGCCGATCGCCTTGGCATTGGGGAAGTCGACCACGCCGACTCCCGCCCAGTTCTTCACTGGAGAGTCGCCGTTCAGAGCAGCGTTGGCGTTGTCGCCGCAAGTGCCCCATCGTTTGAAGCGTTCATAGTAATCCCCCATGTACTGCCTCAGGAATTCCTTGCCCGCCTGGGTGGCCCTCTCCTTGTCAGGCACTGGGACCTCTCTTGTCCCTCTCGCCGCCACTGCCTTCAGCCTCTTCGATCCCATTACGGCTCCCAGTCCCGACCTGGCTGCGGCTGATCCTATGTCGTGCATGATGCTCGAGATGAGGGAGAGTTTCTCCCCCGCAGGGCCGATGCAGGCCACAGCGACATTCCCGCCCAGTTCGGACTTCAATTCCTCGTCGGTCTCGCGGGAGTCCCTACCCCAGAGGTGGCCGGCATCCCGCAGTTCAGCCCGGCCGTTGTCTACGAAGAGGTAGACGGGCTTGGGAGAGACTCCGCTGAAGAAAACGGCATCGTAACCGGCGAACTTGAGATAGGGGCCGAAGTACCCGCCGCTGTTGGCATCTCCCCAACCGCCGGTAAGCGGGGACTTGCCCACCACCGTGAAGCGGGGGGCCATCACCATACCGCGCATCCCCGTCAAGGGTCCAGTTGTGAAGCCGAGGATGCTCTCCGGCCCAAGGGGATCAACTCCGCCAGGCTGCCGGCTGTAGAGAACGCGGGATCCCAGGCCATATCCACCCATGAAGTCCTGGTAAAGTCTCTCCTCTGGAACCTCTTCCTTGATATCCCCTTTGGACAGATCCACAAACAGGAGCTTACCCATGTATCCACCAAGCATCACTACCTCAACTCCTTTCCAACGTGCTGCCCCTGTCTCTTTTCAGTGCGGCTGCCCTCTTCAGTTTGCCGCTCCCATCTTGGAGGCATAGGGATCGGGCAGCGGCGGATAACCGCAGCCTTGCCCAGTGCCTTCTCGTGCAGCCTCTCCAGATACGCCTTCAGCGTGTCCAGATCATCTGACATAAGGCATGACGGATTCTCGCCGATGACTTCGTGTCTGACAGAGGTGCGGCTCAGAGCCTACTCACAGTCCGCCTTCATTTCCCCATCCTATGCTGGGTTTGGTTCCACTGGCATGAAGTCTGGGGAAAAAGGAAGCCTCATGGTATGATGCTGTATGCACCAAACCATACACCAGGCCCTTATGTCGGTCAAGCTGGTACTGAACGTTTTCCGGCCTTCAGAGAGAGGCGGAGGGAGTGAAGCCACATGGAGACGATTGCTGAGATCTTCGATTTGAGCAGCAAAGCGGCCATTGTTACCGGAGGCGGCAAGGGCATAGGGAGAGCCATCGCGGACCGTCTGGCAGAAGCAGGGGCTGCCGTGATGATTGCTGATATCGATATCGATGCAGCCACCAAGACGGTGCAAAGGATCAGGGAAAGGGGTGGTACGGCGGAGGCTACGAAATGCGACGTCTCCGTCGCGGCTGAGGCCGGGAAGACGGTCGAAGCTGCGGTTCGAGCCTTCGGCGATATCCACATCCTGGTCAACAATGCCGGTGTGTATCCCGGGAAGATGTTCCTGGAATTGACCGAGGAAGTATGGGACAGAACCATAAACACGAATCTTAAGTCCACGGCCTTCTTCTCTCAGGCTGCGGCTCAAGCCATGATAAAGGCGGGCCACGGTGGCAAGATCATCAACATCGGCTCGGGGTCTTCCTACCGTCCTTCGGGGAAGGGCCTGGCCCATTACTGCGCCGCAAAGGGTGGGGTGGTGTCGCTGACCAGGGCGATGGCCAAAGAACTGACGCCCTACGGCATACTCTGCAACACGGTCATCGCGAGCACGGTGAAGTCCTTTGACACTTCCGGTTCACCGGGGCTGACCAAGATGCTGGAGGAAAGAGGGAAGACGCTGCCTCTCGGCCGTTGGGGTGAAGTCGATGACATTGCCAAGGTAGTGCTGTTCATGGCCAGCAGCGCTTCCGACTACATAAACGCTGGGGAGGTCAGCGCTGACGGCGGCATAGTCTGGATAGGCAAGGGCGGCGACTAGGTCTGGCGCGCATAGTCCTGTGGTTCTGAGGAGGTCTGCTAATGAGCAACGTGAAGGAACTGGAGAGGCGAGTCCTGGCGCTGGAGAAGGAATGTAGAAGGCTCAGTGACATCGAAAGCATCCGGCAGATGCGCTACAGATACTGGCGTGCTATTCGCGACGTTGATCTGGATGCCCTGCTCAAGCTGTTCTCTGAGCACCCCCGGGTAGATTTCGGGCTCGGCGAGCAGATGGTGGCGGTGGGCAAAGAGGCGGTCGAGAACCTCTACAAGACCACTGTTGGCACATGGAAGCCGCAGGGGCAATACCCGCGCGGCTTCATCCCCGAGATAGAGATATCGGGCGACAACACGGCCAAAGGGGTGTGGATGGTGGAGGCCCAGGTTCTGGATCGAGAGAAGAAACTAGTAACAAATGTTGGGTGTTTGTATGATGAAGAATATGTGAAGGAAAACGGGGAGTGGAAGATAAGCCGGCTAGAGACCTCCTACACCTACAACCAGTATACGTCGATGGTTCCTCCCAAATAGTATGGTTCATGTTTGCCCGTTGACCAACAGGGTCAAGTCTCCTTGACGCTCAGAAGAAGCCAAGTGACCTGCAGTCCCCCGCTACACTTTTGCGGGCCTTCAATCCTCTTCTGGACTTCCCCTCCCCCTATCCAAGCTCAGTTTGGGACTAGCTCCGCAAGAGGAAGAACCCTTGGAGGGTTCTCTGCCAAGAAAGGGGGTGCCTTCTTTGAGGCTCTGTCAGTAGTCCCTAGCAGTACCGGTTCGATTGACTTGCGAGTGCCGGCAATAGGCATCCGGCTGAAGCGATCAATCAATTGCAGGGACATGATGCTGGCTAGTATCCCGTTTATCGCCTTGATCTCTCCATGATTGCCATCTCTTGCTTCATCCCTCAGCGCCAACAGATTTCCTACAATCCCTTGGTAGGCTATTGTTCTCTGCGCCTCTCCAGTCGTCATAGTATCCTCCTTTGCCGCTACTCAGCATGTGTCTTCGGTAGGATCTCACAGACAATAGTACCAACGTCCTTTCTCGGTGCATATCCGTGGCACCCCGTAGTTTGCATATCCGCAAACCACGTGATTCTGCTTGCAGGGATACGTACCCTCTGTATCCGAACTGAGGTTGACCACAAGGTGGCATGCATGATGGGCACTTGCTCAGCCGAAGACTACGTGGTATACCAAGGCTGGGTCAGTGTGAGGAGGTTCGCAGATGGACAACTACCAGGGGACCGGAGAAGTGAGCCAGCAAGGCCAACACTTATCAACAGTGAAGTACTCCATAGACACCGAGCCACTTGGGGGTGAGATAGAGATTGACAAAGGTGAGCAGTACTTGTCCAGCCATGACCGGTTTACACTGCACATGCAAGGGGGGATGGAACTCGTTTTCCGGATCACAAAGGTCAGTGATGGGGTCACGGGTAAGTACAACATCAAAGGCATTGGCAGCTTGCGTAGATCTTCCTGATCCGGCTTCGTGGCGCACTCACCATCGACTGTGGATGTATTGAAACCCTCTAACGCTAAACTACCATCGCCCTTGCGGAACCTCAGTCTCCCCTCTGTATCCAAGCTGAGGTTGACGCCACAATGCCGTTGTGATATTGTTCGTGCCACTTCCGAGATATACCCCTACGAAATGCCCACGCATCCCCGCAGGAGGTATAGCCATGCTGACACGTGACGAACTGGAGACCCTCGCGAGGCATTTCCTGGAAGCCTGGAATTCCCAGGACGTAGAGTCTGTTCTCGCGTGCTACACCGACGATCTCGTCTACCGCGACCCGAACACCCGCGGGTCCGTCATCGGATCCGACAACATGCGGCGCTATCTCACGAAGCTGTTCTCCACATGGAGCATGACTTGGTCATTGCGTGAGGCACACGCATTCCGGGACAGCGACGGCGCCGTGATACTTTGGCACGCCACTTTCTCAAGGGCGGGCCAACAGTCACGCGTCGAAGCCGATGGTATGGATTTCGTCGCACTCCGGGGCCGCCTCGCCTACCGAAACGAGGTCTATTTCGACCGAGCGGTTCTCAGTGCGGTGTAGTCAGGACACTCCGAATGGAGCGACGAGAAAGGGATACGGGCAGCCTAACATCCCGTTGCTGCCGGTCGTTAGGCTGAAGACCGCCTCAAGATCTCGGCGCGGCTTGATACGTTGTGACTAAGCCCTGCCCAGCGGCATCCCACTTCGCGGTATCCAAGCTGAGGCTGGGTGGTAGAATGTCTCGGGCGACTCAGACTTCTTGCCGATGACTGGGAATGGCGAAGGGGGGAGTCATGCGGGACTATGTCAAGAAGTGCGTGGCTGACTACGTCGAATCGATCTGGAGGAATGCCATGCGGTATGAGCGACGGAAGAAAGCCGTGAGGCGTGGGACAAGAGCGTTGCTCGACCTTACGGCTGAAAATGGATGTGGCGCCTGGATCCCGAAACGAGACATCCAGTCCCGTGCGGGACTGGAACAGGGAAGCGGCCTCTGGCCATGGATTGAAGCCGGCGTTGTGGAGAAGTCACGAGGTGCACGCCGGGTCAAGCCCGAATTCTACTTGTCAATGCTGGAGGCAACGAGCGAGTCCGGCCCCAAGGCCATCCAGACCAGTTTTCTGCGGATGTGAGTCCACTGATGCTGAGGACCATCCGCCCTTCGTATTCAGGCCGAGTTTGAGGTGGTAGAATGATCGAGTCAGGCCCCAGCGGTATATCGCGGTTCACAGCATCGGAGTATGGGCCAGGGTGGAGGTCTTTCCAAGAAGTCCGAAGGAGGTGCCATGCGCGATCTATCGTTCTTCCAGCAGGTTGAGCACATTGAGAGCAAATGGCGGGACGGCACAATTCGACTGCCTATCTTCTACTACGACGTGACCACTGTCGTGGCCGGCTTCCTGACCCCCCTCAGTAGAGTACGGGCGCTGTTACCTTCTCCGCGCATGAAGCCGCTGCAAGCCACACCATGGCATGCCGTGACCACGATCGTTTGCTTCGAATACCGCGACAGCGACATCGGACCCTATAACGAAGTGGCCATCGCCTTCCCCATCACCATAGACAGGCCGGCTCCGATGCTGACTGGCCTGCTGCGCCACGTAGCGGAAGGTCCGCTGGCCTACGTCCATCACCTGCCGGTGACTACCGAACCGGCGTACCGTGCCGGCGTAGATTTCTACAACTACCCCAAGTTCATCGCCAAGATAGATTTCCAGCGCAGTGACGGCCGGATTTCCTGCCGCCTGGCAGAAGGTGACCGGCACATCCTGACTCTGACTGCGAGCCAACTCCCTGTGAAGCCCTTCGACCGCTGGCGCTTTCATGGCATCACGACGCGGAACGACCGCATTCTTCGCAGCGAGATTATCATCAATGTGCGACGCCAGGCCGTTTCCCGCGGAGGTGGCAACGTCAAGCTGGAACTGGGTGACCATCCCGTTGCCCAGGAACTGCGAGGCCTGAGGCTAGGCCGAGTGATACACTTCCAGTACATGCCAGAGAACCAGGCCATCCTTACACCCGTCCTGGAGACTTATCCAAGCACCAAGTAGACAGCAGCTAAGCTGCTACAGGCAGGAGTTGGCCAGTTCCCTCTGGCCAATCCAAACCCAAGGAGAAGCAGGGTGGTTTCCGAATACCGTCCGCTCCCGCTGGCCGAGGCCTACCCCGGCCTCCAGTTGATCAAGCGTTCCGCACCTGGGTACGTGGAGAAGCTGGAGAGGGTGCAAACAGAGGCACGCGATTTCGCCCGCCGCCATATCGACCCTGTGGCACTGAGCATAGACCAGCGCATCGCCGAGCAACCCGACTACTTCCCGTGGGACATCGCGGCTCATGCCGCGGAATACGGGTACCTGAGCTTCATACTGCCCAGGATGATTGGCGGTGGAGGTCAAACCTCGCTGGCCATATCCATCCTCATGGAAGAACTGTCCGCCCACTGTGCGGGCATCGCCAATATCATAGGCGCCCATTCCCTGGGCCTGGCTCCACTTGCCGCCGGCGGATATGACATGCTGAAGTACTACCGGTTCCTTCAAGACACGGTGCGCGGGGAACACGAAGGCCGCCCGGTGCTGTGGGCATTTGCCATAACCGAACCTAGCGGTGGCTCAGACATCGAGGACGCTGACGAAGTCGACAACATTGGAAGCATTACGCAAGCCCGCCGTGCCAATGGCGGCTATGTGATAGACGGGCGCAAGGTCTTCATCTCCAACGGCAGCGTCGCTCGCTACATCTCTGTCTACGCCGCTATGGACAGGACCAGGCCTCGCGAGTCCATGATCGCTCTGGTGGTGCCCAACGACGCCCCGGGCTTCTCCGTGGCCCGGGTGGAGCACAAGATGGGACAGCGAGCCTGCCCGGCGGCCGAACTGGCCTTTGAAGAAGTCTATGTGCCGGATACGCACCGCCTCGGTGCCGAAGGCGATGGCATGGTCCAGATGGAGGGAGTGCTGAGCGTCTCCAGAAGCCCCGTCGGGGCCATAGCCACCGGCATCGCGCGCGGTGCACTCGAGCGGGCCTGGTCCTACGCTGCCAACAAGCCAGTGGGCGATCATCGCCTAATAGAGGAGCAGTGGGTCCAGATGGCCCTGGCGGACATGGCAGAGGAGATACACGCCGCGCGTCAAGCCTATTACATGTCAGCGATGCTGCTCGACCTGAGCAATCCCCTGCTGGCCCTGGGCATTTCCGGGCGCGGGGGCGTCGGGAGGCTCATTGACGGAATGCTTTGCGTCGTTTTGAACCAAGCCCCAATGAAGGCATTGGCTACGCAACCAGCCATTAACAAAGCCATCGCGGCACACTTCTCCGAGAAGGACGAACCTTCCGTTTATCGCAGTCAGCATCTGCGCTCGGCCATGGCTTCGGCGGCCAAGATGCTGGGGAGCGATGCCGCGATGTCGGTTAGTGCTAGGGCTCTCGACATCGCCGGGGCCGATGGCAGCCGCCACGAACTGGGGCTGGAGAAGTGCTTCCGCGATGCCAAGCTGACCCAGATCTACGAGGGGACCAACGAGATCAACCGGTTGAACCTTTACAAGAGGCTCTCCCGGCTGGGGCAGCCGGCCTCCGGAGGGCAAGGTGACTAGCGAGGCGGAAAGCGCGCTCTGCGCCGGGGTCCGCGATTTTGGCAAGCGAACCCTCAGCGCCAGCGTGCTGACGCTGGACGCTCAGGTTCAGCCGGAGCCACCGTGGGCAATCTTGTCACAAGCTGAGGAACTGGGCCTCACTCTGGCGACGGCGCCACAGGAACTGGGAGGCGCAGAGCTGGGTTTGCCCGGCGCGGCACTGGTGGTGGAGGAACTGGCTGCAGTCTGCGCCGGTTTTGCCACCATCATCGCATCGTCGCTGCTGGGGATGGCCCCGCTTCTCCTCGCCGGTGACATGGAGAAGGCCAAGGGATTGCTCGATCTGCCTCGTGCCGCCGGAGCCACCTGCAAGGTGGCAGCGGTCGTCATGCCGGACACCGGACGGCCATCAGCTGTCGAGGCGACAGGTGTTGGCGATGACTACATCCTGAACGGCACTGCACCCTTCGTGTGTAACGCCGGTGCAGCCTGGCTCCATGGCGTCCTTGCAGCCACAAACCAAGGCATGATGTGGCTGGCCGTGCCCTCTTCCACACCTGGGCTTGTCGTATCTGCTCCTATCCGCAAGCTGGGGCTGAACATCGTCTCGTGCCGTGATCTCCTCTTTGAAGATGTGCGCGTGGGTCCCGACATGGTGCTATCGCGCGGTGCTCAGGCTGAAGCGGCGCTCAGATGCATCGAAATGCAGCGGCAGCGGCTTGTTGGGGCATTGGCCTTGGGATGCACGCGCGCCGCCCTCCGCGAAGGGGACAACTACTCTCGCCAACGCCGCCAAGGGGGACAGATCATAGCCCACCATGATGCCATCAAGAACTTGCTTGTCGATATTGAAATCGGGCTTGTCGCAGCGAGGGCCTTACTTGAACAATCTGGGGGCGCAGCGGACAACATGGTGATCTCTGTGCTCGCCCGCATTCTTGCCACTGAAACAGCCTGCCAAGCGACGACAAATGCTGTGCAGATATTCGGGGGCTATGGATATACCAAGGACTTCGTTGTCGAGAAATTGATGCGGGACAGCCAGCAGCTTGCGCTCATTGGTGGAAGCAATGGATGGCTGCGCGTTTGGGTCGCCCAGCAGCAAGAAACCGGCTCGTTCTTGTTTTGATCGCGCTGGAAGACCGCGTGACCTCTCTGCGAGAACCAGTCAAGGAACTCTAGCCCGAGAGGGTCCAAGCCTATCCCTCGGAAGAGAAAGGGCGGAGACTCCGCCAGGGGCTTCACACCGCATTGACTCGCCTTGCTGCGCCCCATCCCACTATTCTCTGAGACCCCTCTGTATCCAAGCTGAGGTTGACCTCTCTGCCGTTGAGTGATACTGTCCGAATGGGGTTCTCCCTTAGAGTGAAGCAAACTCTATGGCGTCTGATTCTATTGTTGGTGGTGATGGCCATCGTCGCCTCGCTGCTCTTGGTGAGTGTTAGAAGTTGGCGTTAGATTGCCTACCCCTTCAGCCCCAGTTGCATCTTGTCCACCGTTCGGGGACTGAAGTTCTGGGCCCGGGCATCCACAGTGTAGTGGGCCAGTTGAGTGGGCAGACTTCGAGAGGAAGCGCGGAGGCGCCCAGTTTGTGCTGGATGGTGGAGCTGGAGTTACAATAGGCAGAACTTTTCGGCTAGAATTCGGCCTGCTTGACAAGGCTTAGTGTGTATCCGTGCCTCAAAGGCTGTTTTCCCATATCCAAACAAGACAGCCTGCTTTGCCGGCGTTGTTGCACAATCCAAGCTATTAGTTGTGTACGGCTTGTGTGTGCCCTTGGGAAACTAGCCGGAGACTAAGCGTCGGTGCAAAGGGTGAGAAGCGCCGGAGAAACGATCGCTAAAAATAGGGGCATTTCGCAGCACGGAATTGAGCCAGAACCTTGGACTCTAAAATGGACCCTTTGTTGGGCAGAACCCTGCAGACACCCGCTGCGACCATCTGGGGCTGAAGGGGTAGGGAAAGACAGACTGGAAGTCCTACAAGGCGACGGTGGGGCTCCTATTCAGGCAGCGACTCAGCCCTTCAGCTTCTCCAGCGCCTTCTCTGTCCTGGTCAGCCAGTAGTCCATGCCCATCTCTTCGTGCATCTGACGGGCTTTGTTCAGGCTGGCCAGGGCTTTCTCCTTCTGGCCGGCGAGAGCATAAGTTTCTCCCAGAGCGAGATGACCGTATGCCTGAAGTGGCCTGATCTTCAATTCATCTGTGATCTTCATCCCCTGGAGGATCATCTGTTCAGCGGCAGCAGCTTGCGAAGGATCCGCCTCAGCGAGAATCCGCCCGAGCCTCATTGTCGCGATACTCTCGTAGTGCTTCTGGTCGTTGTCTTGGGCCACCTTCAGTGCTTGCTCTAGCGAACTCCGAGCCTTTGGCAGGTCACCGAGCGCCAGGCTGACCAGGCCTGACAACACGTAGGCGGGAGACAGGGCCAACCCCACGCGGTGCTCCAGGATAAGCGAGATGGACTTCTCGGCGCATTCTCTGGCCGCGGCGAAATCGTCCCGATAGTAGTGCCCGTAACCCTCCATCACCCAGCACGGCGCAAGGAAGATGGGCATCTGGACTTCCTCAGAAAGCCTGATGGCCTCGCGGGCATGATGTAGAGTCGTCTCAGCCTTTCCCCTGAACAGGCTTCCCGTACTCAACATCACGTGTGCAAGGGCCAAGCTATACTGATTCTTGACTTCGGACGCATACCGGATGGCCTTCTGGCACAGCCTCTCTCCTTCATCGAAGTCCCCCAGCATGGCTCTAGCCCAACCAAAATAGTCCAGAAGCCCGACATACATGTCAAACACAGTGAGTAGGCTGGTGGACGTTACTTGGCGTTTCTCCAACAGGGCGATGGCCTTGGGAGCCACGTCAGCAATCTGGGCAGCTTGTCCACGGTTGAAATAGACACCGCAGAGGAGCACAGCAGTCGTCAATACCGTGTCCTCATCCCCTAGTTTCTCCGCTTCCCCAAAGGCCTTTTTAGTGAACTTCAGGCCTTCGATGGTGTTTCCGGCAACTACATGGGCGTTGCCCACGGCAGCATTCAGTCGCAGCGACGCCGCCCGGTCGCCCAACTCCTCTGCAGCCTTCAGAGCCTCCTCCAGGATGCCCAGGGAGCCCTCCGGGTAGGCGAGGACATTCATCACCTGACCCGTCGACCGCGTGATGTCGAGCCTGGCGCGTTTGTTCTGCTCCGTGTCAGGCAGTCGGCCGAGGGCTTTGAGCGCCTCGCAGTAATAGCGGAAGGCCTCCTGGGTGGCGTAGCTGCGCTGCGCCTTCTCTGCAGAAAGTCTCAGGTACTCGAGGGATTTCTCCCAGTTCTCCGCCGTAGAATAGTGGTGGGCCAGGGCCTCGCAGAACTCCTCCAGCCGTTCAGGATAGAGTTCCTCAATAGCCTTCCCTATCCTTTCGTGGATCTGCTTCCGTCTCTTGAGCAGCAGGCTGTTGTAGGCTACCTCCTGGGTCAGGGCGTGCTTGAAGACGTACTCCAGCTCCGGATACAGGCTCTTCTCATAGATGAACTCCAAGCCTTGGAGGTTGACCAGGTGGCCTTTAAGCTCCTCCTGCATCCCGGTGATTGTCTGGAGTATGCGGTAGGCAAAGTCCCTCCCGATCACCGAGGCCACCTGCATGATCCGCTTCAGGTTCTCATCCAGCCTGTCCATCCGGGCGGCGATGATGCCCTGGATGGTATCAGGGACATGTATCTCGGATGGTTTGCGGTTCAGGACATACTGATGATCCTTCTTCTGGATAGAGCCGTTCTCCAGCAGGGTGTGGGTGAATTCCTCCATGAACAAGGGATTGCCGGCAGCCCGCTTGAGGATCAGCTCTCTCAGTTCCGGAGCCACCTCTCCCTCCTCCAGCATGGCCCGGACCAGGTCGGCGCTGGACTTGGTAGGCAGCTCATCCACTCTGATCTGGGAGTAGCAGGACTTGCTGGCCCACTGATGGGTGTATTCGGGGCGGTAAAGGAGAAGCACCAGGATACGGGAGTTGGGCAGATGGCCGATGAAGTAGGTGAGGAACTCCTCCGAGGTGCGGTCCGTCCACTGGAAATCATCGAGGGCCACCATCAGAGGCTTCCTCTGGCTCTCCACCACCAGAAGGTTCCTGATGGCCTCGAATATCTTCTCCCTCTTCATCTGGGGCTCCAGCTTCAGGTAGCCTTCATCCTCCACCTTCAGGGACAGCAGTTCCTGCAGGGGCGGCAGGATAGCCTTAAGCTTCGGGTCAATTGCAGAGGTCTTCTCCTCCAGCCTCTTCCGGACCAGGAACTCCCTCTCCCCTTCCTTGAGGCCGAAGTAGGAGCGGAGGATATCCAGCAGGGGCAGATAGGGCATGGAGCTGCCGTAGTGCAGGCATTGGCCTTCCAGGTAGGTATACTCCTCTTGTCCGGTGGTCCGCCTCAGTTCCAGCAGCAACCTCGACTTGCCCACGCCGGCCTCGCCGATGATACAGACCACCTGGCCGGAGCCGGACTTGGCCTTGTCCAAGGCCTCCCTGAGGGTGGCCATCTCCTTCTCCCGGCCCACGAACCGGGTGAGTCCTCTGAGGACCGAGGCTTCGATCCGGCTGGCCACCTCAGTGGGCTCCAGGAGCTCGTAGGCCTCCACCGGTTCTTCCTTGCCCTTGACCGACATCTTCCCCCGGGCCTTGAAGTTGAAGAAGTCCCGGGCCATCTTATGGACATCTGCGGAGACCAGTATCCGGCCGGGCTCTGACATAGTCTGCATCCTAGAGGCCAGGTTGACGGTATCTCCGACAGCGGTGTAGTCCATCTTGAGGTCCTTGCCCACGGAGCCGACGATGACCGGGCCGGAGTTGAGGCCGACTCTCATCCTGAAGGGTATCTTGCAGTCCCTCTCCACCTTCTGGCCGTAGGATTCCAGGGCCTTCTGGATAGCGAGGGCGGCATAGCAGGCTCTCTGGGCATGGTCTTCGTGGGCCAGTGGGGCACCGAAGAGGGCCATGACGCCGTCCCCGGTGAACTTATCTATGGTGCCTTCGTAGCGGTGGATCTCGTCCATGAGAATCTGGAAGCAGCCTTCCATGATCTGGCGCACTTCCTCGGGGTCCAGCTTCTCTGACATGGTGGTGTATCCGGCCACATCGGCAAAGAGGACCGTCACCAGCTTGCGCTCGCCTTCCAGGGACTTGCCGGTGCTGAGAATCTTTTCCGCCAGGAACTTGGGGGTGTAGGTCTGGGGTTTCGAGTAATCAACAGGGGCAGGTGCCTTGGCTTCTCTCAGGTCATGGCCGCACTCACCACAGAACTTGATGCCTGGTGCGTTACGGAAACTGCACTTCGGGCATATCGTTTCCAGCTTGGCTCCGCACTCACCACAGAACTTGATGCCCCCGGCATTCTCAAACTGACATTTCGGACACTTCATCTTCTCACCCCTTCAGCTTCTCCACCGCCTTCTCCGTCTCGGCCAGCCAGTAATCCATGCCCATCTCCCGGAAGGCGTATCTCGCGTGGTTCAGCGCTTCCAGGGCCTCCTGTTTGCATCCTGTGTCGGCGCAGAGCTCACCCAAGCGGAGATACCCAATACTGCCCTGTGGCTTAGTCCCCAGTTCATCCAAGATGGCGATCCCTTGCTGCAGGAGATCCTTGGCCTGACCGATATCCGGTTCACGCATCTTCCCGAGAGTTCTCCCCAGGTGAACCAGGGCGAGTCCCTCAGCGTACCTTTCGCCATTGACGCGCGACAGTCTAAGCCCCTCCTCCAGGTACACCCGTGCCTTTTCGACTTCACCCAAGTCAATGTAAGCAATACCGGCTCGTATGTTTGGTCCGGACATATAGTAGGCCATCCCGGACTTCCGTTGGATCTCCAAGCCTCTCTCGGCGCAGTCCGCAGCAATCTGATACTCTCCCAGCAAACAGTGAGCTACCGCCCGATATGACCAGGCCATGGGCAGGTCGATGACCACCTGCGCTTCCTCAGCGTATCGAATCGCTCTCTCGAGGTGCGGCATGGCGTTGCGCCCATCTCCCTTTTGGCAGAGGAGGCAACCATACGCATATTCCGCCTGACCAACGCTGATAGCGTTGTTGATCTGTTGTGCAAAGCGAAGACCTTTCTCGCAGTAGGCCTCCCCATTGTTGAAATCGCCGATCATTGCCATGTTAGCACCGCTGAGCGAGAGAAGCATGGAATAGGGGTTGTAACCCAAACCGAACGTGTCAGACCGCCTGTCGGTAGCCTCGATGGATTCGATGACCCTGGCCGATACTTGGATAGCCTTGTGGAACGCAGCCGCCGAGCTGTAAGCGATATAGAGCTCAATGCTCATGGCAGCCATGAGCTCAACGTCCTGAGCTCTCACCGCATCTTCAAAGGCGCCTTCGGAATACTGCAGGCCCCGGCCAGAATCTCCTTTGACCAGAGTGCAGTACGAACCTATGCTCCTGCGGAACTTGGCCCGGCTCTTCTGGTCGTTGAGCTCTCCGGCCAGACTCTCTCCTTCCTCGAGTATTTGAAGAGAGTCCTCAGGATATACCAGACCTAACATTGGAGATGTCATGAACAGCCGGATGTCAATCCCTCTTCGCTCGTTCTCCTCCGTCTGCGGCAGCTTGCCCAGGGCTGCGATGGCTTCCCTGCCCAGGCGGAAGGCCTCCCAGGTGGAGTAGTTGAGCATGGCCTTCTCGGCGGACATCTCAAGGTACTGATAGGCCCTGTCCCAGTTCTCGGCCCTGAGATAGTGATGAGCCAGCATTTCGTAGAACTCCGCCAGTCTGTCAGGATAGAGCTCCTCGATGGCCTCCCCTATCTTCGCGTGGAGTTCCTTCCTCCTCTTGACCAGCAGGCTGTTGTAGGCCACCTCCTGGGTCAGGGTGTGCTTGAACATATACTCCAACTCCGGAAACAGGCTCTTCTCATAGATGAACTCCAGCCCCTGGAGGTTGATGAGGTAAGACTTGAGCTCCTCCTGCATCCCGGTGATGGCGTGAAGGATGCGGTAGGCAAAGTCCCGGCCGATGACGGAAGCCACCTGCATGGTTCTCTTGAGGTTCTGCTCCAACCGGTCCATGCGGGCGGCAATGATCCCCTGGATGGTGTCCGGCACCTGGATTTCCGAGGCCTTTCTGGTCAAGACATACTGGTGGTCCTTCTTCTGAATAGAGCCATTCTCCAGCAGGGTATGCGTGAACTCCTCCATGAACAGGGGATTGCCGGCGGCTCTGTTCAGAATGATCTCCCTGAGCTCGGGCACCACCTCTCCCTTTTCGAGTATGGCTCTGACCAGTTCTGCGCTGGCACTGAGGGGCAGTTGCTCCACGCGTATCTGGCTGTAGTAGGACTTGCTCCCCCAGGAATGGGTGTATTCCGGCCGATAGAGCAGGACCAAGAGGATGTGGCTGTTGGCCAGCCATTCCACAAAGTAGTTTAGAAACTCATCCGACGTCCGGTCGATCCATTGAAGGTCATCGACGGCCAGGATGAGAGGCTTCTGCTGACTCTCCCGAACAAGCAGGTCCCTGATGGCCTCAAAGATCCTCTCCCGCTTCTTCTGCGGCTCCAGCCTGGCGTATTCTTCGTCATCCACCTTGAGGGAAAGAAGCTCATGTAGAGGCGGCAGGATGCCCTTGAGCTTCTCGTCCAGCCCGCCGACCTTCTCCGCCGTCTTCTTCTTGATGACGAATTCTCGCTCTCCCTCCTTGAGATCAAAGCAGGCCCTCAGGATATCCAGCAGGGGCAGGTAGGGTATGGTGCCGCCGTAGTGGAAGCAGCGCCCCTCGAGGCAGGTGTGTTCCTGAGTGGCCAGTGTTCTTCTCAACTCCAGGAGCAGCCTGGACTTGCCCACTCCGGCTTCTCCCACGACGCTCACCAATTGGCCGGAGCCGGACCTGGCCTTTTCGAAGGCCTCTCCCAGGGCCGCCATCTCCTTCTGCCGGCCGATGAACTTGGTCAGGCCTTTGACCATGGCCGCTTCGAGTCTCGTGGCGGCCCCGCCGGCTTCGATCAGGCTGTAGGCTTCCACTGCCTGCTCTTTTCCCTTGATGCTTACCTTGCCCATGGGCTGGAACTTGAAGAAATCCCTGGCCAGCCGATGGGTCTCTCCGGACACCAAGATGGTGCCCGGCTCGGCCATGGTCTGCATCCGGGAGGCCAGATTGACGGTGTCCCCCACGGCGGTGTAGTCCATGCGCAGGTCATTGCCCACGCCGCCCACTAGCACCGGGCCGGAATTGAGCCCGACCCTCATCTTGAAGTCAAGGCTGCAGTCCCTTTTCACCTTCTCACCGTATGACTGCATGGCACTCTGTGTTTCGATGGCGGCGTAGCAGGCCCGCTGGGCATGGTCCTCATGGGCCAGAGGGGCGCCGAAGAGGGCCATCACGCCATCTCCGGTGAACTTGTCAATGGTGCCCTCGTATTTGTGGACGCTGTCCATGATGATCTTGAAGCAGCCATCCATGATCTGCCGCACTTCCTCGGAGTCCAGTTTTTCGGACATGGTAGTGTAGTTGGCGACATCGGTGAAGAGGACGGTCACCGACTTGCGTTCACCTTCGATAGACTGGCGCGTGGTCAGTATTCTGTCCGCCAGGAACTTGGGGGTGTAGGACTGGGGTTGAGAGTAGTTGATAGGAACCGGCGCCCTGGTTCCGGTCATATCCCGTCCACACTCGTCACAAAAAGCGCTGGCTGGTTCATACGGGGAGCCGCAAGACGGACATTTGAGTTCCAGCCTGCCGCCGCACTTCTTGCAGAACTTCGCTCCGGCTCTGTTCTCAAACTCGCACTTGGGACATTTCGTTGTCATATCGCTCCACCCCCGTGACGACCTCGCCTAGGCTTGGAGCCCATCCAGCGCCTTCTCCGTCCTGGCCACCCAGTATCCTTCAATGCCCATCTCTTGGTACATCTCCAAGGCTCTCCTCAGGCTGGCCAGTGCCTTCTCGTTTTCTCCGGCATCGGCGTATAGCTCTCCCAAGTACATGAACCCGTAGGCGCAGTACGGCCTGCCTTCGGTCTCGCCCAGGATCTTCAGCCCCTGCAGAACACATTTCTCTGCCTCAGCAAACCGGGAACCATCCATTCTCCCCAACACCCATCCCGAGTATGTGCGTATGTAGCCTTCAAAGAATCCCCCAGCGTCCTCGTGAGCGAGTTGCAGAGCCTTCTCCGCGAAGTATCGGGCATTCTCCATGTCGCCTGCGTCGCAATACATCTCTCCGAGATTCGAATAGATCATGGGCAGACTGCCAGTGAACCCCGAAGACTCCATGCTCTCAACGGCCTTCTGCAGGCAATTCAAAGCGGCCTTGGCGTCACCCAGGTAGCGGTATCCGTACCCGAGGCAGTTCCAGGCTGCTCCGACGAGGCTCAGAAGCTGTGCTTCCTCCGAGTGCCGCACGGCGTTCCGCCCAAGCTCCACGGTGTTCTGGCGGTCTCCCAGCAGCATGAAGACTTCGCCGCACATGCATTCTGCATAGGCTATGCTGGCCAGATCATTGATCTCGGTGGCAAAGCGAAGACCTTTCTCGCCATGGGCCTGTGCTTCGCTGAGATTACCCACGCTCGCCAAAGCCATGGCGTAGGTGGAGACCAGTGCGGAATAGGGATTGAACACAGCCCACCCGAAGCTGTCGCGTTCCCGGTGCGTGTGCTCTAGCAGATCAATAACCCTGGGAGCTACCTGCGTGATCTTGTGGTATTCTCCCCGAATCAGGGCCATGCCGCAAAGCTGGAATCCAGCCGGGACCAGGACCTCCAGATCCTGCATCCTCTCTGCCGCCCGAAAGGCACCCTCCAGATACCTTGCGCCCTGCTCAGAGTTTCCTATCATCGCGTAGTACATGCCCATGCCGCCGCGGAACCTGCCAAGGCTCCTCAGGTCACCGATCTCTTCGGAGAGTCTTTCACCTTCCTTCAGTATCTCGATCGAGTCCTCGGGGAAGGCCAGGCCCATCATAGGGATCACCATCGCCAGACGGGTCTCAATCCCGCGTCTCTTGTTATCCTCTGTGGCAGGGAGCTTGGTCAGCACGTTTACTGCCTCTTTCAAGAAGCGGAGGGCTTCCCAAGAAGAGTACCGGTTACTGGCTTTTGTCCCTGACATGACCAGGTATCGATAGGCCGCTTCCCAGTCCTCCGCCATGGACCAATGGTGGGCGAGTGCCTCGCAGAACTCCTCCAGCCTGTCCGGGTAGAGTTCCTCAATGGCCTTGCCTATCTTCTCATGGATCTGCTTTCGTCTTTTAAGAAGAAGGCTGTTGTAGGCCACCTCCTGGGTCAGGGCATGTTTGAAGACATACTCCAACTCCGGGTAGAGGCTCTTCTCATAGATGAACTCCAGCCCCTGCAGATTGACCAGGTGTCCCTTCAGCTCATCCTGCATCCCAGTGATGGTCTGTAGTATGCGGTAGGCGAAGTCCCTCCCTATCACCGAGGCCACCTGCATGATGCGCTTCAGATTGTCATCCAGCCGGTCCATCCGGGCGGCGATGATGCCCTGGATGGTGTCGGGTACATGGATCTCTGACGGCTTCCGGCTCAGGACATACTGGCGGTCTTTCTTCTGGATGGAGCCGTTCTCCAATAGAGTATGGGTGAACTCCTCCATGAACAGGGGATTGCCGGCAGCCCTTTTCAGTATCAGTTCCCTGAGTTCCGGGGCTACCTCTCCTTCCTCCAGCATGGCCCGTACCAGATCGGCACTGGACTTGGCGGGCAGCTCATCCACCCTGATCTGGGAGTAGCAGGACTTGCTGGACCACTGATGGGTGTATTCAGGTCTATAGAGGAGAAGGAGCAGGATACGGGAGTTGGGCAGATGGCCGATGAAATAGGCGAGGAACTCCTCCGATGTTTTGTCGATCCAGTGCAGGTCCTCGACCGCGATAACCAGGGGCTTCTTCTGGCTCTCCACTACCAACAGATCCCTGATGGCTTCAAATATCTTCTCCCTCTTCTTCTGCGGCTCCAGCTTCAGATAGGCCTCATCCTCTACCTTGAGCGAGAGTAATTCCTGGAGAGGGGGCAGGATAGCCTTGAGCTTCGGATCGATAGCGGAGGTCTTCTCCTCCAGCCTCTTCCGGACCAGGAACTCCCGCTCCCCTTCCTTGAGGCCGAAGCAAGACCGGAGGATATCCAGCAGGGGGAGATAGGGCATGGAGCTGCCGTAGTGCAGGCATTGGCCTTCGAGGTAGGTGTACTCCTCTGGCTCGGTGGTCCTTCTCAACTCTAGGAGCAGTCTCGACTTGCCCACCCCGGCCTCTCCCACGATGCAGACTACCTGGCCGGAGCCGGACTTGGCCTTGTCGAAGGCCTCCCTGAGGGTGGCCATCTCCTTCTCCCGGCCTACGAACCTGGTGAGTCCCCTGAGGACCGAGGCTTCGATCCGGCTGGCCACTTCAGTGGGCTCGAGGAGCTCGTAGGTCTCTACGGCCTCCTCCTTGCCCTTGACGGACATCTTCCCCCTAGACTTGAAGTTGAAGAAGTCCCGGGCCATCTTGTGAACATCTGCGGAGACCAGGACCCGGCCGGGCTCGGCCATGGTCTGCATCCGGGAGGCCAGGTTGACGGTATCCCCCACGGCGGTGTAGTCCATCTTAAGGTCCTTGCCCACGGAGCCGACGATGACGGGGCCGGAGTTGAGGCCGACTTTCACCTTGAATGGTATTCTGCAGTCCTTCTCCACCTTGTGGCCGTAGGTTTCCAGGGCCTTCTGGATAGCCAGGGCGGCATAGCATGCTCTTTGGGCGTGGTCTTCGTGAGCCAGAGGGGCGCCGAAGAGGGCCATGACGCCGTCCCCGGTGAATTTGTCGATGGTGCCTTCGTAGCGGTGGATCTCGTCCATGAGAATCTGGAAGCAGCCTTCCATGATCTGGTGGACTTCCTCGGGGTCCAGCTTCTCGGACATGGCGGTATAGCCCGCGACATCGGCAAACAGTACGGTGACCAGTTTGCGCTCGCCCTCCAGGGACTTGCCGGTGCTAAGTATCTTCTCCGCCAGGAACTTGGGGGTGTAGGTCTGGGGTTTGGAGTAGTCTACCAAGGCAGGAGGCTTGGCTAGGGCCTGACCACACTCACCGCAGAATTCCCTGTCCAGGGGAATCTTTGCTTTGCAGGTAGGGCAAACCAGTTCGAGCTTGACCCCACATTTCTCACAAAACTTGACACCTTCCCTGTTCTCAAACTCGCATTTGGGACACTTCACCGCCATTGGCCCCACCTCCTCGTCTGTGCAGTGGAAAGCTATACCACGATATACATGAGGGATTCGCCTCGGACAATAGCATTGTGGGATAGGTGGTGTCAACCTCAGTCTGGATACGAAGGGGACAAGCCAGTTAAGTCAACTCGTTGCCGCTGCAAGGAACAACGCATAGTCAACTTAAGACCCCCACAAGCGTAGCTCCTGCAAACCCGATAGCAGTGTGATGGTTGATTGGGGCCATCCACGCTCCCTATTCAAATACCCCAATTGATGAATCAGGCACATTTCATCAACTTCAGATACAACTTTGAGCAGGAGACCAAACATGAATTGGTGGGATGTAGAATCAACTGGCGTGGGGAGTTCAATTATTGCCAAGCGCCGTTGCTCGGGACCACTGAGCGTGATATGATGCCGTCTGTATCCAAGCTGAGGTTGACACCACCTATCCCCCAATGCTATTGTCCGAGGCGAATGCTTCATAAACACCACGACAGCGCTTTGCCAATCTGATCCTTGAACGGAACAAGAGTAGAACTACTGCTTTGAGGCGGAGGTCGGGGCGATGGCGGTGAAGTGTCCCAAATGCCAAGCCAACAATCCTGAGGATGCCGAGTTCTGTACTGAATGCGGTGGTGCGATGGAGCTTCGATGCCCAAGCTGCGGGGCAACAACTCCAGCCCAAGGCAAGTTCTGCAAGAAGTGCGGCCAGGCCCTAGGTGAGCAGAAGGTATCCGCTCCAGTTGACTACTCCAAACCCCAGTCATATACGCCGAAGGTTCTGGCCGACAAGATACTGGCTTCTCGCCAGAGCATGGAGGGCGAGCGCAAGCAGGTCACCGTACTCTTCGCCGATGTCGCTGACTTCACCAAAATGTCGGAGAAGATGGACCCCGAGGAGGTGCGTAACTTAATCAGCGAGTGTATGGTCTTCCTAACCGAGGAGATACATCACTATGAGGGCACCATAGCGCAGTTCCTGGGCGATGGCGTGATGGCCCTCTTCGGTGCTCCCATAGCCCATGAGGATGCACCGCAGCGCGCCCTGTATGCAGCCCTGGGGATTCGAGAGGACCTCAGGGGATATGCTGAGAAGTTGCGGAAGGACGCTATCGGGTTCTCCATGCGAATCGGGCTCAACACCGGCTTGGTGGTGGTGGGCAGGATCGGTGATGACTTGACCATGGAGTACACCGCCATGGGGGACACTGTGAACCTGGCCTCGAGGATGGAAAGCACGGCACAGCCTGGGACGATACAGGTCGCGGATGACACCTATCGCCTAACCGAAGGCTATTTTGATTTCAAGCCTCTGGGTGAAATTGAGGTAAAGGGGAGGAAGGCGCCCGTCAAGGCCTACCAACTGCTAGGTCTGGGTCGTGTCAGGACTAGGCTGGGTATATCGGAGATGCGCGGCCTGACGCCATTTGCGGGCCGTGAGAAAGAGCTTGACCTCCTGCTGGATGGCTTGAACAGAGCCAGGAGCGGCAGGGGCCAAGCAATTTCCATAGTGGGCGAGGCGGGGGTGGGAAAATCCCGGTTGCTGTATGAATTCAAGAAGGCGATACCCCGGGAGGATGTCACTTTTCTGGAGGGCAGGTGTCTGGCTTACAGCAGGGGCGAGGCTTATCACCCGGTGGCTGATATGCTGAAGCTGAACTTCAACATATTGCAGGATGAGAAGGATGACCATATCCGAGATAGGGTCAAGAAGGGCCTGAAGGCATTGGGCGTGGAAGAGACCCAAACCCTTCCATACCTGCTGGAGCTGCTGTCGGTAAAAGACAGCGGAATAGATGCCATTTCGATGAGCCCGGAAGCCAGAAAAGACCGGATCAGGGAATCAGTGAAACGCATCGTATTGAAAGGCTCCGAAGTGCGTCCCCTCATCATGGCTTTCGAGGATCTGCAGTGGCTGGACAGAGGCTCAGAGGAGATGGCGAAGTACATGCTGGATAGCATACCGGCGGCGCGGGTGATGCTGATATTCACCTACCGCCCCGATTTTGTTCACACATGGGGCGGTAGGTCGTATCACAGCCAGGTCACCCTGAACCGCCTGTCCAACCGGGAGAGCTTAGCCATGGTGACCAACATCCTGGGCACCGAAAACATAGACGGGAAGCTTGAAGAACTTGTCCTGGACAAGACCGAGGGCATTCCCTTCTTCATCGAGGAGTTCATGAAGTCGCTCAAGGACCTGGGGATAATACAGAGAAAGGAATCTGTCTATTGCCTAGCCAAGGACATAGCGAACATAGCCATACCGAGTACCATCCAAGACGTGGTCATGGCTAGGGTAGACTCGCTGCCCGAAGCCGCCAAGGCTGTGCTTCAGACAGGCTCGGTGATCGAGAGGGAGTTTGGCTACGGGTTGATAAAGCGCGCAACCGGCTTATCGGAACAGGACTTGCTGTCCCACCTGTCGGCACTGCGAGACTCAGAACTCCTATACGAGAGGGGGATATATCCCCAATCGACCTATATCTTCAAGCATGCCTTGACCCGTGAGGTTGTCTATGATTCGATACTGAAGAATACCAGGAAGAAGCTGCACAATGAGATAGGCGCTGCTATAGAGGATATCCATAAAGACAATCTGAACGAATACTACGCGGTACTGGCTGAGCACTTCATTACCGGCGGCAATTACGAAAAAGCCGTACAGTATTGCAGGCTATCAGAGAGGAAGGCAGAGAAGGCTGCCTCTTTCAACGATGCCATCGCTTATGTCAAGAAACGAGTTTCATGCCTGGAAAAGCTTCCTCAGACTGAGGATATATTGAGAAAGACGGTAGATGCCAGAACAACCTTGGGGCTCTATTTGACTCAAATGAATCACAATATTGAAGCCAAGGAAGCGGTTGAGCCCGTGGTTGACCTTGCCTTGAGGCTGGGCTACAAGAGAAGAGTCTCTCAAATCTATAGCATCTTGGGGTGGTATGTCTGGCTAGTGGAGGAGGATTATCCTCGCGCTCAGAGATACCTAGCGGATGGGTTGAGGCTAGCTGAAGAACTGAGAGATTCTATTTCATTGATCTTCGTGAATTTCTGGCTCGGTTATATGTTGTCCATGAACTGCGAATATGAGAAGGCCTCTTACCATTTGAGAAAAGCGTTGGAGATTAACACAGCGTCGAACAGCCTATGGGGCATAACAACGGTCAAGAGTGCGACAGCCACCTGGGTCCATAACGCTCAGGGCAAAATCAATGACGGCTTCAAGGAAAGCTCTGAGGCTCTACAGATTGCTGAGGAGAGTGGAGACATTTTCTCCAAGGTAGCTGGTTACGGCTTTCACGGTCGTTCGTGCTACTGCAAAGGCTTTCTCACGGAAGCAGAGGACCATCTGGTAAAGGGCATAGGTTTCGGCGAGCGCATCAATGACCCTGGGCATCAGGGTGGTTTTCACTTCTACCTAGGCGAGACCTATCTCAGTATGGGCAAGTATGTTCAGGCCAGGCAGGTTTTGGAAAGAGGAATATCTCTGCTTGAACAGTCCAGACTTCTTCCTTCAGTGCTGAACTTGTCAAGGTTAGCTCTGGCACAGGTGAAAATCTTGAGCGGCGACGTTGATATCGAGTTAGAGCCGTTGTACCGCTATCAAGCTGCAACCAAGGCGAAGTGCTGGGAAGGTTGCTTGCGAAGATACCTTAGCGCCATTCTGTTGAACATTGATGTGAAGCGCATGTCCGAAGCGGAGGATTGGATCAAGACGGCCATCGAGGCCGATTCCAGAAACGGAACGAGACTTAGTCTGGCGATGAACTTCGCGCAGTACGCGGAGTTGTGCAAACGCAAGGGCGACCTGGCCATGGCCAAAGAGAAGCTCAGCAAGGCCATCGAGATCTTCAAAGAATGCGGCGCCGATGGCTGGGTGAAGAAGTACGAGGAGGAACTGGCAAGACTCTAGCGGTGGAGAAAGGAAGCACAATGAAGTGTCCGAAATGTCACTTCGAGAACAGGGAAGAGATCAACTTCTGTGAGGAATGCGGAGCCAAGCTGGAGGTCACATGTCCTAAGTGTGGGGCGGCTATCCCTCCGGGCAGGAAGTTCTGCGGCGTGTGCGGCTATGACCTGAAGGAAGCCAAGCCACCTGCTCCGGTCGACTACTCCAAACCCCAGACCTACACCCCCAAGTTCCTGGCAGAGAAGATACTCAGCACCGGCAAGTCAATGGAGGGCGAGAGAAAGGTGGTCACCGTCCTCTTTGCCGACGTGGCCAATTACACCACCATGTCCGAGAAGTTGGACCCCGAGGAAGTCCACCAGATCATGGAAGGCTGCTTCCAGATTCTCATGGATGAAATCCACCGCTATGAAGGCACCATAGACAAGTTCACCGGTGATGGCGTCATGGCCCTCTTCGGCGCACCTCTGGCCCACGAAGACCACGCCCAACGAGCCTGCTATGCCGCCCTGGCTATCCAGAAGGCTTTAGAGATTTACGGACAGAAGGTAGAGAGGGACTGCAAGTTGCCCTTCAAGATGAGGGTCGGCCTCAACTGCGGACCGGTCATCGTCGGCTCAGTGGGCAAGGACCTCAAGATGGACTACACCGCTGTCGGAGACACCGTCAACCTGGCTTCCAGAATGCAGACCCTGGCCGAGCCCGGCCGGATCCTGGTCTCCGGAGATATCCATAAGATGGCCCGGGACTTCTTCAATTTCAAGTCTAGAGGGAAGATGTCGGTCAAGGGCAAGGAGGAAGCTGTAGAGGCCTATGAGCTGCTGGAGCCCACTGAGGTGGCCAGCCGGATCGAAGCCTCGGTCCTCAGAGGACTGACCAGGTTCGTGGGCCGGGAGAAGGAGATGGCCACCCTCAGGGAGGCGTTCGATAAGGCCAAGTCCGGATCAGGCCAGGTGGTCTGCGTCGTGGGAGAGGCCGGCGTGGGCAAATCCCGGCTCCTCCTGGAACTGAGGAGAACCATCCCGCAAGATGACTATACCTACCTGGAAGGCCAATGCCTGCACTATGGCAGTTCCATGCCCTATCTCCCCCTGCTGGATATCCTGAGGTCCTACTTCGGCCTCAAGGAAGGGGAGAGGGAGTTCCTGGTCCGGAAGAGGCTGGAGGAGAAGACCTCTGCCATCGACCCCAAGCTCAAGGCCATCCTGCCTCCTCTCCAGGAACTGCTGTCCCTGAAGGTAGAAGACGAAGCCTATCTGAAGCTGGAGCCCCAGAAGAAGAGGGAGAAGATATTCGAGGCCATCAGGGACCTGTTGGTAGTAGAGAGCCAGAAGAAGCCTCTCATGGTGGCCATCGATGATTTCCAGTGGACGGACCGCACCTCGGAGGAGTTCCTCACCTATTTCATCGGCCATCTGCCCAACTCCCGTATTCTGCTCCTTCTCCTCTACCGACCGGAATACACCCATCAGTGGGGCAGCAAGTCCTGCTACTCCCAAATCAGGGTAGATGAGCTGCCCACCAAGTCCAGTGCTGATCTAGTCCGGGCCATGCTGGAGGAGGGAGAGGTAGCTCCGGAACTCCGGGAGCTGATTCTGAACCGAGCCGCGGGCAATCCCCTGTTCATGGAGGAGTTCACCCACACCCTGCTGGAGAACGGCTCTATCCAGAAGAAGGACAATCAATATGTCCTCAGCCGCAAACCGTCAGAGATCCATGTCCCAGACACTATCCAGGGGATCATCGCGGCCCGCATGGACCGGCTGGATGAGAACCTGAAGCGGATCATGCAGGTAGCCTCGGTGATCGGGAGGGACTTTGCCTACCGCATCCTGCAGACCATCACCGGGATGCAGGAGGAACTCAAAGGCCACCTGGTCAACCTGCAGGGTTTGGAGTTCATCTATGAGAAGAGCCTGTACCCGGAACTGGAATATGTCTTCAAACATGCCCTGACCCAGGAGGTGGCCTACAACAGCCTTCTTCTCAAGAGACGAAAGCAGATCCACGAGAGGATAGGCAAGGCCATAGAGGACCTCTATTCCGACAGGCTGGAGGAGTTCTGCGAGGCCCTGGCCCACCACTACTCCACCGCAGAGAACTGGGAGAAAGCCTTCCAGTACCTGAGGCTTTCTGCTGAGAAGGCCCAGCGCAGCTACGCCACCCGGGAGGCCCATCGGTACTACAACGAGACGCTGGACACCCTGGGCAATTTGCCTGATACTGAGCAGAATCGACGCGCCAGGATCGACATTACACTGTCTATGTCCTCTGTGTTCGTGGCCCTAAGCTTTCCGGAGGGCACCCTCGGTATCCTCGAAGAGGCTGTGAAGGCTGCGAAGATGTTGAGTGATAGGTCAGCGTCACTGCGACTGTATTCCCAGATTGGCACCGCCCACTCATATGCAGGCAACACCGTCGAAGCCCTGAAGTTCACCGAGAAGGCATTTGATGAGGCGGAGAAGCTGGGGTATCTGGAGGCTGCACTGCGGGCTGCCCTGTCGCTATGCAACACCTATCTTCTGACGGGACAAGCTGTCAGAGTGGTTGACGTGGCCAAGAGGGGCATTGCCATGCTGGAGAAGCGTGAAGCAACGTCGACAAGCCGAGTCCCACAGTTTGACCAGCATGTGATGCTTCTTTACGTCTTCGGCCAAGCCAAAGCCCTGCTGGGGGATTTCGACGAAGGAGAGAGGCTGTGCCAGAAGGCCGTGTCGCTGGCCGAGGAGATCCAGAACCAGTACAGCCTGGCTGGCGCACACTTCAATTTCGCAGCGGTGTCGACGTATAGAGGCAGACCCTCAACTCTGCTACACCATGCCCGGGAGACCAGGAGGCTCTGTGAGGAAACCCAGATGACTATCTTGCTGGGAGCATCCTGGATGATAGAGGGTTTTGGGCACTACTATCAGGGAGACCTTGCGGCAGCGCGAGACTACGCCCAGAAGTCGATCTCGCTCTTGCTGGAACACCGCGTGACGTTTTCCTTGGCGGTTGCTCATCTGCTGTCAGGCATTGTCAGTCATGCCCTTGGTGACCTACCAGAGGCGCGGCGTTCTATAGAACTAGCAATCAAGGTGGCCCAGGAGAACAACCAGAGACACTTCGAGGGACACGCCAAGGTGCACCTCGGTAGGCTCATGATCGAGGAGGACGCCTCGCAGATCGCCCTGGCAGAGAAGACCGTTCTGGAAGGACTGAAGATGGTAGAGGATCTGCAGATTAAGCCAGTCCAGGCATATGGACATCTCTTCCTAGGGGAGGCTTATGCTATTGCTGGACAGAAGAAGAAGGCACTGGCCAGCCTGAACAAAGCCCGCGAGATGTGCCTGGAGATGGGCATGGACTATTGGCTGGCCAGGACGGAGAAGGCGCTGGATGGGGTTAGGGGAGGAGAGAAATGATCATCGACAGTCATAGCCACCTATTTGACGGAGGATGGTACAGTAGCGAAGTGCACCAGGGGTCCGGCAGGTTTGCGGCGGCGCAAGTGGAGAAGTCGACCGGAGTATACCCCGACGTTGACAGCTTGACCAGACAACTCTTGTCGATGGTGACAGACACTACTGGAGAGAGAAAAATCTCCAACATGGACGCTGCAGGGGTAGCCAAGGCCTGCGTGTTTACGTTTGACGTAGGACTGGCCACGGCGACAGAAGCGAAGGTATCCATCGAAGATCAGAATCGCATGGTGGCTGAGGCCGCCAAGCGCTTTCCCGATCGTCTGATTCCGTTCTTCGCAGTTGACCCGAGACGGCCGAACGGGCTGCAAATGTTCGAAAGGGCAATCAAGCAAGGGAAGATGCGCGGTCTCAAGCTATACCCGCCCGGGGGTTTCTTTCCTCAGGATACGGTGTGCTATGCCTACTACCGGAAGTGCATGGATTATGGACTACCAGTCCTCTTCCACAGTGGGGCTACAATGGCGCCACTGAAGGCCCGCTTCGCTCAACCTGTCCATATTGACGACGTGGCGGCGGATTTCCCGGACCTGCCCATCATCATAGCTCATGCGGGCGGTTTCTGGTGGGAGGAAGCCTTGGGGGTGGCTGCCTTCAAGCCAAATGTCTACCTGGATTTGTCCGGAAGGCAGACGACTCTAACCCAAGATTCCTCTCGATTCTACGCGCAGCTCAGGAGAATGATGGATACTGTCGGCCCCTGGAGGCTCTTCTTCGGCAGCGACAGCCCCGTCTTGGATTGGGTCCTGCCTCTGGACCGCTGGGCAAAGGCTTTCAAGGAACCTGACCTTTCCCGTTGCCCAGACATCAAGTTCACAAAAGAAGAAATGGAGATGGTTATGGGGAAGGCCTTTGCCCGCTTGATGAAGCTCGAGCAGTAGTGTCCTGTGCTGACTAGGCTGACTATCAAGGTACAAACAAAAAGGAGGCAAAGCACATGACAGCCAATGTGGAGAAGATGATACGGGACTCGATTGCGGCCTACAACGCCCACGACATCGAGAGGTTCCTCTCCTTTTGCACAGATGACATCATCTACGAAGCTATGTCTGGAGCTAGTGTGATGCGGGGCAAAGCAGAGATGAGGACCTATCTCGGCGAAGCATTCTCCGCTTTCCCAGACTTCAAGATCGACCTAAAGCTGGTGTTCCCCAGCGCCAAGTTGGCTGCGATGGAATGGATCATGAGCGGCACCTTCAAAGGTGTGTTGCGGCCACTTGGTCTGCAGCCCACAGGCAAGAGCTTCTCAGTGCGGGGCGCTTCCATCGCAGAGTTGCAGGGCGGCAAGGTCAGGCGTAACACCGACTACTACGATAGTGCTGATTTCCTGCGGCAGATCGGGGTGATGGCCTGAATGTTGTAGATGGCAGCATGAGACAATGTCATCTTGGCGAGTGCTTGCCCTCACGCCGCCATCACCCTGCAGAACCCCAAGTTGTCCTCTCCTGTCACTCCGGCCCTAGATGGTCATAGAGCGCGTCTACGGTGCTCCAGAAAAGGAACCTTTGTATCTGCCCATCCCTTCGTAAGCATCCGGTTCCAGACCTAGCCTGCCGGTTATGCGGATCACCATGCGTCGGGTCAGGGGGTGAGCCGAATGCCGAACAGGATCTTCAGCAGGTAGACGATGGTGGGGAATAGGGCCGAGGTCGCCAGGTGCAGCAGAACGTTGGCATTGCACGGCCATTCCGGTCACCCTGTGTTGGCACCCTTAAGGTACCCGAAAGGATGTCCGAGGTTCGAGTTTGGGGGTCGCAGTTGGCGGTTTCTGTTCTGCTACTCCGGCCCTGCCGTGCTAGACGGCGACTCCTTGGTTGGCGCAACAATTCCGTACAATGCGGTTCCGGGTATGAGCCTAGTGATTTTGATGTGCTCAAAGCCGCTGTCTCTCAAGAGAGAGGTGATCTCGCCCAGAACCGGCAGCGGCGTGCAACCGGCTGTTGAGCTGGTAACCAGATTGAGATGTGACGAGCCGATGTCTTTGGGTTCGCCTTGTACGTTTGTGGCCAGGGCTATTCTGCCGCCGGGCGAGAGCATCGACCGGATGGAAAGGAAGAGGCCGGGACGCTCCTCGGTCTTGAAGTAATAGATCAGATTGTACATGGTGATCAAGTCGAAGCTCCCCGAAAGCTCGGCGGGGGGTACTCGAATATCGCCGCTAATGATTCTGAATCTGTCGCTGATACCCCATCCCGCCAGATTGCGCCGGGCCTGTTCCACTACCGCGTGATCCATATCGATACCTATGCCGGATACGCCGGGATTGGCTTCGTAGGCGTCGCGAAGGTATATCCCCGAACCGCACCCGATATCCAGAATCCGCAAAGCTCCCTTCCCTGCAACCGTATCGCTGACAAAGCTCTGGAAGAAGGGCGCGTAGAGCCTTGAGCATCTGGCCACGGTGTCGCCGATTTCGTCGAGGCGGTTGTCTGAACGAGCGCCGTGCAGTCTCGAGGTGAGATTCAAGTAGGATGAATTGTAGTGGTTGAGGCTGGCCTGAACCAACGCGGCCAGCGGATCGCCTTTCTCCCCGGTCACCGCCAACGAACGTTTCCCTTTCACCCTATAGACGCCGTTCTCGTAGGACAGTTCGCCGAGCGAAAGCCCCACATTCAAGAGCGCTTCGAGCAGCTCCAGGCGCTTGGCATCAAGCTTCTTGACCAGGTCGTCCTTTGTGGAAGGAGTCTTGAGGGCAGCGAGCAGGCCGCATTCGATGGCGGCGTACAGGAACTGCATCCTGATGAGCGTCTGCACGTCACGCGCGAACCGCAGAAGATCCAGTGGATTCTGGGCGCGTAATCCGGCGATCAGGGTCTTCAGCTTCATGGAAGTAAGCTACTCTCTGGTGGCATGTGGGTGTCCTTTAGCGCTAATAGAGAGCGGCGGGCTTGAATACGCATCACCTCGCCTGCCTGGTTCCGATTACCTTACCGGCTCTCAGCAATGTAGTTCCCCATCGCAAACCTCCGCAGCCTCCATGTCATGCAATATAGACTCACTTTCGTGCGGAGAACAGAGCCACGCACCCCACCACCTTCACGGAGCTCTCCGGGAAACACTCCGCAAGATTCTGCTTCAGCCCTTCAAGATCATCTTGCCTGTTCGTTAGCACGCGGATGGCGTTCATGTAGTTCATCACCAGCGTCGCCAGCGGGCTTCTCTTGACTCCTCTGTACAGGACGGTGCACCCAAAGAGCGTTCCCCCAGGTTTCAGCACGGCTCTGAGGTTCTCGAACACCACCCTCTTTGTCGTCATCGTACCCGGCAGGCAGTGGAGCAGATTGGCCAGCCCTACCGAATCGAAAAGCGGAGCATCGATCTGAATCGGGTCCAGCACATTCCTGAGGTAAGTCTCCGGCTGGTATCGAGCCAGGCGCTTCGCCGCCACGGCAAGACTATTGGGATTCAGGTCCATCAAGGCCAAGCGAGGGCTTGGTACAGGGAAACGGCAGCGATCCAGAAAGGTCCCGGTGGCTACGCCAACGTCCAGATGGTTGGCAGAGACGTGCTCATTGTAAAGGTCCAGCACTCGGCCAGGGGGGCACCGATCTAGGAACCGGCAGTTGAATCCGAGGGCCCAATCATATATAGCCAGGAACGGCCTGCTGTACACAGCCTGCCCGGCCTTCACTTGTTTGGGAGTGATACCGGACACCACAATACTCCATGGGTCAACACGATAGTCTCGACCATGATTCCCTCGCCTTCTGACATTCTAGTCCTTCAGCCCCAGAGGATCAAAAGGGGCGTCTGTGAGGTTCTGCACAGAAGAGAAGGGGGCCTGTTACAGCCCCCTTGAAGTTCTCGGGTAACCTTCCCAGCCTCCCTGGTACTGCTCCGCCTTTGAGTGTTCTGTGCTTCTCCTCGGTATTTGAGCAAGCTGTAGGTAACAATCCTACTTGTTTCGCTCTGGTGGATATAGCCGCTTCTTGCTGGTTTGACCACCCGAGAACATCTATCATCGTAGCACTATTCTTGATGGCGTCAAGGGTCTCAAGAGGGTTATCCAACAGATGGTCGTCGGTGCCCCTCTCTGTATCCACGCTGAGGCGTGAGGTTGACAAATGGGTAATGTGGGGCCATGCTACTGCCAGCTAATCAGAAGGGGGGTGACTCTCTAGGCGGGTGGACAGAGATGTCCGCCCTTTCCAATTTCCAGAGAGAATAATGTCCAAATGGACGCTCAATAATGTAACAGATTTCTTACATCTTATGAGAAAGTCTTGACAGGAACGCCTTTCGATGCTATCATCCCATAAGATAGGCTTGTAAGGAGATGCCGCTTCTGCTAGGCACTGAGTGTTTGTTCGGGAGGGTGGTACCCCCCTTTCTTCAGAGAATAAGCCCGTGCACTAAGTGGACGGGCTTATTCTCATCCAGCGGATACCTGAGATGACCCCGCTCTGGGAATGGGAGATACATTGAGAGAGGCTGCCGCCTGTAGTGACCGTCACCAAACCCTGTAGTGCGCTTGTGTAGACGTTCAGCCTGTCACAGAATACTCTGCGATTCAAAGCTATCTACGTCGGACGGAGGACAGCATGGGCAACGATACGATAAGGCTCAACGAGAACGAATTGCTTTGGGCTCGGCTGTTTCTTTCCACCAAATTGGTGGAAAGAGCTAGAGAGGTTGAGCTGTCTCGCGTCCACATATCACTTATCCAGGCTATGGTGCTGCACGCCTTGAAGATTTCCTCGGAACCTCTGACGCCATCCAAATTGGCCAGAATGCTCTGCCGCGAACCGCATTCCATGTCGGCCCTGATTGACCGCATGGAGAAGCAGGGCTTGATCGAGAAGAAGCACGATCTGTCCTCGAAGAACCTGGTCAGAGTCGTGGTTACGGCAAAGGGCGAAGAGGCTTTCCAACGCCAGAGGAGTGTGAACGCTGTCATCAATCTCACCTCCGGTTTGACCAAGGAAGAGCGCGAGACTCTGGGCTCTTGTGCGGACAAGATGAGACTCTGGGCTGGTGAGTTGCTCCGAAAGATGCAGCCTGACCCCTACAGCGAACCGCTCTTCTAGTGATACCTGCCCGTTCAATCCTGACTAATGGCTGCTTTGTAGAACCTCAGCCAGTCCTCCCCCACCCCTTCAGCCCCAGATGGTCACAGGGGACGTCCGCAAGGCCATTTTCACGAGATGATAACTGGACAGGTTTCGCTCCCCTGGCCGGTTGGGCTGCCACACCGTTTAGAGCGATATGCCTTCCAAGCAGGCCGCCGGGAGTTCGAATCTCCTCTCCCGCTCAGACTCCTCTCGAACCGTACCCCGCTTGACAGAGGTTCGTTTGTTGTTTTCACGGCTTGAGCGTGGGTCTCAAGCGTGGTTTCTGACCACCCTTTTTCTGCGGTCTCGGGCACCGGCTGGACGGCCCAGTTTCTTGCCTTGGTGACAGGTCTTCGGCTTGGGCTTTGGCCGAGTCAGGAAGGAAGGACACCCCAACTCATGAACAACGAGGTGGGCTTTCGCTACGGAAACCACTGGTCTTGTGCTTGGTGAGCCGGGCGGGATTCGAACCCGCGGTGCCCTGATTAAAAGATACAAGCGTGTGGTAACGGACGGTCAACAGTTGAAACTAGTCGTGGCCTTTCGTGAGGGATTTGGGTTCTTGTTGAACGTCTTGGTAACTCGCGGTACTTCGATGAGGTCAGAAGTTCGTTAGCAAAAGTGTTAGCAGGATGTGTAGAGGTACGGAGTTGGCGGGAGGACCCTAGTGCTGTTGACCAGTCGTCGAATGCAGTATTAGTGTTTGAGCGACCAGTTCATGAAGGCGGCGAATTGCAGCCCCGAGGGCCTCGAGGGAAAGTTGGTGTGGGCCAATGGATGCTGTCTTCCCATCCTGTGATACAAGAAGGGCGTGTGATTGGCCAGTCTGAACCTGACCATTGGAGATGCGTTCCTCGATATGCTCAATAGCGTGGCGTGTGCCACTGAGGGTGCCTTCGAATGCGCGAAGTGCGCGGCGTGCATCTCGAGAAATCTTTGGCGCTTCAGGGCGGCGGATGACTGAGTCAAGGGCGTTCAGCGCACGGTGGACAGTGATGACGCACAACTCAAGATGGTCAGTTGCGGACAAGAGGGAACCAAGGCGGTTCTGTCCGCTAGGCAGACTGGCGTGGAGATGCGACCTAGCCGTTTCATATTCGGCAACGCTGAGGTCGACCAAGCGAACCAGATTGACAAAATGTCTGCGGAGCAGATCATCGTCTGGAAACCCACGATTGAATACGATGTTGAGTATAAGAGCGCCTTGGTTTGGACGCAGGTCCGACAGGGCGGGCATGTGCAATTCTGTTGGAAGCGGCATCTAGTTCTTCCTTCGGAGTGTAGGGTCTCTAGGGGATTGTTTCATCATTCTTCGGTGGGCGGGTCTTCTTCCTGGAGTTGAACCCAGCAAGAAGAGCCAACAAAGCTAGGGTGACGATAGCCGCAGCAAACAGAAGCCGATCGTAGTAGGTAAACACGGTAATGGCTGCGTTTGGGACGACGAGGAACCGAGAGCCAATCACAACGAAGGACAGTACGATGGCAGGAGCGAAGCGTCTGAGTTGATCATCCAGTCTTCGACGGCCAGGCCAAGAAAGGAGCAACAAGAAGAGAATCGGTGCAGTGCTGACAATGGTTATCGCCAGCACGGGGAAATGACGATCGGAGTGGAACTGGAGATAGAGTTCGTTGTTGCCTAGGGATTGAACTGTGCAGTGATATCTCCCCTCTGTCTGGATGACATAGAAGATGCAGGGCATCGTGCAATTTGGATCGGGGTTGAACTCAGTGTTCTGCACCTCCAAACCTGTTGGAACAGTCATGTCGAAGTCAAGCACTACGCGATACGTGTCGAAGGGGTATCGGCGGATGTCTCCCCAAATCTCCACCGGCTGGTCCTTGGTGACTTGCGAGCCTTGGGCCATCTGAATGCCGGTTGCTATGACATCACCTTGATAGCCGGTGGCGAATATGCGGATATGTTGTGTTGAACCGGCGTCTTGTTGCGGTAGTTGCCAGTCAAAGGTCGGGAGGACCTTCCTGGGGTCCCATTTCAAGTTGACATCGTAGGTTCCATTGTCGCTTCTCGGTAGTGCATCGGCGACTTTGTCCATGGCATGTTGCGACAAGAGGCAGGTGGTGGTCAAGGTGAAGAAGTGTTCTGACGGGTCAAATTCGGGGATGGTGAGTCCGACGTGGAGATAGTCTGCGTTGGCAGGGTTTATTATGCGTTCTGGAAGGACAGTGGGAGAGTCAGCGTTGGCAGCCGAGAGGATTGCCCAGAGTATCCATCCAAGACAAGAAAAGAGCAACAGGTATCGCCATTTGTGAGCGAATTGTTTCTTCGCCTCACGCCGAAAGCAAGATATCTGTTGCGTCATCGACTCGGTCCAGTGTTTCAAGATGAAGTCACTCCTCGATACTGACTGGTTTCCTCTCGTGTGAAGGTCAACTCAAATCTTGAAGATCTGCTTCCATTCGATTCTGTCCGAATTGGCGAGGGTGGTTACACCTTCCATTAGATAGTCTCTTGGAGGCGAAGAGTATGGAATCTCCCAGGTGATGGTAGCGGATTGTGAATCTGAGTCGGTGTTCAATGGGACTAGCACCTGCCCATCACTCTTCAGGGAAGGTACAGAGAATTGGAGAGGTTCAATGCCTTCGAAGAGGAACTTGAAGGTAAGAGCGGTATTGGCCCTTATTGTGGTTGAGGTTGGTAACGGCTCTATTTGCAGAGGGAGTCGTTTGCCATAGACTCTTATCAATGGGAACCCTGGGATTCTAGCAGGAGGTGTTTCTAGGAGGAGGTCACTTTTGTCGCAAGTTGGGAGAGGAATGGCTATTGCCGTCTCTCCATCTTTTCGATGCTTCCATAGCTGGTAGCCAAGGTAGATCGATCCAAGGAGAAACAGCGCAGAAAGGACGAAAAGTACCCATGCTGCGGTGCGATTCACGGTGTTGAGCCAGGTGTTTATGCCGAAACCAAGGAATGCGATGAAGGCAGCGAAAAGGATGCCGGCCCCCCATTGTTCCATGTGGTTCCTTTGCATTGAGGCATTGTATCATATTGCCTGAATGCATCGTTCTGCCTCATCTGAGGGTCATGCCAACATCGGCATTACGCTTGATACGTATAGCTATGTGCTGCCGGGACTGCAAGAGGCGGCAGCTGAGAAGTTTGAGGAAGTTGTTGAGGCTGGATCAGGGCTAAATCCTGACGATTCCGTTAGCAAAATGTTAGCAAGTGGGGTAGGGGTCACGAATGAGCCGGGCGGGATTCGAACCCGCGACGCCCTGATTAAAAGTCAGAAGGTCGAGCCTTGGAGTCTCTCCAGGTTCACCACGTTCGATTCATAGACTGAAGACCAGTTCGAAGCTCGGAGTTCTGTCTTTCATACACCATGGCCCACTTTATGTCTGCCTGCAAAAACTTGCTGCTGTCAAGCAACAGTGATGCAGAAGTTCGCAGGCCATTGACCTGCGAGGCAGACTCAAGCATTTCACGCGGAATAGCCTTTGGAGCGTAGGTCATGGCTATCTCTCAGCCGGTTCTGCACACAAGGGAGGGAGGCGATCAAGCCCCCTCTAGATTCTTGGCCTCTCTCCGGCCCTCACCTCAGTTCACCTGCATCCTCATTTTCTGCTAATATCTCTCTCATCCATATGATCTACATTCCAATGACCAGAGGGATGTAGCTCAGGCAAGGATAGCAGCCAAGGCAGGAGAGGGAATGTGCGAATTCTGTCACAAACACGGTGAAGGCCAGAAGTGGTATCTCCGGGCCGAGAACTACGCCGAAGACCTATTGAGTGACATGCGGAGGCGCAAGTTCATTCAGGATTTCACTCGGACCCCGGACAACGTTAGAGACCGGGTGAGAAAGAGCGGACAGTTCATGCGTCTTCCCCCGTTCGTCCGCGGGGTCATGACTCCCATGGTGGTAGACAGACAGAAGAAGGCTCACTATGGACAAGTCGTGCCGATGGAGGAGATTGAGCGCATATTCGCGTTTGTCAATTCCGTTTTCAGATTCTCCTGTAACTGCCGTCAAGCAATGACGAGCAGCGTGCAGAGGTACTGCTACGGTGTGAGTATGGTTACTCAGGACGAATCGCGGTTTGCGCAGATCCTGAGCTCCAGTTACCTTGCTGGTCCAGGTACCGGTGGCCTAGAAACTCTCTCCAAAGACGAGGCAATGACCAGCCTTAGGGAGTTGGAGAAGGAAGGCCTCTGCCACACCGTTTGGACATTCAACACCCCCTTTATCGGAGGCATCTGCAACTGCCACTCTGACTGCCCTACGATAAGGTCCACCATCATGGGACTCCCTGTCATGTTCCGCGCGGAGTATGTTGCTTAAGTCAAACCCGAAGCGTGCAACGGCTGCCGGCAGTGCATGCGGCTTTGCCAGTTCGGGGCCATGAGATTCAGCGTCGCCAACGAGAAGGTAGTAATAGATCCCCAACGGTGCTACGGCTGCGGGATTTGCCGCTCTCTCTGTACAAAGGATGCCATAGTGCTCAATGAGCGTTCCTCTGTACCGCTCGCGGCCCACGTATGGTGAGAGAATGAGGGCAGCGTTTCCCCTCACACTGTCTACTTCTGCATCGTGATTGACGTGCAACGTACTGCCGTGATATCGTCCTGCTAGACAGTCAGTCCGGCCCTACATGAGTAGGGCAACAGAGGAAAGGCGACATGAAAGTGCTTCTCACTGGCGGATTCGGGAACATCGGCTACGAGACGGTCAAACAGCTTCTGGAGAAGGGCCACGGGGTGAGATGCCTTGACCTCGACACAAAGGCGAACCGGCGGACGGCGAGGGATTTCAAGGGAAGGGTGGAAACGTTCTGGGGTGATGTCACCAATCGTGAGGATGTCGAGGCCGCTGTCAAGGGGCAGGACGTCGTAGTGCACTTGGCCTTCGTCCTCGACGTGATGTGGAGCGAGTTCTACCCGAAAGAGGCTCGGAAGATCAACGTGGGCGGCACCACCAATGTCATCGAGGCCATGAAGGCCCGTCTCCCGCAGGGGCAAAGGCTGATCTTCATATCATCCGTTGGCGTCTACGGCAAGACGCAGCATCTGCGACCACCTCTGAAGGTGTCAGACCCGGTCAATCCCTCCATCGTCTATGCACAGCACAAGATCGAGTGTGAAGAGATGGTCAAGAATTCTGGGCTGGAGTGGTCGATCTTCCGTCTGACCTTCGCCCCTACCATCAGGCCGAGTAACCTAGACATGGTCTATGTGCTTTTCGGCCTACCCCTTGACCACCGCATTGACTTCGTTGACCCACGTGACGTCGGCCTAGCTATCGCCAATAGTTTGACCTCCGGTGAGGCTTGGCACAAGACGTTGCTGATAGGCGGCGGGCCCCGCAACCAGATTCTCTATAGCGAATTCGTCAAGGTTGCCCTTGGATACCTAGGTCAGTTTCCCGAAGGAGCCTTTGCACCTTCAGGCACATCCCCACCGATAGACTGGGTGGACTCCAGCGAAAGCCAGAGGATACTGAGCTACCAGAATTTCACGCTCCGAGACTTCGCCAAAGCACAGCAGGCGGCTCTAGGTCCGGGCAGGTACCTGATACCCTTGGTCGCTCCGTTGGTTCGCCGCTGGATGCTGCAGCAGTCGCCGTTTTACAGATACTACAAGAGAGGCAAGCGGCAGCAGGAGTCACATCGGGCCAGGTGACTCGCAGGAACCCACTTGACGAGATCCGGACTCTGGTCGGCGTCACAGTGCGAAGGCCAGTTCGAAGCTCGTGGTTCTCGATATCGTACACCATGGCCCACTTATGTCTACTTGCAAAAGTTTGCAGCTGTGACGCAACAGTGACGCAAGGGTCTGCAGACCATCAACAATTCCCCTTCAACAGCAGCCCATCCAAGCGTCGTCCCCATACCAACTACCGTGAATACGGCCCTGTGTCAACAGCAGGTTGTAGCTTTGCCTAGAACCGACTTGCCGGAAACAACTCACAATCGATAGTCTTGCAGAGTGATGTATAATGATTGACACGTCCCCGCATAGGGTCACCTCATCACCATGCACAAGGCAAACCTGTTGGGGGAATAGGGGCGCAGAGTCATGGCTCTATTGTCAGCAAGCCGCCGGTATGCCAAAGGCAATTCGGCCTTCTGGCGCAGTTCCATGGGGAAGGGAGGTGCGGAGGCATTCAACAAAAACTGCACAGTCTACAGCATTGGGTATCCCGCAAATACCACAACGGAGGTGTTCGAATGAGAAGAAAGATGTTGGCTTCCTTTCTGTTCACAGCAGTGCTGCTGGCTGCTTTGGCACCGTCGTTCGGCGCTGCCTCCGCCTCACCGGTGACCAGCGAAGACGTCCGCGTCGTCATGAAGAGTGATTTTCTGCATGACCCACTGACGGATGCCCAGATCGAGCTCAGAGCGACCGCTCTCCAAGCCAGGCTGCACGGCAAAGCACACGGCAAGACAGTCGAGGTAGCACGCGGACAGTTCGTGGAGCTCGCCCGCGAGAGTGAGGATGCTATCTGGACGGTGCTGGGCGAGTTCGCTGATCTGCCACATAACGCGATCGCCGAACCCGACCGTGCCGTCAACAACACCACGATCTGGGTTCCTGACTTCTCCCGGGACTACTACATGGACGTACTCTTCAACGATGCTCCCGGCGCCAACTCAATGCGGAACTACTACATCGAGCAGTCGTCCAACCGGTACGCGGTTTACGGCGATGTGACCGACTGGGTTCCCGTCCCGCAGAACATGGCCTACTACAATGAAGACAACCCCGGAGGGTACGCCAACGTATGGTTCTTCCTGGAAGACTCACTCAAGAGCTGGTACGATGCCCAGATTGCGGCCGGCCAGACCCCTGCCCAGATCGATGCCTACTTGAGCCAGTTCGACGTCCGAGACCGCTATGACCACGACGCCGACGGCAACTTTGACGAGCCGGACGGCTACATCGACACCTTCCAGTCAGTGCACTCCGGAGAGGGTGAGGAGGCGTGGGGAGGGCCGACAACCATCTTCAGCCACATGGGATACGCCCGCTGGGACCTGATAGGCACCGCTGGCCCCGCTTTCAACCCGCTGGGCGGCATTCAGGTAGGTGGCGCAGATGGCAGCGACTACTGGGTGAGCGTCTACACTATCGAACCCGAAAACGGAGGCGTGGGCCTCTTCGCCCATGAGTACGCCCATACTCTGGGTGTCCCCGACTTGTACGACTACTATGCGGATTTTGACAACGGTAACGGGACCGAATTCTGGACGCTGATGTCCCGCGGCATGTGGCTGAGTGATGGCCGGAACGGCATTAGCAGCAGGCCCGGCCACATGAGCGCTTGGGAGAAGGTGCTGCTCGGTTGGCTGAACTACGAGGTAGCCTTTGCCGGGCAGAAGTCCCAGCACATGCTGGGCCCCATGGAATTCAACACCAAGCAGGCCCAGGGCCTATTCGTATTTCTGCCTGACAAACAGGTGCTCGAGGAGATCGGCACTCCTTATGCCGGCTCGCACTTCTACTACAGCGGCTCAGGCAATGGCCTTTTCAACTACATGGTCAGACCGTTGAGCCTCGCCGCCGGCTCCACTCTGAGCGCCAAGGTGAACTTCGAGATTGAATTGGACTATGACTACGCTTACCTGATCGCTTCGACCGACGGTGGGGCGACGTGGAGCAACGTTGAGACCAATCTGTCGACCACGACCTCTCCCAACGGGCAGAACCCCGGCTATGGCATCACCGGCACATCTGGAGGCTGGGTCGACCTGACAGCGGATCTCTCAGCCTACACCGGTGACGTCCTTCTCGCCTTCGCATACTGGACGGACGCCGCGGTGGCCGGGGCAGGGTTCATGGTAGATGAGATCAGTGTAACTGGCTACCCGATCGACGGCGCCGAAGCCGCCGCGGGTTGGACCTTTGCCGGCTTCCACGTTTCCACAGGGACGGAGCCTGTTCCGTACGCCAACTACTACGTGGTCGAATACCGCACCTACAGAGGATACGATTCGACCCTCAGGGTCGGCCCGTACCACTGGGGACACTGGGAGGATCCGGAACTGCAATACTACTTCGATTACTTCGCCTACCAGGATGGCATGCTGATCTGGTACTGGGACACTTCGCAGAATGACAACAACGTCGCACTGCACCCCGGCCACGGCATGCTCCTACCGGTGGACGCCCACTATCAGGCCCTGCACCGCGTTGATAGCGGCGTCTGGCAGAACCATGTCCAGACCTGCGACTCCACCTTCACGCTGACGCGAACCGATGGAATACCCAACATACACTACAATGGCGTGCTTTCACCCGTTCCGAGCCTGCCGGCGGTCAAGGCGTTTGATGACCGCATTCTGCACTACGACCCCATGAATCCCCTGGGCAGTGTGATACACCCGGACACCGGCACCGTAATCAGCATCCGTTCCATAAATTCCCTGGGCAACTTCATGCAGATACAGGTTACGCCGGCCAAGTAACAAGAGACGGCACGTCCAACATGCAGACAGAGCCCGGTTCGCCGGGCTCTGTCTCTTTCGGATGTGGCTCCACGCCCCACCCTGTCAGCAGGGATCTACCGGATGTCCACAACAAGTCAAGATAGATGTCTTCGATGGGTTCTGCCTTTGTGCGAAATGCTGGGCAGCCTCCTCTGAATTCATAGACCCTCTACAGAGCGGGATCCAGACATAGGGTCGCCGCACTAGCGAGATGGCCTCTGGCCCAGGATGGCCTCGGTGGTTAAGGTCGTCTGGCCGCGCTTGAAGGTGATCACCACCTTGTCACCCGGACCATGGCTCTGGATAGCCGAGTTTAGCTCCTCACTAGTCGCTGTGTCGGTATCGCCAAGCTTGATGATGATGTCGTAGGGCCTGAGGTCCGTATTGTCTGCCGGGCTTCCCGATATCACGGAGGCGACCAGCGCCCCTGAGTCAACTGAAAGTCCGTACTGCGTCTTGACTGCCTTGGTGACGGTAAGCGTGTTTACCCCGAGCCAGGCTGAGGACTCGAAGCCTTTGGTCACTAGGGAATACACGGCGCCAATGGCCGTATCCGTGCTTATGGCAAACCCGATGTTCTCGGCCCCGGAGGCAATGGCAGTGTTGATGCCCACGACTTGGCCGGCCATGTTTACCAGCGGTCCTCCGCTGTTTCCCGCGTTGATAGCAGTGTCAGTCTGTATGAGGTCGTCGAGCACCACGCCGTTTGATTCTTGGATGGAGCGGTCCAGGTAGCTGACCACCCCTTGTGTCCAGGTTGGCCCACCAGGCAAGGCCAGCGCGTTGCCGACAGCCACTACGTCTTCGAGCAGAGAGAGCTTCTCCAACGAGTTGCTCAGGAAATGTGCGTAGGGAAGGTCCCCATCGGCTTGGATCTGCACCACGGCCAGATCGGTTGCCTCATCTCCGGCCCATTTGACGGCGACGAAGCTGCGGCCATCGTTCAGCGTGACAGTCAGTTTGGTAGCATCTGCAACCACGTGGTAATTGGTCACAATGTAGCCCCTGGGGTCTATGATCACTCCACTGGCAGCTCCGCTCTCTGGGACCGCTTGGTAGAACATGTCATAACCCACTCCCTTCGTGGTGATGGAGACCACTGCGGGGGCCAGCTCTTTCACCAAATCAGTTTTTGACAAAGCCGGTTCGACTTCGTTGTCTACGTAAACCGGTGTCCAATTGCTATTGATCGGTGAACTGGCAGCGTTGGTCGAGTTTTCCTTCTGCCCGGCCAGCGCGCAGGCCAGGCCGCCTACGATCACCCCCAAGATCAACAAGATGATTAGAAAGTACTTCATTCTCCGCATCGGTCCTCCTCCATAGATCGCTTTCCCGGATTCGCGAAATCAACGTTTTCCTGCCTGCTCGCTACTTCGGGGAGTGCGCCCCGACTTCGCCAGCGGCATGCCGAAGAGTCTCAGAAGTCGTTCTCGTCGAGTGACTTCCGTTCACCTCACTGTCATGCTTCTTCCCAGGAAGTACTGTGGCCTCAACAGCGCGTTCACGACTCACTTTCGACCAAACCACGGCAGCTCGGAAGCGCCCCCTATAGTAGGAGACGCCGGAACCAACAGTGGCACTTCGATCCTGCATTTGTGATCTCCGCTTGGCAAACAGAATCAGGCTCATCTCTACACTCGCTCAAATGAAGAGGCAACCGTCACCTTGCCGTCGGTCATCTCCAGGACTACATCAGCCCTGGTGGCAATCTCGGTGCTGTGTGTCGCCACTATTACCGTTTTGCCCTCGTTGGTCAAGCTATACAGGATTTCGACAATGCGTTTGCCGGTCTTGGAATCCAGGTTGCCGGTGGGCTCGTCTCCCAGGATGATGGAGGGGTCATTGGCCAAGGCTCGGGCAATGGCTACCCGCTGCTGTTCGCCGCCGGAAAGCCTGGTGGGGCGGCGGGCCTGGTGGGACTCGTCGATCCCCATCCGCTTCAGCAATTCGCGCGCCTTCATTTGCCGCTCCTTCCGCTTCGTGCCCAGCAGCTCCATGGGCAGCATGACATTCTCCAGAGCACTCATATTGGGGACCAGGTAGTAGGACTGAAAGACAAAGCCCACCTTGCTGAGGCGGTACTTGACCTCTCCGCGACCGCGTATCTGAGACACGTCGATACCATCCACGACTATGGTTCCGGATGTGGGTTTGTCCAGGGCCCCTATGAGGTTCAGCAGAGTGCTCTTACCGCTGCCACTGGCGCCCTTGATGGCTATCATCCTTCCCCGGGGCAGGCTGAAGCTGACGTCATCTACCGCCGGCACCATGGAGCCTCCCGATTTGAAGTGCTTGACAAGCTTGTCCACTGTCACGATTGTTCCGTTGCTGTTATTCATTCCGCAATACCTCCGCAGGTCTGACTCGGCCGATATACCAGGCGGGCAGTACGCTGGCCACAATTGCCAGTGCGGCAGCTATGGCCAGGGCATAGAGGAAGACGGTAGGCGATACGGCTACATGGAGACCGCCAATGCTCCCACCGACAAGATCGGTACTGCCCGAGCTGACCTCGAAGCTCCCGCCTGCTGCGACGCCCCCTGTCGAATTGCCGCCAACCATCAAGTCGGCCACTTTCTGAGCCAGAGGATAGGTGATCAGGGCTCCGATTATGGCACCCACCACGCTGACGGCCAGGGTCTCCAAGCTGAACTGCAGCCCGATGCGCCAGTTAGACGCTCCGATGGCTTTCAGTATGCCGATCTCCTTCACCCGCTGACGTATCATCAGGACCACCGAGAACAGGACCACTACCCCGGCCACGACGAAGGCCACTATCATTCCTATGGTGCTGGTGCTCTCAGCATTCGTCACAGAACCGTTTATGCTCTCATACAGGTCTTTGGCAGTAACGATGTCGGCGACGTCCTCTGGAAGGACTTCGCGAATAGAGTCCACTACTTTATCGACGTTTCTTACGTCATCTGCCTCCACAATCACCGAAGTGGGTCCGTCCAATTTGAAAAGGCGCTCTGCGGTGACGATCGGCATGACCAGCATGTTGTTCCCAAAAACCGTGCCGGTGTCATAGATGCCGATGACCTCGACCGATGTGCCCTCTATGTCCACCTTGGAGCCGACTTTGAGACCATTCTTGTCAGCCAGGTCTTTGCCGACCACCATCACATTGGCATCATTTTCGTCCGAAGTGAAGTAGCGCCCCTCCACTATCTTCAGGTCGGCGCCCCCCATCAGCTTCGGGTTCTTGGTGGCGGCGTCAAACCCACTAACCATTATGGGCATGCCAACAACAAAGCCAGAGCCCGTGCTCCCTGAGGATGCACCTCCTCCTGGCCCGCCATCCACAGCCGACTTCAGGCTGTCACCATTGTACGTGGTCTCGACGCTTGCCCGCACTGACGCCACATGGGGTATGTCACTCAGCTTGTCGATGTCTTTCTGGTCCAGGGTCTTGCTGCCACCCATTGGGATCAGTCCTTGGATGCCACCGAACCCCGCCGGCCATATGTTTATCTGTGTGCCGATCTGGGTTCCGATTGACCCCAACTGGTTCTGGGTAGCACCATGGACTGTGGCCATTATCAGGACCAGCCCTATGCAGACCGCCAGAAGGGCCACCATGACGGTCGTGCGCAAGGGACTGCGAAACAGATTCCGAAGAGAGCGCCATACTATACTCATCCGATTAACCTCCTTAGCATCATCCTATTGTTGCGGCCCCCGCTCCCAAGGGGTCGGCGGCGGGGCACGAGCAGCCCCAGGGGTTCCGCTTCCCAGAGGACACTTGACCCCTATGTTCGTGCTCTCTGGAAGACACCACCGCCCCAAGGACTTGCTCCCTGGAAGAGGCCAATTCTCCGGGGTTCTGCCCTCTACAAGGCATCCGGCCACAAACACTGCATTTGTGATGACCGCGATTAGCGCTCTTTTCAACATTCCTTCCACCTGCTTCCTGCTAGGATCGTCTATGCAGCTCTCCTCTTGTCACCAATACCAATCTACCATGTCAACATGAATCTGCTGTTAATCGAAGATGAACGCCGAATTAACCAAGCCTCATGGAAGAGATATTGCTGTTCATCTTTTATTCATCTTCGTGTAATATGATATG
>Ga0315291_10000227_pt1 | contig 71832 bp, 54 predicted proteins | sample YL17G12_20_MG_FD_203070 | JGI IMG/M metagenome (GOLD analysis project Ga0315291, IMG submission 203070) | Sediment microbial communities from Yellowstone Lake, YNP, Wyoming, USA - YL17G12_20 | ecosystem: Environmental > Aquatic > Freshwater > Lake > Sediment | place: USA: Wyoming | collected... | reverse complement strand
TTCCGGAGCTCTTCCAACACTTCCTTCGCAAGTACTGCGACTCCATCGACCGAACGGTACCTCGCGTGCAGCCAGAAGCCATGGAACTGATGATGAACTATCACTGGCCAGGAAACGTGCGCGAGCTGGAGCATGCGGTTGAGCGCCTGACAATACTTGTTGAGGGAGACGAGATCGAACCGATCCATATTTCCGCTGCGCTCTACAAGACCGACTTTGCCATCCGATCGATGATGCCGAAGAACAGCGAAGAGCTCAAGAATCTCAAGAAGAAAATCCGGGAATCTTCCGTCCAGGAAATTGAAAAGATGTTTGTCGAAGAGGCTCTCGTGCGAAACGGCTGGAACGTGTCGAAGGCGGCTCGTGAGGTCGATATGCAGCGCTCGAACTTCCAGGCGCTGATGAGAAAGTACGGCATCACGAAGCCGGATTCCCCTGCATAGTCTTTCGTGCACCCCAATATTCTTTTTGTGCATCCTTGATGCGACTCTTTCGTCGAAACTGAATCATTTGCTGCTTTTTTTCGATTGACGACAGTCCCAGCCCTCCTCCCTTCCCACAAACCACTTCGATCCCCTTTCACACCTCATAACTGATTACGCCGTCGATAGTTATGGCCTCGGCGGAGGAGCAGATTGCGCCCTGGCACGGCCATTGCAGTATCATTGTGCAGAACTGCAACCACATCGAAAGGACCCGACAATGATAGCCGAAAAAATACTAATCGTTGACGATGAAGAGAATGTTTGTCGCAGCATGAAGAAGGTGCTCTCGCGAAAAGGATACGATGTCTCTCAGGCCCTCACCGTCGATGACGCAGTCACACTCATCAAGGAGATGTCCTTTGACCTCGTCATCACCGACCTGATGATCCCCGGAACAAGCGGCATGGAATTGCTGCAAATCATCAGGGATCACTATCCCGAGCTCGACGTGATCATGATAACCGGATACGCGTCGATTGAATCAGCGGTCGAAGCGACGAAGCTCGGCGCAGCGGCGTATCTGCCGAAGCCCTTCACTCCCGATGAGCTAACCGAAGTAACGCAGAAAACGCTGGCAAGGAGAGGGAACCAGGAGACGAAGAAAGCAAAGTCGGCTCAGCCCACGGAAGCACAGGAACAACCAGACGATATCATCGACGTTGATATGCCCTTCAGCGCGAGGGAGGTAGCTAAATACACATCGCCGGAGTACGTCGAAAACCTCACGCACACAGATATTGCCCTCCCCAAAAAGACCGCTGAGAAGGTCTTTTGCTTCACCGGGCAGCGAGATTGCCGAAAAGTGGTTCTTGAGGGAAGAGAATGTGCTGGTGAATGTCCGATCCTGAAGAAGGAAAAAGCACGCGCGAAGACCGTTACCCACGTCAGGCGCCTGACATCAGACATCATTGATGTCGACCTGCCCTTCAATGCTGCGGAGGTAGAACGTGTGTCGGGCGCAGACTACATCAATTGCCTCACCCGATCAGACATCCCGCTCGCAGCGCTGTATGGCAGGGATGCATCTGCGAAGTACTCGGTGCTGGTCGTCGATGACGAGCCGATCGTGTGTCACAGCGTTCGCCGCATCCTCTCCAAGCAGAGCTGTGCGGTTGAGGAGGCGTTTGATGTCGACGCAGCGTTGCAGAAGATGAAGCTGCACCAGTATGATCTGGTGCTCCTCGATCTCAAGATGCCGAAGCGCAGCGGAATGGAAGTCCTTCGATCAATCCGAACTCGATGGCCGGACCTGCCGGTCATTATGGTCACCGGCCACGGCACTATCGAGTCGGCCATCGAAGCAACGAAGCTCGGCGCCTTCAACTTCATACCAAAGCCCTTCACGCCGCAAGAGCTGACGAAGGCGACCGTGGAGGCACTCGCCGCTTAGAGCTGTAACGATCCTCGCGAGACACGACGGGGCGAGCCACCATCATATGAGTGACTCGCCCCGTTTTTCTTCTTCAGGGCCCCGATTGGGGATCTTTGCGCCTCACCCCTCAGGCTCTCGCACCGCTCGAAAGCCCAGGCTCCCCAGTCCCCACTCCTTCTTCATCCTGTTCACTCCGCCATGATAGATGACACGGTAGACGGTGCCACTGTCGATCTCTGTCGATGTCCACCAGTAGATGATGGGTGAGTGCGGATCCCACAGAGGCGATTCCTTCTCCGGAGTCGTCGTGTACGTGGCGGCCCCGTTGACCGAATCCCACACCCCGCCACAGTTTATCCCGCGCCGGGTCATCGACCGCACAACTTCATCGATCGTTGGAAGACGCCAGATATCTTGAGCCGTGTCAGAAAGGGATTTGCCATCGGATTTCAGATATCTGCAAATCCTTTGTGCCTCCTCAAAGTGCACCCCTCTTCGGGGCCATCCGGGACCTTCCGGTGCCCACATGAGCCTGACACCATTGCCCTCAACGATCCTGGCCCCACGGTTTCCGTCATCGAACCGACCCGAGACCCGGATTGCAGGCTCAACACTGAACCCGAAATAAATCAGCAAGGGAACCCCCACGGCGAGACGATAGGCCCATCTCAAAGGATACGCGCGTCCGAACCAGTAGAGCAACCCAAGAACAACGAGAGGCACTCCGACGAAGTACACACCGGCGCCTCTGCCAAAAAGGAATGCGGCCAAGTAGACTCCAGCTGCGGCATGCAGGGTGCCTCCAATTCTCGGCCAGCGCAGCGAAACGACGGTCAGGATCACGAACACCATCATCATCAGTGCATATTGTAGGATCATGACACCGATATTCTCGATGAGCGACTCGGAGTACCAGCCTTCGTGGAAATTCTCTATCGCTCCCCAGAAGGCCCAGAGGCTCGCCAGAGACGTCGATATGATGACGGCTGTCCAGCCGACAATCTTTCGCCTTTTTGACGGGGCTGGTGGCACAGGTTCAGGTGTCTGCTTTTCCATGACAGTGTCTCATGCGGAACGTTCGGCACGCAGCAGATCGATCGTTTCAACAGCGTGGCGCAAATGGGGGATCACGATGCTTCCGCCGACGATGAGCGCCACATTCAAGGCATCGTGTAGTTCCTCGTCCTTCCATCCAGCGTCAACACACTGGATAAGATGGTAGTCAATGCAGTCGTTACACCGCAGCACGGCTGATGCGGCCAAGCCGAGTAGTTCTTTGGTCCTCTCATCCAACGCGGCATCCCTGTAGGCTGCCGTGTCGAGATTGAAGAATCGTTTGATGCCGAGATGGTCGATCTGAACAATCCGTTCGTTCATCTTGGTGCGGTATGCTCGAAAATCATCGAGTCTTGTTGACATAGGCTCTCCTCTGGTGTTAATTAATTAATGTGGATCGAAATCTGATAACACCCTCTCCAGCTGATCGACGGTAGCGGGGGCAGGGAATCAATCTTCAGGATTTGCCGCCAACCAGGTATGCAAGTTCCAATTCGAATGATTAGAATTCGACCTCCACGCCGCCGACGGGGAAGAAAGAGAACTGATAGACCGTTTCCTTCGTCCCATCACTTCTGTAGTTCTCGTAGAACACATTCTTGGTGTTCGTGACATTCATCAGCGCGATGTAGATATTGATGTTCCAATTGCTCAAGTAGAAGCGACTCAACCATTGTAGGTCGAGCCGGCTGTAGTCGGAATACCGGGCAGAGTTGTGACCCCTCGCCGCGATCCACGAGCCACGCGACCATTTCACTCCTCCCTCCCGCTCCTGCTTCCACGTCACATACTCATACGGGGTATACGGCCTGCCCGTCTGGTACCGGTATTTGAAGCTGATTTCCATCTCGTTGGAAAGAGGCAAAACATACGACGGATATCGGATGAAGAACGGCGTCGTGTTGAGCCAGTCACGAACACCTTTGACCACTTTCCCCGCCAGGACGGTGACAATGATCGGGTAGTCGTAATCCGATGGATAGTAGTCGACAACACTCGGGATCCTTGGATCCTTCTCTTTCGATTTGGAGAGCGAGACACTGAGCGTTCCAAAGTAGTCTTCCACTTGCTTCTGTTCGACGAGCAACTCCGCGCCATACGCATACCGCTGTCCGATCGTGAGATTGCGATCCGACCAGAAGGTATCAATGGCAGAGTAGACAAAATCCTCGGAAACCGCCGCACCTCTGTAGTTTTTGTAATACGCCTCGAGACTGAATTTCAGCCCTCGATCAAGCACGTGTTCCAATCCCAGGACGTAGTGATCCGCTTGCATGTTAGCAAGAAAGTGATTATAGCCGAGGTTTCTTCGGTCACTGTAGAGGGGGAGCGGATGCGTCTGATAATACCGACCAAGAGCGAGCGTCAAGGTCGTCACCGCGGGGATGATCTGATACGAGAGGCTTGCGCGCGGCGAGACCGTGCCCTGCGCGGAATAGGTGAAATGATCGTACCGGAGCCCGAGAGTAAGGAAGAATCGCGAGGACATTCTGATGCGGTCACTCGCATAAACGAAATACTTGCTTGCATCGCCGAATCCCATCTGCTGGTTGAACACCCAGTTCGGAACCACTACTGGTCCTGTCTCATACGTTCCGTTCCTGTCCAGGTCAAATCGAGCCGTGTCCGAGGCCAGGAACACATCGTTCTTCCACGCACGCGCTGTCTGGATCTGCCCACCGATGGAGAGCTCGTGCTGCGGATGAATCTGATAGAAGAGTTCGTAGTTCAAGCCGACGAAGGACTCAACAGCGTGATTGTGAAATATCTTCCGGCTGTTGATGATCTGAGAAAAGAGAACATCCCCTTCGGCGCCACGTGCCCGCACAGCGAAATCTTCCTGCACGTCGACATCCGTGCCGGTTCCCGAGGAGTACAAGGTGAGGACAGAATACCCATCCTTGCCCCACAAGCTCTTCAGACTGAGTCCGACAGCATACTGTTTTGTTATGGGATTCAAGCTCTCGACGCTGGAGGAATCGATAGTATTCTTACGCAGTTCGTCCTTCTCTTTCGGATCTCCTTCAAAGTTAATCCTGCTATCGCCGTACAACACGTTCAGGCTCAGCTTCTGAGTCTGCGAAAGGTCGTACACGATCTTCGCCTGAGTGTCCCAGTATTTCGGAATAGCAGTGAGGGAAATTGCAGAGATGCCCACCACTTTGTCAAGGAACTCGAGCAAGCTATTGCGCGCCGAAACGATATAGGATCCTTTGCCGTCGCCGAATCCTCCCTCGATGAGCGTCCCGATCCCCGCCATATTCATGGCAGTTTTCGACGCAATCGATTTCGTGCGATCACCTTCACGAACCGTCAGTTGCAGGACCGATGACGTTTTGTCGCCGTACTGCGCAGGGAATCCGCCGGAAGAAAGCTGCACGTCCTCAATCATATCCGCATTCACCATATTGATCGGTCCGGCGGAGTTGAACTGATTGGAATAATGGTTGATGGAAGGGATCTCCATGTGGTCCATAATCGTGAGGTTCTCATACGGCGCGCCGCCGCGGACGATGAGCTCGTTGATATTGTCCGTAGAACTGGCGACACCGGGGAGATTCTGCACGATGCGCTGGACATCCTGGACGCTGCCGGGCGAGCGGAGGACTTCGGCACGGTCGAGGACATTCGAGCTGATCGGGCTCATTTGCTGGCCGCGGCCGAAGTAACTTGCCTGGACCGTCACCCCCTGCATTTCGATCGCAATCTCCTCCAGCTTGATCATGACCTGCGTCGCCCGTCCTGTTGTGATCACAACATTCGTTACGACCTGGGTAGCGAAGCCGATTGCAGACACCTGAAGGCTGTATGTCCCCACATCCAGGCCGCGGATGCGGAATGTTCCATTGACATCGGAGGCCGAACCGATTTTCGGCAGCTGCACCACAACAACATTGACTGAGGGGATGGGCTCCTGAGTCTTCGAATCAATAATCTTTCCGACGATGTCTCCTCTGTAGACTTGTGCCAGAGAAGATGATGTCAGTACAGCAATCAACAAAAGAACGTGCTTCTTCATGCGCCTTCCTGTATTGACGATTTCCACAAGTAACTACGATCTGTTTCGACTGCACCAAACGAGAATGAACGGCTGACTCGTCATGGTCTGCCTGAAATCCATTGCCCGCGCGTCCTTCGATCAAGACGCGGTCTATTGGCGCAGCTCTCCTATCAAGTCGAGGACGGTTCTGACGACCAGATCCGGCGACTGAAGATGAATGAAGTGACCGCTCCCCTCGACTGCAATCCACCGGCTCTTTGGAGAAAGGGTCAAGTACTCTCTCACCAGCTCCTCCCACAGCGCCTCAACTTTCTCGGCCTCTTCCCTCCTGAGTCGCCCGTATTGTACGATCTCATCGACGATCACCTTCGGCGAGTGGTACAGGACTCTCACCGGCACGGGTGGAAATTGGCCGGCAGCTGCCAGCAGCTCAACTTGACGATCGTTCCGAGCGATCCGATACTCCTGTAGAGCAGTCGAGTACAATTTGGGCAACAGGAGATGCTGCCAGAGAATAGCGATCCGATCGGAGGGTACATTTTTGTAGAGGCAAAACGGCGGCGCTTTGATGAGCGGACGCTTCAGGAATCGCAGCAGCCCCATCCAACCCAGAGCAGAGTAGATCTTTAGTGCTCGCGACTTGTCGACTCCGCTGTTCTTATAGATGGGTGGAGCGAGTTCCTTTTTGAATCGGTTGTCGCTTGGTGACATAGGATCCAGAAAGACCGCCGCGGCAACCTTCTCAGGAAACAGGCGCGCGAAGTGATTCAGGTAGAGCCCCCCTTGAGAATGCCCAAGGAGAATGAACGGGCCTTCAATGCCCAAGGACGTCAACAGCGCATTCAGCTCGAGGGCGATGTTGCCGCTTGTTCTCGCCTGAGGGGTGTATTCACTCCAACCGTATCCTGCCCTGTCATACGTTAAGACCTGAGTGGTCTTGGATAATTCTTCCTGAATGCTCCACCATTCGACCGATGGGGTCCCCAATGCTGGCTCGATAATGATGGGCGGATTTCCAGTTCCGGCCACTCTGTAGTAAAACTGTTTGCCTTGAACCGATGCGACGGTCCCCGGCGGCCTCGGATTGTTGTACCAACGGAGCGCGAGAATTAAGTTCAACGCTCTGAGGAGGAACAGCAATCCAACGAGGATAAGAGCGATCTGAAGGACCATCACCATGTGTTCCTATTCCCTAGTGCGACGCCTCATAGGCTGAGGACAAGCTGGCAGACTCCCTTCCGTTATGCGGAAACGTCGAAAAGAATGTGAAGGTCGTTTTGTGTATTGACACAAATATACGAGTTGAAGAGATTCGATGCAGGACGATGTAACAAGTGCAAGAATCTCCGGCAGGCAAGCGATGATATGCATCGGGCTCGGGCATCTCCGTTTTCAAGAATCAGCAAGGGGTTTTGGGATAGGACCTTAGAACACCCAAGGATCGTCGAATGCGAAACGAATTGTGCCAAATCTTACCGCTGGATGATAGGTCGGAACCCCGAGGTTAGTAAGTCCTTCAGCGCTGATACGATTCCGCCTGGCATTTCTCAAATATGGAAGTAACGGATTGTACGCCTTGCCGCGAATAGCAACGGCAGGGACCAAAGAAAAGGATGAGGTCAGAGATGCGGTGTCAATTGCGACTCACTGGAGCCGGGTGACGTACTGCTCGAAGACTTTCCGGAAATGAAATCCGTAGATCGCGAACGTGATAGCGAGTGGGAACATCCGCGGACGGGTGAACAGCGACCAGAAGAACAGTCTCCAGTAGTAGATTCGCTCCTTACCGGCAATTCCCAGCACCAAGGCGGATTTCACAAGTGCCTTGACGTGGTCAAACTTGAAGTGGAAGACTTTGACTTGGGTGGGTTTATACTCTTTCAAAAACTTCTTCACTCGCGCATAGTACTGCTTCGGAGAGTAGATCTCAGTGAGTATCTTTCGATAGCCGTTGATGAGCGCTTCGTAGTTCATTTTAGGGATGAAATTCATCGAGAAGTCGGTGTTATTGCCCGACATCGAGGTCAACAGCCTGCCTTCTTGGAGAAGCCTCTGATACAGCTTCGTGCCGCGCGGAGCATTCAAGAGTCCAACCATGGCTGAGATGATGCCCGTCTCCTGTATGAATTGAATGAGTCGATCGAAAATCGAAGCCGGATCCTGATCGAAGCCAACGATGAATCCGCCCTGAACCTGAAGACTGAATTTGTGGATCTTTTTCACCGACGCAACAAGATCACGGTTCTTGTTGGTGACCTTCTTGCACGCGACGAGGCTCTCTTCATTTGTGGATTCAATCCCGACAAACACGGCATCGAAGCCTGCCCGCGCCATCAAGCGCATCAAATCCTCGTCATCGGCAAGATTGATCGAAGCTTCGGTGTTGAGCGTGAAAGGATGTCCCCGCTCGTCCATCCAATGAATGATGGACGGGAGGATTTCCTCTCGCAGCTTCCGCTTGTTTCCAATGAAATTGTCATCGACGACGAATACCCCGCCTCTCCACCCACGCTTGTAGAGGGCTTCCAGCTCAGCGATGACCTGATGCCCCGATTTGGTCCGAGGGACGCGACCGTAGAGTACAGTGATGTCGCAGAACTCACAATCATAGGGGCAACCCCGAGAGTATTGGACATTCATGGAGCCATACTCTTTCACGTTTATCAGCCCCCACTGAGGAATGGGCGTGGTGGTAACATCTGCCCAATCCTGAGACCTGTACAGATGCTGCGCTTCTCCTCGTTCAAAGTCCTTCAGAAATGGCGGTAGTGTCAACTCTGCCTCGTTCAGCACGAGATGGTCGACCGCTGGAAATTCATCAAAGTACGACGTGAAGAGCGGTCCACCTGCTACAATTTTCTTTCCGAGGTCCCTGCACCGTTGGATGATCTGTTGGGCTGATTCCTTTTGAATCGACATAGCACTGAGGAACACGGCATCAGCGGAGAGAAGATCTTTGTCCTCCAACGATCGTACATTGCAATCAATCAGCTTTTTCTCCCACGTTCCCGGAAGCATTGCCGCGACCGTGAGCAATCCCAACGGTGGAAAGCTCGCCTTCTTCGAGACGAATCTCAACGCGTGGTGATAGCTCCAGAAGGTGTCTGGATACTTGGGATAGACAAGAAGAGCTTTCATGGAACGGCCTTTTCTCGGCAGTTGTGGCGAGGGTGGATGGAGAAGCACAAAGGACTTCCCGCCTACATAAACCATTTGCGGGATAGGTAAACGGTGTCACCGAACTTCTTCATGAATTGCGTATCCTCCTCATTCAATGGTCCCTCGCGAAGTGCGGCGATATTTTCCTCGAACTGTTTCTGGTTTGTCGGCGCGGTCACACAAACGTGAACATTCGGGTGAGAAAGCACAAAGCGATAACACATACCAGCCGTCGGCATACGTCCATCGGTCGGCCAGCCCTTTGGTCTTCTCATCAGATATGTCCAACGAGTCGCTGTGTACGCGACAACACCGGGATTATGGTTGTTGAGATTGGGAAAAATATCCCGTTCCGCTCCACGGTGCGCTGCGTTGTAGCGCAACATGAAAACATCCAAAGCTCCTTCAGCTGCCAACCTGCCGATGAACTTCCTGTCGTGACACGACATTCCGATGGATCGTACTTTCCCCTCCTCTCGAAATCGATAGAGCTCTTCTCGAGCCCTGTCAGGAAAATGTTTGGGATTTGTTACGCCCAGGAAGAGGAACGCGTCAATGTAGTCCGTGCGGAATTGTCTCAACCGCTTTTCGAGAGTGCGACGGAGATTCGGATAGCCGATGAGGAGGTTGTACGCACCGGTGGCGAGGACGTAGCGATCCCGGTTTGACTTGAAGACATCCCGCAGGACACTGGTCAGCTGCGTGTCGACCCCGAAGCCAAAAAAGAAGTTCACGCCCTCATCGATCGCTCGGTGGATTGTGCGCTTGCCGGGTCGGTAGGTTGCCGAGAGGCCGAGTCGATAAACACGCATGCCGGTGCTTCCGAGAACGGTGTGGGTGAAGTTCTCGCTCATGAAAGCGTCTCCTTCGGGAACGCCCGTCTCTATGGTACTAAAAAGGGAGCTATGCCGCAATCTCTTTTCTCAGCCGTCCAAATCTGACTATGAGGAGGGCCATCGTGACAAGGTAGGGTACTCCTGCTAGCGTAATACCCAAGACCATCTGCTCGTTGCCGATCACATACCCTATGCAGCCAACCATCCCTATGCACCCTGATGCATAGAAGAGGCCTCTGACCCAGCGATCGAGGGTGCCGGCGGGGAACAACCGTGCCCAGAAAAAGCAAGCGATGAAGAGAAACGTGTAGGCTAGCACATCCAGTGCAAGGATGAAGGAATGTGGATTGTCCAGAAGAAATGCCTCAACCTCCGCCGAGCGACCCGAAGTGACGCTCTGAAACACAAATGTGATCTGAGTGAAGTAGTTCACAGACGCGAGCAGCGCATAGCACCCGCCAAAGAGCACACCGATCACGGCAAAGACCTTCTTGTCTTCTCGTGCAAAGAAATAGAGGCAAGCCAGGAACGGAATGTGCGAGAGCGCCACCAAGAAACTTGGAATCGCGGGCGCGATTGTCGCAAGTCCATAGCTGCTCGTGTACGACACCAAGTCGTGATACGGAGCAATGGGGAAAATGATCATGGACGCGAGAAAGAGAAACGTAAAGCCTGTGATCAGTGTCGTCGACCACAATCCGACCGTAGCCTCAAGCTTTTTCATGATGATAAGTCCTTCCTTCTGTGTTCACCTTTCGTTTGCACTGCTCGTAATCTCTTGCCATCTGCAGGGCGGGCATCCGATCGCGCGGAAAGAGAGGATGGAGACAATATCTCAGCGTATTGTCGTATGTGCACGAGCGATGATCGATCGCTCACCCGTACGAATTGAAGGACAGAGTCGTAAAGAGCAAATCTTTCAATCGGTAGAGCTATTCCGTTCTTTCCTGGACTGCAGGGCTTCCCACCTCGGTGAGAACCATCGCAACGACTTTTTCCGCAGCATCCTGCACTTCAGTACTCAACGAACGACCGAAGTCGAATTGGCTCCCCTCGATCCCATAGAGAAGGACAGAGGTTGGAATCCGGTTCAACACCCTGGCGAGCTCAAGCGCCTCAGCCACACCGAACGCGTGCGTGGAGTGGTGGAACCACGAGACTGGAATCGGCTTGCTCGCTGCATCAAATGTGTGGATGGTTCCAGGGGCGGCTCCCGATCTCGCCGCATCGATGATGATTGCTCTCTCGCAGTTGCTGACGATATTCAGCAACTCATCTAACTCTCCTCGAACTTCAACAACGCGGACGCGCCCTTCGAGGGCTTTGTTCAGCTGGCGAGCGACGAGCAGCCCGGCGGCGTCGTCTCCGCGATCTTCGTTCCCTACACCAACGACAAGAATCCTTGGCTCCATGCCACCTCATATTTTAATGAAGCAAAGAAACACCTTAATGAACCCACAGATAATCAACGTGGGTCCCATCATGGGGGGAGGGCCGTACGCCCGCCAGTACAGATTCACATCTGTTCGTCCTTCTCGTCGCAATTCCTCTTGTTTTCGGGCCAAGTAATGGTCGAGGTATTTGACGAAAACTCCGACTGCAACGAGCACCGGTCCCAGTATGAGATAGAGAGTTCTCATTGCAGCAACTTTTCTCGCTGACTGGAGAGTGCGCTACCTAGCTCTTCTTTGATGTCACGACCGAGACGGTTGAGAAGTGCTGCTTCACATTTCGTCCGCCGCAGTGGGGGCACACCGGCGCGCCTTGCTTATCGTGCTCCTCGACGGTCAGCGCGAGCAAGAATATCTTGTCGCAATCGAGGCAGTGGTATTCGTACATTGGCATTGGTACACCTCCTCAGAATTCGCGATCCTCCATCAGGTGAGGGGATTCTGAGAAACCCCCTATGACCGGCTTGACGAGACGGCGGAAGTCCTTAAATTTCATTCGGATAGCTTTGGTATGTGTGCACGCGTTGAAGACGATCTCTTCATCCTCCGCCAGCGATTCATCCACGAGAACGGGTAATCCGTACAGGTTACCGAAGGGTGGCATGGCCCCGATCTGACAATCCGGGAACAGTGTCCCGAGATCCTCTTCGTGAGCAAGATGGACGTGTTTTGCGCTAAACGCGCGCTTGACAAGCTGTGGGTTGATGCGCTGATCGGCCCGCAGCACGGCCATCCAGAAATGATCGTCGATGCGGACCAGAATCGCTTTCGCCATTGCGCTCTCCGGTATGTGGGTCACGACGGCAACATCGTGAGCGCAGAATGCCGGGTCGTGCTCCAGTACCTGAAATTCCACCTTGTTGCTGCTAAGGTACCGGATGAGGTCAGTCATCTTTGCCATAATTAACCTCCTCCAAATTGGATCTCAGACAGCTCGAGAGTTCTACGTTTTCAATGATGAGCTTTTCCACTCCGCACTTCATGCCCGGCAGGTGCCTCTCGACCTCGCCGTTCTTCAATCTCCAAGCGCAGGAAGTGAGTAGCGCATGAGATGCAGGGATCATAGTTACGGATTACTTGCTCGCACTGCCAGGTGAGCTTGTCTTGCGGGAGTTCCATGCGGTCAGGAACGAAGTGCCGCAGATCAAGCTCCATTGTCTTTTGGTTCTGCGACGTCGGCGGAATGATCTTCGCATCCGTGATCAATCCTTTATCGTTCACCCGGTAACGATGGTACAGGATGCCGCGCGGCGCCTCTGTACACCCGTAGCCGACACCGGATCGCGGGTGGATGTCGACAACAGCGCTCTCGGGCATTTCATATTCACCGATGATGCGGAGCGCCTCTTCGACCGCATATGCTGTTTCCACACTTCGCACGATGATGCTCTTGAACGGATTGTTACATGGGGGAGCAATCCCCGCAGCTCGGGCGGCTTCCCGTGCTGTCGGCGTGAGTCGGTCAAAGTTCAAATTGAAGCGAGCAAGGGGTCCGACGAAGTAGGCTCCTCGATCTCGCATCACAGAATGAAGGGCGTTGGAATATTCGACATGGTCTTCGATGAAGTGAACATCGTATTCGTTGACCGCAATATTCAACCCGCGATTCGAAACGAGTCTTCCTTCATTGAAGGGATACTCATTTTCATGTCTGAGGGCGACAAATTCGTAGTCGCGCTCGAACTCCGGGAACGGGAACGTTGCTGTCAACCGTACGGTATCCAGCGCCGCCTCCAATGCCCATTTCAAACGATCCACAAGCGTATTCAGCTGCTGTTTCGTGGGGACTTTGTAGAATCCGCCGACGCGGAGATTGATGGGATGGATTTCCCTGCCTCCGAGCAAAGCAACAATCTCGTTACCGACCTTCTTCAGCTGGAGAGCTTTCTTGACGGCGTCGCCGTGGTCCCTTGCCATCTGGATCACATCTTCATACCCAAGGAAATCGGGCGCGTGCAGCATGTACACATGCAACGCGTGGCTCTCGATCCACTCCCCACAATAGATCAGGCGCCGGAGCGCCCGAAGCTGACCGCCGACGGTCACACCAAATGCATTCTCCATCGCGTGAATGGAGCTCATCTCGTAGGCAACAGGACAAATTCCACAAATCCGTGCGGTGATATCCGGTGCCTCGGTGAAATGTCGTCCGCGCAAGAATGCTTCAAAGAACCGGGGAGGCTCAAAGATGTTGAACTGCACGTCGGTGACAGAGCCGTCCTTGACCTTGACCAGTATGCCTCCCTCCCCTTCAACTCGCGCAAGATAGTCGACTTTCACCGTCCTATTTTTCATGGGCCTCGCTCTCTTTTCGGAACGCCTCGGCGTACGCATTGTAGCTGCGATAGAGCCGGAGCAGCTCGTCATTTTTCATTCCGGCATTTCTCCAATAAGAGGACAGAGACGACGGGTTGGGCGTTTCCTTCGGTCCGAAGCATCCATAGCAGCCGCGATGGTACGACGGGCAGAGCGCGTTACACCCCGCTTGCGTGACCGGGCCCATACAGGGAGGACCGTGCGTCACAAGCCCACACACAGTGCCGCGCCGCTTACACTCCAGACAGACGCTGTAGGTGGGTGTTGCGGGCCTTCGCCCACTGAGAAACGAGCTCAGAACCTCGATGAGCTGCTGCTTGCTGATCGGGCAGCCTCGAAGCTCAAAGTCAACAAAAACGTGGTCGCCGATGGGTGTGGACTTGTTCAGCGTCTCGATGTACGAGGGGTTGGCATAGACGATGGAGGTGAATTCCTTCACGTCCTTGAAATTCCGGAGGGCCTGAATACCTCCGGCTGTAGCGCAAGCACCGATCGTCACAAGGAATTTCGATGCGCGCCGAACTTGATGGATCCGTTCCGCGTCATGAGGAGTCGTGACTGAGCCTTCAACGAGCGAAAGATCGTATGGACCACGAACCACGTGCCGCGAGGCTTCCGGAAAATTGGCAATCTCGACACGATCGGCGACAGCCAGGAGTTCGTCTTCGCAATCCAGCAAGGTCAGCTGACACCCATCACACGACGAGAATTTCCAGACGGCAAGTTTCGGCTTCTTTTCTTTCTTCATTGCAGAGTTCGTCCACAAAATTGACGAATCAGATTTCCCTCTTGACCATCAAATCCTTGATACGGCTGTAGCGAAACACCGGACCATCCTTACACACGAAAAACGGTCCAAATTGACAATGACCGCACAACCCGATGCCGCACTTCATGTTCCGCTCCAGAGAGAGATAGATCGAATCAGAACTCACGCCCCGTTTCTGCATTTCGAGAGCCGTGAACCGCATCATGATTTCGGGACCACAAACCATGGCGATGGTCTTCTCGGGGTCGAACGGTGATTTGTGAATGAGTGCCGTGACCACACCCACATTGCCGCGCCAGCCACTATCGGCGCGGTCCACAGTGACGTGCACCTCAAGGTCGAATCGGGCGCGCCACTGTTCAAGCTCCTCCCGGAAAAGAATGTCGGATGGAGTCCGGGTCCCATACAGGAGGACGACCTTTCCAAACTCGTCCCGATGCGAGAGCACCTCATATAGCGTTGGTCGAAGCGGCGCCAAGCCGATTCCACCTGCTACGATCACGACATCATGTCCACGTGCCTCGCGGACGGGCCAGCCGGTGCCAAAAGGGCCGCGAAGTCCAACCATGTCCCCCCTTCGCAATCTGGCCATAACGCGCGTCACAGTCCCCACTGCTCGCGTCGTATGCACAAGAACCGGGCTCGCAGGGTCACCGCTGATCGAGATCGGTATCTCGCCGACGCCAAACACGTAGACCATATTGAACTGCCCGGGTGCGTAGGAAAGCGTGTGTCGGCCGGATTTTTCCTGTAGCTCGAGCGTGAACGTATCGTCGGTCTCCTTCCGCACCTTTTGGATGACGTAGAGATCCGGCACCATCGCTTGAGCGATGTCAGAACCAGGTCTTATGGAGACGTCAAGATCAGGCACCATACATATCCAGGACTTGTAGTCGGGTGGAGGACAATCGTTGCTCGATGATGTGCGCAAACCGCTTCAGCAGCTCATATCCCAGATTGTGATCTTCCTCGCATTTGCGCCGGAGACACTTCCCATCCAAGGCAATTGCTCGCGTCAGCTCAAGCACGCGTGCGTCGAAATGCCAGTTGTACGGAGGGATGAGCCACGACCACCCAAGAATATCTCCTTCTTCCAGAGTCTCAACAGTAATCTGACCCCTGTCCGGCGCGAATATCTGCAGCGCCACGCGGCCTTGACGTATCAGATAGAATTGGTTTGCCTCTTCGCCCTCGCGGAAGATGAACTTCTCGGGCTCAAATCGGACATTTGAGGCGCAACCCGTCACCAGTTGCAGATAGGGCTCGCTCAGATCTTTGAAGAACGGGTGTTCCGCGAGAATGCGTTCAAGCGTTTCCATCGTTTGCCTCCTTATGTGGAGCTTGTTGCGGTATTCGTTACATACGTCTCACGAATTGCACGGTATTCTTCGGTGATGTCAATGCCGACAGGACACCAGGTGATGCAGCGGCCACAGCCGACACAACCGGACGTCCCAAATTGATCGATCCAGGATGCGAGTTTATGCGTGAGCCAATGACGGTAGCGGGCTTTGACGGAAGAGCGCACGCTGCCTCCGTGGAGATAGGAGAAATCCATCGTGAAGCACGAATCCCATTTCCGCAGGCGCTCCGCGTTCGTGCCGCTCAAATCAATGACATCTTCCATCGTTGCGCAAAAGCATGTCGGGCAAACCATCGTGCAGTTTGCGCATGTGAGGCAACGCGCAGCAACGACATCCCAGCGCGGATGTTCAGCGCTCTGATAGAGGATCTCCTGAATGTTCTCGGTATCGAGAGAACGACCCATCTGCTGCGAAGCGTTTTCAACCAGCTCCTCGCCCATCGACACCTCAGCGCTCTCCGCAGGGCGATGAGCGACACCTTCGAGGAGCGTCCGACCTCGATCGCTTCCGGTCTCGACGAGGAAATAATGCTCGTGCTGAGTGATCACCTCGGTCAGAGCGAGGTCAAAGCCGGAGGAGGCTTTTGGCCCAGTCTTCATCGAGACGCAGAAACATGTCCCACTTGCCAGAGTGCAGTTCACGGCGATGATCCATGTCTGCTCCCGCGTGCGTCGGTAGTACTCATCCTGATATGCCCCACTCCCAAAGACCTTGTCCTGAACAGACAGAGCATGCAAATCACACGAACGGACACCGAGGAATGCATACGGCCGCGCCTCGCCTGCGGCCTCCGGAATGGATGTACCGACCGATCCATTTCCGCCGCTCACGAAGTGAAATCCTTTGCCGTTCTTTCGGGCTAAACACAATTTCAGAATCGGCGGAAACAGATATCGCTTCCAAGAATGAGGGCTTACGGTGTAGGCAAAGAGTGACTCAACGGGCAGCTTGATCAGCCGATACCGTGCCGGCGTCTGCTCGTTGGTCCACCCGATGGGAAGGTCTGATGTCGAATGGAGTTCGTCCAGCTCGATTGCCGCACCACGAACGGTGGGACCAACGACCGTAAAATGTTGTTGCCACAGCGAACTGATTATTTGATCGATACCGGCGCGTTCTATTCTATAGAGCGGCGTTGTCGGCATGAAATCATCCGGAGATTCATCAGTGAATGACCCGTCACGTGCAGAAACGTCCTTCTCTCCAGCACACCGTCGTTCAGAGTTTCTCGAACTTGTCTTTCTTCGCGTGACAAGCGGGGCACTCTTCGGTCTTTTCCGACGTCACAATGTAGCCGCATTCCCGGCACAGGAAAAGCCTCGCTCGTGGAACATCGCCTCCACGGTCCGCTGCCCATTTCAAGAGCTCAAAGTGCCGCTTGTCGCCTTCGAGAGAGGTCTTAAATTGCTCCATGGCCTCGGTGAACTTCTCTGCTTCGGCAGTGCGGATCATAGGCGGATATGTCGCTTCGATCTGCACAGTCTCGTTGCCAACCGACATCTTGAGATACTGACGAGCCTTACCAGGTGCGACGGAATCAATCTGCAGAACTCTGGGCTCGATTCCCTTGCTTCTGAGCAGCTTCGCGTGATTATCTGCATGGATCTGCTCCGATCGAGACACAACGTGGAAGAGAAACGCAACATTTGACAGGCCCTCTTTCTCAGCTTGTTTGGCAAAGCGATTGTACCAGAGTGCCCGCTTCATCGCGACGCCATATGCTATTTGCAGGTTCTCGTAGGTAACGAGTTGTTGCGTCTCCTGCGCTCCCTCCTTCTTTTGACATCCCATAACCAAAAGAAGTGGCAGGATCACCAAGAGCACCAGGAGATATGTCAGAAAGTTATTACAGGTCTTCATGGCATGAAGTTCCTCCATGAGATGGGTGTTTGTCCATCAGCCCTGTCGATGCAGATAAACTGACTGCAACAATCATTTCAGGATTGACGGCGTTTTATCGGATGAGTTATTTTCGTTCTGGTGTCGTTAGGACCGATCCTCTTCCCTCCCTTCGGTCAACGAGATTCTGCACCGGTCAGGGAGGCGCGGAATCGCTCAATGACCTCTCCACTCTTCTGCCCCGGCCGACTTTGATACTGAGCTTCAAAGACCGCCATCGCGGTGATGTTGACGATGTCCGAAACGTCACAGCCCGGTATGAGGAGATAGACCGGTTTCCGAATTCCGAGCAGAATCGGACCGATCGCGACAGCCCCACCCAGACGTGCCAGGAGCTTGTAGCCGATGTTGGCCGATGTGAGATCTGGGCAGATCAAGACGTTCGCAGCGCCCTTCAGTGCACTGAACGGATATACCTCAGCAATGATATCTGGTACTACCGCGGTGTCAGCCTGCATCTCCCCGTCAATCATCAGACCAGGAGCACGCTTCTTCACAATGTCTGTCGCCATTCTCACCTTGTCGGCCAGAGGATGCTTCGTGCCACCGAAGTTGCTGAAAGAGAGCATGGCCACGCGCGGCTCAATATCCATTTGACGGACTTTCTCAGCGGAGAGCAAGGCGATCTCAGCCAGATCTTCTGCCGTCGGCTCAATGTTCACAGTTGCGTCGGCAATGAAAACGGTCTGGTTCTTGAAGACCATCATGTAGAGACCGGCGATCCTGCGTGCTCCCTCGCGTTTTCCGATGATTTGGAGTGCCGGCCTCACTGTATCGGGGTAGTGTGCCGTAAGGCCAGAGACCAAACCATCCGCGTCACCCGTTTCCACCATCATCATTCCGTACACGTTGTGCGTCTTCATCTGGTGCTCAGCGTCGAACCGCGTCAGCCCCTTCCGCTGGCGCATCGTATAGTACGCAGTGATGTACTCATCGAAGCGTGGCGACTTGCCGGGGTTGATGATCTCCGCTCCAGACAGGTCAAGCCCAAGGTCAGCGATGCGCTGGTGGATCAAGGTGCGACTGCCGAGCAAGATCGGCTTCGCGATCTTTTCGTCAATGATCAGCTGTGCCGCACGGAGGATCTTTTCCTCTTCGCCTTCGGGGAAAACGATACGTTTGGGTTCCGCCTGCGCCTTGTGGATGAAGGTCCGCATGATCTCACGGGACTTTCCAAGTCGCGCTTCCAGCGAATCACGGTAAGCCTCAAAATCCTTGATCGGCACACGGGCAACGCCGGTCTCCATGGCCGCCTGCGCGACGGCGGTTGCTTCCCAGATCAAGACGCGCGGATCAAACGGCTTGGGGATGATGTAATCCTTGCCGAATTCGATTTTCTTTCCTCCATAGGCGCGAATCACGGAATCGGGCACATCCTCTCGCGCCAACTTTGAGAGCGCACGGGAAGCCGCGATCTTCATCTCGTCATTGATCATGCGCGCCCGACAATCCAGTGTGCCGCGGAAGATAAAGGGGAAGCCGAGAACGTTATTCACCTGATTGGGATAGTCCGATCGACCAGTCGCCATGATGAGGTCATCGCGAACGCTCGTGGCATCCTCATAGGTGATCTCCGGGTCAGGGTTCGCCATCGCAAACACAATCGGCTTGTCTGCCATCGATTTGACCATGTCCTTCGTCACGACCCCTTTTGCGGAAACCCCACAGAACACGTCCGCCCCCTTCATCGCTTGCGCCAGGGTTCGCGCGTTCGTTTCCGATGCGAAGTATTCCTTGTATTTGTTCATCCCCTCCTTGCGACCCTTGTACACAACGCCTTTCGTGTCCACGAGAATGATATTCTCGTGCTTGACGCCGAGCTTCTCGTATAACTTCGCACAGGCTATTCCCGCCGCTCCCGCGCCGCTGAACACAACTTTCACTTTCTCGATCTTTTTGCCCGCCAGCTCCAGCGCGTTCACGAGAGCTGCACCGCTGATGATTGCCGTGCCATGCTGGTCGTCATGGAAAACCGGGATGTTCATGGTTTTCTTCAGCTCTTCTTCGATATAGAAACACTCCGGCGCTTTGATGTCTTCGAGATTAATGCCCCCAAACGTTGGCTCAAGCATCTTGACGGCTTTGATAATGTCGTCGGGATCGTGGGAGTCGAGCTCGATATCGAAGACGTCGATGTCAGCAAACCGCTTGAAAAGAACGCCTTTCCCTTCCATCACAGGTTTGCCAGCCAGCGCACCAATGTCGCCAAGACCAAGCACTGCCGTCCCGTTCGACACGACAGCGACAAGGTTTCCTTTTGCCGTGTAGAGGTACGCATCGTCCGGGTTTGTGTGGATATCCAGACACGGCTCAGCGACACCTGGCGTGTAGGCCAGCGAGAGATCGCGCTGAGTCTGGCAGGGCTTTGTGGTGACAACCTCGATCTTCCCGCGTCTGCCCTGCGAATGGTAATCGAGTGCGTCTTGTTTCCGTATCATGATCTAACTCCTTTTGAACGCTTGGGCGATTTCGACTTCCGGGAGGAACTTTGACAGGATGAACACAATTCGGCCAGCGGATTCTTCCGCAGCAGGCTCTTGGGTAGAGCACTGCCACATCTTAGGCATCGAGAGAGAAGCTCCTTCGCCGCGCGACGAAGAGCCTGGAGCTCCGTACCTTCAAGGATCATAGCCGCACACTCTTTGGAGGGATCTGCCAGGCATAATTTCAGAGGCAGGTCGCAGACGGAACAGATGTATCTCTCCCCCTCCTCGAATGACCTCCTCGGCGACGTTTCCGCAATGTGCTTGAGCGCGGAGCGGAGCTTGCGGATTGTCAGGCTGCCCTGTCGTTGTTTCGCTACGGGTGGTTTTGATGAGCGAGCCATTGATCCTGCTCGTGTGCAGAAGTTCGCGATTATTTGAACCGATTGAGAGCCTTCATGTACTGCGCCCGCTCGTACGCGGAGGGATCAGCAACCGACGCCTGGCTCATACTTCCCTTCATCTGTTCAACCGAAAGATACTCGTGCTCCACCATCCACTTGTTGAGATCTTCAAGCACGCCCGTGATGTGCTTGGGACCGTGCTTGAGGAGCGCCGAGCACATCATCGTCACGTCGGCGCCGACCATAACCATTTTGATGACGTCTTCTGCCGTGTGAATGCCACTGGTCGCTCCGAGGCTGGTCTTGACCATTCCATGCAAAATGGCGATCCAGCGCAGTGGCAAACGGATCGCATCGGACGTGCTGAGGAGAACGTTCGGCTTCACCTCCAGCGCCTCCAGGTCCAGGTCGGGCTGATAGAAGCGATTGAAAAGCACGAGGCCGTTCGCGCCGGCTCGATCCAACCTCACAGCAACGTTTGCCAACGAGCTGAAAAACGGACTCAACTTGACAGCCACAGGGATGTTCACTGTTCGCTTGACGGCGTGAAGAACGTTCACGTACCGATCTTCGACTTCTTGACTGATGAGATTGGAGTCTGTCGGGATGTAGTAGATGTTCAGCTCGATGGCATCAGCGCCGGCTTGCTCCATTTTTTTGGCGCAATCGATCCAGCCTCCTGAGGAAATGCCGTTCAGGCTTCCGAGCACGGGGATTTCCAATGACTGCTTCGCCTGGTGAAGGAGCTCAACGTACTGATCGGGACCAAGATTGTACTCTTCCGGATTTGGAAAGTAGTTGAGCGCTTCCGCGGTGGCGTGCGTACCATAAGCGAGGTAATGTTCGAGCTCCGCAGCTTCGTGCTCAACTTGTTCCTCAAACAACGAATACATCACGATCGCTGCAGCCCCCGCGTCCTCGAGTCTTTTCATGCTGTCGAGGTTTCGGGACAGTGGGCTCGCTGACGGGACGATGGGATTTTTCAGCTTTAAGCCAAGATAGGTTGTTCTGAGATCCATGGTGCGATTTCCTTCGTTCAATGACAGAGTGAGTGTCCGGTTGACGTGGAGCCCTTCTACGTCCCCGGAGTTGCCCCAGTTTTCTCCTTTGCCCCATCACCCGCTCCCGCAAATTGTTCATACAACTCCCAGGTCCTCCTGATGTCCTCCGCCGCAAGTGCCATGAGTTCTTTCGCCCTTTCTGGATAAGTCTTATCAAGCATATTGAATCGAGTCTCGAGCGACGTGAAATCACGCAGCGGCATTTTGGGAGCTTTGGAATCCAGCTTGAATGGATTCTTCCCCTCCTTCGCCAGCAACGGATTGTAGCGGAACAGCGGAAAGTACCCAGTCTCGACTGCCAGCTTCTGATTGGTCATCCCTTTGGCCATGTCGATGCCGTGAGCGATGCAGTGGCTGTAAGCGATGATCAATGAAGGACCGTCATAAGCTTCGGCCTCAAGGAAGGCACGGACAGTTTGCGCGTCGTTCGCTCCCATCGCGACTTTAGCCACGTAAACATTGCCGTATATCAGTGCCATGAGCGCCAGATCTTTTTTCTGAGTCGGCTTACCGGCCGCCGCGAATTTCGCAATTGCCGAGCGGAAGGTCGCCTTCGACATCTGCCCTCCCGTGTTGGAGTACACCTCCGTATCCAGCACCAGGATGTTCACGTTTCTGCCTGTTGCGAGGACATGGTCGAGTCCGCCGTAGCCGATGTCATAAGCCCAGCCATCTCCACCCATGATCCAGACGCTGCGTTTCACAAGGTTGTCCGCAATGCTTAGCAGGTTCTTCGCTTCGGGCGTTTTCATGCCCTCAAGTTTCTGTTTCAGGATCTTCACGCGCTCGCGCTGCTCGTAGATCCCGGCTTCATCAGACTGGTCGGCCTCAAGGATTGCCTTGGCCAACGCTGGGCCAATCTGCTCCGCATGCTTCTGAACAAGCTCGCTCGCCGACTCTGTGAGTTTGTCAATCGTCAGTCTCATACCCAGCCCAAACTCAGCGTTGTCCTCAAAGAGCGAGTTCGACCACGCCGGGCCGCGGCCCTCGGCATTCGTTGTCCACGGCGTCGTCGGCAGGTTGCCGCCGTAGATCGACGAGCATCCTGTGGCATTCGCAATAACCGTACGGTCACCAAACAGCTGACTCACGAGCTTGACATACGGCGTCTCTCCACAACCGGAGCATGCACCGGAGTACTCAAAGAGCGGCTGCAGGAACTGCGACCCCTTGACCGTGTCTACTTTCACCGTTCGCCGATCGACTTCGGGGAGATCGAGGAAGAACGAATAATTGACGCGCTCCTGCTCGCGGATCGGCGGTTGAGGTTTCATGTTGATCGCCTTGACCTTCACCTGAGTCTTGCTCTTCGCCGGACAGAACTCAACGCACAGTTCACAACCCGTGCAGTCCTCAGGCGCAACCTGGATGGTGTATTTCATTCCTTTGTATTCCGTGCCCTTGTAGTCCATAGACTTGAACGTCGCCGGAGCATTGACCAGGTGAGCTGGATCGTACACCTTCACACGGATGGCCGCGTGCGGACACACCAGCACACACTTGTTGCACTGAATGCAGATCGGCTGCTCCCACACGGGAATTTCAAGAGCGATGTTGCGTTTTTCCCACTGCGTCGTTCCGGTCGGAAATGTGCCGTCCTTCGGCATTTTGCTGACAGGGAGCTCATCCCCGCGCCCAGCAATGATCTTCGCCGTCACCTGCTGCACAAACTCCGGAGCCTCCGGCGGAACCGCCGGAGGCATAACAAATGTGCTGGTGACCTTATCGGGGACCTTGACCTCAAACAGATTGGACAGCGTCTGGTCTACCGCAGCGAAGTTCTTCTTCACAACCTCCGCCCCCTTCCGGCCATAGGTCTTCTCAATCGCCCTCTTGATCGCCGCGATCGCTTCGTCACGCGGCAGGACGCCAGAGATTGCGAAGAAACACGTCTGCATGATCGTGTTGATGCGCCCTCCCATTCCCGCCATATGAGCCACTTTGTATCCATCAATCACGAAGAACTTGAGTTTCTTCTCGATCAGCCCCTTTTGAATATGCACCGGCAGCTTGTCCCATACCTCATCCGGGCCGTAGATGCTGTTCAGCAGAAACGTTCCGCCAAGAACCGCCGATTCCAACACGTCGTACTTCTCGAGGAAGAACCATTGATGGCAGCCGATGAAGTTCGCTTTGTTGACAAGGTACGTTGAATGAATCGGCCGCGGCCCGAACCGCAGGTGCGAAGTCGTGATCGTGCCCGACTTCCTCGAGTCGTAGACGAAATACCCCTGAGCATAGAAGTCCGTATCCTCGCCGATGATCTTGATCGAGTTCTTGTTCGCCCCGACGGTTCCGTCCGCTCCGAGACCGAAGAAGATTGAGCGTACACCATCCTCCGGCTCGACGGAGAACTCGGGATCGTACTCCAGACTCGTATGTGTCACGTCATCCTTGATCCCGACGGTAAAGTGGTTCTTGGGCTTTTCTTTCTTGATCTCATCGAGAACAGCCTTGACAAGGGCCGGTGTGAATTCCTTCGATGAGAGGCCATAACGGCCGCCGATGATCCTCGGCATCCCTCTGAGCGGCGAAGAACCGCTCGCCAGCGATTCGTTCAACGCCGTGATCGCATCCATGTAGAGCGGCTCGCCGGTCGCGCCGGGTTCCTTCGTCCGATCGAGCACAGCAATACTCTTGACAGTCTTTGGAAGAGCATTCACAAAATGCTCAACGGAAAATGGCCTGAACAAACGCACCTTTAGCAGGCCGACTTTCTCACCTCGAGCAACGAAATACTCGACGGTCTCGTCAGCAGCCTCAGTCCCTGAACCCATCATCACGATGACCCGCTCGGCGTCAGGTGCGCCAACGTACTGGAATAGCTTGTACTGGCGTCCAACGATCTGCGCGAACTTGTCCATCGTTTTCTGCACAATGCCCGGGCAGGCGAGATAAAACGGATTGACCGTCTCTCGCTCTTGGAAGAACACGTCGGGATTTTGCGCAGAACCTCGCAGCACCGGGCGCTCGGGAGACAGAGCGCGAGCACGATGTTGTCGAATCAACTCGTCGTCCAGCATCTGTCGAATGTCGTCGTCGTCCAACCGCTCCACCTTCATCACCTCGTGAGAGGAGCGGAAACCGTCGAAGAAATGCACAAACGGAACGCGTGACTCCAACGTCGCAGCCTGCGCGATCAAGGCGAAATCCATAACCTCTTGAATCGAATTCGAGGCGAGCATCGCCCATCCGGTCGACCGAACAGCCATCACATCGCTGTGGTCGCCGAAAATGGAGAGTGCATGGGTAGCCACCGTACGCGCCGAGACATGGAATACCGTTGGGGTGAGCTCGCCCGCTATTTTGAACATGTTTGGAATCATGAGTAGGAGGCCCTGCGACGCTGTGAACGTCGTCGACAACGCACCGGTCTGCAACGCGCCATGGACAGCACCCGACGCCCCACCCTCACTCTGCATCTCAATAACGAGCGGCACCGTCCCCCAGATGTTCGTCCTACCCAAGGCTGACCATTCATCCGACCACTCACCCATGTTCGACGACGGAGTAATCGGGTAAATGGCGATCACTTCATTCGTCTGGTGGGCCACGTACGCCGCAGCTTCGTTCCCATCAATCGTGACCATCTGACGCTTTTTGGTTGAGACTGATCCTTGGTCTGACATCGTTACTCTTGCCTTTCTTCGGAGATGAGATGATGATGCACGCGTGCCCCCTTTGGTTTCAAGAACTATTCCAGTCACCAATCCTTCCATTTTAAGGAGAAAGCCAAAAAAACACGGAAAATTGGCGGATTGGATTCTCAGAATCGAGAATCCCCGAGCCCTTTTGGCAGAATGAATAAATGGGTAGCAGTCGTGAGAATCGCACGCAGTAAAGATGATGTTCGACCAGACACGCGCTTTCGATTCGTGATCCACTCATTCTGATTTGGAAGGCACTGCGAGCTCCAAGCGCGAGAAGGGACTCGGCTCCTGCGACGGGCACGACCATAACGCGCGCGCATGGTATTGCTCAGGTTGAGTCGAGCCTGGACTCCATGAATTGACAAAGGATCAGCATCGAAGGTCTCACGGCCTTGAATTGCCCTGTGGAAGATTTGAGAATTTTTTCGTTTCTTAGGTGCCACAATTTTTGAACAAAACTACAGGACCTGGAGCGGGAAATGCCGGATAGCCTCACGATCATCGACAATAGAACTGGGAAGAAATACGAGATACCGATCGAGCACGACACCATCAGAGCGATGGATCTGCGCCGGATAAAGGTGAAGGATGATGATTTCGGCATGCTGAGCTATGATCCCGCCCTGATGAATACCGCCGCCGTAAAGAGCGGCATCACGTTTATCGATGGCGAGAAAGGTGTTCTGCAATATGGAGGCTATCCGATTGAACAGCTTGCAGACAGATCGACGTCATTTCTCGAAGTCGCGTACCTCCTGCTGCACGGCGTCCTCCCAACCCAATCGCAACTCGAGGAATGGCAAGAGAACATCAAGATGCATACGTACGTGCATGAGAATATCAAGAAGTTAATGGAGGGATTTCGATACGATGCACATCCCATGGGCATGTTCATCAGCACGATATCTGCACTTTCCACGTTCTATCCGGAAGCGAAGGATATCCTGGATCCAGTTGCAAGGCGTAAACAAATCTATCGGCTGATCGGGAAAGTGCCAACCATCGCTGCGTTCGCCTACCGGCACTCCAAAGGCATGCCGTACATCTATCCCGACAACGATCTGTCCTATACGGGCAACTTCCTGAACATGATGTTCAAGATTGGGGAGTCACGGTACAGGATTCATCCCACGCTTGATCGCGCTCTCACCGTGCTCTTCATCCTCCATGCTGACCACGAACAAAACTGCAGCACCAACACGATGCGCACCATCGGAAGCTCGCATGTCGATCCCTACTCAGCGGTCGCCGGAGCAGCGGCTGCCCTCTGGGGCCCCCTCCACGGTGGTGCCAACGAGGCCGTGCTGCACATGCTCGACGAAATCGGGTCGATCGAGAAAGTGCCGGGCGTGATAAAAGATGTGAAGGAGGGGAAGCGAAAGCTGATGGGCTTCGGCCATCGTGTGTACAAGAACTACGACCCCCGTGCAAAGGTGATCAAGAAGCTCGCCTATGAGGTGTTCGATGCGACAGGTAAGAATCCAAAGCTCGACATTGCACTGGAACTCGAGCGCATCGCGTTGGAGGATGAGTACTTTGTGAAGCGCAAGCTGTATCCTAACGTGGATTTCTATTCCGGCCTCATCTACGAAGCGATGGGATTTCCTTTGGCCATCTTCCCCGTGCTCTTCGCTATACCGCGGACAGCCGGATGGCTCGCGCACTGGCAGGAGCATCTTTTGGATCCGGAGCAAAAGATCGCGCGACCACGACAGATCTACCTCGGTCCCCGCGGACGAGCGTGGCTGCCCATCGAGAAGCGTTAGCTCTTTCTCTTGTCTCCATCCGTTACACGAATTTCATTACGGCGTTTGCCACTATGGCGAAGCGACATAAGAGCTTAGTTCTCCTTGCCCGTGATCATCACGAAGGACTGCTGCTCGCCCTCCGTTTGCAGCAAGGAAAGAAGGCATTGCTGAGGCTGTGGTCTCACAATCCCCGTTGGCAGGCAAGCTATGTTGCTGAGTTCTACGACAAGCATTTGCGTCGACACTTCGAGGCCGAAGAAAAGGTACTTTTCCCGCTCGCCTCGACTATCGCAGCGTGCCATCACCTGGTCACCGAGCTCATCCTCGAGCATCGCACAATGGAAGAGTGCGTTAATCGCTTTCGCGACCCCGCGGCGAACGCCCTCGAGGAAAGCCTGTGCTCATTCGGGGCATTGTTGGAAGAGCATATCCGGAAAGAAGATCGGGTCCTCTTCCCTGCGTTCGAAGAGCACGCATCGAAAGAAATGCTTCAGAAGGCCGAGGCAGCGATCGGCGGCTTCTACCCACGCCGATCCTCCTGAAGGTGAAAAGCCCACAACTTCAACCCACCTATGAAAGAGCGGTTCCTCCTTATTCTCTCAACCTCGGGCGGTGCTGGTCACATCCGGGCAGCCCAGGCGTTGCATCAGGCTGTCCGGTCGAGCAAATTGCCGATACGCTCCGAGCACTTCGATTGCCTCGATTTCACATCGAGACTATTCAAGCAGCTGTATTCGCAATCATACCTCGCGATGGTCAATCGCATACCGGAGCTCTGGGGATACTTCTACACTCAGACGGAGAAGAAGCCATATGCCAAGAAGGGCCTCCTCAAGATCTTCGACCATTTCAATTATCAACGATATCTGAACGCGCTGCGTTCGAAGCGGCCTGATGCGATCCTCTGCACTCACTTCCTCCCGTACGTTTCGATCTCGGAGAGGCTTCATCACACAACGATGAACGCTCCCATCTTTGCAGTCACAACCGACTTTGACGTCCATCAGCTCTGGGTGAATCCGGTCTTGACGCGATACTACGTGCACCATGAGGAGTCAGCCTGGCAGCTCACCGCAAAAGGTGTACAAGATCGAAAGATCGCTGTCAAAGGAATTCCAGTTCTTCGCGAATTTGGCCAACGGAGTGGAGCCAAAGCTTCCCGTCAAATTCTCGGAATCCCCGACGAACGGTTCACCGTCCTCGTGCTCTCAGGGGGATTCGGGGTGGGGCGCATCGAACCCTTGGTTGACCATGTGGCATCAACTCTGGCTGACTACAGCAGACGGCGATTCAACCTCTTGGTGGTCTGCGGAAAGAACGACAGGGTAAGATCGCACTTGGAAAAGAAGAAATTTCCTCACAATATCGAGATGCGGGTCTTCGGCTATGTAACCAACGTGCACGACCTGATGGCCGCGGCAGACATCCTGATCTCAAAGTCGGGCGGACTCACATCGGCCGAGGCGATGAGCAAACATCTCCCGATGATCATCGTCGATCCCATTCCGGGCCAGGAGACACGCAACGCGGAAATGATCGTTGAGAGCGGCGCCGGCTTCCTCGCGCTGGTTTGCCCAACGTGAGCTACAAGCTTCGGCGGGCCATTGAGAACCCCGCACTGCTGCGTCGTGCTCGAGCGGGCACCTGTGATCTCGCCAAGCCGCATGCAGCGATGGACATCGTGCACGATGTGTACGCGTTTCTCGAACGGCATCGGTGAGGCGTCCAATACGACGAGCCTACTATGAAAATCAAATTGAACAACACCACGATCAACTACACCGAACGCGGACTACCACAGGGTTTGCCGATCGTCTTCATCCACGGATTTCCATTCAACCATATGATGTGGGAGCCACAGATGAAGGCGCTTCCCAACCACGTTCGGGCGATCACATACGATGTGCGTGGTCACGGCGAGAGTGGTGTCGGGGATGGCCAGTACACCATCGAGTTCTTTGTCGATGATCTGATCGCATTGCTCGATCACCTGGTTATCGACCGGGCCATTCTCTGCGGGCTCTCGATGGGGGGGTACATCGCCTTGCGAGCGATCGAGCGGCATCCGGATCGCGTTCGCGCTCTCGTACTGTGCGATACGCGCAGCGAAACAGATCCAAACGAAGGCAAGATCAAACGCTCAGCGACCATCAAATCGATCAAGACCAACGGCGTTTCCGGCTTCGCAGGCGAATTCGTGAAGCTCGTCTTCGCTCCCCAGACATTTGAGACAAATCCAGCAGCCGTCGAAACGATTCAGGATTCCATTAAAGCCAACTCCCCTCTGGGAATCTGTGGAACCGCGCTCGCCCTCGCATGTCGCACGGACACAACCGGCTTCCTCCCCTCCATTTCCGTCCCCACACTGATTCTTGTCGGCGAGCATGACAAGCTTACTCCTATTTCTGCTTCACAGGCGATGCACGAGAAGATACGAGACTCAGAACTGCAAATCCTCCCCCACGCCGCACATATGAGTAACCTTGAGAACTCGGCCGAGTTCAACAAATACTTGATTGAGTTTCTGAACAAACTCAAATAGAGTCAGTTCTATGGATCGTCTCAGAACGAGGAATCTGGAGAGGCTCCAGCAGCAGGTCATTCGATGCAAGCGTTGCCCGAGACTTGTCCGTTGGCGGGGGAAGGTGGCACGGGACAAGACGAGACGATTCGCCCAGTGGGAGTATTGGGGGAGACCAAACCCCAGTTTCGGAGATCCGAAGGCTCAGGTGCTACTCATTGGACTTGCCCCAGCTGCCCACGGCGGCAATCGGACGGGAAGGATGTTCACCGGCGATCGCAGCGGCGATTGGCTTTATCGCACGCTCCACGAATTCGAATTCGCGAACCAGCCAACCTCTGTTTCACGCGATGATGGGTTACGTCTGACGAACTGTTACATCACAGCAACCTGCAGATGCGCACCGCCGCAGAACAAGCTCCTGCCGGTAGAGATCCGCAATTGTCGCCCTTTTCTGTTGAAAGAACTCGAGCTGTTGAGAAATGTCCGGGTCATTATTGGCTTGGGAAAAGTAGGATTTGATTCTGCAGTCAATGCATTCCAGGAGCTTGGATGGGCATCATTCAGCAAGCGACCCCGGTTCGCCCACGGATCAGAGTACAAGCTCAACGAGACAGTCACCCTGCTTGGCTCATTTCATCCGAGTCAGCAGAATACCTTCACCGGACGGCTCACCCGATCGATGTTCGACGCAATCTTCAAACGGGCGCAGACGCTTTTGCTGAGCCGACAAACGTCAACGTGATCGCATGAACCTCAACATTCGATCGATCGCGACGGAACACCGCTGGCTGATCGTCCTCTGCCTGCTCTTCCTCCTCTTCGGGATCTTCCGGCTCAACGATCTCTCCTTGTACACCGACAGCACCCGCTACGTTATCTGGGGAACTTCATTCGCACAGCTGAACGGACTGGTCGATGATACGCAGCCGGTGCCCGAACGCTACATCGTGAACGCCCCGCTTTACGCCGTGCTCCTTTCACCTGCCCTCGTCCTGTTCCCATTTTCTCTCACGGCAGCGAAAGTGTGGACACTTCTCTGGACAGTGGCTTTTCTCATTGCGTTCTACGCTTTCCTTGCTCGTCTGGTTGGAAAAAAGCTGGCGACCGTCGGTTTGCTACCTCTCGTCTTTAATCCCTTGCTCCTTCTGATCTCGACCGAGGTACTGACCGAAGCATCCTTCCTCACACTCACGTTCGTTAGCCTTCTGATGCTCGAAGTCGTTGAGAATCCTGACCTACCCTGGAAGCGCGCCTTTCTCGTTCTCCTCGCTATCCTGTCGACGATCGTCCTGCTTCGTGAAGTGGCAATTGCTCTCGTCGCTGTGATGATCCTGTATTTCTTCGCGCGCAAGGATTTGGAGCGCGCCGTTTTGATCATCGTCGGTGCTCTTGTCTTCTTTGGTGCCTGGCTTTTCAGGAATCTCGTTCTCGTCGGCACACCCCCTGGCTCGCAGGCTACGAACCTCAGCTTCCTGTTCGAGCACTTCGTCACATCGCCGTCGGCGCCGATCGTACAGGAGTTCGCACTCAGAGTGGCAAACAACGTCAGCGGATATGTTCTTCACGCTGCAGGAATGCTGTTCTATCCCATTCCTGATGTCTTGATGGTTGAGCCATCCGGACTCTTTCGAGCGTACTACAAAGTACTGATCATCGCGAAGTACATCGTCCCCGTTCTTCTTCTCCCGCTGCTCGCCCTTGGCATCTGGCGCGACCTTAAGGAACACGTCACAGGCTTTGTGAGAATAGCGTTTCTCATCGCCTATCTCTGCATCATCCTGGTTTACCCACTCCACGACGTGCGGTTCCTCCTGCCGCTGCTCCCGTTCTACATTTTCTACGTCGTGCTCACCATTCGCTGGCTCCGGATAACCTGGTTCGCCACTGCGCACTTGATGCCCAAAGCTGTCGCCATCCTGCTTCTGAGCCTCGTTGCTGTTCCGAATGGGATCTGCCTGTATGAGATCCTCCAAACGAACATCCGTTATACATCAGATCCGCTCAAGTTCTACGAACACTTGAGATCCGTTGGGCTGGTCAAGAACATGTTCACGAAGCCATGGAAGCTGATGGGGACTGCGATTGAGGAGAAGACCCCGAACAACGTGGTGATTGCGAGTGCACTGAAGGAGGTCAGCATCTTCATCGGGGAGCGAAAGCTCCTCGAACTCAACAACGGCGTGCCGGTAACGACGTTTGACCACTATGTGCGCGATTTCGCCGTTGACTATCTCCTCTCGACGAGTTCCTGGGATGACTTCCGATCCTACGAGTTTCAAATGGCAGAATCCAAACGATTCTGGTTTGAGCCTGTCACGCAGGTCGCCGGGATGCAATTGCTGAAGGTGCATCCGACTCATACGACTCCGAAGCAGGAATGGCTCCCCACCAAGCGCATGCAGGTGGATACCGTTACAGCCAACGGGCTTTTGCGAAAAGCTCGGGCTGAAATCCTGCAAGGACAGTACCCTCAGGCCATCGCCTCCCTCCGGAGAGCCCAAGAGCTCGCGCCCGGGCAGGCAATGATCGCCTATCAGCTCACGGTTGCTCTGGCAATGAGCGGACGATTGGAGGAGGCCTCATCCCAATTGCAGAGGTTGTTCAGCTTTGCCCAATCCTCCACCTACACGCCGGTAGCAACGAAGCACCTTGCGGTTTCGCAATCACAGGCACGGGCAGAGCAGTCGAGCAACCCATTGCAGCGTTCACTCACGCTCTTTGATGTCGCCTCATTCTATTGGAACTATGGCTATTACAATCAGGCCTATGCGATCATGCGACAGAGCCTGAAGAATGACTCGACGTATTTCACAGGGCTCCTTTGGGGTTGGCATTACGCCATGCAGCTTGCTGACACATCGCAGGCAAAGATTTACCTTCGCCAACTGGAGGGTATCGATCGCTCAAACCCTGTCGTGCGTGGATTTCACACAATGTCCCTCCTGGCTGATTCGCTTCGCCGTACATCCTCACCCGCCCGACGCTGCAAGCTTCGGCTGGCGCTCGCCCGCTCGTACGACGCGGTCGATCTTCCGGAAGAAGCAATTGACGAGGCACAACGAGCGCTTCGAGATAATCCATCGAGTGTCGAAGCATGGCTTTTCCAGGGACAGGTCTTCGATCGGCGGAAGGCTGAGCGAGCCGCACGCCAGGCCTATCAGCAAGTTCTGAGGCTTGATCCCGCCAACGCACTTGCAGTATCCAGGCTCAGGCAAAAATGAGGACACTCCTTTGCCCCGACGGGGTCGCCCAGAAGGCCCGGCGTGTGCCTCGTTCACTAGACTTTTCCAATCTTCCATTGGTCCAATACTAGCCTCGAATCCAGTCGTGCGAAACGTACTTGTCACTGGCGGCACCGGTTTTATCGGATCGAACCTTGCCGTCGCCCTTCTCAAGGAAGGTTGCGCCGTTCGGATTCTTCGCCGCCCTAATTCTGACCTGCGCGCCATTGACAACGCGCCCGTCGAGCACTGCATCGGCGACATCCGCGATCCCGGTTCGTTGAAGAAGGCCCTCAGGGGATGCGACACGGTGTTTCACACCGCCGCGATGGTTTCGTATTGGCGACGAGAGCGCGAGGAGATGTATGGGATCAACATCCAGGGAACTCGAAACGTTGTGAATGCCTGTCTCGAGCTCGGTGTGGAAAAGCTCATCCACACGAGCTCCGTCGCTGCAATCGGATTTTCCGAAGCCGGTGGAGTCGCGAGGGAGACGAATCGGTTCAACTGGGATCAGTACGATGTAGGGTACCGAATCTCAAAGCATCATGCTGAGGAGGAGGTTCGAAAAGGTGTTCACCGTGGCCTGCGCGCCGTGATGGTGAATCCTTCCGTGGTGATCGGTCCGCGGGATATCCACTTCCATGGCGGTCAGCTCCTTCGCGACATCCACAGGAAACGCCTGTTCTACTATGTGAGCGGAGGAATGAACATCGCCTACGTTGATGACGTGGTGAAGGGACACATCCTGGCGGCACGGCAGGGACGCATGGGTGAGCGTTATATCCTCGGCGGTGAAAACCTCACGCACAAGGAGATCATCTCCACCGTCGCTGAAGTTGTCGGAGGGATTCGACCGCTGTTCAAGGTTCCGCCTCCGGTTGTTCGTTTGATTGCCGCGACGGCGGAATCGGTGGGCACGCTGATTCAGAGGAAACCGTGGGTGACGAAAGAGCTCCTCGCAAGCAGCGGAATGTACAATTACTACAGCAGCGACAAAGCCCAACGAGAGCTGGGCTATCGTTTCACCCCATTCGAGGAGGCTGTTCGGAAAACATTTGAATGGTATTCTCGCAGCGGCTACCTCTAGACCCCCCGCAAAGCCTCTGTAGGCCATCTTCCCGGTGGGCACGCTGATTCAGAGGAAGCCGTGGGTGACGAAAGAGCTCCTCGCAAGCAGCGGTTTGCACAGCTATTTCAGCAGCGAGAAGGCTCAACGTGAGCTCGGATACCGGGTGACTCCGTTCCAAGAGGCAGTGCAACGAACCTTCACTTGGTACGGAGAAACAGCACTGTTGTAGATAGTTCCGCTAGAGCATATCCGCGACTCCTTGCCTCCACGCAATACAAGCTGCCTACAAATAGAAACTCCGTCCCTTCATACCACGGAAGGAACGGAGTTCCACTCTGCTCAAAACAGAATCTACTGCATCACAATGTTGAAGTATCGTATCACGTTCTCGACACCTGGCGCGTTGACGGAAATTTGCACCTGATACGTCTGGCCGGCACTAACGGTGCCAGTCGCAGAAGCATTCGTGACATTGAACGTGAAATCCGTGATGTTCGGCCCGGGGAACCGCGCGTAGCCCGCGAACGGAATCGTTGTCGAGAGCGAGGTAGTGATGTTCCACCCGACGGGAGCGTTCGGGTAAAGGACCGTCGCATTGATCGTGGTTCCAGTAGAAAGCGGATTACCGTTGGCGTCCTTGATCGTTATCGAAATGGGTGCGGATGCTCCGCCCGCGGTTGGTACGGGCACCGCGCTTGTGGGTATCCCTGTGAAAACAATGCCTCCTCCTCCAACTCCTGGCCAGAGAACAAGAACGCTGTCTCGAACCCACTGACCGGTACCGCGTCCCTGAGTTTGTGCTGTGACCCACGCATATCCTAATCTTCCCCCTACTTCGTTGTAATACGGCATGGCCGGCGACGGACTGTAATAATACGGGGTGGTGAGAGGAAGCGGGTTCGCCCAATACAGCAGAGCGAACGCTGTCCCATCAGTGATCGTATACCTTGCATACCCCGTCTGCCCAGTCTGCTGGATCCCCGCTTGGGAGTGGAAGTAGATTGCTGTGCCAGCTGGCACGGGGTTGCTGAACGTGTCACCGACTGCAACGGTGAAGCTCATTTTGGGGACCGGATCTCCGGTCAAGAACACCCACGGGCCGTTGACCAAGGTAAAATGATCTTGATCAGGGAAGCCGGCATGGACAGTGATCTTGACCGGCTCTGAGACTATTTGCTTGCCCGGCAACTCGATGTAGGCAAACACCTTCAGAACGCCTGCCTGCGTTCCGCTTGTCACCGATGTGCGCAACCGACCCTGATCATCCGTGCTGTCAGCAGCTGGTATGAGCGTTGGGGGCGTCCCTCCACCCACGCCAGAGTTCGGATAGATCTCGACGTAATACTTTGCGCCGACGCGCTTTTCCTTCGTAATCGGGGTTCCGAGCGAGTCGAGAACCTGATAGGTCAGAACGGAGTTCTGGCGCTCGCCAACACCTGCAACATAGATATCGCTCGCCGTCGGCGCGAACGTACGAATCTGCGCCGGCTGCCGTGCACTCGGCGGAACTGTAATCACACCGGATTCAGCCTGCTGCAGACCTGAGAACGTGTACTTCGCGTTGCCATTCTGGGCACTCGTGACAGTAATCGTGATGTTTACCAGGCCGGCAGGACCCCCTTCCCTTCGATCCCGCAGGCGAATGAAGAACTGTGTGTATCTCGGATCATCCGTATCCGGGAGAGTGAAGGTTTTGTCCCCTTCGATTGACAGATCGCCTGCCCCAGGTCCATCAAGCGAGACCGATATGGAGCTACCCTCTGTCAGAGGGTTACCGTTTGCGTCCTGAACATTGTAGTTGAAGGTATACTCGCCACTATCGGGTATGACAAACGCCTGCGTCGGCGCGATAATCCTCGTCGCGCCGGAGAAGACGACCGGTAACGATCTCGAAACTACGTTTCCACTGTCTCCGATTGTTCTCGCTGTAATGGTCGCTATACCTCCGGAGGGACGCGGATTTCCTGTGATCAAATCCACTGAGGCGATGCCGTTAATGTCGGTCTGGGCCGAGGGCTGGATAATGCCGCCTGTCGTTGTGAAATAGACAGCCGTCCCGGGCTGGACGGGGTTGCCGTCCTTGTCACCAACGATCGCCATGATCCTGTTACGAAGATTGTCGTACAACCCACCCGCTATATTGGCGAGTTGCCGGCTCAACGAGAATCGGTCCTGCACGGGCAGGCCGCCGGCGATGATAATGCGCACGGGGCTCGATTTGAGTTGTCTACCATCGACCGTCCCAGAGGCAAAGACCTGCACCACTCCAGCCTTCGTTCCACTTGTCAGACGAGTGCTCGCCCGACCATTCAGGGCGTCCGACACTTGAGACGTCGGGAAAACGAACTCCCCACCTCCGGGCCCACCCAGGATCTGGAAGTTGACAATGATTCGGTTGCTGCCGCTTACCGGCACGCCCACGGAGTCCCTGACTTCAAAGGTCAGCTGCGCCGTTTCGTTCGACCCCGTACCGCGGATCCCAATGTTCTCCGCGGTCACCCCGATCATGAAAATGCTGGCCGCCTTGCCGGAGAGGGTCGGCGTAATCGGTCCGAGAGTGTCCGCCTTCAGCCTCAGGACTATCGACGTGTCAACGCCGGGTGTGACAGCGATGTTGACGGTGTCGTTGCCATACCCGACCTTCGTTGCCATCACCTTGCTCAGGTAGCGGCCTGTAATCTCCAGTTTGAGCGCGAACGATCCATCACTCTTCGACGTATCCCTCGCCAGCCCCCCCAAATCGAACACAAAGGCGTTGGCAACAGGGGACAGATTGTCACTTCTCAGGACAGTTCCTTTCACGAGGGTCGGTGAAGGCGTAGCTTGTCCCTCTTCTGGCTCTGTCACGTTCTGGCAGCCCGACTGAAGCAACAGTATCGAGAGAATCCCCGACAGCAGAAGCGTTCGTAGTTTCATATCACTCTCCCCAGGTACGTTTGACTGTTCCCGTAACAAGATCGTAGTCATTGTTTTTTCATCCGTTTTTCTAGTTCTTCCCGCCCCTCTTTGAGCTTCTCCTGGATAACATTGCGACCCTTGGAAAGCTGCTCGATGCGCTCATCGACCGTGGGTACGAGGTCGGCCCGCAGCAGAATGAGCAAATCCTTTTGACTGACGCTGACCTTATCATACCCGAAAACGTACCGCAATCCAAAGACCCACCATGGGAGATCCTTCAGGAGCGGAATCCCTTCGCGGGTCGTGTTCTCTTCTTGAATAACCAGGCCTGCCACATAACTCTCTTCACCATCCAGCAGAAGGAGTTTAGCCTGACTCTCCGTCTTGTTAATCAGCGTGCTGACCGTCCCGGGCGTCACGTTGCTTCGGGTGGCCTGGTACGTGAGGTCGATTAATACCGTTTTGCCGTATGTATACACCGTAGGCGTTACCTGCAAAATCGTACCGGTGCTATAGAACCGATCCATAACGTTGCCTGAGAAATCCCTCTCCTTCACCGAGAAGTCTGTGCCGATCTGGACGCGTCCCGTAGCTCCCGATCGTACCGTCGACTGGGGGCGTGCGATGACCTCTCCAAGTTGTTCACTCTCAAAGATCCTAAGCGCCGCTCCGATATCGACTGAGAGTTTCTTGGAAATCGGTGCGACCGCGGCAGTAAAGATATTGCTCGAGACTCTTTCGGATCCTAAGAACTCCACGCCAAGGTTAAGGTCTCTCCCCCGGAAAATGCTGTAGCTGATGCCGCTCTCACGGAGCTTGGACTGGTCAATTTCCACGAAGATCGCCGAGATCATGACATCGCGTGTCCGTGCAAGAATCTGTCCGGAATCCGCGCGGGTCATTACAGCGCCTGGCGTGATCGGCGCGCCGGGTGTGGCCGGTAATGCACCCACGGGCATCACTTGAATGTAGTCCGGCTGATCGACATACCAGAGGTTATTCGTCCGCAAGATCAGCTCAAACGCGTCCCGCCAGTACATCGACTGAATCTCCACGTTGATCTTCGTCGAGAGCGGTGACGGATCGATGATCGGCTTCTTCAGGAATTTCTTGCTCAAGGCGCTAAGCGATTCGATCGCCTGAGTGTAAGGGACGTCGTTCTTGAAGTTCACAAGCTCTTCCTGAGTGACGACGTCTTTACCTCTGGCGGCACGTTTGATTTTCTGTTCCTCTTGGCTTTGAGCAAAGACGGAGCCGCCGACCAGGAGTATGCCGCAGGCAAAAAAGATCAAGAATCGTTTGTTCATAATTCCCTCGTTATCGTTTCTTTTGCTCTTTTTGGAAAATCATTTTCTTCTCGACCTTGCGGGTAATGCCGCCTTCGTTCAACGTGAATTCCACCTTGCTCTCCCCGGGGCTGATCCGGCTGACGAACCCTCTCCAGACTCTGTCTCCTAGATGCAGCACCTTCAGTTCCCCCTTGTGGAGGACAAACGCTTTCCCCGGGAGCACGGCTTTGATATCAAGCGTCTTCACATCGATCTCCTCCTCAGGCGGCTCAGTCGAGACCGTCTGCAGGATGATCGGATTGAAGGGATCAAAGGGCGATTGCGTGAAGGTGAGCGACTTCGCGGCGAGCGACGTGTTCAGCTCCTGGATCGACGTGAAGTATGCGTGCAGCTCCATCAGGAAACCGATCCACTTGCGCGTTTCCTTCGTGTCCTGATCCACCGCCTCATGAGTCTCAAAAGTGATCCAGTTGACCTTGTAGAGCCGGCTTCCGTTCTCAAGGTAATAGATGAACTTGTACAGATTCTCGAAGGCGCCCTCGCCTTCGGTCAACTGGTAGACGTTATAGCCAAAGGCCCCAAAATTCCGCGTCCCTTCAAACGTCATATTGAACCGTACGAATTCGTTGTCGCTGGAGAATCCCGCTTCATCGATGCCCCGGCTCATGTAGGCATAGGTTTGAGATGTGATATCAAACGGAGGAATCTCCTTGCTTCGAGAATCATACCGGCGTTTCGTGTCCGCGAGCCTGTTCGTCAGTTCCTCGACCTGGTTTATCGTCTGCGGGAAATCCACCAGCTCTTTCTCAATCGACTGTATCTCCTTCTCAGCGGCCTTCAACTGTTTCGGCTGATAGTACATCCAGTAGAAGAGGCCGCCACCCGTGATCAGAACGAAGACCACAGCGAGGACGATCGTGTTTCGTATTTTGAAAGACATGCGTTCTTACCGTCGTTTGATTGGGGTGGTCACAACATCACTTTTGTCGACCTGTTCAACCAACAGGTCAAAATCGTAGATGACCTTGTCGCGAATCGTCGTTGTTCGAACCTGCTTCAACGTGGCTTTCTCGAAGAGACTTGCCAGACGTGAGATCCGGGTCCGGTAGATCGATTTCCCACTGATCTTCAATCCCCCCGGAACGGCTTCATCACGCTGCAGGCGATAGATCCACAAAGAGTTGAGGTCCTCAACGCTGTTCGCGACATAATGCAGTACACGACTCCACCGATCACTGCCGGGCGCGATCGAGTCATAGACCGAAGCGGCTTTCGAGTACCGTTGAATATCGTTCTGCAGCACTACTCGACGGGCACGAAGAGCTTCCAGGTCGGTCAGTTGCGCCCTCTTTTGAATGAGCACGTCGTTGGCACGCTTGATATCTGCTCGCCGGTTCTCGATCGAAGTGTAGAAGAACACGATCGAGCCGATAACTGCCGCCGCGAGGAGCCAACCGTGCCACGCGAGCTTGAACGCCTTCTGTCCTTCGGTGATGGAGACCGGACACAGGTTGATATCGTAGAAACCCACGTGCTTCGGATGCAGGGCCCGCCAGGCGCTCGCGATCGGCACGGCATACTCCGAGACCGCCTCACCCACCAAGCCTTCATAAAGGCTGAGATCCAGTTCAGGCACCTGCAGATACTCCACCGTCGCGCTGGAGAATTGCGGCGCGAGCGATTCCCGCAGGTTGACCTTGTGACTTTCACCGCAGAGGATAATGCGATCAATGCGTGTCAACGCAATGTTATCCTGCTCCAGAAGAATACGGCTGTATATCGTGTTCTCAATGTTGGATGATCCGTACCCCTCGCTGATGATCGGCGCGAAGTGCAGGTAGTCCTTACCCTGCATGAAGATGAGTCGGCTGAAGTCATTACCGACGTAGACGAGCACTGTTACCTCTTCGTCCTGGATCTCATAGCCCGTGCGCGCCAGACTGATGAGCGCAATATCAGCGCTATCGACGAGCTGGATCTTCGGAACCCTGTTCCCGATAAAGGGCTTGATTTCGTTGAGAAGCTCATAGAGATGGAGCCCATCCTCTCGAACGATGCTCAGAATCCCGCCGGGCGCTGTCGGAACAAACGAGAGCGCATCGATCCCCGGAGCGGCGGTCCTCATGGCAGAGAGCTCTCGAGATACGTGCTTCTTGAGCTTTGTGCCCTTGAGGCCAAAATCGCTCTCAAATTCCTGATACGTTACAGCCGGTTCACTGAGACCGTAGGAAAGGGTGTATTGCGCAGAGGGCAGGTCTGTCAGGAGGCTGAGGAGTACCGAAGCGTTCGTTTGTTCCCCTTGCTCGGTCATTTCGGGGGTGGCTGTCGGCTCGGCGAATGACTCTGCAGCACCAAGATCTTCTAATCCCGTCGCCTCTTCAGGACCGGCAGCGGCCTGCTTTTCCTCGAATTTCTTGACCAAAGCTACCGTCTTGAAGTCTCTGAGGGTAACCTTGTTCTGTTTCATCGATAGCTGAACAAACTTGAGCTCCAGACCGTCGACAAAGAGTGCAACCGCTGTCTTGCCTTGGCCAGGCGTGTATGGCATTTCGAGGTTCGTCCCTTATTGTGAGTGTTGAGTTTCGGTGCTGTGGCGTTGCGAATCGATCCGCTGAAGGCGGCTTATCCTTCAGTCGGGCTTACCTGTAAGAGCTGCTGCATGCGGCGTTTGTTGTTAGCATAATTGAGCGCATTCTCAAGGGAGATTTTCTTCTGCAGGTAGAGACGTTTCAAATCCATCTCCATGGTGATCATTCCCTGATCCACGCCCTCCGAAATCATCTGATAAATCTCGCCCGTGTTATTATTCTTGATCGCAGCACGAACCGATGGCATTCCCAACATGACTTCTTTCGCCATAACGCGCTTGCCGTCCAGGCTTGGCACGAGCTTCTGCGACATGACACAGCGCAGGGTGTCGGCGAGACGGTTACGGACACGCTCCTGCTCAACCGGCGGAGTCTCACCGATGATACGGTCAATACTTTCAACTGCGGATGCAGTGTGCAACGTGGAAAACACCTTGTGCCCGGAGTCTGTGATCTCCAGCGCCGTCATAATGGTTTCCGGGTCGCGCAACTCGCCGATCATAATAATGTCGGGGTCCTGCCGCAGAGCCTGGATCGCCCCGTCCTTGAACGAGAGCACGTCCCGGCCAATCTCACGGTGGCGGATGATGCAGCGGTCCGACCTGTGGACGTATTCAATCGGCGACGCGATGATCACGATGTGCGCATCGACGGCGTGGTTGTTGGCGTCGATGATCGAATCGAGCGTCGAGCTCTTGCCGGATCCCGTGATGCCTGTTACCAGACAGAGCCCCTCCTTGGTACCAGCCAAGCTCAGAACGCGGGTCACGTTCTGATGAAGTTCCAGTCCTTTGTACGCCCGAACCGTATTGCTAATGGCCCGCATGTTCAGCGCGAGCTGATCAAGATCGAAATAGGCGTCGGCACGAAAGCGTCGGAATTCTCCGTTTTCCAGGTAGAGCATATGGGAGAAGTCGAGGTTGCGATTCTCATACAGGAATGTCCGCTGCCGCTCTCCCAGAATGCTTTGGATCAAAAAATTGTTTTCGTCGGGTGAGTACTGTCCCAGAGTCTTCTCAGGCTTCTTGGATCCGTAGACGCGGAACCAGATGGTTCCCTGAGATCCGTATCCTCCCATATCGATATCGGAAGCGCTGACCGTCAACATTTTGTTAAGAAAGTAGTTCATCAGTGCCCGCAAGCGCTGTTTGTCGCTCTCGTCCATCCGAGCGAGGACGTCACCGATCATCATCTGACGTTCCAAGCCGGTGACCGTTGTGGGAAGCTGGGTGGCCAAATTCTTGAGGAGTTTTTGCGCTTCGCCCACAAACGGCGGCTCGGCAGTCATCGACGGTGCTGGCGTGGCCGGCGTTGGAGGCGCAGCAGTTGGCGGCTTTTGAGCGGCAGGATTTTGAACTGGGGTTGTCATCCGGGCATCAGACTGTTGATGAATGGACGTTCGTACCCCTTCACTGAGAACGCGACTTGGGGTAGTTCAGTCGTCGCACAGATAATAAGAAACTCCTGACGAAAATGCAAGTCCCTTAAAGAAAGAATTTAAAGGTTTCCAGATTTCCCTATGGTACAGCGATCTTAGGGCAGTCGAAAGCACCCCGGTCTTCCTTCCATCGTTTTGCGGCGTTTCTGCAGGGCTCAGGGTATTATGACGGACTGTCTCCGCCGAATCACCGGGACAACAAGCTCATCGAGAGGAGCATGCATATTTAACTCTTTGCAGATCAGTATGTTGTGACACACGGCAACCGAGAGATTCCGTCCGGCAGGTTCACGTCGCGGGCGCTGACCAAGTGGAATTCCGAAATCCGCAACTCGACGACCTTGCTCAGTATTCCGCCAAGCGAAAGTGGCTCATTCCGACTGCTTTTCGCTGGCTCGATGGCGGTCCATCGTATCAGAATGATCACGCTGTTTTGCCAGCAAACAAAAAAAAGGCACTCAGTTGATTGAGTGCCTTTGCTGGACCACGAGATGTACTTCAGCTTCAGCAGTCACACATGCAGGCGTTTGCCTGGGCTGTTATTCCTCCTCGGTCGTTGTGGCGACGATTTCTTCCAGTGTCGTCGTCCCTTCCATCATTCGCTCCATACCAGACCGCCGGAGGGTCCACATTCCGTCCTTCGCCGCTTGCTCACGTATTGCATTCTCATCGACCTTTTCGCCTGCGTTCAGGATGATCGTCCTGATCTGCTTCGTAAAATACAGGGCCTCGTGGATAGCAGCACGGCCTTTGTAACCTCCGTTGCACTTGTCGCATCCATCGGCTTTGTAGAAAGTATGACTTTTCATCTCGTCTTCAGAGAAGCCAAACTTAAGGAGATCATTCTTCTCGTGATCGTCCAGCGGTTGTTTGCATATCTTGCAAAGTGTTCGAATGAGGCGCTGGGCGACGACGATGTTGATTGCGTACGCGATGAGGAACGGCTCGATGCCCATCTTGTACAAACGGGCAACGGCACTGGGCGCATCGTTCGTGTGAAGGGTCGAGAACACAAGGTGACCCGTGTTCGCGAGCTTGATGGCAGTCTCAGCGGTTATCTTGTCACGCATCTCGCCGACGAGCACGATGTCAGGATCGTGACGGAGAATACCCCGAATCGCCTGCTCGAAGCCCATTTTTGGTCCAATCTTGAGCTGACGGGCTCCTTTGATGATATACTCGACAGGTTCCTCAATCGTGAGGACGTTGACCGTCGGATCGATCACTTGGTAGAGCGCGGCGATCAGAGTTGTAGATTTCCCGGAACCCGTCGGACCCGTAAGAATAATGATTCCCTGAGGCTTCGAAATCGCTTTGTAGAAGAAGCCACGCGCAGGCCCTTGGAGACCAAGCTTTTCGAGATCCGTGATGACCTTCCGATCGTCCAGAACACGGATAACACAGCTCTCGAACTTATTCTTGAATTCGGTCGTCACAATCGGCATAATCGAAACACGGAAGCGGAGCTGGTGACCGTCGATGACCCGCTGAATAAACCCGTCTTGTGACATCTCGCGCTCGAACCGGTCGACGTTTTTCGTTCGGTCCTTGACGACAGCCATGATGGCCTCAGGCATGGTGTTCTCCTGGCAATGCCACACCTGGAGGTTGCCATCGACCCGGAACATGAAGTACGTCTTGTTGCCTTCCGACGGCAGAACGTGGATGTCGCTCACTCCTCGGCGAACAGCCTCAACGATGCATCCCTCAAAAAGGTTGACGAGCGCGCTCTTGTTGATCTCAGCTTCGAGGGCCTGCTCATCAACAGCTTCGTCTGATGAAGTTCCGTCGTCAACACTGATCGCTTCGTCCTGCTGAAGGAGCTTCAAGAACTCATTCTGTGCGGGTGCCACCTTCTCCATCAGTCCCTGAAGATCCTTCAGCCGCACATAACAGATCTCATACTTCTTGACGTTAAAGCTGCGGGCGACAATGGGGAGGTTGCGATCGGTCGGATCGGCAGCGATGATGGTCAGCTTATCCGCCTGTCGTTCGTCATACTTGAACGGAAGCATTTTCGACTGAATCATCATATCCCGCTGTTGCTCGGGGAGACCATCAACGAGCTTCTTGATGAAGGCGGCGCGCGCATCATCGATCTTCTCGTCGGTCAGGTAGATTTCCCTGAACGCGTAGAGGTTTGCCACTTCGCGGAAAACGGCATCATGATCCGCGCCGAATTCCGAGACAAGGATCTGCCCAAGGTTTTTGCGGTTCTTCTTGTTCTCCTCGGAGTCCTTCATTTTCAAGGACTTTTCGAGGGTCTCGAAATCGATGATACCTTTTTTCAGCAGCGTATAGCCGATTTTATCAGTTATGTCTATTTCCGGCATGGCCTTTTCCCTCACGAGGAAACGAGGAGATCATTGTCAGCATATACTTCGTCACCGTTTAAGCGTCAGTTGATACCGAAGTAGTACATCAAGTAGTGAATCAATGTCCCGGGAGCTTTCGGGCGTATGGTTGCCGTCTCGGAAGAAACAAGCGTCAACGCCGTCAGCACGAGCATGATGACCATTGAGACCGCGAGCTGGATGACCTCGATGGCATTCTTCAGCTTGTACGTGGTCTCCTTCTCGTAGTATTCCGCAAGCTGAATCGCTGTGTTCTTCACCGTTCCTGTTTCTGCTCCTGAATTGAACCGGGAGATCGCCGTCTGCGTGAACACGCCGGTTGCCTGAAATGCTTCGGTCAAGCCCTTGCCTTTCTCAAGCATCATCGGTATGGCGATGGTCTTGATCTGATGCTCCATATACTTGTTGCCACAAGCCTCAGCCGCCATACGGATGACGTCAATGTTTTCTCCGGACCCGCTGTACAAAGCGTAGAAGACACGGCAGTAAATCTCGATGGCCGTCTTGTGAAGCAGCGGACCGACGACGGGCACTTTCATGATTGACTTATCCAAGAGGAATCTTCCACGCTCCGTCGTGAGGAATCGCATGACGAAGACGACCGGCACCACGATCGCAATCAACAGAGGAATGATGTTCGCCATGAGCCACCGACTGAACGACAGCGTAGCTTTCGTCATCGGAGGAAGCTCGATCTTGAACTTCTCGAACATCTCGGCCGTTGCGGGGAAAATGTAGGCGACGTAGAATAAGACAGCGAGGAAAAGGATGAAGAGCGTGACAAGAGGCATGATCAGAGCGCTTTTCAGGTTTCTCTTAAACTCAGCATTGCGCTCAAGGAATTTCGCCGTGCTCTCGTAAATCTCGGTCATGTTGCCGCTCTTCGATGCAAGGCCGAGCATGTTGGCCGTGAATTTCCCGAACACCGGCGCTTGTTTCAAGAAGACCTTTTCACTGTCCTTCCCCTGTTTCAATTCGCTGTTGATTTCCTTCACGGCATCGCGGAGAGCGGGGTTCCCAATATCGTTCATCAGCAACATAAGGATCTCGTTAAAGGGGAGTTTCTGACGCATAAGGTCCGCACTCATCCGCACAAAAGTGATGACTTCAACCGCCGGCGCCGCCTTCTGCTTGTTCCCAAAGAGTCTCTTGCGCACATAAATGACGCGGTAGCCCATCTTCTCGAGGGCTTGTTTCACCTCAGCCTTTGTGTACGCCTTCTGCTCGCCATCGATCGGTTTCTCCGTCCCTTTCTGGACCCGATAGAGCCACGCGACGCGCTCGTACACACCAGTGAGCTTGAATTTCTTCTCCGCTGCCATCTGAGCAGCTTTTTGCTTCGCGTCTTTGTAGCTGTCGGCACCGATCATGCCCGAGACGGGCTTGCCGCCGACTGTTATGCCTTCAATCTTGAAATCAGCCATGGCTTCCCCCTAAAGACTTGAATACTGGGTATTTAAGAGGTCGATAACAGAAACTCACTAAAATAATACAACATTTGCCAGACTCTGTCAAGCAGCGTCTGACATGTGCCCTGCGACGGGGTCAGGAGCGGAGGCCGGATGCGTATTACCGTCAGAACGGCATAAAACAAGACATCCCGCCGAGGCGGGATGTCTGTGTCTACAGAATACGAATTGGCGACTGCGTCTTACTGGAAATCACCGTAGTATGACCAGGCGGTCAGCCTGCCATCGGTGTCAATCGTCACCGTGATGTAGTTGGACGCATTCTGAGCAGACGTTGCGATAATGTCGATCGAGTTGTTGCTCGGGCTCGCAACGTATGTTCCGTTCTCGTTCGTGCGCATCTTTATGGGAATGGTGAAGGTCGTGTAATCACCTTGACCACCGCCCATAGACGTTGGACGAATGCGGAATTGGTAAGCCTGCGCGGCAAGGTTGTTCAGGTCGTTGATGATTGCGTCACGGTTGGACTGGACGCTTTGGGCGCTGAACAGGCTCAAGCCGACTGCGATGGCGATACCTACGATGATAACGCCAAGGATGATGAGCAAAAGTTGCTGTTGACCCATAAATAAACCTCCTTAGTTGATGTAGAATCGAGTACCGTGGGTTAGCTGCGTATCTGGTCCAAATTACTCAATATCTGTGCCGCTGTACTATAGCAAGCCTGACTTCAAAATCAAGTCGGAAAACCCATAAGTGACTTCTTTCACACCGCGAAAGGGGGAAAAAATTACCTGGGTAGGTAATCTTTTCCTAGTTCAAAACAACCTGTTGAGAGACCCCACCCGAGATCCTACCCCTTGGCATCCCCCGGATGAGCAAGAAGAGCAGAAAGAACATCACGAGCAAAATGATGGATCCGACCGCGAGAAGATCAGTCACAGATAGACCGGTCCAGCGCAGGAGGAATGGCGACACTCGAGCGTTTTTCAATGTCAAGATGGGCGAGTAGGACCAGTTGAGGTAGAGCAGGTCGTCTTCGAAAACGTCAATGCCTTTCCACCGCTCCGCGAACTTGAGAATCTGAAGGTAGGAGAACAGTTCCCCCAGGCCGAAATAGAGCTGTTCGATCGAGCAGAAGAATGCTCCAAGTGTCACGATTCCGAAGGACCTCGTGAATCGCGTTTCCTCTTGGCTCTTGAGCCACAATGCCAACGGGATCAGGAAAAAGGGAATGATCATCAGGAGAAATCTCGGCCCGATGCAGAACCCCGCATGCCAGTCGCTGCGCGACGCGACGAAAAGAAAGCGGAAGGCAACAGCCGCCACAACGATCCAGAAGAGCTTGCGATGTTCGTCGTGGAAGTTCCTCCACAAGATGCCTCCGACAACGGCGATCGGCGTGAAGAATATCAATCCCTTCCCTGCTCCAAAGAACAAACCGAACAAACCTCGAAACGGAGAAATGAAGGTGCCGTAGCCGAACAACATCGCCGACGTCGGACTGACCGTTCGTCCCGTCTCAAAGAAGTTGCCGAAGCGCGCGTAGTTGTACCAGCCCAGCAGGAACAACAGAATGAACACTCCGAACGAGAAGACGCTTGCCTGCTCAAGCCTTTTCCACACGTTCGCTTGCTCCGCGCTCGGCCGCCAGAGGAAGTAGACGACAAAGAACGGAGCGAACAACGCTGCAGTGATATGTGTCGTGATCGCAAGCCCGAGCCAGATTCCGCTCAAAAGGATCGTCTTGTACGATCGCAGATCCTTAGCGTCAGGGACTTCGTTTTCAGACTTCAGAACATAATAGAATGAGACAAGAACCAGGAGCGTCGCAAGCGGTTCGCTGAAGAATGTGCCGGCATAGGGCCACGCCAACGTCCCAAATGCATAGATGAGAGAGACGAGAAAGCTCGTCGGAAGAGATCGTGTGAGACGAAGGAGAATGCGCCAGAAAACGAAGACGCTCAGAGCGCTGATGATGACATTGTAAATGGACGACAACATACGAAGCGCATGGGGCCTCGGGCTCTTTGTCACGTGCCGCTGCACGAGATCATAGAAACCGCCCTCCGTGAACTGACTCAGTGGGAGCATCGGTGTATACTTCTTATACCACCCAGTTTCGTTGATCAGATCAGCGACCTTTACGATGGGGGCGAGGAGAATCGACTCGAGCGGACCAAAGATGGAATAGAGTTTGCCCCCCCTGCCGTATGCCACTCCGAATGCTTTCCACTCCTCCAGCTCTCTCTCAACTGTGAACTCCCCCTTTTGCGCAAGGGACTCGGCTACGCGAAATACCACCTCGCTGTCAGACGAGCGGACACCGCCGTAGGTGATGAAGCCGTACAGAGCTGCACTCAGGAAGAACAAGACAAGGCCAAAAGTCTTGACCTGTCTTGGGTACAGATCAGTCATTGCAGTTGACATAAGCCCTATTTCGTTGAGGATGAGAGGCTTGCTTCAAGTCGATGGCAGCGAATCAAGAGCCAAGTTTGCGATTGGGCCGACCAGCAGAGCGGTGATGTCAGGATCGAAGAATGTTTTGTGGGCCCTGCTGGGCTCGAACCAGCGACCCGCAGATTATGAGTCTGCTGCTCTAACCAACTGAGCTAAGGGCCCTCGCACATTTCAAATTATCGAAAACCGCTCCGAAAGTCAAGGTGGCTCCCCCCTCGCAGTGGACGAGCTCATATGCGGAATCCTAGACTACCGCAAGCTCACCAAGCTATCACGTTTCGAGCGAGCCAACGCGTTCATCGGCTCCACTTCGAGCAACCGATTCAGAACAAGAATAGCCGGAGCGTTCCTACGCTTTTGCTCGTAGAGGTCCGCCAGACCTTTGAGTGCCTCAGCGTTCGTCGAATCTTGGCTGAGCGCGAGCAAGATTTGATCGATCGCGAGCTCAGCAAGTCCGATCGAGGCATAGGTTCGCGCCACGCTCAACCTGAATTTCGCTCGCTCCTTTGCTGTTTTGGAAGAACGCAAGGAATCCAGGACTGCGAACAGCGACTGTAGTGGCTTGACCATGAGATGTCTCGGGTCCACCACCACCAGCCTGGCGGTGTACGCTTTCGCTTGTCTGTAATCCCCCTGCTGGAGTGCATAGTACGTTCCGAAAACCAGGCCGGGCGAGAAGGCAGAATCAATCTGCAGTACCCGGCGAAGCATCTCGACCGCCCGGTAGCGAAATCCGAGGTCCCAATAGTTCGCTGAGATCATATGATAAATCATCGACTTGTCGAGCCGAGTTGTATCCTCGTCCGCCCGTTTGATGTGCGCGATGAGCTGCAGGTGATACCATGCATGCTTGAGAAATGGTCCGGCTTGCGGCTGTTGCCGAAACCGGTCAAAAATCTGCTCAGCCTCGTCAAGCTTCCCTGCAAATTCCAAGGAGACGGCTCGGAGGAGAACGACGCTGCCGGAACCACCCGTCAGCCCCCAAAGCGCCTGGAAAACCTGCCCAGCTCGCTCGTACGCTCCACTCTCCAGAAGACGCACGCCGAGACGATACAGTGAGCGCACCTTTTCCTCTTCGTTCACGTCTTGCGAATCCGGCGAGCTGATGGAACGCTCCTTGGCCAGTGTACCCACTCCGACCCTGGAGTCTGCCAAATCCATCGGCCGAAACCGCACCCTCACCACCTCCAGGTTGCCCGCTCGAAAAGCTGTCTCAAATGAGAACCGATTTGATTGTTGCATCTGGAACTCGAGTTCGCGTATCCCCGGCTTTGAAACCAGGACGACGAGGTAGCTCACCCGATAATCACGAAGCAACGTCTCGAAGAGCGTCAACGGAAGCAACGGCTCAACCTCCAGGAGTTTTCTTCCCTGAAGCCAGAACGCCTGCTCCTTCCACCGCGCGGCAACAACTGCAGAGGAGTCCGTGTTCTCTGCGATCCATTGGCCCACCAGAGAAAACGGCTTCGTGTACAGCTCGGGCGCGCCGCGCCCAGGCTTGAAATCCCGGAAAGAATTCGCGGCCACGCGCAGATAGGCTTGGTTATTTCCGATGGCATGAAATGTCCACACCAAGTTCGGCACCGCAAGGATCAGGCACGCAAGGGACACAGCTGCAACGAGCACCGTCTTCGAGACCCGACCATGAAGGAATCGTTCATACAGGTCGGTGCAACCGAGGGCCCCGTAATAGAGCAGCACGATGAGGAACGGCACAAGGAATCGAATGTCATTGAATGGATATAGCAGGATCAGCAAGAGGTAAAAAAACAGAAACAGTATGAAGAGCAGGTTGGTCTTCTCCTTGTTCCACCACGCGATGATGCCCCAAACAAACACGCCAAACTGAAGGAGTGCGATCGGATACTGAGCGTACCGAAGAACGGAAGCCACCTGCGCCATGAAGAAATCCGTTGAAGCGATGACCGGGAACGGGCGAACAACGTATTGCGGGAAAAAGACCAGAGCCTTCGCCATCTCGATGTAGACATTTCCGTTGCTTTTGAGACGCGCAAGGAACTCCTCGGTCATGCTAGCGTCGTCAACCGTAAAATAGTGTGCGAACAACAGCTTCGCGTTTCTCATCGGTGGGTTTTCTACCCCGGCGACGAAAATTTCGTTGCGGAAGTACCAGATGAGATAGAACAGAACGGGAATGGTGATCACCAGCAGGAGCCTGCGCCGATCTTTCCGCAAGAAAAAATAACAGACCGCACCCGCAAGCAACGTGAGCCCAACTTCACGGAGAAAGATACCGATGGTAATCACGATGACAAAGAACCAGGCAATCCACTCGCCTTCGGACTCGCGCGAGAGCCTTTGCGCGAGAAGGAAGAAGAGCACGAGTGTGACTGCAAACGGAATGTCGGAAAGGATATGCGTGGAGAGGAGGAGTGTCAACGGATTGAACGCCAGGAACATCGACGCGAGGAAAGCCGGCGTTCGACCGGCACTCCCTGCAAGCCAAACATAGAACAGGATGATCAAGCCAACTCCCGCGAGAAGTGTCAGAACCTTCGCGGGTATGATGATGCTCGAGAACAGCCACCCGAGCGGCGCCAGCAGGATTGGATAGAAAGGTGCGTGAACCACATACCGTGTCGGGTCCGGGCTCGTGGCGTCCTTGAATCCATCGAATGATGCAAGCGACTTCGCCCAAACGAGGTAGCGAGGACTGTCGGGCGTATACAACATCGTATCGTTAAGAATCAGGATGCCGATGACGACAAACGCCGCACAGAGCAGCCACAAGCGCAGGTCTCGCAGGGGAGTGCGGGTTGGGCCAGGGCCGTACGCAAGCTGCGGTGCGGTTGCTTCAAACCCGATTCGTTCGGTGTTCTCGGACATCAGTCTGTTTCCCTTGTGATCCTTGATGGATGAGGATTATGAGGACTTGAATATATGATTTTAGAGAGAATTCTCCTTGCGTTCAATCACAAAATACAGAACCACGTTGTTCCTCCCCCGCACACCTTGGGAGAAATTCCATTTGCTCGACTGTCTTTCTTCGCCTATATTGAGCCCGAGGAAAGGAACGCGCGGACGCCAACCGCTCCATTCTGAGATGAGCACGAAGGCGGTCGATCAGGGCCCGTTGCAAGCGTGCAGCCCATGCCCGCCGTCACATCGTACGACCGGCGGCTGGCGTATTATGCGTGCGCCTTTGCACGAACGATCTTCCACCACCACCGTCCCGGCCGAACGGCACACTTCTCCATTGGATTGATGACCACCTGCGACGCCAACGACTACTCCCTCGAGACGCTCTCTGAAGCCACTCACTACAACGAATGGATCTACGAGCTCATGCGCCCCTACCTGGGCCGGTGCGTACTCGAGCTCGGGACAGGAATTGGAAACCATACTCCGAATCTCTTGAGGGATGACCGCACCGTTGTCTCCATAGATATTAACGAGGATCTGATCCGCGGACATCGCGAGCGGGTACCGGCGAATCCGAGGCTCACCGTTCTGTGTACCAGCATCCAGGACTTAGCCGGCAACCCCCACTACGAACGAGCCTTTGACAGCGTCGTCTCCTCGAACGTCCTCGAACATATCCCTGATGGCATCGACCGCGATGTTGTGCGAGGAATGTACCGCGTCTTGCGGCAGGGAGGCTATGCCGCTCACTGGGTTCCAGCGTGCCAGATGCTCTTCGGCAGCCTGGACAGGAGCTTCGGTCACCACAGACGGTACAATCGGACCTCTGCCAAGGCGTTGTTCAAGGATGCGGGCTTCGAGATTGTTTCGTGCGAGTACTGGAATCTCCCGGGTTTTTTCAGCTGGTGGTTGAGCGGTCGCGTTCTTAACATGCAATCGATTTCCCCTTCATCGGCTCTGACATTTGATCGCTTCGTGGTGCCAATCCTACGCCGCATCGAGCCGTGGATCTGGCGCCCGTTCGGACAGTCACTGCTCTTGGTCGCACGGAAACAGATGCATTGATCAGACAATCCAATCATCCTTCATATTGATGAGGACGATGCATGACACTCTCCATCATCATCCCGATCTACAACGAAAAGGACACGATTCGCGAAATCATCGAGCGAGTTATGCGAGTCCCCATTCGGAAAAAGATCATCGCCGTGGACGACGGCTCGACCGATGGAACACGAGAAGTCCTTCGCGCACTTGAATCGAAGTACCGGAAGAACCTTCGCTGTTTGTATCACAAACAAAATCAAGGTAAAGGCAAGGCGATTCGGACAGCTCTGGCAGAAGCTGACGGGGATGTCATCATTATTCAGGACGCTGACCTCGAGTACCATCCCGAGGACTATCCGATGGCTCTGGAACTGATTGAAAAAGGTTGGGCGGATGCTGTCTATGGCTCCCGGTTCCTCGGCCCGCACCGAGTGTTTCTCTTTTGGCACTACGTTGGGAACAAACTTCTCACACTTCTCTGCAACCTGATAACATCCGGCATGCTCACCGACATGGAGACGGGATTCAAAGTCATTCGTTCAGAGGTGTTCAAGAAGCTTGATATCCAGTCGTACACCTTTGACTTCGAAGTCGAAGTGACGGTCAAGCTCTTTCGCTATGGATTCCGCGTTTATGAGGTCCCCATCACCTACACGGGACGTGGATACGAAGAGGGGAAGAAAATCACCTGGCGGGACGGCGTCCGTGCTCTGTTGGCGCTGGGGAAGTGGGGTCTTCTTGTGCGAAGTCGCAGGAGGTGAACATCGCCACGTTAGCTCTCTTTTCTGTGCCTTAATTCCTACCGCGGCCGTATCTCCACAATCCGATCATCCTGAGCAAGATAGTAGCGATACCCGGGGAATTGATCCATGAACTGCTTGTTCAGATCTTCGAGATTCCTCACGTAAATCACATCTCTCTCAAGCAGCGGCGAGTTCGCTGTGACCACACTCCCGTAGTACGATTTCGTGAAGATGATGGCCTTGTGGAGACCACGCTGTTGGACCGCTTTCAACACCTTGCCGTTGACACTCCAGTAGCTGCTGCTGTAGACCCTCACCAGTGCAGGGATGTTACTCAACAAACCGACAGACGTACAGAAGAGCACGACGCAAATGGTGAGACCGTAGATCCTTCGGACCGAGATGGACCTTCCGAGGATGTTCTTGACGACATACGGTAACCGTACCATGCCCCGGGCTGTCAGGAGAATGACGCCGCATGTCGCTTCGTAGATGAAACGCGGACCGAAGCACCAATCCTGAAACCAATAGAAAAGATACGAAAATGCGAGCGAGAGTAGAGACAACAGCAGGAGAACATCCCAGCGGTTGATCTTCATCGATGCGAACAACACCATGACGAAGACGAGAGACGGAATCGGCCACTCGAAGAGGTACTTGTTCAGTCCGACGAAATTGCTCAGGGTCTGATGGATTCCATGCGCGGGTGTGTGTGGATCACCCCAGGCACCCCTTCCAAATCCAGGCATTACCTTTTCGCCGTACAGCACCTGATAACCGAATAACAACGGATGGCCGTTGGTCAGGTAGTTGAAGCTAAAAAGAATACAGACGAACAGAAACAGCGTCACGCTGAAAGCCAGGAGGGGAACCTTATATGCTGAGAATCGAGAGCGGAGAATCTGAGCGCCATAGGCGAAAAACGGCAGCGCCAATGCACCGGCGCTGAAGGGCCGGATATTGACCAGCCATCCAAGGGACACACCAGCCAAGACCGCGGGAAGGATCTTCGCCGTACGCACCGTGCGAGCAAAAAAGAGCACAAAGAGGGAGAAAAAGAACAGAGCACTGGTGTGATTCATGAATTCAGACGACATGAAGAGAATGAACGGCGAGAACAACCCAAGGAGCGCAGCGATTCGTCCGACTGCATCACCATAAAGCTCCTTCCCGAGGAAGTAGAACAAGACGATTGTCAGAGAACCGATAAGCGGGTTCACAATCCACGGTGCGTTGGCAAGGACTCCCAGCATCATCAAGAATGAATGTCCGGGTGGATATTGAGAATACCATCTGCCGTTGTTGATAATGTGTGTGAAATCGAAAAACTCCGACATCGGCGGTGAGGGAACAGTCAGTTTCCCGAGAGCGAAAATCATTCCGTGGAAGACCTGGGCGATGCTGTCCTGGATGTGCGGAATATGTTCGAACACAAAATATGAGATCCAGTTCGTGAGGAAGAACTCGATGAAGAAAAGGACACCCAGGAAGTACGGGAGCTTCCACGCGAAGAATTTCACCCGAAGTCTCTCCCAAACCTTCATATCTGTCACCAATGGGTATGCTCCCAACAACAGAAACACAACACCGTACAGGCCGAGCAAGAGATAGACCACAACAGATCGCACGGAAAGATCTGGAAGAGAGAATCCAGGGAGCAACGAGAGAGAGAAGCCAGAAAGGGTAAGTGCAACACCGGTGACAAGCACGTTTCGCTGGGCAAGATGGAGAATCGCGTCCCTGCCGGTTCGGGAGAACAAAACCATGATCGGAAATACAGCAAACACAAAGAGGAGCAGTGCCCGATCAGGTATGGCGAAATCCAGCTCGATGATTGGGATATGGAATAGAAGCTCGTGGACCGGCCATACTTTCAGGACCACATTATCCGTGTACCACGGGTCGATGCGAGACATCAGCGTAATGAGGATCAGCAGCCCCAAGGCGCCGATGATGATCCGAGCCGAAAGAATAGCAATGCGCGATACCAGCGATTTCATGCGTGTAGCTCGTGAAAGGGTGTTACGATTGTTACCGGCACCTACCTCAAACAGCCCTTGAAGTGAGTGCCGTTAAGGCGGCAAGATGACTCCGGCAGTGAATAATATGAGACGAAGTCTGCTTTTGCAAGGAGTTTTCGCACAGTTGCGTTCTGTCGGAGCCTGAAGCCGGGTCGTGTTTCTCAACATACGGAAGAGGAGAGATGCATTGAATCCGCTTCTTGACATCCTGCCGGGTTTTGAGTACATTTCATTTGCAGAATTGGTGAGATGTCCGCGATCGACTCGCTGGCTGTACACCTTTCCTAGCGACGATATCACTCCGGGACGCGGTTTCCCTCAAGCTTCTACAGAAGGAGATAGGTATGGCGAAGACGAAGTACATCATGCACGACTGTGCATATTGCCACAAGATGACAAAGATGGAACTTGTCGGTGAAATGCAAACCGAGGGAAGTGAGTCGCCATCTCAGAAAGTGTGGTATCGTTGCACGCGATGCAAGCACAGTGCTTTGCTCGACAAGCAGACACTGACGCAGGTGAAGCGAGGGGAAGCCGTGAAGATCGATCGATCGCTTTGCACGACGTACTCCAAAGAACTCATCTACACCGTTGGTCAGGTCATTTATCATTCCGAGTGGGACGATGCTGGCAAAGTCGTCGCCAAGCAAAAAACCTCGGACGGCACCCACGCGATAACCGTATCGTTTGAGAAATTAGGCGAGCGGAGACTGATCGAAAACGTCACCCCGACCGCCGAGCCTGAGATTCTCGCAACTGTTCCTGCATAAATCGGATAACCGGCATTGAACATCCAAGGGAGGTGATAAGTCTGGTAGGCATCATTTTAGGAGAGAATGAGCCGATTGACCGTGCGATACGACGCTTCAAGAAGAAGTACGAGCGGTCGGGCGTCTTGAAGGAGTTCAAGAAGCGCACATTCTTCACCAAGCCATCAGTGAAGCGGCGCATGAAACGAGTCAAGGCCATTCGCCGAGCTCAGCGCGCCATGATGGAAGAAGCAATGTAGATCACCTCTCAGCTTTCAGTACTTAAGACAACAATGCCCCTTCTGGATTCCAGAAGGGGCATTTCGTTTCTGCGAACCATTCTCCGCATTGCTCTCCACAAAACTATCTCACCAAGGCCATCTTTCGCGTCGTTGAGTAGAGAGGGCTTTCGAAACGGTAGAAATACACACCGGAAGCGACGAGATTTCCCCTACTGTCCCTGCCATCCCACCTAACTGTGTATCTGCCCGGTGATTTTACTCCATCGACGAGATTCACCACCTTCCTCCCTGTTGCATCCAGGACTCCTATCCGGACACGAGTTTCCTTTGCGACGCTGAATTCGATAATCGTCGTAGGGTTGAAGGGGTTGGGATAATTCTGCGCCAGGCCGAACTCCTTTGGAATCACGCCATCGACCAACTCGACCGATGAGGGCGGAGACGTCGTGAAGCTGCGCGTGGCAGAGAATAGGCTTGTTCCGCCGGCATTTGTTGCACTCGCGCGCCAGAAGTACTGCGTGTTGGTCGAAAGGCCGCTCACTGTGAACGAGGTGGCGGTGATCCCGCTCTGGTTGACAAGGAGGAATGCAAACGCTGAAGTTGTCGAAAGCTGAACCGTATACGAAGCAGCGTCGCTGAGAGCATTCCAGACGAGCGTGGGACTCGTTGAAACGCCGGTAGCCCCGTCTGACGGCGAAGCAAGCGTTGGCGCAGCAGGAGCAGCGACGATCGTTGTGAAACTCCCTGTCGACGAGAAGGGGCCGGCGCCGGCGGCGTTTGTCGCGCTGACGCGCCAGAAGTACTGCGTCCCATTCTGCAGACCTGCAATCGGGAAGGAGGTCGAGGTAATCCCACTCTGGTTGACAACGAACGTCGAGAAATCCGAGGTAGTCGACACGTGGAGTGTGTAGGATGTTGCACCTGTAACGGAATTCCAACTCAGCGTGCTGGATGTAGGGATGCTGGTCGCTCCGTCAGCCGGCGAGGCCAATGTCGGTGCGGCCGGTGTTGAAGCCACGCTAGCCATGTAGATGCCATTGGCGTGGGTTGCCACCGCGACGAGTCCATCCGAAGGTCTTGCGGCAATCATTTCGATCACGACGTTACCGATGGTTGAAGCACCCTCCTGCGTCCATGAGGTGCTTGCTCCGCTGAGCGTCGTCGTGGAATAGAGGCCTGTACTTGTCCCCACGAAATACGTTGTCGTCTCAGTATTCGGCACGATCACTGCCCATCGGCATGAAGGACCGTTCCCTGTGCCGTCTGCAAACTGCTCAAGGTTTCCGCTCACATTCGTCCAGTTAGCTCCACTATTCGTTGAATAGAACAGGCTCGGAATGCTGTAGTTTGAATACACAACCAGGATTCTGTTCGCATCAGTACGATTGACCGCGATGCAACTCACGTAGCCCGTTGGCAATGCAGCGGTGTCGGTGACCGTGGGTATCGGATTGCCGGTGTTCGCACCGCCGACGCGATACACAGCCCCATCGTCTTTTCCGATATAGAGAACGTTTGGTGGAGTCGTTGACACCGCGAGGGCCGTCACGTCCTCGCCCGTGACCGCTGAATTGGTCATCTGTGTCCAGTTCACATTTGTCGTCTGGGTCTGGGAAGAAGGGATTTGTGTGAGGTTGCTGTTGCGCCAGACCGAGGTACCGGCAGCGAGGTACATCATCTTGTCGTCGTTCGCGTCGAGGATAAACGGATTGATGAAGAGGTATCCGCTACCTCCCGTCGGCTGGATGTTGGCCCATGACATCCAGTTTCCGCTCATATCCAGAGAAACCCGGTACACCTTACCGTTCTGCGATGAAACGTAGTAGTAGCTCTTCCCGTTGCTAATCGCGCAGAACGCGCCGTCGCCGCTGAATTCATCGATCCAGGACGTTGCCGGATTCGTGCTGTTGGTCCACCACGTGCCGTTATCCTGTGTCCCGCCGATGATGACAGGATCAAGAGGCGTTCCCGAATCGATCGCAATCGTATAAAACTGAGTCGTGTGATAGCCGTTGTTGAGAGACACCCAGCTGACGGTCGACGCAGTGACGTCTTGCGTTTTCTGAACACCACCGTCATCTCCCGAGTAAAGGACCACAGAGCTTCCGGGGCGGAATGCAAGCGCGTGAAGATCACAATGGTGATTCGCATACTGAGCAAACGTCGTCGGATTTGCATATCCACCGATCCGCTTCCAGTTCGAGCTTGTTGCAAATGCATCAGTCGACCTGTACAAGTTAACTGCTCCAACAACCACAAAGTTCTGATCATTGGGCTTCACGGAGAGAACCAGATCATAACCACCTTGAGAATCAAATCGAGCATTTCCGTCCAGACCACTTTCGAGCGGCAGGTTTCCTCCGCGGTTCACCCATGATCCTCCACTCCCGGAGCCGTCACCCGACACATAGGTGTACTTCCAGAACTGATGACCGCGAACCTGATTGGAGTTTGTAGTCGTGTCAGACTGCTGAAGAAGGAAATACACGACGTTTTCATTGGATGGTGCGATGGCCATGACGATACGAGAATAGGAGGCCGGGAAGCTTCCTGGTGTGATGTTCGTCCATGTGGTTCCATCGAGAGACCGCCAGATTCCCTTCTGACTGCTTTCGCTGCTCATTGCGGCGTACACAACACCGGTCGATTTGACAGCCACGTCGGTCCGTGACGAATATGGCGAAGAGCCGCCTCGGACTGCGGTCCAGTTCGTTCCACCGTTCGTCGACCGCCAGATTGCCCCGTATGTCGCCGCATAGACCTCGTCTTGCGCCGCGTTCGAGGGGTCAACTGCGACTCTCCAAACGTAATCGAATAAGCTGTAAAACGTCTGTGGGATACCTGTATATGTGCTGGACAGGATACCCCAACTCTGGCCATTGTCCGTCGACTTGTAGATGCCGTCTCCCCTGAAGGATGCCGGACCTCCACCGTTGGCTGAGTTTCCGAGGTACTCTCCGGTCCCGAAATACCAGATGTTCGTTTTCCCAGCCCGCGTATCCTGCGCAAGGGTTGTCACGCTGTGCAGCTGACTGGGTGTCGTCGTCTTTACCCACGTGGTCCCGTCGTCCGTAGACCTCCACATTCCACCCGAAACACCACCCGCTAGGATGATATTCGCATTGGTGACATCAATGCCAAGCCCTCGGGTACGTCCTCCCACGTTGCGCGGACCTCTCGACGCCCATGTGAAGACTTGTCGTTTCGCCATTGCATCGCCTTTTGCCAACCGCTCCATGAGGTAGGCTTCTTTCGTCGGTATCCGTCTGGCGAACTGAATCTCCATGTCGCGAATGTTGTCGGGAATCCGATTCGTCCTCGGATCCCTCAATCTTCTCCACTCATACTCGATGCGTTCCTTTGGGTTGTCTTTGCTGCCCAAGGATGCAGCCTTCCGCAGCATCTTCTTCTGGACTTCCAGAGGTAGATCTGCTACTGATGGCGTTCGGTCTCGGAATTCATCAAGAAGAAGGAATGATCCCGCCGCCGCGGCAACAAGCACCACTGTGACAGACACAATTCGAAGCTTCATGAATACTCCTGTGATCGTGTTGAATTCTCGCCAGCCTGATACTCAGCGCCACCTGTACATTCCCACAACAAACATCGGACCGCTCCTTCCGCCCATCTGTGGCTCGTCGGTGGAACTCACATCGGCTTGAAACCTTGAATCAACCGTCAGGCCTGGAAGCTGAGTTGGAAGGCTAGGAAACATATTCTTTGTCGGTCCGAGCGTGTACAAGAACCTCACCATAATTCTCTTCCCTTCCCCAAGCGTATGTCCAAACGCACTTCCATAACCGAGGACAGTATCGACCCGGACCGTTGCAAGACATGGAGCCTTTGCGCATGGGTCGTCGGCTCCCGTTCCTACGTAGTTTTGGCTGATCTCCAGGATGGTGCCCACTATCCTGCAATGACCAGGTTGGATTGACTGCTGGTCCTCGGTAGGGAACCTCACGTCGTTTTGGCGCTCCCCGTCCGATCTTCGCGAGTCCCGAGTGCCACTGCACGCGAGGAGGATCGTTGCAAGCAAAAGCAGGGTTCGTGAGTTCTTCGATATGAGTGTTGGAGGTCGTGGCGTTGAGTTTGTGGCCACCGTTCACCAAAACCTTTCTTCTTTCCACGGGTCGGCCGTATTACTGTAGCCATTCTCTTCCCAGAATCCGGGTTTGTCTTTCGCCAGAAACTCCAGACCTCGGATCCACTTCGCCCCTTTCCAGGCATAGCGGCGCGGCGTGAAGACGCGCATCGGTCCCCCGTGTTCGATCAGAAGAGGCTCACCGTTCAATGTGTGGGCAAACATCACATCTTCGTCGATCATCCACCGCAAAGGAAGATTGGCTGTGTAGCCGCCGTAGGCATGTTGCATCACGTGCTTCGCCTCCGGATTCACCTTGATGTGCTTGATCAAATCCTTGAACAGCACCCCCTCCCATTCATCATCAAAGCGACTCCAGTGTGTCACGCAGTGAAAATCTGCCCGCAATCTCGTCTGCGGAAGCTTCATAAACTCGTCCCAGGTCCAGTCCTTCTCCTCCTCGACGAGACCCCAGACGACAAAGTGCCATTGGTCTTTGGAGATCTTCGGAGCGTTGCCGTACGTCAAAACCGGGAATTTGTCCGACGCGGCCTGGCCGGGTGGAAGTCTCTTCTTGCCGAAGTAACTGGTGCCAGTAATTCCCCCGTTCTTGTCAAACCGTCCCATGTTTCTGTTTTCTCTCTCCTCCTGATAGCGATCGCAGAAGACTTGTTCTTATTCTCCAAACGGTTCAGAACTCTTGATAAAGATAACATTCCGCCCCGCTGGGGCTCATTCCTTCTTTGTTTGGTCGAACTATGGATGTTTTGCTCCTACGGGGCGACCGGATCACGCAGATTTCACATCGCCTTGTGAGTCCCGTTCGGAACGAGACGTTCTTGGCTTGCCAAAAAAAGGTTGCTGAGCTCCATCAGGAGAATCATATGATCCGCGCTGTTCGTAATCAATCTACCGGCGTGGTAAGGATTTGTGCAACGACTATTTGGAGGATATCACGCGGGTCACCAAACCAAGAGGATCACTTCGCTCCCTCTTGTTTCTTTTGCAGCGCGATGTACTGCTGAAATGTTTCGTAGTCCGTTGAACGGTGTGCTCTGACGATCTTCCAACCCTGACCCCTTCGCTCAAGAATGAGCGTGGTCGGGAGGTATTCTTCCAGGAGCGTTCCATCGACGGTGTAGTTCTGTCTCAAGATGAATGAAGCGTACGCCCCATCGCCGTAGACTTTAATTTCCAGATTCTCGATTCTGTTCTCAAAGCCTCTGATGCGAGGTATGGCCCTGCGCAGGCGTACTTTTGTCGAATCGAGCGGCTCAGACCATCCCCACGGAGTGATGTAGTAGATGTTCTGCTCATAGTACGCATCCATCAGACTATCGGTGTTGACGGCCGCGCCATTGCAGGCCTTGGCAAGCTGAGCATTGAGAGAGGTGACCATGTCTCTGATCATGCTCTCATCTTGTGCAACCGACCGTATCGGCCCCGGTGTGTCCCTTCCGCTGCACGACACCAACACCAAGAGACACAAAACGAATGCGTGCTTCATGTTAGCCCCCGATCTGTGACATGGTGCGGCTCGGACGAACAAACTCCGGCCGATTGATAAGATGTCCACGTTCTTTGTTCCTGACTGCATCGTTGATTACTTGTCTGATTGTCTCATCATCTTCTCCGCTTCTCACCAGCGCTTTCAGGTCAGTCTCCTCGAGTGAAAAGAGGCATGTGCGCAATTTGCCGTCGGAGGTGATGCGCACGCGATTACACTGCTCGCAGAACGGCTCGCTGACCGAACTGATGAACCCAATTTCACCCAGACCATCCTCAAACCTGAAACGGTCTGCCGGCTGGACACCTCGCCTCTCAAGGGGAACCAGCCTTCGTCCGGTTTCTCGCTCAAGGATTTCGATTACTTCCTTCGTCGTCACCACTTTGTCGTTACTCCAGCCGTCGTCGAGGCCAATCGGCATGAACTCGATGAATCGAACGACATACGATGTGGAGCGAGCAAGATGCGCAAACTCGGCGATCTCATCGTCATTGACGCCGCGAATGAGGACGACATTGAGCTTGATGGGTCGAATCCCCAGCCCTTCGATAATCTCTAGTCCCCGCCACACCTTCTCATAGTAGTCCCGGCGCGTCATCTGACTGAAGGTAGCGGCATCGAGGGAGTCCAAACTGACGTTTATGCGACCAAGGCCGGCAGCGACGAGCTCACGCGCCTGTTCCTCCAGAAAGTAACCGTTGGTCGTCAGGGCGAGGTCTTTGATCCCCGGGATCGCGGCAATCTGTTGGACGAGACGATGCAGGTCCTTCCGCATCAGCGGCTCGCCGCCGGTCAGCCGGATCTTGCTCACGCCAAGGTCGGCGAACAGCCTCGTGACCCTCGTGATCTCTTCAAAGGTGAGCAGCTCGGATTTCTTCATCCATACCATTCCGTTTTCCGGCATGCAGTAGCTGCAACGGAAGTTGCATCGGTCGGTCACGGAGATCCGCAGGTTCTTGATCACGCGACTGAAGGAATCCTGGAGGATTGTTGCGTCCGGAGTGCGAAATGCGGCAAGCGGATTCATTCCTGGAGTCACCTTGATGTGATCTGCTCGTGGGGATGACCCGACCATTCGACGCTGCCATCAGCGAAATATTCGCGTTTCCAGATCGGCACATCTTGTTTCAGTTTGTCGATGAGAAACCGGCAGGCCTCGAATGCTTCCTTGCGATGCGCAGATGAAACTGCGATGACGATGCTTGCTTCCCCGACTTCGACTTTTCCCACGCGATGAACAACTGCTACACCATGAACGGGCCACCGCCTCCGAGCCTCTTCAACGATCCGCTCCATCTCCTTCAACGCCATTGGCTCGTACGCCTCATACTCAAGTGCCGAGACCACACGACCTTTTGAGTAATTCCGCGTCGTGCCAATGAAGGTGTCGATCCCACCCGACTCGGGCGTTCTGACAGAGTCAACGGCAAGCTGGATATTAATCGGTGACGTCGTTATCTGAACCACACTGAAACTCCGAACTGTGCACTGAAAACTCTGAACTTTCCTTCTTACCCACCACTCACCGGCGGAATCACCCCAACCTCATCGCCGGCCTGCAACGGATGATCGTTCCCCACATATTCTTGGTTAACGGCCAGACGCATCGCGGTGCCCCAATCCGTAAAGCGTGAATCCAAACCCGACAGGTATTTCAGAACGTCCCGAGCCGTTGATTCCTGCGGGAGGTCGATTTGTCGCTCTCCGAATCCAGCCATGTCCTTCGCGATGGCAAACAAGCGTACATGCACTTTCATCTGAAATCTCCATCAACACTCTTATAAGAGCTCGATCTCCACCTCATCACCTGCCCTGAGATCTTTGCGCTCTTCGGGGATCACGATCAGACAGTTTGCGGCGACGAGCGAGGAAAGCATCCCGGAGCTTTGGGAACCTGTTGTATGAACAAAGAATTCGCCCCGATCATTCCGTACAATTCCTCGGCTGAAATGCCTCTTCCCATCGGACTTGGATATTTCGTGATCCAGCTTCGCGAAGAGCCTCATCGGGGGCCGAATGTCCGTCTCTCCCATCATCGACATAAGCGCCGGACGCACGAACTGGAGGAACGTCACCATCGTGGAGACTGGATTCCCTGGGAGCGCGAAAACGGGCACGTCCCTGGACTGCGCATTCCGATAGACTCCAAACGCGGTCGGCATGCCTGGTTTGATGTTGACTTTCCAGAATTGTATCGTGACGCCGAGCTCTTCCAGGACGCGGAGAACCAGATCATGCTTCCCCACCGAAACCCCACCTGAGGTCACAAGGACATCGTGGCGTAACCCCCGTTGGATCTTTGAACGGATTTCCTCTTCATGATCACCCGCCTTTCCCAAATCAACCGGGTTGGCTCCGCTCTCCACAACGAGTCCCCATAACGTGTAGGCATTGCTGTTTCTGATCTTCCCCGGAGCGAGAGGCTCCTCGACCTCTGCGATTTCACTGCCGGTCGTCAACAGCGCGACAGTCGGTCGAGCGTAAACTTCAGTGTGCGCGATTCCGAGCGAAGCCAAGACTCCCACGCCCGCGGGGGTTAGACGCGTCCCCTTTCTCAGCACAATTTCCCCCTTGCGGGTCTCCTCCCCCTTTCGGCGGACATTACGTGCCTGAGCAACTCGAGTATGGAGTTCGATGACACCGTCGCGTGACTCAACGAGCTCCTGTTCGATGACCGCATCTGCCCCATCGGGCATCGGCGCACCTGTCATGATCTGAACAGCTGTACCTGGCTGGAGCTTCTGTTCTGATAACTCACCAGCGCACACTTCACCCACGACATCCAGCCTGATCCGATTTCGGTCAGTCGCGTGTGCAGTGTCCGATGAGCGGATCGCATAACCGTCCATCGAGGAGTTGTCGAACGGCGGAAGATCCATCTCAGCGACAACATCGGTCGCGAGGATCCGCTGCAATGCCTGGTGAAGATGGACAATCTCAATCGGCATTGTGGGGACAGCTTGAAGGATCGTCTTCCTCGCTTCGTAGAAGGTGAGCATTCGACCTGAGGTCACACTGTTCTAGCCAATATATCCAGACCCTCCAGGAAAATCAAGATGAAGGTCGCGCGGAAAGTATGACGCACCGGGCATGACTATTGTAGAAATTACATCGTCGTGCCGCTGAGAGAATGACGCGACTGGGTCACGCGATTTGGGGGTTTTCATAGTAGGCGATATGCGGCAGGTCTTGATGGCTCCATTTATGGCTCCTCCGCATACTGCAACCCAGCGTTTCTGGCACGCCGGTGGAGGATGTGGTCCATGATTGATGCGCTCGGCAGTGAACTAGGGGGACAAGAAGCATGTCAGCATTGAGGAAATCGACCGAATCCGGATTGGAAGCAGTCGACGCAGCAGCACTAACTGATACCGCGAGAGGCCTCTGGTCGGACTTGAGCCAGGCCGGTTTGAAGCACATGAGACGCATGGCACTTGCGATCGACGAAATCGCTCCCTTACCCGGATCGTTGGTCTATATTGTCGGAAGACAACTCCCAAATCATCAAAGCCAGTTGACGCCCGTTGTCTTTTCAGCACTCGATGTCAACACCCACCTGCAAATTGCCCAACTATACTTGACATTGACCTTTGCTTCCGTCGTCGATTTCCTGGACTTTGTGCGCGACAACTTTCCATTTCGGGTGTGCCACGTTCGGACTCTTGGAGAATTCCCATTCTTCGGTCTCCCGGTCGGCGAGCGACGTCATGAGTTCACCCAAATGGCCGAAGATCGAGGGATACAACACACCATTATCTCGAATCCTTCCCGCGAGGCTCTCTATACCGTCCTCTCCAAACTGACGTTCGCTGGCAACCTCGCAAACTCAGCGAATCTTCAGTCGGAGCGTCAGCTCGTGCGCGATCTAGTGAACTTCCTTTTCTTTCACAACAACCACCGCTCTCTTCCATCCCTGGCAGGAAGAACTCCTCTCCAGAAGCTGAGGACATTTCGCAACTACAACATCCTGTACAGTTTCGACCCATTTGCGTCCGTCCCCCGATTAATGTGAACGTCAATCGTTCGATCCTTCGTGGGACCGCATGAACATCCGCACATCAATTGCACGTTACGCTCGCGCCGGAATTTCTCCTTGATTTTCAAGGCTCTATCGCGTATCTTTTTGTCAGATTGAATCGTGGATGCGAGCGATTGACCTGGTTGTGGTCAATTTTTTTGCTTTTGGAGGCTAACGTATATCATCAACGGGACTTGCGGATTCCGCAATTCTTTCAGATCGGTCCTGTCTTTCGGGTTCGCGTACAGCACGACGGCAGGCGAAATCCGCAAAGCAAATTCGCGACTAGAAATTCGCAATTCGAAATAGCGCTGGCGGGGTAGCTCAGTTGGTTAGAGCGTCGGAATCATAATCCGCAGGTCGTGGGTTCGAATCCCTCCCCCGCTACGATCGAGCTTGGTTTCGTGATTTTGCCGTCATGAAAAAAAGGTCGTGGGTTCTGCGCCAGAGGCCTGCCCGACTGCCTCGTTCAGGCGGGCGCACCCGCCTCTGGCGGGGAATCCCTCCCCCGCTACTCTGAGTACAGAAGAATTCTTGATCCTGACGCGATCGGGGTCAAGATTTTTTGTCTTGATGGTCACCCATGCATTCAGGTGCGCAATCCTTAGATGATCGGTTCGAAGAGTTCATCCGATCGGCCGATTTAGTCCACAAGGGAGATTCCCTTCTCCTGGCGGTCAGCGGCGGCGTCGATTCGATGGCTATGCTCCACCTCCTCCTTCGCGTTTCTGACGCGTGGAAGCTGGAACTTGGCGTACTGCATGTCAACCATCAGTTGCGCGGGACTGAATCCGATGAGGATGAGGAGTTCGTAGGGACGGTGGCTCAGTCGCTGAAGCTTCCCTTCCTCAGCAAGCGGGTCGACACGTTGAGCTGCGCTCACGAGCATCACCTCTCAAAACAAGAAGCTGCACGTGAGCTTCGGTATGAGTTCTTCGAACAGGCCAGACGAGAGGTGGGCTCGACGAGCGTCGCCACCGCACACCAGGCAGACGACAACGCTGAAACGGTTTTATTGAACGTGCTGCGAGGCACCGGCATCCGCGGGCTGGCCGGGATCCCTCCCCGACGGGAAACCGGTTCCATCATTCGTCCTTTGCTGTTCGCTCGACGGAAAGAGATTGAAGAGTATGCGGCGGCGAAGGGCATGGCATTCAGGACGGACTCGTCAAACGAATCGACCGAATACAGGCGTAACTATCTCCGCAAGACGGTGATTCCTTTGCTCAACAGTGAGGTTCATCCGGACATCGTCGGATCGCTCAACCGGCTTTCGCAGATCATGCGTCAGCTCAGCGAACGGATTTCGCACGAGGTCGAAGGTCGACGGGCAGAGATCTGCCACACCGACGACAAGGGACGATCGACAGTCACCATCTCTCGTCTCGTGTCTGAGCCGTTGTTCCTTCGGGAAGAGATTATTCTGCACCTTCTTCGAGCCCTCTCTCTCGAGGTTGACGCAGAGAAGGTTCATGCCATTCTCGAGCTCTGTTCGCACCCAACCGGCCGCTCAGTGCAACTTTCCAGTTCACTTGCCGTCTATCGCGACCGGGACAACCTGGTGTTTGTCAGATCGGGTTCTCGGACACCCCTGCACACACAAGTCAACGTTGGCGGAAGGTACGCTTTTTCAGGGTTCCAGTTGTCCTTGAGCGAACCCTTTCCGGCTTCTGGACACCTCCCCCCAGGCGGCACAACCGAATACGTTGATGCTGAGCAGCTGGGAGAACGACTCACGCTGCGCACGTGGAAAAAGGGGGACTGGTTCATTCCCCTCGGGATGCGGGATAAGAAAAAGCTCAGCGATTTCTTTACAGACGAGAAAGTGCCACTGTTCGAAAAGGCGGGGATCCCCATTCTGGAGTCGGAAGGAGAGATTGTGTGGATCTGCGGCAAACGGTTGGACGACCGGTTCAAGGTCACGCGGCGTACGCGTTCCGTTGTGAAGCTCGAATATTCCCCTTTACCATCCTTCCACTAGCAACATCTTTCTGCCATGAGAGACGAAATCACCATTAACAACGATCGCTTTGCCCTCTACCTGAGCGAGGAACAAATCCGGAAAAAGATCAAGGAGCTGGCAGCCCAGATCAATAGAGACTACTCTGGGAAGGTCCCGATCTTCATCGGCATATTGAACGGATCGTTTATTTTCTTTGCCGACCTCATCCGTGAGATCACTGTCGATTGCGAGGTTGATTTCCTCAAGCTCTCAAGTTACGGCGACGCGAAGATTTCGTCGGGACAAGTCAGATTGTTGAAGGATCTGAATTGCCAGGTGAACGGCAGAGACATCATCGTCGTGGAAGACATCATTGATTCAGGGCTTTCCATCGACTTCATGAAGAGACTCGTCGCAAAGGAGAACCCCGCATCGTTTCGCGTTGTTACATTGCTGTTGAAGAAAACCGTGGCAAAGCTCGATTTCCCCATCGACTATGTTGGATTCGAGATTCCCCCTGAATTTGTTATCGGTTACGGCTTGGACTATGCTCAAAAAGTTCGTAACTTACGATCGATTTATAGGCTTGCCCCGAAGGAATCAGCCATGTCTCCATCGAAAAGCTGAAAATTCGTGTCAAGGCCTTTGATCTACAAGGGGCGATGAGTCTGAAGGAGTGATGTGTATGAATTCAAATTGGAAAGTTGACGATTCACCGGACGATCGACAGCGGAACGGGGGTCAGAAGAGACGCGCGCCGGCGCGACCGCCCAAAAAGAACCAGAAGCAGTACCGCGAGGATGAGTTCAATTGGAACAAAGTGGGCCGGATGATCGCTGGATGGCTTGGCATCCTCCTGGCCGTCTACTTGATCATGCTCGCTTTCAAGAGCAGCGAAGAAACTGAATACGAGATCAGCTTCACATTTTACCAGACCCTCCTGAACGACGGAAAGATCACCGAAGCGCTCATCAAGAAATCGGATTTCAACAACTACGATTTCCACGGCAAGCTCACGGGACCGATGGATATCGTCACCGCAAACGGAAAAAAACAGGCGGGTGCCACACGCGTCGTTCTGACTCTCCCCTACTCGAACATCAACGAAGAGGTCATCGGGCTCTGGAACAATAAGGGGCTGAAGTTCAACGTTGTGAAGGAAGACAGCACGTGGATGAGCGTACTGGTGTCGACGCTGCCGTGGATTCTGCTGATCGGAATTTGGCTCATCATCTTCCGCAGAATGCAGATGGGGGGCGGAGGGACAAAAGGCCTTTTCTCCTTCGGCAAGAGCCGGGCAAAGCTGCTTACGGAGGGAATGACGAAAGTAACGTTCATGGATGTCGCAGGTGCTGATGAAGCAAAGACTGAGTTGCACGAGATCATCGAGTTCCTGAAGGAGCCCTTGAAGTTCCAGAAACTCGGCGGGAAGATTCCCCGCGGCGTGCTCTTACTTGGGCCTCCCGGAACCGGCAAGACGCTGCTCGCACGGGCAGTTGCCGGCGAAGCAGGTGTTCCCTTCTTCTCCATCAGCGGCGCAGACTTTGTTGAGATGTTTGTCGGTGTGGGTGCGAGCCGCGTGCGTGATCTATTCGAGCAGGGAAAGAAAAGCGCCCCATGTATTATCTTCATCGATGAAATCGATGCAGTCGGCCGTCATCGCGGCGCCGGTCTGGGCGGCGGACACGACGAGCGAGAACAGACGCTCAACCAGCTTCTCGTCGAGATGGACGGCTTTGAGCAAAACAGTGGTGTCATCATTATCGCGGCTACAAATCGGCCGGACATCCTAGACCCTGCCCTCCTCCGACCGGGCCGATTCGATCGACAGATTGTCGTTGATCGCCCTGATGTGAGGGGACGGGAAGGAATATTCCGTGTGCACACAAAGAACATTCCTCTTGGCGAGGACGTGAAACTCGATGTCCTTGCGAAAGGAACGCCCGGACTCGCGGGCGCGGACATCGCGAACCTGGTCAACGAAGCGGCGCTTCTGGCTGCTCGCCAAAACAGCAAAGTCGTCTCGATGGGCCACTTTGAGGAGGCAAAGGACAAGGTGATGATGGGCATGGAGCGGAAATCGCTCATCATTTCCGACCGTGAAAAGCGCGTCACGGCGTATCATGAAGCCGGACACGTGCTGGTAGCGAGGCATCTGCCCGATGCCGACCCTGTGCACAAGGTGACGATCATCCCACGCGGTCGCGCCCTCGGCGTCACGACATACCTCCCGATCGACGAAAAGCACACGTACTCCAAAGAGTATCTCGAGGCGATGATCACGTACGCTCTCGGTGGCCGGGCCGCGGAGAAATTGATCTTCAATCAGCTCACCACCGGTGCAGGAAACGACATTGAGCGGGCGACAGAGATTGCCCGCAAGATGGTGTGTGAGTGGGGTATGAGCGACAAACTGGGACCGTTGGCATACGGGGCGAAAGAGGAGGAGCTGTTCCTCGGTCGCGAGATTACGCGCACAAGGAACTTCAGTGAACACACAGCCGTCTCCATCGATCAGGAAGTGAGGAGAATCGTCACGAGCGCAATGAAGCGATCGGAAAAAATTCTCCGCGACAACCTCGATACCTTGCATAGCCTTTCCAATGCGCTTCTTGAACGGGAGATCCTCGATTCCGAAGAGATTGAGAAGATCATGCGAGGTGAGGAGCTTCCCCCACCTGATAAACGAAAGGACGGAGAGCCTGAAGGGGAACCAAAAGCTCCCGTACAGCCATCTTCAAAAGCTGGCCAAACCGACAGCGGCAAATCCAAGAAAGCGGTATGAGTGACGCGCCTCCTGACGCAGTTGAGACCCGGACTCCCGCGACGCGTGAATCCGAGTTTCTTCACCAGCAGGCGACTATCGACTATAAGCACGAGATCGTCCGCAAGTCCATTCATCTCTGCTCACTCTCCATTCCCGGAGTTTACTACTTCATTTCAAAAGAGCTCGCTCTCGCGATCATCATCCCCATCACTTTGGCATTTTTCAGTGTCGATCTCGCCCGGTACTATCACACCCCAACGCGCGAATGGTTCTACCGATGGTTCGGATGGCTGCTTCGTAAACACGAGTCCGATGAAGTGAGGAAGCGGTTGACTGGTGCGACAAATATTCTCATCTCCGGCATCATCTGTATCCTGATCTTTCCGAAGATTATCATTGTCAACGCCTTCGCCATCCTTATTCTCTCCGATATCACCTCGGCGCTCGTCGGGAGGCGCTTTGGAAAGAAGAGATTCCTTCACAAGTCACGCGAGGGAGCGCTCGGGTTCTTCCTTGCAGGACTCGTCGTTGTGCTGCTTGCCCCCAAAGTCGAGGGCCTGCCTGCCGAATACATCATCGGTGTCATTGGCGTTGCAGTCGGCGCTGTTGTTGAATCCCTCTTCATCGAGATCGACGACAACATTTCCGTGCCGCTCAGCATCGGGTTCGTGATGTGGGCCCTCTACGCGTTCTTCCTTCCCGGCATTGACCTCTACAAAATCGTCTGAATTCCGGTTCGACGGGTCCGAGGCCCGGACATCCCCCAAACAGAACTGAGCAGTTCTCGAACTCAAGCGGCTGCTGTAAAACGCGTGAGAGTGGAAAATGAGGAAACGAAGAGCGGCGTGAAGTGTGAGGGGAAGAACCGAAGAGTCGGCAGAAGAATTGTACCTCCTCGCTCACCAGCGCACGCTGACGATCTGCGGCGCTCCTGATTTGCCTGCATAGCGGACATAGCCGTTTTTCCTGCCGAACGCCACAAGATCCATGAGAACCTGAACATCCTGCTGACAGTACCGGATGATCTCATCGACCCGCCCCTCCTTCCACCATTTGAGGGAAAGCAAACCATCCGCAGTCTTGCCAACACCCAGCGTCGCCTTTGCGAGGGAGTCGAGGCGAAGGCGATGGCCCAGGATCTTCTTAAGATCCACAAGAATGTCGAGAGATTTTTTCTGAATGACGCGAACATCGCCATAGAAGCTGAGCACTTTCGAGTCGAAACCATCCCCATTGAAGCTCACGACGCGGTCGAACCCGGAAAGATATGTGATGAATTCGGGAATCGAAGGCTCATTCCACACCTTGAAGCCGTCACGCTCGCTCCACGAGACGGCAATAGCCACCTTCATCAGATGAACATTCCCCCAGCCGCCAACCTCTTCAGCTGAGCGTTGGGTTTCGACGTCATAGTAGACTTCGGATATGGGAATCAAGGCATTTCAACCCGGAAAAAGTATGAAGGCGATCCCCGGTCAATTCCCGATCTCAGGTCCATCTTCGCCTTCACTTCTAAGCTCACAAATCTAGGCACAACCGTACTCGGGCGGTGTGAAGTCCTTGTCAGCTACGTACACCACTTGAC
>Ga0315291_10000226_pt1 | contig 71897 bp, 52 predicted proteins | sample YL17G12_20_MG_FD_203070 | JGI IMG/M metagenome (GOLD analysis project Ga0315291, IMG submission 203070) | Sediment microbial communities from Yellowstone Lake, YNP, Wyoming, USA - YL17G12_20 | ecosystem: Environmental > Aquatic > Freshwater > Lake > Sediment | place: USA: Wyoming | collected... | reverse complement strand
GGAGCGTTATAATCAGGAGTTAAGACGTCGGAGTGAAGTGATAAGGGTTTTCCCTAATGCTGGTTCCTGTTTAAGGTTAATGACGGCATTAGGGATGCCTGCCTGCAGCTGTAGGCAGGGAACAGACAGAGGAGTGGGCGAGTCAGAGACCATATTTGGACATAAAGGAGCTAGAAGAATGGGACCAAAAAGCAGGTATTTCTAATGCCGAAAAATCAACTATTGGAGAATGAATTTGCAGACAATTTGTTACTTGACCGGGACTGGCTGGGTCAAGAAAATTAAGATTGTTTAGGAAACTAATCGCCTCATCGGTTGCTATATGTTAGCTTAAAATGTTAAGCATTATTAAGGTCCACTAAATCTTCCGGTATTTTTTGAGTCATGGCGGAACTTAGGCCAGGGGGTATTAGCAAGTTGCCCTGAACCTTGAATTGCATATAGATAACCATCATGACCACCGAAATAGATTGTGCTGTCCGGACCAATTGCCGGTGAACTCTCTATCCAATTATATCCTGTGTGGAATACCCATTTCAATGTGCCATCCGGATTTAAAGCTTCTAAACTTCCGTTAGCTAACCCGAAGTAGATAGTGCCATCCGAACCTATCAATGGAGAAGAAGCAACGGCTCCGTTAGACCATGTCCCGCACCTCCATTTTACTGTTCCATCTGGATTCATAGCATAAAACCATGAACCACCACCGCCGTAGATAGTGCCATCCGAACCTATCGCCGGGGATGAATATATATCCTGGTTGGTATGATAACACCATTTTAAAGTGCCATTCGGATTTAAGGCATAAAGAGTATCGTTTAATGAGCCAAAATATATTGTACCATCGGACCCTATAGCAGGAGAGGATCTTATTTCCCGATAGTCACTGGTGTGGTAACGCCATTTCAAGGTACCTAAATCAGTAATCATAACCGGAAAACCTTCTGACCAGTCCGAAGTCATATCATATACATCCATTGCCTGAACCTTGACCGAATAAGTTTCTGGAGTAATCCAAGTGTTACTCATTGTGATAGTATCACCAGATGAGATAAAATTACTCCAGTCAGATGTGTCTTCGTTTCCCCAATCAAATCGGATTGAGATTTTATCACCATCTGGGTCAGTGGTTGATGAGGCAAAATCATAGGAAAAGCCAATCTTACCGTTGGATGGACCAGCTGGCATGGTTGGGGTCAAGGGTGGCTCATCAATAATTATTCTTATCGAACAAGGTTCTGACCAATTGGAGGATGCACCACTTTTATCCTGAACCTGTCCTTTTACATAATAAATTCCTGTATCGGACCAGAGATGAGATAGTAAAATATTATTCCCACTCATTACCAAGGGACTCCAGTAAGAGGTATCGCCATCTTCCCAAGCACACCTTGCCGCCACGCTATCGCCATCTGGGTCAATGGCTAATATCGAGAAATTATAAGCAGTATCGACTCTGCCAATAGTAGGACCTCCTGGTATGTCAGGGGTAAGGGGTGAATGGTTCTTGTTACAACCAGAGATTAGAATAGCCAAAGTAATACAAATACATATTATTTTAATGAGACGATATTTCATAACTTCCTTTTTTACACAATTGATAATTAGCAAGAACCTTTTAAATGTCAAGTATTTGTCGCGGCAAAGCAAAAATATCATCTTAGGTTACTAACTGAGGATTTCCTCTTCCCTTTTTAATAGATTCTTGTTAATCATTCGGCTTGAGTTTTTAAATATCCACGATTGACGGGCTATGACTTTGCTTTATAATAACAGAACAATGAAAATCCCGAATGAGAAATTTTTGCGCATTTTGCAACCATAGTTTTATTATGTTTTTTCCCACTCTTTATTTTAGAATAAGGAACAATAATTGGTTTAATTATAGAATGATTTTAAAGTTGTAAGCTAAGAAAGGAGTAGAATGAAAAGCGATTCTCTTGCTATTGATACTTTAGCGGTTCATGCTGGTATGTTAAAGGACGAATACGGCGCGGTGGTTCCTCCGATTTACCAGGTCTCGACTTTTCGCTTTCGCGACGTTGAACAAGGCGCGGCAATCTTTGCCGGGGCAGAGAAAGGATATATTTATACCCGCCTGGGCAATCCGACGATTAAAGCCTTAGAGGATTGCGTTACCGTTTTAGAGGGAGGATTGGCTGGTTTAGCCTGTGCCAGCGGTATGGCGGCAATCAATACGGTATTTTCGACCTTATTAAAAAGTGGTGACCATATGATTTGTAGTAAAGTTGTCTATGGTGCAACCACCGGTTTAGTCAAAGATGTGCTTAATCGGTTTGGGGTTGAGACCTCATTGATTGATACTTCTTCTTTGAACGAATGTAAAAATTCGATTAGAAAGAATACCAGATTAATTTTTTTAGAAACACCGGGTAATCCAACTCTGGTAATTTCTGACATCGCAGCAATCGCCGAACTGGCACATCGAAATAATATAATAGTAGTGGTCGATAATACTTTCTGTACGCCGGTAAACCAAAAACCATTAGAGCTAGGGGCTGACATCGTTATCCATAGTATGACCAAATATCTTAATGGGCATGCCGACGTAGTGGCAGGAATGATTATTGTGAAAAACCAGGAAATATTTGAAAAATTACGCACGGTTTTGAATAATACGGGAGGCATAATCGACCCTTTTGCCGCTTTCTTAGTTCGTCGGGGAATTAAGACGCTAGCTCTAAGAATGGAACGTCATTGTGCCAATGCGTTGAAAATTGCGATTTTTCTTGAATCTCATCCTAAGGTTAAATGGGTTAGTTATCCGGGGCTTCAAAGCCACCCAGGATTTTCCGTTGCCCAAAAACAGATGAAAACCGGTGGCGGTATGATTAGCTTTGGCCTCACGGGAGGTTTTGAAGCCGGTAAAGCGCTTATGAATAACGTAAAACTGTGTTGTTTGGCAGTGAGTTTAGGTGGAGTGGAGACATTAATTGAACACCCGGCTTCAATGACTCATAGCCATGTTGACCCAAAAGATCGAGAAACCGCTTCGATTACCGACGATTTGATTCGACTTTCAGTCGGGATTGAGAATGCTGACGATATTATTCAAGACCTAAAACAAGCTTTAGAAAAAACTTAAAAATAAGTAATTATTAGTAAGGTAGAATATTAAAATTAAGCCATTTCTCGTTGACAGGTATAATAAATTCAGTAGAATGAGGGTAACATTCTAAGATACGGATAGTGCTAATAATAGATCCCAACTACTAGTTACTAACCGCTGTCTTATATGGGCCGTTAGCTCAGTTGGCAGAGCACCTGATTTTTAATCCGGTGGCCGCAGGTTCGAGTCCTGCACGGCCCATCTCTTATTTATTAGTAAACAATCAAAAGTTTCCATTAAACCGAAGCTATTATACAACGTATTTGTTTAGTTGCCAGCCTCATTTAAAGCCGGATAATTACGCATTAATTTAAGTATTTTTTAAGTTATTAAATTGATTTAACATATAAACATTACATGCGACACAAGAATGTCGCACTTTTATTGTTGACAAGTTAAAAAGTTTTGTTATAATAATGAATAATGGCTCCAAAAGAGGGTGCCTTTCGTGTTGATCAGTTGATTGCTGACCGTTATCAGGTACAAGAATTTCTTGGTGGCGGTGAAATATCTGAGGTCTATAAGGTCAAGGATATTATCGGTAATCGCATTCGTGCTTTGAAAATTTCTCGAGATAGTGCGACAAAAGAAATCGGGTTAAAACTTAATCAGGAGTTTTTTCTGCTAAGTCGCTTTAATCATCCCAATATTATCGCACCGGTGGATTCAGGATTAGCCCAAGACAAAAAAACATTCTTTACTATGGAGTATTTTTCGGGAATTCCAATTAACAAATTTTTCAAGGGTTATTCGGAGGACTTGCTCTTGGTTTTGATTCAGATATTACATGCCTTAGATGTTATTCATAATCAAGGTTTGATTCACTGCGATCTAAAACCACAAAATATTTTAGTCAGTCGTATTGCCGACCTCACTAGAAATCATCAGGAAAACGAATCTGAATCTTCTCGGGGACCGGATAAAGGAATCGCTTCTGAAATTTCTAAGGGGATTGATAAAGAATTTAGTGTAAAACTATTAGATTTTGGCTTTGCTGATTCCTTAACCACTACGACTCAAGCACCACGTGGTACTTTGGGTTATATCGCCCCCGAAATTTTTAAAGGGACTGGTGCCGATGGTCGGGCTGACCTTTATTCGTTGGGGATGGTTGTTTATGAGGTTTTAACTGGTTCAGGTCCTTCTACCCTGTCTGCAAATGCACAGGCAGGCGAAACGGATTTACGTAGCTGGTTGAAAACTCAATATTATTCGAATTTTTCACCACCAAGAGATATTGATCGTTGCATTCCTGAGGGATTTTCGAATCTGGTAATGCGATTGATTCAACGGGATGCTTTCCGGCGACCGGTTTCGGCGATGGAAGTAATAGAATCGATTGGTAGTTTGGTTGAATTGCCTGCATCAGTTTTAGTTGGTGTGACAAAGAGTGATGGGGGTTCGCTTTTCTTGTCCGCCTCGAGCTTTGTCGGGCGGGAGAGTCAGCTTAATATACTTAAGAGTAAATTAGAGAAAACCCGAAATTCAAATGGACAATTGGTCTTTTTAACTGGTGAGCGCGGTGTTGGTAAGAGCCGCCTTTTACAGGAGTTCAAATTCATCGCCAAGCTGGATGGTACGACCATTTTGCAATTTACCCAGGCTTCTTTGGGTGCGAGACCACCATCTTTAATTGAAGATCTTTTGGCTAATTTGTCAATTTATTTGCCTCAGCTTGAAGCTGTTCGCGGACTGCCTCAGGCAGCTGCTGGTAGCGAGGGCGAGGATAGTAAGTTCCGAACTTTCGAGATGGTTGTTAACCGCTTAAAATCCCTGGCGAGATCTTCACAAATTCCTAATAGTTTACTTTTGCTGATTGATAATTTCGAATTGTTTGACCTAACCAGCATTGAATTTTTACGTTACCTGGGGTTTAGTGTTGAGAATGAACGGATTTTCATTATTACCAGTAGCCTTAATGAACGCAGGGTATTGGATCTTTCGAAAGAATTTGTCCAAAAGGATTTCTTTACCCACATTTCTCTTGAAGCTTTGGCTGAAAACGAAACAGAGCAATTAGTGGAAGCTGTGTTCGGACAATCTTTAGTCGTACCAAAAGAGGCTGAGTTGGGTCGTTGGCTTTTTTCCAATACCGGTGGTAATCCTTTGTTCATCATCGAAACGCTCTATTCGCTGATAGAAAACAAGGTTATTCGACTTGAACATGGTCATCTTAAATTGGATGGTGAAAAACTAAAAGATTATCGTTCACCGGATACCGTAACCGAAATTATTAAACGAAGACTCCAAAATCTTGCCAAAGAAGATGTGGAAATTTTAAGAATTGGTGCAACTGCCGGTGGTCCATTTTCTTTGGAGTTCTTACGGGCAGTTTTGGGTTATGATGAACGATTATTATTCTCGATCGTTGCGCACCTCCGAGCTTTAGGCTTGATGCGTACAGTTTCAACATCATCCGAAACAAATTTAGAATACGGCCTGCCTGTGCAGACAGGTAACACCAATTATGTGTTGTCATCTAAGACTTTAGAAGCGATTGTAACTGAGGGAATTAACGTAACCGAGCGCCGAGAGAATCATCGTAAAGTAGCATTAGCTCTGGAATTGCTATATCCGAATAACCAGGACCAGTTCTTATTTGACCTTGCTCATCACTATGCGCAAGCTGGCATGAAAGACCGTGCTTTTACCTATTGCCGACAAGCTGGTGCAAAAGCAAAAAGACTGAATTTAACCGAGCAGGCACTCAGTTTTTACGAGAATGCACTTTCCTTATCCTCAAACCTGGTTAACGCCCGAGAAAGAATTGAACTCATTGAAATAGTTGGCGAATTACGCGAAATTACCGGTCGTTTTAACGATGCAATAGATATTTATACACAAGGTATGGGTATTCTATTCAGTGATAAAGAGTTAACGAAAAACGACGGTCATCTACCTAGACTTTTACGTCGGCTCGGTTTGGTTTGCCAAAAACAGGGGAAAATCGAAGAGGCAATTAATTATTTTGAACAATCTTTATCCTGCCTGAAGCAATCCACTGGTAAAGAATCAAACTTAGTGATAAGCCTTTGGAATGACATTGGTTGGGCGCTTACAACCATTAATAAATTCAAAGAAGCTGAACCATTCTTGCACCAGGCTTTACAGGCAATTGATAAATTGAAAATGGATAAGCTATCAGAAACACGAACTGAAAATGTTTCATTAGACAAGGAATTGCTTTCGGCTCGGACTTTTTATTCATTGGGTGTTTTAGCCTGGTATAAAGGTGATACTAAACTAGCCAGTGAAATTGCAACCCGTAGTTTAGAATTATACCAGAAAATTAATGAAGAAAAATATTTTAGCAAGGTCAGTCAATTTTTAGCCACTATCTATTGGCAAAAAGGTGAATTAATCAAGGCAAAGGATTATTATACTAAAGTTTTACCGATACAGCGAGAAAAGGGTGATATTTACTTTCGAATCCGTACTCTACAGGGTTTAGGATTAGTTAGTTTTGATATTGGCGAATGGCATAAGTCATTGGAATATATGGAGGAAGCAAAAGGATTGTGTGAGAAGATCGGTGACCAGGAAGGTTTAGGCGATATTTTATGCAATTTAGGAATAATGCTGGAGGAAATTGGTGATTGGTCTAAGGCGATTGAATATTATAAGAAAGATATCGAAATTAGACAAAATTTGAAAAATGATAAAGGGCTCGGAATTGCTCTAAATAATATGGCTGCTCTTTTGGTCAAGAAAGGTGATTTTATTGATGCTGAAACGTTTCTACGGGAAGGGCTTACGATTGGAGAACGATTAAAAGACGTTGAAATCTTGAGCGAAGCATATCTAGGCAAGGCGAAACTAGACATAATGCGTGAAAAATTTGAAGATGCGGTTAAAAATTTGACTGCTTCCTTGCGGCTTAAGCGAAAGTCCGGTGAAAAATCAAAGATGTTAGATGGTTTAATCATCGCGGCTGAGGTAAGAGCTGGAATTTATGATTGGAATAAGACTTTACTTAATTGTGAACTAGCCCAAAAACTATTAGTAAATTGGATTCACCCAGCCCTTCCTGTAGTGGTTGCAGAAATGAAGGGCGGGGTAAATCCGAAATTGACCGCTATGATTTTGAGATGGCAGGGGTTAGCTAAATCGAGCTTAGGTTTTTCCGACCAAGGTAAAGATGAACTCAATAAAAGTATTGAAATACTAAGAAGTTTGGGCGCAAAATACGAAATGGCAGTATCACTGATTGCAAAATGTCGAGCTCTTTATCTGATAACTACGCCAGCGGAAGATGGAATCCGTAATAACATTGCGCCAGTAGTTTATAAGCCATTGTCGGAAAGAGAATTTACTCAAGTGTCCGATGATTTAAGAGAGGCGTCGGACGTTTTTACCAGTTTGGGTGCAAAAGCAAACGAAGAAAGGGTAAGAGATATGTTAAATCATCTAACACAACTAGAGACGACCCGACAATTAAAAGGTAGAGAGCGGGGAGAATATCTAAAGGTATTTTATGAATTGAGTGAATTAATTAATTTAAATTTAGAAAAAGAAGATTTTGCCGATCGGCTATTGGATTTAATAATCGATGTGACTCAAGCCGAACGGGGACTTTTGTTTTTAATGCAAGGCGAACGATTATTCCCTGCTGCTGCGCGCAATGTTGACCATACTACTTTGGAAGATGCTCAATCGATTTCTAAGACGGTAATCCGCCAGGTTCGAAAAAGAGCCGAGCCAATAATTTGTGCCGATGCTTTATCTGATTCAAGATTTGTAAGCTCTAACAGTGTCATGTTAAATAAGATACGGTCATTGGTATGCGTTCCTTTGCGGGTTGAAGACAAAGTCATTGGTACAATTTATCTAGATTCACGAATTAACTCCAATGTTTTTGTCGACGATGACAAGAATCTGCTTATTTCGGTGGCGAATCTTTTAGCCGCGACGATTGACCGCTCTTTTGCCTTCAAAAAGATGCAAGAAGACTTTTCGGCTTTGCGAGAAGATATCTTAACTGATGCTGTAACTGGATATTTCCTGGGGAGGTCGAAAGCGATAAAAGATGTTTATCAAATCATCGAACAGATTGCGCCGACCGATTGTACGGTGCTTTTGTTAGGCGAAACCGGTTCAGGCAAAGGTGTCCTTGCTCGTCTGGTTCATGCTAATGGCAACCGACGCGCTAATAAATTTGTTTCAATCAACTGCGGCACTTTGCCTGAAACTCTTTTTGAGTCAGAATTGTTTGGTCACGCTAAAGGTGCATTCACCGGTGCGATTCGTGACAAAGAGGGGTTATTTGAGATTGCTGAGAACGGAACAATTTTTATGGATGAAATTGCTAATACGACACTTAACGTCCAGGCAAAATTGTTAGAAGTGCTTGAAGATAAAATTATCCGACGTGTGGGCGAAACCGAGCCGAGAAGAGTTGATGTGCGACTCATCTGCGCCACCAATAAAAATCTTGAAATTGAGGTTAAGGAAAATAGATTTCGAGAAGATTTAATCTATCGTCTTAATGTCGTAACAATTCAAGTCCCGCCGCTGCGTGATCGGAAAAGCGACATAATGTTATTAGCCGGGTACTTTTTAAAACGTTATTCTAAACAGTTAAATAAACCAATCCTTGGCTTCGAAGATAACGTACCACCTATTCTGGTTGATTATACCTGGCCCGGTAATGTCCGAGAACTTCAGAATGTTATTGAACGAGCAGTAATTATGTCGCAGAAACGAAAAATTAGTTTAGAAAACTTGGGGCCTAAATTTGAAAGTATTGCCAAAACGATAAAGGTGGAAAAGGGGCAGAAAAAATCATTAGAAAAAGAAGAAGTTATTGAAGCAATGAAAGCATCACAGGGCAATGTAAGCCGAGCCGCTCAAATTTTGTCAACGCATCGACGCCAACTCCAAAGATTATTGCGTCGTTACGGTATTGATAAGGGAGACTTTCAAGCAAAAGTTTAACCAAAGTTAATAAATTTCAAAATTTCTCGCTTAACCACAGAATATGTAATTGTCACCTAACTAATTAAAAATACATTAATTATAATAATTTTCTTGTCAATGCGACAAGCTAATCTTTTTTAATTAGGTAATAAATATTTTATTATTTTTCTAAGTTTTGTAAAATCAATTTATTAAATAACAAAAAGTTTGGTATTAGAGCTGTTACTGTTCTATAATTGGGCGTGTAGCCCAAGAAAGGAGGCTCTGTGCGAATTGCTACAGCTCTCTTTCTGGTTGCGCTCCTGACTACGGTCTTCTTTGCAAATACGGATGCTATTGCTGGAATTCCACAACCGCCTAAGCCGGTGCCGCCGGCTATTTATGCGGATGGTATTCCACAACCACCAAAACCGGTTCCTCCTGCGATATTTGCTGGTATCCCTCAACCACCTAAGCCAGTGCCTCCAACTGCGAGCGCTTGATTCCGCGCTCCGTTGGCTGCCTAACTTCGAAATAATGGGATCGAAGGCATAAGCAGGAGCCATCCTTGAATGCCCGGTCCTCTTAGCTTATCGAATCGAGGATAACTCGGTTTGCTCTTTTTAGTTGCTAAGAGGACTGGGCTTATTTTTTGGCAAATATTTTTAACAAAAGACTTTCTAATTAGTTAGTAAAATGCGAAATAAGCCTTGAAATATTAACCGTTATGACTCCGTAAGGCTAATTCCTCAGAAAAAATCTTACAATGGACTTAGCTAAAGCAGTTTAGGAATTTTTCTTAGGGGTACGTTTAGGGTTGATTCGCATCCGGTGTCTTTTCCCTTTGATTTTGGATGGCAAGAACTCTTCTTCCATCATCTCATCTCTAATCTTTTTGATTCTATCCCGTAACTTCGCCGCTTTCTCAAATTCCAAAAGCGAAGCGGCTTGCTTCATCTCATCTTGTAATTTTGCTAATAGTTCAAGCTTATCTTCGGGTTCCATTTCTTCGATATCTTCTTCGGTCTTTTTAGCATCAGCCACCACCGTCGTCTTCATCACTTGGCTTACTGATTTTTCAATGCTTTTGGGAGTTATTAAGTGTTCTTCATTATATTTTATCTGCCTCTGCCGTCTCCTTCCCGATTCGGCTAAGGCGTTTTTGATTGATTTAGTAATATTGTCAGCATACATTATCACTTCACCCCGAACATTTCGTGCTGCCCTACCGGCAGTCTGAATTATACTTCTTTCATCTCTTAAAAACCCTTCCTTATCCGCATCTAAGATTGCCACTAAAGAAACTTCAGGTAAATCTAAGCCTTCTCTTAAAAGATTAATACCTACCAGCACGTCAAAATCACCAATTCTTAACCCTCTCAGTATCTCAATTCGTTCAATTGCACCAATTTCCGAATGAAGGTATCGCACTTTAATACCCATTTCTGCCAGGTATTCGGCTAAATCCTCTGACATTCTTTTGGTTAGGGTTGTTACCAGCACTCGTTCTTTTCTTTCGGTTCGTTTCTTAATCTCATTGATTAAATCATCAACTTGTCCTTGAGTTGGTCGGATAATCATTTTGGGGTCAATTAAACCGGTTGGTCGGACGATTTGTTCGACCGGATTACCACTTCTTCTTAACTCAAACTCACGCGGGGTAGCGGAAGTGAAGATCACCTGGTTAATTAACTGTTCAAATTCATCGAATCGTAAAGGGCGATTATCAAGACAGGATGGCAAACGGAATCCATATTCGACCAAAGTTTCTTTTCTTGCTCGGTCGCCATTATACATCCCTTCAATCTGTGGTACGGCGGCATGAGATTCGTCAATCACCATCAAAAAATCTTGCGGAAAGTAATCTAAAAGGCAATAGGGACGAGCGCCCGGCGACCGGCCGGAAAGATGCCGTGAATAATTTTCAACCCCCGGACAATAGCCAAATTCTTTAATCATTTCGATGTCAAATTTAGTTCTGGTCCTAAGCCGTTGGGCTTCTAATAACTTGTTTTGAGATTGGAATTCGGACAGTCTTTGTGCCAGTTCAATTTCGATGCTCTTAATTGCGGATTCGACCCGGCTGGAAGAAGTAAGAAAATATTTTGCTGGATAGATGACGATTCTCTCTCTTTTTTCCGTGACATCACCGGTTATCAAATCAAAGACAGAAATTCTTGCAACTCGATTACCGCTAAATTCAATTCGGACACCATAATCACGATGGGATGGATGAATCTCGACCACATCGCCTCTAACTCGGAAACAAGAACGCCGCAGCTCCATATCATTTCTGGAATATTGGAGATTAATTAACTTTTCCAATAATGTATCACGGTCCAGTTCTTTTTCGATATCAATCGGGAGCAGCGCTTCTTTGTACTCCCAGGGTTCGCCCAGGTTATATATGCAAGAAACCGAAGCCACAATGATTACATCGCGGCGTTCGATTAAACTGGAAGAAGCACGTAATCTTAACCGGTCAATCTCCTCGTTAATTGAAGCATCCTTTTCAACGTATAAATCAATTTCTGGCACATAAGCTTCAGGCTGATAATAATCGTAATAAGAAATAAAATATTCTACCGCATTTTCCGGAAAGAATTGTTTGAACTCGCCAAAGAGCTGAGCGGCTAATGTTTTGTTGTGGGAAATGACGATGGTTGGTTTTTGAACTTTTTCAACAACATTGGCGATAGTAAAAGTCTTGCCGGAACCGGTTACACCTAATAGAGTCTGATATTTTTTGTTTTCTTTTACCCCTTTAGTTAAAGCATCAATCGCTTCCGGTTGGTCCCCGGTTGGTTTAAATGGAGCTACGAGTTTGAACATAGAGTATTATTTTAGGTGAAAACAGTTAATCGTCAATGCAAATACTGGGATTAAGGATTTGGTTATTTTTTGTAACTTGTTACCTTGACAACAAATTGACCTGGGGTATGATTATTCGGTTGTTGGTTTTTGGATTTTAGTTTTTAGACTGACAACTAATTTGGAGAGGTGCCGGAGCGGCCGAACGGGCATGCCTGGAGAGCATGTGTACCCTTACGGGTACCGTGGGTTCAAATCCCACCCTCTCCGTTTTCACTAGCCTAAGCCAGATAATATGATTTTGAAATAAGAAGAGGTTGAATTAACTTCAGCCGCTTTGTTTTAATTGCTTTGTTTACTTTGCGAGAATTAGTTTTTCGACCGATTCGGAATTTTTAACCTTCAGTAGATAAATTATCCTTGTCCCTTACCAGTATTGTCCGTTCTACTCAAGCTTATTGAAAAGTTACCAGCCGCATAAGGTCTGATTTCTGACAACTTAAAATAATTGTTGACATCTTCTATTTTATTCTTATTGTAATGTATTATTTTTTATACGGTTAATGATTGGACAGGTTTTAGGTTCAAATCCTTAACCTATAAAGAAAGGAGGACGAGCTAAAAATTGACCGAATTAAGGAGTTTAGCTTAAAAGGAGGAGAAATGAAGAAGTTATTACCACTATTTTTAATCCTTGCTTTGTCGATGGTTTTAGCGGTCGACATGAAGGACAAAATCGGAATGGGAGCAGGTTGGACCGTGAATTCAACAATATTTGCGCCTAATGCTGTAATTACTAAGTACGGTTTGGGTGAAAAACTCGTCTTAGAGCCATCATTATATTTCTCTTATGCTAAAAACGGGTCGAGTGCTATGAATTTTGATATTCACCTGCTATTTGCATTTGCTCTTATGGCTCACGAGAAAACAAATTTCTATGCAAAAGCTGGCATTATGTTCGGCACCACCAATGAAGAACCGAAAGTAACAAGTTTCGGTATTCCTTTAGGGCTTGGTTTAGAACATTTTATCAGCGACCATTTTGCGGTTGATTTGAATCATGTGATGGGTTTTGGTTACACCAAATACGATGATAGCAAGTTGATGAATTTCACGATTACGACATCCAATTTAACGGTTGGTTTAGTCTGGTACTACTAAAAGGATAATAAACATAGCCCGCCCGATAAAGGGCGGGCTTTTTTATTTTAGAAACTGTATTTTATGACCTTTTGTTTAAAAATTCGGTAACAATATCCTTCATATCCGGTTTTGAGATTTCTTTTAACCGATACTCGACCTGAACCATTGGTTTATTCACTTTAAGAATTCGGGTCAAGTTAATTGGGGTTGCGGCAATGACCAAATCAGCTGATGCCTGATTGATCGTTTCTTCCAGTTCTTTTATCTGCTCCGAACCATAGCCCAATGCCGGCAAAACCTTTTTTAAGTGCGGGTATCGTTCATAGGCATCGAGAATCGTCCCAACCGCAAACGGCATCGGTTCGATAATTTCTTGAGCGCCAAATCTTTGAGCGGCAACTGAGCCAGCCCCGAATTTCATTCCACCATGAGTAAGGGTAGGTCCATCCTCAATTACCAAAACCCGTTTACCGCGAATCGAAGTCTCATCCGAAAGGGTCAAGGTCGAATGGGCTTCAACTACAATGGCTTTTGGGTTATATTTTTTGATATTGTTTTTAACCAAAGCGACATTTTCGGCGGGGGCTGAATCCATTTTATTTATAATCAGGACATCGGCATCACGAAACAAAGCTGAACCTGGGTAATAAGTTATCTCATGACCTGGTCTTAAGGGGTCGACCACCACAAATAGTAAATCGGGCTTATAAAATGAAAAATCATTATTGCCGCCATCCCAGAGTACGATTTCAAAATCTTTTTCTGCCTCGGTTAAAATTTTTCCATAATCAACCCCAGCAAAGACAGTCGTTCCCCGCACGATATGTGGCTCATATTCCTCGCGTTCCTCAATTGTGCAATGGTATTTATCCAAATCTTCAATTTTTTCAAACCTTTGCACCTCTTGCTTAAACAAATCCCCATAAGGCATTGGGTGACGCACCACGCAAAAGGTTTTATCGATTTCTTTTAAAACCTCACATACTCGGCGGGTGGTTTGGCTTTTACCCGCACCGGTTCTTACTGCACAAATCGCAATAACCGGTCGTTTTGATTTGATTTGAGTTGAACGTGGTCCCAATAGCCAAAAATCAGCACCCGCGGCTAAAACACTGGCTCCTTTATCCATTACATAGTCATAAGAAACATCCGAATAGGAAAAAACCGCAACATGGGCGCGGTTTTTCTTGATTAAATCGGTCATTTCCGTTTCCGGGAAAATTGGTATGCCTTCTGGATAAAATTTGCCGGCTAATTCTTTGGGATAAATTCGGTTAGCAATATTAGGAATCTGAGAAGAAGCAGTAAAGGCTACTACCTCGTAATCTTCATTGTCTCTAAAAAATGTATTAAAATTATGAAAATCTCTGCCTGCCGCACCTAATATAATGATTTTTCTTCGTTTCGGATTCATTTTAATCACCTTTCTAAAAGAAATTTGCCACCGAGGCGTAGAGGACACAGAGAAAATTTAAGGAAAAAGTATTCTCTGGGCTCGGTGTCTCCGTGGCTAAATATTCTGACTTCATATTGCTCTATAGTTTTTCTGACATCGCTTTTGCCTGTAAGAATAGTAATAAATAATCTCTGCCGCCGGCTTTAGAATCGGTGCCCGACATATTAAATCCACCAAACGGATGAACGTCAACTAAAGCACCAGTGCACTTGCGATTGAAATATAGATTACCAACATGGAAAAGCTTCTTTGCTTTATCAATTTTTTCACGGTTTCGGCTATAAACCGCACCAGTTAAACCGTATTCAGTATTATTAGCGATTGATAAAGCATCATCGTAGTCTTTTGCTTTAATTACGGCTAAAACCGGTCCAAATATCTCTTCCTGGGCAATCGTGGCATTGCGGTCAACATCAGCAATAATCGTCGGTTGGATAAAATAGCCGTTGCCGGTTGCTTTACCACCACCGCATAATAGCCGACCCTCTTTCTTACCAATTTCGATATATTCCAGAATACTTTCCATTGCCTTTTGATTAATCACTGGACCCATATAATTGGCATAATCTTTGGTCGCTCCAACTTTAATCGCTTTTGCCTTTTCCGTAATCATTGGTAAAAACTGGTCATAGACTTTGGCATCAAGAATCAACCTTGAACAAGCCGAGCACTTTTGTCCTTGGAAACCGAATGCCGAGGCAATAACGCCGGTTGCCGCATCGGCTAAGTCCGCTTCGTTATCAACAATTATCGAATCTTTCCCACCCATTTCTGCTACTACCCGCTTAATCCAAATTTGCCCAGGTTGAGTCTTAGCCGCTAATTCTACGATACCCAAACCTACCGGTTTTGAGCCGGTGAATGAGATGAACCTGGTTTTCGGATGACCGACCAAATAATTGCCAACCCCACCGCCTGGTCCAGTTACAAAATTCACCACTCCAGTCGGCATTCCAGCTTGTTCCAAAATTTCCATAAACTTATAAGCGATTGTTGGTGAATCACTTGACGGTTTTAAAATAACGGTATTGCCAGAAACTAAGGCGGCGGAGGTCATACCAACCATAATTGCGCAAGGGAAATTCCAAGGTGGTATTACAACTCCTACTCCTAAAGGGATGTAAACTTGTTCATTCAATTCGCCTGGATAAGGGGTTAATGGTACAGGTTGGGCATAGCGGATTGCTTCCCGGGCATAAAAATCTAAGAAATCAATCGCTTCTGCCGTATCACCATCGGCTTCAAGCCAGCTTTTGCCCACCTCATACACCATAAGTGCATCAATTTCAAGTCGTTTTTGACGCATGATATTGGCAGCTCGTAATAAGACCGCTGCTCTTTCGGTTGCGGGCTTAAATCGCCAGGTTTCAAATCGTTTCAAAGCGGCTTCCATCGCCTTTCCCGCTTCTTTTTCGGTCGCTTTTTGGAAAATTCCGATAACCTCTTCTTTTTCCGAAGGGTTATAAGATTTAAACTTATCTTTAGTCTTTACTCTTTCGCCCTCAATAATTAAATCGTATTCTTTACCAAATTCAGAATGAACTTTTTCCAATGCTTCGAGCATCTTTTTACGATTATCTTCTTTGGTAAAATCAAGATAACTTTCATTTTTAAATTCTGATAGCATAAATCCTCCTATTCAATTAACCTTTTAAATAATAAAGATTAAGCTATTTTATTAAATTTCTTAAGTTTGTCAAATGGGGCGTTTCCCGAAATAAAAAAGCCCCGAGTTTAACCTCAGGGCTTTTCAGTTAATTGTGGCTTAGTGCTTAATCAGTCTTAAGCCACTTACTTTCTGGAACCAGGTTTCGATTTGAACAGTCCCTGCGCCAGTATTCACTCCACTCGCTTTTACTAATGCAAAGTAACCATCAGCAGTCCATACTCCTAAAAGAATTGGATCAGTTGAAATATCGGTGTAGCTTACATAATTTCCAGTGATATGTGCAGGTAGAGGTCCTTGTTCGCTTACGGCATTAGTAGAAATTCCATTAACTCGCCAGCCGCCTGCAGGTACGACTCCAGTTGGGTCGCTTGGTCCCAAATCTGGACTAGTTACTGAGTAAGTAGGACCAGCATACTCCGCGGCAAAATCAGAAATATAAAAGTCAACATTAGCCGCGTTGCCGGCTATAGTCATTGAGTAGGTCGAACCAGATCCTGTTCGTTCCCAGCCATAACCACTATTACCGGTGGCATTTAACTCAGATACCGAAGCCGCGGCGTTATGGACAGGTATTGTGCTCACTTCGTCACTTTCGTATTCGTTGCTACTAAATTTCGCAACAACTTTATAATCACCAGTCACGCCGGCAGGGTCATGGGTATATTCGGTAGCAGTGCCAGCCGGTTCGGCAACATCATCCCAACTTCCACCTACTTCCTTAAACTGAATGATATATTTATCAGGATTACCTTCTGAAGGTGCAGTCCAGGTTATTTTGACCGTACTGTCGGTCGCTGCTTCTAATGCCACACTTGTAGGTTCGCTACCGGTTTTTGTTGGGCAGCGAATTAAGAAGAGTGCTAGAAAGCAGATACTGCTTAATTTTAAAAGAGTTGCAAGAGTCTTTTTCATTTTATTCCTTCCGGTTATTAGCGCCCAGTCCTTGGTGGTTTACCAGCCGGTGGTTTACCAGGCGTTGGTTTGATCGCTGCCGGCTTCGTAGCTTTCGTATGGAAATCAGTCATGTGTTTCGCGAACTCAGCGGTCATCATTTCGACCTTAGCGCCAAGTTCGGTCACTTTTCCTTCCAGCGTCTTGATTTGGGCAGCCATCTGTTCTCTTTCCGCCTTAGTTGCGGCTGATTCCTGACAGCTTAAAACGAATGCGACTACTGCTATCAGGCAGATTGCGGCAAATGTTTTCATTATGCCTCCTTTCGTGGCGTAAATTCTTTATTACGCCAAATATTAAGATTGTTATTTAAAGAAATATAATATAAAATCACTGGTGGCTTTAATAATAAAGTTTTGGGTGCTGATGTCAAGTATTTTTTACTTACTTTTTGACGAAGCGGCAGTCCAGACACTCGCTGCCCGACCTCGAGAATTTTTGGTGCTAACGGAGATTTCGACAAATTGCGTTGACTACGGGGCTGAACTGTGATGGCTAAGACTAAAAGCAACCAGACCAAAATCAAACTCGCCACCAAGCCAAAAACGGCACCCAACAGTCGGTCAAGCCAACCCAATAGGGATAAATTCACAACCTTGCTTAAAAGATAGCCAAGCAGAATGATGATGAAAAAGAAAAGTAAAAAGACAGTGAAGAAACCGATAATATGTGCTTGATACTGAGAATGGACCAGCCCCGTTAAAGTTTTTTCTAAGATGAAATATTTTTGGGAAGCCATCCAAAATCCGACTATTATCCCCAGGGTTACTCCCATCCACCTAATGAAACCATTGCGGAGACCCAAAATTACAAAAATTGCAACAATTGCAATGATAATAAGACTCACAACCATCCTAAATCAGCATAGCGAAATAAGCTCTACTGTCAATAGTAAAAACTATTTTAAAAATAATTTTTATCTCGGTTTAGCCGGGTCTTTAATTTTAGCAAACCGCAATAAAATCTCTTCGATGCGGTTGTTATAAAGGTAATAAAGTAAAGCAAGTATTACAATTGTTAAACCAAAGACTAGCCAGTGATAGATATTAAAACTTGTAACTTTCGCACCAATCAGGTTATTTACGACATTAGATGGAAATCTGCTTATCATAACTAAAATAATATAGAATAACAAAGGGATATTGGTTAGACCCGCCAGATAATACACGCCGTCGCCGAGTGGGTTTGGAATCAGAAGCAGTAGAAACAACACAAAAGGACCCTGTTTTAGCGTATAGGTATCTAATCGATTCAAAGCGGCTTCGTGAAGAAAATACCTTAAGAGTTTCCGTCCGGTCATTCGAGCTAAAAGAAACGCAATTATTGCCCCAATCGTTAACCCAATCATACTCAGAACCGTCCCTTTAAAAGCGCCGAAGATATATCCGCTTATAAAAGCAACCACTTGCCCGGGCATTGGTGCAATTATTACCTGGATAATTTGCATAATGACCATCACCAGCGGTGCCCAGATACCGGCATTTAAAACTAATTGTCTTAATCGGTCCGGGTGTTTAACAAAATCCAACATCAAAGGCGTTAATAATATTCCAGCTAAAACGAAGAAAGCAAGCAAAATTATTGCTAAGATAATTGAGGTAAATTTCTTGGGTCTAATTTTTTGATTAAAGTCCATGGTTAAAAACAATAATTGTTTTAAACGGTTAAAATATACAGTTACTTTTTCAACTGTCAACAGAAAACCTACAAGTTAAAAAGCTATCTTTATTTCAGCGATTTCTTAATGATTTCAGCGATATAAATCATCTATATTTTCTTTTTCGTAAACAATCTATCAGAAAAGTTTAGCCACAGAGGCTCCGAATTCACGAGAGTCGGAATTTTCGAAGTTCAGAAGTTTTTTCTTTGTATCTCCGAATCGGGGCGGCAAATTACCCTATTTTTCACCTGACCCAATTTTGGCACAAACTGTCCCGAATTGGGGACGGTCAAGAGAGCAGCCGTGAAACTACCTTTATAAGTTCTTGATAAATAAGGTGTTATTAAATACGCATCTTTGGCATGGTGTTTGCATATATAATGGGCATGGAAACAACAAGAAAGGAGTTAGAAATGAAAGACGAACTAAACAAAATCGAAGCCTTAGAAGAGGTTTGTGCTTGGGGTATGTTGCAGACCCCGGGAGTATATTTATTCTCGAGAGATGGTCAAACTATTGACGAGATTGGTCGTTCGGATGCTAATGTTGGCGCCCATTTAAGTAATCGGTTATTCGAGCTGAAGAGAAAGTATAACTTCTATTTTATTAAGCCGGCTTATTCCTCGATTGAGGCATTTCTATACCATTGTCAATTGTATCATCGTTATAACTGCGGGTTACATCCGGAGCCGGTTAAAGGTCAAAACTGGGGTTGTCCGGTGCTGGGCTGTGCTTGGGAAGAAAGACGGAAGGTTCGGAATACCGGTTCGGTTCTTCGGAAAACTCAGTTGTTAGTAAGCTGTTAAGGAGGAGAGATGGAAAACTTCAAAAGACTGGAATGGATGGATTACTATGTCACCGAGCATACACCAGGTGTATTTATGCTCTCAAATGACGGGGAAGTCGTATTAGACGTACAACGGTCCGATACTGATGTCTACGAAGCGATTAAGAGTTTGGTTGAAGTGCCACGCGGGATTGATTCGAAATATGCTTATTTCAAGGTCGAATTTGCGAACAACTCATTCGACGCTTACACGATGCATTGTAAAATCTGGCATCGTCATAAGCATAACTACGAAACTCATCCCAAACCACCCGAAGGAAAAGATTGGTGCTGTCCGATTGATGGTTGTGAATGGAATGAATCCCGCCCTTCCTTTCTGCGGTCAATCCAAGAAGGGCGGGATGAAGTGGTTAATACTCTTGCTGCATAGTAGTGGTATTAATCATGGCGGTAAAAGAAGTTTCGGCAAAAGGCTCATTAAAAAATATTGCAAGGATAAATGTTTGCTTTTTGTATTTGAAATTACCAATTACGGTTAATCATTAAGCGACTTGGGAGTAGCCCCCAGGTTACTTCCTAAGTGACCCCATAGCTGACCCCCCTAAGTTTTAATAAAATTAGATTATGCAAAGAGGCGTTGGATATTTTTGCTCGTAGTTGCCATCATGCTCTTATTGAATTTGATTGTTTCCTGTCTGCGTGTTCCGCACAGGCAGAGGCGCAATGCTTTGAAAAAGCCAAAACCGATTGATTTGCCGGTAAAAGTTGATACGAATATTGTTTAAAATAAAGTTGTTGACAGTATGACTAATAGTCTTAATATTAACATAGTAAATTACCAAGGAATAATAAAATTACTTGGTAAGTACAGCTATGTATTAATGACGCTTTAAAAAATGAGTATTAATGAGATTTTTCCTAATCCAACCGCAAAGCAGGTTGTATTTCAGATTCGATATCCAAATTTGTTTTATATAGAAAATAAAATAGGGGACTTGCAAGCGAAAATTATGGGGGTTTTTCCTAATTCATCCCTTATATTAAGAAGACAGATAGTATTAGCCGATATAGGGTCTGAGCTGAAACCAGTGGAAATTCCCATTGATTTAGAAAAAGAAGTGGTTAGAAAGATATGGCAATTTAAATCAGACAAAAATTATAAAGTCAATGTACAAACCAACTCCCTGACTATAAGTTCAGAATACCACAAAACCTATAATTTAGATGGGGCGGATAAATTTAGAGATGTTATAAAGTTTATATTGGATAACTTTTTTGATGTTATATCAATCCCAATTATTAATCGAATTGGCTTTAGATATATCGATGAATGTCCACTACCTAAAAAAGACAATTCTACATTTAAGTCTTATTATAATTCAGTTTTCCCGATTGAACGATTTAATCTGACCGACGTTGATGAGATGGACTTTAAAACAGTTATTAAAAAAGGGAAATATTTCTTGCGTTATATTGAGGCTCTAAAAATAAAAGACGAAAAAAGTCTGTTGGTTTTGGATTATGATGCTTTTGCTATAAATATTCAAGCGAAGGACTATCTGGAAGTAACTGACCATCTGCATTCAATTATAATTGAAGAGTATGAAAAAACAATAAAAGACCCTGTTTATGAATATATGCGAAAGCAAAAGGAAGGTTAAATATGGAACTTGCTTCCGACGAACATGAAGAAGGGGCGGGCCCGTCTACTGGGAGTTCTGATGAACTTGAAGGTTATAAGATTGTTACTTATTCGTTTGATAAATATGAAATCAAATTAAAATTAACCTTATCAAATGAGTTCAAAGAAATAATAGAAGTAAAAATAAATAAAGATTTTTTATCGTATAAACAAAAAGTAACCCCCTCAGGGTATCATGATGTAGATCAATTTTATCGTGAAGATGTGGATTGACTATGTTCTATCAAAAGGAATTAGAAAAAGTATTACGATTTGGAGATGTCTTAAGAGGATATATATCAAGTATTCCTAACGTTAAGGGTCCCATTTCAAAAGCTCAAAATCAAAATAATGATTATACCATCGATATTTCTCACCCGCAATTTTCAGTTGTGATCACACCTTGTTGTTCAATAGGTGAAAAAATGATTTCGTTGACACCTTTAATCAAATTAAAAAGTAAATTTTACTCTAACCCATATTTTGTCGAGGATATGACACGGATAAATCTCAAAATGGACCCTAAACAAGCAACTCCACCAGAAGAATGGGTTAAATTAAGTCCAGGTGAACAGACAAGACGTTTGGAAGAAAGTAATACTTATGCCTTGGTTGAATTTTTTGTTTATGAAAAGCACGACATATTCCCAAAGTATACCATCGATTCAAAAAAACTCGGGAAGTTTGAAACTTATTATTATATGATTGATTTTAGAAATATTTATAGATTAAATTGTGATGCTATACTAAATCCAATCCAAGCCCCTTTAGAAGCGAAATGTTTACAATTATCAGTTAAAACAAGATCGGAATTGCGCGGAAAAATTGCATCATATTATTCAAGAACACCAAAAGAAGATTATATATTACAGGAAGTTTAGTAAATAAGGGCGTAACATAATTTAAGAATTTGGACAATTCCTGGATCACGATTCATACCTATTGCAGAAAAAATAAGGGGCATTTTGGAGCAAATTTTTAATCTGAAGCCTGCTCCCTAACCAACCCCCGAAAGGACAGTGTTTAGGGGATAGTGGTTAGTGGCTAGTGAAGTAAAATAAAGAGATGACCCAGCCCCCGAACCAACTCCCCAGGTTGCTTACCCGAATCGGGCGAGTCTACTCCCGAACCGACCCCGTAGGTTGCCCCCTAGGCTACCCCCGAGTCTACCCCCGAAGTTACTCCCCAACCAACTCCCGAAGCTGCTCCCCAAGTTGTCCCCGAAGCCGCCTCCCAACCCGCTCCCTAACCAATCCCCTAACCAACTTAGGAGGTGACTTAGGAAGCGACCTACGAGGCAACTCCCCAAGCCACTTAGGGGGTCACCCCCTGGGTGGTACCCCCTCCCTAAGGGAAAATTACGATAAGTGATGGACGACCAAAACGATAGACGAAAAATCGGGTCAATTTTGAGTATACTGGCAGTACACTTTATTATATGCCTATTAGGCATAATAAGTATCTAATTTCAAATACACAGAAGAAATTTTGGGTCGTTTTAGCGTTACTTTTAAGTAACCTTTTATTTTAAAAATATCCTGAGATTGCCCTCAAAATTAATTAATTCAGAAAAGAGGTGCGGTTAAAAGCGACGCCCAGTAAAAAGTTCTTTAATCAAAAACCGTACAAATCTAATACCGGTAGGAATTGATTTTGCTTTCACATAACCTCCAATTCGGTCGCCTTCGTAAGTGACGATTTCAGCAACTTTCATTTTAAGCTTTAAAGCCCTGATTGACATCTGATATTCGATAGTGAAAGCGTCGGTGGTTGGTTTCATTGCCAGAAAGGCTGATTTTCGGATTCCCCGGAAACCATTTATTGTATCAGTTATTTTACCTTTCCAGACCGAATTAGCAATAAACGAAAAACAGCGATTCACCCAAGCCCGCCAACGAAAGACCATATCATCTTCATCGTTTCGCGAACCGGGTAAAAATCGGGAGGCGATTACCATATCGGAACCCGACTTTAAAAAATTAAATAATTTAACTATATCAGCTGGGTCTTCATTTCCATCCGGACTGAAGAATACGACATATTCACCCTTAGCTTCTTTGATACCGATGCGGAATGCCTCGCCGCGACCTCTTTTCTCCTGAGTAATTACTCTTAAACCTTTACTTTTAAAAAATTCAGCCGAACCATCGGTTGAACCACCATCAACGACAAAAGTTTCATCTATTTGTTTTAAGGGTATCTTATCGAAAATGGTTCCTAATGCTTCGATTTCGTTGTAATTTAATATGACTAAAGTTGTTTCGATTTTATTTAACTGCACGGCGGTGCTCGCAATACCAGTCAATGGTTTTTTTCAATCCCAGCTCGAATGGCATCTTGGCTTTAAAACCAAACTCTTTTTCGGCTTTAGAAGTATCGAGTGAACGTCTGGGCTGACCGTCGGGCTTTGACTTATCCCATATAATCTTGCCTTTAAAACCAGTAAATTTAACTATTAGATTTACTAAATCTTTTATTGAAATTTCGAAGCCGGCGCCCAAATTTACTGGCTCCGATTTATCGTATCTTTCGGTAGCTAAAACAATCCCTTCTGCACAATCTTCAACATAAAGAAATTCTCTGGTTGCCTTGCCCGTTCCCCAAACCACAATTTCTTGAGAATTACTATCCATGGCATCGAAACATTTCTTGATAAGGGCTGGTATGACATGAGAAATTGCCGGGTCGAAATTATCCCGGAGTCCGTAGAGATTTACCGGCATTAAAAAAATCGAATTGAAACCATATTGAGTTCGATACGATTGAGATTGAACTAAAAGCATCTTTTTAGCCAGCCCGTAAGGTGCATTAGTCTCTTCTGGATAACCATCCCAAAGATTTTCCTCTTTAAAGGGGACCGGGGTAAACTTAGGATAGCAACATATTGTCCCTAAAGCAACAAATTTTTCCAATTTTCGCTGGCGTCCGACTTCCATTAATTGAACCCCCATCAGCAGATTATCATAAAAAAATTCACCCGGTCGTTCCCGGTTAGCCCCAATTCCCCCGACCTTTGCGGCAAGATGAATAACAATATCCGGTCGCGTCTCATTATACATCTTTAAAATATCGGCGGCGCTTCGGAGATCATACCAGTCAATATCGACTTCAAAGATATTTTTACACCCGCGCAATCGTAATTTTTCAATAACATGGAAGCCAAGAAAACCTTTACTACCAGTTACACTAATTCTTTTTTTGGCAAGTGTAATCATTTTATCTATTTATACATAATTATGGTCAAAAGTCAACCCCACACTTATATTCAAAAGCCGGATTGGCTTTAAATTAAAGAATAACTTTTACCTTATAGGAATAGCGTTAAGATTATCTTCTTAGCACTTCTTTAGCTCTGGGTTAATTTCTTATGCATCTTCTTTCTCTTGACAAATTGCATTTATTCATTAAACTATAAATAGTGACACACTCAGTTTGTTGGTTGCGTCACTTTTCTGGCACATTTCCAGAGGGGTCGTCGTTTGTTGCGTTTAAATAAAAACAGCTAAAGTAAAATGTTAGAGAAACTTATCGCCAAATTCATTGGAACCAAAGATGAGCGATTGATGAAGCATCTTTGGCCCCTTGTCGAAGAAATTAATCAAATCTGGGAATCGTTTAAAAATTTAGACCAGAATGACTTTCCCAAAAAGACCGAAGAATTTGTTGCTCGAATTAAAGACGGTGAATCGTTAGAGGCAATTTTACCAGAAGCATTTGCTTTAGTTAAAGAAACTTGTCGCCGTCTATTAGGTAAAAAATGGTCGGTATCCGATATCGAAACAACTTGGAATATGGTTCCATTTGATGTCCAACTGATTGGCGCGATAGTCCTCCACCAAGGTAAAATTGCTGAGATGAAGACTGGCGAAGGGAAAACCTTGGTCGCCACCATGCCTTTATATTTAAACGCTTTAACCAAACGCGGGGCGCACCTCATTACGGTGAACGATTATTTAGCGCGCAGGGACCGGGAATGGATGGGTAAGATTTACGAATTTTTAGGACTAACCGTCGGTTGTATACAGCAAGCAATGATGCCCGAGGAACGCCGACCCCATTACAGTGCCGATATCACCTATGGTACGAACAACGAATTTGGTTTTGACTATCTTAGGGATAATATGGCGGTTCGTTGGGAAGATAAGGTTCAAAGAGGGCATTATTATGCCATCGTGGATGAGGTTGATTCGATTCTCGTCGATGAAGCAAGGACACCTCTAATTATCTCTGGTCAAGTAGCTCCAGAGGACGTCCGTAAGCGTAGTTTCGACGAGTTAAATCCGTTCGCAAAAAGAGTATATCAATTGCAAACCCCTTTAGTTGCTAAAATAATTGATGAAGCAGAGTCACTACTCAAGGCAAATAAACTGTATGAAGCCGGCGTTAAGCTATTACAGGCACGGCGTGGTATGCCCAAAAATAAGCAGTTGTTGAAAATCGAACAGGAAGAAGGAATTAAGAAATTGATTGAAAAAAAAGAATTGGAATTTATCCGAGACAAAAAATTCCACGATATCGATGATGAACTCTATTTTGTCATTGATGAAAAAAACCATACCATTGACTTAACCGAAAAAGGACGGCAGGTATTAGCGCCCAATGACCCGACTGCTTTTGTCCTGCCCGATTTATCCATCGAGTTGGCAAAAATTGAACAAGACGCCGAGCTCGCCCCAAAGGAAAAAGTTTATGAAGAGGATCAAGCACACAAACGTTATTCCGAAATAGCTGAAAAGTTGCATGCCTTTGATACACTATTAAAAGCTTACACCCAGTTTGAAAAAGATGTTGACTATATCGTTTCTGATGGTAAAGTTATCATCGTGGACGAGTTCACTGGACGTTTGATGCCCGGTCGAAGGTTTTCGGACGGCTTGCATGAGGCACTGGAGGCAAAAGAAGGCGTTCGAGTTCAAGAAGAGACTCAGACTTTGGCGACAATCACCTTACAGAATTATTTCCGAATGTATGAAAAATTGGCTGGTATGACCGGCACCGCCAAAACCGAGGCAAGCGAGTTATGGGAAATCTATAAACTCGATGTCGTTTCGATTCCGACCAATGAACCAGTACGAAGAGTTGATTATCCAGATGTGGTATATAAAACCCGCCGTGAAAAATACAATGCGGTTCTTGATGAGATAGAATCCTGGCATAAACTTAGTCGACCAATCTTAGTTGGTACAACATCGGTGGATGTTTCGGAAACCCTGTCGCGAATGTTGCGTCGCCGAGGTATTAATCATCAAGTTCTGAATGCGAAAAATCATGAAAAAGAAGCTCAAATTATCCGGGAGGCAGGTGAACCGGGAATGGTTACTATTGCGACTAATATGGCAGGAAGAGGGACTGATATAAAGTTGGGTAAAGCGGTAGTTAAAGGTGAAGGCTGTTACATTACCAAGCACATCGACGAACCCTGTGAATATTGGGAAGTCGAACCCGGACGATGCTTAAGCGATGTGCCGTGCGGATTATACATTATTGGCACGGAACGGCATGAAGCGAGAAGAATCGATAATCAGTTACGTGGTCGTTCCGGAAGACAGGGCGACCCTGGTTCATCAAGATTTTTTCTTTCGTTGGAGGATGATTTAATGCGACTCTTCGGGTCGGAACGGGTTGCGGCAATTATGGACCGATTCGGCGCAAAAGAGACGGAACCAATTGAACACCCTTGGGTCACTAAAGCAATTGATAATGCACAGAAGCGAGTCGAAACGCGTAACTTTGAAATCCGCAAGCACCTTTTAGAATATGATAATATGATGAATCTCCAACGTAAGCGGTGCTATGAACTACGAGATGATATTCTTAAAGGAGAAAAGTTAGTTGAACATTATGAGGAGTCAGCTAGTTCTATAATTGATGGAATTTTAGCAAAACACACAAAATCCAAATATCCTGATGAGTGGCAATGGGATGAGATTGAAGGTGAATTCGAACTGACCTTTTTGACTGATTTTAAAACTAATGAAGAAACAAAAAAACAAATCACTCCTGAGGTGCTTTTTGACGAACTTATGAAAATTGCTAAGCAGCGATTTGAAGACCGCAAACAAGAATTAAATGAAGAGCTATTCAATGATTTACTGAAATTTGTTCTTTTAAGAACCTTAGACGCCAAGTGGCGGGATCATCTTATCGCATTAGATGATCTGCGGGAAGGAATTGGACTGCGGGCTTACGGGCAGCAAGACCCTTTAATTAAATTCAAACAAGAAGCCGACCGGATATTTTGGAGCGAGACGATGCCCAATTTTTATAAAGAAGCGATAACACTACTATTTCGCGCTCAAGTTAGAACCCCCGAAAGGAAACCACAACCCCGCGAGATTCGGGCTTACAAACCAACTGTTTCCGCCCAAACATCCGAAGGCCCATCTGAACCGCCACCCACTAAAACCGCACCGCAACGGGCTGCGGTTAGGGTCGGTAGAAACGAGCCCTGTCCGTGCGGCTCAGGTAAAAAATACAAAAAATGCTGCGGACAAAATCAATAATGCCCCTTAAGCATACCCGAAGATATATTTTGCCCAAGTTAATTTTTGATATCTTCTCGGGTTTTAACGGGCTTAATCTAAACAATAAAAAGGAGGAAAAATGAGACCAGTAATATGGGCAATTCTGGCAATCCTTGTCGTCCTGGCGATCGTCTTCGTCGTTGTTGCCAAAAAAGGATCCAGCTCAGCTAAAATGAACCCAATGAGCGCTGCGGAATTCACAACTTTCGCGGACCGCATGGACAAAAATGCTCTGCGCTATGAAGATCGTGCCGCAAAGTTAACCGAACAGGGGAAAAACATAGACCAAATCACTGCGAAAATAAATGAGATGAAAGCCGCGGCCGCGGATCTAAGAACCAGCGCCAGCGAAGAAAAAGTAACTAAAATCAGAGACCTCTATAAAGAAGTTAAGAAAATGTACCGTGATTTAGGCGGAACTGATACCAGCGGAGACACTACGGGAACGGGAGGGGAGTAATAAAACCTTAAAACAGGAAGTTAACCCCGTTAGAAATATTATTTAGGGAAAATTCGGCGGGAACTTTCCCGTTTTACGCTAATTGCAGTAAATCCCTAACGCGGTTAATCAATGATATATTTTAATTCGGGGATGAAAAGACTTTTGAATATACGACCAAAAAGCCAATCCGAAATTCTAATTCTTTTTCGCTCTTGCCAAAGTTGTGGCTCTCCTTTGATACCGACGATACCGGCGGCGATCCTTACCGCATCTTCCAGCGACCCCAAAGTATCAACCAGTGCGAATTCCCTGGCTTGTGCGCCGGATAAAATACGACCATCCGCAAGTGCTCGAACCTTTGCTTCTGGAATTTTACGGTTTTCTACCACCACCGAAATGAATTGTTCATAGACCGAAGTAACAACGTCCTTTAATAAGGCTCTCTCTTTCGGAGACATCTCGCGGAAGGGAGAGCCAATATCTTTATGCTCCTGTGATTTAATAACTTCGACTTTGACCCCGAGTTTTTTTAACAAATCACTTAGAATTGGGAATTCCATGATTACCCCAATCGAGCCGGTAATCGTCCCCGGGTTGGCAACAATAATATCGGCTGGCGTCGATATATAATATCCGCCCGAAGCGGCGAGCGCGCCCATCGAAACGATAATCTTTTTACCTTTCTCTTTTGTCCGTTTAATTTCATCATATATTTCTTGCGAGGCGCTTACTCCACCACCCGGACTATCAACCCGTAAAACGATTGCAGCAATTGCTGGATTTTTACTATATTTTTTTAATTGACGAACAACTGGCCTTGAATCCGCAATAACCCCTTCCACTTCGATTAAAGCAATTCCTTTTGAAAACGAAACAATTCCGGCTTTGGAACCAGTTAATAATGAAACTAAAATCGTCGCGGTTATTAAATAAACAATAACCGCCAAAACAATTATAATTATCGTGGTAGATTTGCGCATAAGAAAAAATGGGCCTGAGTGGAATCGAACCACTCACCTTCCCGTTATCAGCGGGATGCTCTAACCAACTGAGCTACAGGCCCTGCTTTCAATATAAAAAAATTCCTCCGATTGTCAAGAAAATGATAAAACGTTGTCCTAAAACCCAATTTGCGGTTGCAGAGATTGCGGTATTTGCCGTTTGAAATAATTGTAGGCTAGAAGAGTTGCTTCTCTTCCCCGGTGTGCCCGTTTGATGAATCCCTCTTTAATCAGATATGGTTCGTAGATTTCCTCAATCGTTTCGGAATTCTCGCCAATCGCAACGGCTAAACTATTGATGCCAACCGGACCGCCATTAAATTTATCAATAATCAGAAAAATGATTCTACGGTCCATTTCGTCCAATCCGCTCTTATCAATATCTAATTGATTTAAAGCATATTCGGCAATCTCCTTATCAACCACTTTTTTCCCTTTCACCTGGGCAAAATCGCGCACTCTCCTTAAGAGACGATTGGCAATCCTTGGCGTACCCCGAGCCCGGGCGGCGATTTCGGCTGCCCCGTCGTCATTGATTTCAATCGATAAAATTCGTGCCGCTCGCTTTACAATCTGTAAAAGGTCCTTTGCCGAATAAAAATCAAGCCTCAGCGTGATGCCGAATCTTGACCGGAGGGGTGCGGTAAGCAGGCCGGAACGGGTCGTCGCGCCAACCAGGGTAAAGTTTTTTAACGGGATTCGGTGCGAACGCGCACCCGGTCCTTTATCAATAATTAAATCGATACAAAAGTCTTCCAGCGCTGGATATAGAAACTCTTCCACAACTTTATTGGTCCGATGAATTTCATCGATGAAGAAAATATCTTTACCTTCCAGGCTAGTAAGTATGCCGGCTAAATCGGCTGGTCTTTCCAAAATTGGGCCAGTCGTAGCTTTGATTTCGGATTTCATTTCTTGGGCTATAATATGAGCTAACGTCGTTTTACCTAAACCAGAAGGACCGAACAGTAATACATGCTCTAATGCCTCGTCTCGCTGCTTTGCCGCTTCGACAAAAACTCTCAGGTTTTCTTTCAGGCGGTCATGACCAATGAATTCATCAAGGGTTTGGGGTCGTAATCTTGTGTCAAAAACTTCCTCGCCTTGTAATCTTTGCGGTGAAGTTACTCGCTCATTTTGCATCGCTCAATGCTTTCTGTAATATCTCGGTTAAACTTAAGCCGCTTAGATTCGAGATTCGTTGCAGTCTTTCGTTCGCTTCTTTTCGGGAAATTCCGAGTGAAATCAAGGCTTTTAAAGCGTCGCTGGTGATATCCGGTTTTTCATCACTTTTTGCCACGCTGTCCTTTAGTTTAAAAACAATCATTTCGGCTTTTTTCGGACCGATTCCGGGGATGGAGCGCAGCATTTCAACTTTACCCTGAGCAATCATTTTTTTTGCCTCTTTTGCTTCAAAGCGGGACAATAGATTTAACGCGGCTTTAGGTCCGATTCCCGGTACTTCGGTAATGATATTAAATACTTCGCGTTCTCCTTGGGTAGCAAACCCGTAAAGTGAAAGTCCGTCTCGGCTAAATACTGTTTCGATATAAAGATTTACTTCTGCCCCGTTTTCCCCGATCTTTTGTGAGGTTGATAAGGGCATATGAATAAGAAACCCTAAGCCCTGGCAATCAATGGTCGAAACAGTCGGCTCTTTCTCAATAATCTTACCCCGCAGGAAAGCTATCATCGCCTTACTCCACCCTTGGGCATGCCGAATAGGCTGGCGGGTAAGTTTTTATTAAGACAATAAGCTACCGCCAAAGCATCCGCGGCATCTTCGGGAACTTTTTCTTCGATGCCAAGAACTGATTTGACCATGAATTGCATTTGTTTTTTTGATGCCCGGCCATTCCCCGTCAAGGTTAATTTCACTTTTGCCGGTGTGATTTCTTCGATCGGAATTGAATGCCGGGCAAGCAGATAAAAAAGTGCCCCTCTCAGATGAGCTGACAGAATGACACTCCGGGCGCCACCCATTACCTTAAAAAATAAAGTTTCCACCGCACAAGCCTGCGGTTTTTCCTGCCGAATGATGCGGTCCATTTCGGATACGATTAATTTAATTCGCTGTGCCAAAGATTGGTCTGGTTTTGTTTTAATTACACCAAAGCCATTGTAACGACCATTAATTAAAAAGCCATAGCCGGTTGCCGAAAGTCCCGGGTCAATACCGAGGATTTTCATTTACGCGCTACGCTTTATACCCGACATTTATTCAAGAAATTTCTCGTAAAGGTGTTTGGCACTATGGTCGTTGCGTGAAAAGCCAAGCGTTTTTCAGACATTACTGGTAAGTTTTTCCATCAATTCATCAGCAATGTCAAAATTAGCATAGACCTGAGAAACCTCGTCCAGTTCCTCTAAGGCCTCGTAGAGCTTCAATACTTTTTGGGCATTTTTCTCGTCCAAAGGCAACGTGGTTTGGGGCAATTTAGTAAATTCGGCACTCGCCCATTCAATTTTTTCTTCTTTCAGCCGGTCTTTGACCGTACTGAAACTTTCCGGCGGAGTGATAATCAGAATACTATCGGCTTCGTTCCTCACATCATCTGCCCCGGATTCTAAGGCAACCGCTAAAATTTTATCTTCATCCACACTTCCTTTGGCAATGCTAATAATTCCTTTGGGATGGAACTGCCAGGCAACGGAGCCGGTGGCACCGAGGTTACCGCCATACTTTTCAAAGGTATGGCGGACATCAGCCGTGGTGCGATTCTTATTATCGGTTAACGCTCGCACAATCATAGCAACGCCAGCCGGTCCATAGCCTTCATATTCAACTTCCTCGTAAGCTACACCCGGTAACTCACCGGTTCCTTTTTTGATAGCTCGTTCAATATTGTCCGCCGGCATATTTACCGCCCGCGCCGATTCGATCACGGTGAGCAATCGGGGATTAGCGCTTAAATCACCGCCGCCAATCCTTGCCGCCGTGGTAATTTCCCGAATCAATTTAGAAAAAATCTTACCTTTGGCGATATCCGTTTTCCCTTTCTTATGTTTGATTTTTGCCCATTTCGAATGTCCAGACATAATTCCTCCTTAATCCGCCTAAGGCGGACAAAAATTTAATTTCATTTAAATTCTAACTTTATCTTACTTTGAACCGTAAACATTTTATCCCTATCTTGTGCTGTGTCAAGGAATTTCTGGGATTTTACAATTACTGAGTTTATGCTATCCCTTTTCAATTTCAAGCCAGTAGCGACGAAACAATCTTATTCTCTTTAAACTATCCCGCGGTTTTTAATATCATTACTCTCAAAAGAAAGCGATGATTTGCGTCTTGACAGAAAGGAATATTTATATAGTCTATAATCGGTCCGCATTTTAAAAGCAGGACAAAGGAGTTTAATTGGCAAAGCATTGCGAAATTTGTGGAAAGGTTGGCATGGTTGGTTCCAATATCAGTCATGCCCACAATGTGACAAAAAGGCGTTGGGAACCGAACCTGCAACGCGTCAAAGCCAAAGTTGGTAAAGAAGTGAAAAAACTTTGGGTCTGTACCCGTTGCTTACGTTCGGGTAAAATAGAAAAAGCCTAAATTAGTTTTTAGTTGTTAGTTTTTTGACTAATGGCTAACAACCAATTGCTAACGACTGTTGTTTAAGGAGGTAAATTGAGAGCGCTTATTACTGGAATAACCGGTTTTGTCGGTAGTCATCTTGCCGAATATTTGCTTTCTTTGAAAGAGGTTGAAGTTTTTGGCATATTCCGCTGGCGTTCCCGAACTGAAAACATCGAAAATATAAGAACCAAAATCACATTGTACGAGTGTGATTCAAAAGATGCAACATCGGTCCGCGAAGTGATAAAAAAAGTAAAGCCTGAACGAATCTATCATTTAGCAGCCCAGAGCTATGTGCCGATGTCATGGGTTGCCCCGGGTGAAACTCTGACTACCAACATCATCAGCGAAGTCAATCTTTTCGAAGCGGTTCGCACGGAAACTCAAAATTGTCGAATTCAAGTGGCGGGTTCCAGTGAGGAATATGGTTTAGCTTTATCCAGTGAAGTCCCAATTCGGGAAACTAATCCGCTACGACCACTGAGCCCTTATGGTGTCAGTAAGGTCGCTCAGGACCTGTTGGGTTATCAATATTTTAAAAGCTACGATATGTTCATCGTTCGAACTAGAGCATTCAACCACACTGGACCTCGCCGCGGTGACGTATTTGCCACTTCTAATTTTGCCAAACAGATTGCTGAAATCGAAAAGGGTAAAAAAGAACCAGTAATCTATGTCGGTAACCTGCAAGCGGTCCGGGATTTTACCGATGTCCGAGATACGGTGGTCGCCTATTACCTTAGTTTGGAAAAAGGTGAAAAGGGTGAAGTTTATAACATTTGTAGCGGCAAGGGCTACAAATTACACGAGGTCCTTAATATTTTACTCGCACTAAGTAAAAAGAAGATCGAAGTAAAAACCGACCCGAAACGGATGCGACCGAGTGACGTTGAATTCCTTGCCGGCGATGCGACCAAATTTAAAAACCAGACCGGTTGGCAACCGAAAATCCCGTTCCAGAAGACGCTGAGTGACCTGCTCGATTACTGGCGGGAACGAGTATAAAGCTTAAATTGGCGCTTGAAGCACATCTCGGCACTGCCTCCCGAGTCCGGTCTCTTCGACGAAGGGTCGATTCGACCGGCAGACGGGCAAATAAGATTTTCATTACCGGCATTGAAGGCTTTGTCGGGACTTATCTGGTTCCCCATCTTTTAAGCAAAAAATACAAAGTAACCGGCATTCATTTTGCCCCCCTCCCTGCCAATTTCCCGCCCGATTCGGGTCTCACGACCCACCAAGGGTCGGGTCTCCCGAGAGGGTCGATTCGATCGGTTAAAGTTTACCACTGTGACATAACAGATAAGAAACAATTAAAGGAATCATTAGCCCGAGAAAATCCGGATGCGGTTTTTCATCTTGCCGCAATCAGTTCGGTCGGCACTTGCGAGCACTGTGCCGAGCTCGCTTTTGAAATAAATACGCAAGGTACTTTTTACCTGCTCGAAAGCTTGCAAGAATTAGCCATAAACCCCAAGACCATCCTGATTTCATCCTGCGAGGTTTATGAAACAAAAAGCGTGGTGAAAAAGGGAAAAACCCGATTTAACGAAAAGTCGGCGACGCGACCTTCAAGCGTTTATGCCTTAACCAAAATTTGCGCCGAATCGGTCGCCAATTTCTTCTTTAACCGCTATGGCTTAAAAACCACTATCCTCCGCCCCTTTACCCATACTGGACCGGGTCAGGGCGAAAATTTTGTCTTTCCATCGGTAGCCAAACAAATTGTCGAAATCGAGCGGGGAAAGCGCCCCCCGCTTATTGAATTGGGTAATATTAATGTAATTAGAGACTACACCGATGTCCGTGATATGGTTAAAGCTTACGAGCTGGCGCTTCGGTACTGCCTGCCCGGTGAAATTTATAATATTACTTCCGAGCAGACCTATTCGATTCGTCAGGGCATCGAAATACTATTAAAATTAGCCCAAAAACCAATCGAAATTAAAACCGTGCCGGGAAAAGTTCGACCCTGGGAAAATCAATACATGGCAGGTGATTGTCGAAAATTTCGCGCCGCCACGAAATGGAAGCCGGAAATTGATTTCAAAACTACCCTGGCTGATTTATTAGAGTACTCGCGCCGGACCATTAAGGACTAAGTGTCCCCATCTTCCTCCATCGTTTCCATCATTATTGTAACTTATAATAATGGACGTGATATAAAAAATTGTCTAAATTCTATATTGCGCCAAAATGAGATTCCCTGCGAAGTCATCTTGGTCGACAATAATTCCCAGGATACGACGGTTCGAATCGTGCAAAAAGAATTCGCTAATGTTAAATTAATCGTAAATTCGACCAATCTCGGTTATGCCAATGCTAATAATCAAGGGATTAGTCAAAGCCAGGGAAAATATATTCTATTGCTTAATCCAGATACGCAATTGACCAATAATGCTTTAGCCAAAATGGTCCAGTTTCTGGAACTCGATTCACAATATGCGGCTTTAGCCCCAAAACTTTTGAACCCGGATGGCTCGATTCAAGCGTCACTTCGCGCATTCCCGAACTACGAGATTCTGCTTTGGGAAATTACTGGTTTATCCCGAATTTTCCCACGTCATAAAAGATTCAGCCGGTGGCGAATGGGTTATTTTGACTATAATAAAATGGCTGAAATCGACCAACCAATGGCGTCTTGTCTGCTCATAAAAAAAGAAGTATTTGAGAAAATTGGTCAATTTGACGAAAAATTTCCCATCTTTTTTAATGATGTTGACTTTTCCAAAAGAATGAAGCGGGCTGGGTTAAAAATTATTTATTTGCCGGATGCCGAAGTTTATCATTATCGCGGCGCCAGCACCGGTCAGGTCAGAGCCAAGATGATTTGGCAATGGCATATCAGTTTATTTCGCTATTTTAAGAAATATAACTCTGGTTTAGGATTTATCCTTATCAGCATACCATTATGCTTAATAATTTTACTCGGTGCTTTCTTTAGAATCTTAATTTTTCGAATTAAGACCTTATTCGCCATAAAGACTAAAAATTAATTAAGAATCACCGGTTTTAAGAATTTATACTTATATAACCAATAATACTATTCCTGAATATGTGCGTGGATAATACCTTTTGCTCTTGACAAGTTTCTGAAAAACTATTATATTTTTAGTATGATGAGTTTAGTCGTTCTTATCAATAATTTTTTTAAATCTAAAATCACTCGAGCGTTTTTGAGCAGTTAAGGAGGAGCAGATGCGAGGAACTTTCAAAAAAATCATTGGTTTAGCACTTATCCTGAGTGCGATTTTATTTTTCAGCTGTAAAAGAAAAAATCACACTCCGCTTGTTCCCTTGACACCACTTGGCCCAGCCAGTGGAGACACCGGTATTACTTATCATTTTAGCACCTCAACCTATGACCCGGATGAGGATAGTATATCGTATCAATTTGATTGGGATGACGGTGATACTTCAGCCTGGAGTGATCTTGTTCCAGACGGTGTTTCATATATGATGTATAAATCGTGGTCAGCGATTGGAAATTATATGGTTAGAGCTAGAGCAAAAGATAATAAAGATGCGATATCCGATTGGTCAAATGGACAAAGTATCGATATTGTTTTATATACTCCGCCTAATAATTCACCCGATATTCCTTCAAAACCAAATGGTCCTGAAAGCGGTATACCGGATACTATTTACTCCTTCACTACTTCAACCACTGACCCGGATCATGATTTAGTGTCTTATCAATTTGATTGGAGCGATGGCGATACATCAAATTGGAGCGATTTCGTTGCGAGTGGTAATTCAGTCGTGATGTCTAAATCGTGGTCAGCAGCAAGCATCTATTCAGTAAAGGTAAGAGCCAAAGACACGGTCGGTGCAATTTCCGATTGGTCGGCGCCCTGCTCGATTGCAATTGTTATAAAATGGCGCTATAAAACAGACGGTGATATCTACTCATCACCGGCAATCAGTGTTGATGGCATTATTTATTTTACCTCGGATGACTATTACCTTTATGCCATGTATCCAAACGGTTCATTAAAATGGCGCTATTATGTTGGTATCCACGATTCGTATTCCTCACCAGTTATTGGACCAGATGGGACAATCTATTTTGGGTCCTATACTAATCTTTTCTATGCTTTAAATCCGGATGGAACTTTAAAATGGCACTATGCCATAGCCAGTGGGGTTTTGCCTTCTCCCGCGGTTGGTCCGGATAGCACAATCTATTTCAGCTCCTATGATGGTTTTCTTTATGCCCTGAATCCAGCGGGCAATCTAAAATGGCGCAGCGGGGTTGGAGATGTTTTTCGTTCCGCGGTGTCGATTGATCCAGATCGCACGATTTATTTTAATGATGCTACTCATCTCTATGCCTTAAATCCCGACAGCACATTAAAATGGCAGTATCCGGTCGACGATGTTCAAAAACCTATAATTATCAAAAAAGATGATTTTTTTATATCTTCGCCTTCGATTGATGACGATGGAACAATCTATTGCTCTTTATCCGACGAATATTTTTATGCGATAAATTCTGACGGTACGCTAAAATGGCGTTATCAATTTGGCAGTGTTGCCCATTCTTCCCCCACGATCAATCAGGACGGCACAATCTATTTTGGGGCAAACGATAAAAACCTTTATGCTTTAAATTCGGATGGTTCTCTAAAATGGCAATACAAAACACGGAGTAGTATCTACTCTTCACCAACAATTGGTTCGGATGGTTCAATCTATTTCGGGTCAAAAGATGATTATTTATACGGTTTGAATTCGGATGGTTCTTTGAAATGGCGCTATGAATTTGTCCGAGATATTGTATCTTCTCCGACAATCGGTTCGGATGGAACAATATACTTTGGTTCGGGTGACGAATTCTTTTATGCGATTTACGGTACTGATCAACTTGCCAATACCCCTTGGCCCAAATATCGGCATGATTTAAGAAATTCCGGGAGTTTTAACGGGAAATAAATTCGCGCGGATTTAGCAATGATTTTGCTGACAAGAAATTGCCGATGAGATAGTTACTCCTGAGGTAACTCCCAAGGTTGCCCCCTAAGCCACCCCCTAACCGACCCCGTAGGTTGCTCCCCAAGTGATTCTGAAAGTGCTTTGTAGGCCTGCCTGTGCGAGACCGCACGCAGACAGGCTGACCATTTTTGGTTGGTTTAAAATTCACCTTTTAGAATTTTTAAAAGCTTGACTTTTAAAATTTTATTAGTATAATTATATTCGTTAAAAGAGGGATTTATTACGGGGTATAAGAAACAGCAAACCTTAAGTTTCAGAATTAATTTCCATCCCATTATTCTTATTCCAAACTTATATTCATTGAATTTGAGGGAATTACTACTTATGCCAATTACAAAATCCCAAACATTTCAAGGTCTTACAAAAAGAAGGTTTTCCGGGTAATCTCCGGGAAAACATGAAAGATAAAATAAAAGAAAACCCGCTGGAAGATTTAATAGATAGACATTCAATGCCGGCTGATGTAGTGGAAAAGCAAAGGGTTTTAGCTCAACAATGGCAGGCTGTTTTCAATAGTATCAATGATGTAATTTTCTTGGCTGACACAAACGGAAAAATTCTGCAATGTAATAAAGCAACTGAAAAATTCCTGGGGAAGAGCACCGATGAGATTATAGGTCATTATTGTTACGAAGTTATGCACGGAACATCAAAACCAATAGCGGGCTATCCCCTTACTGATGTTTTGCAAAGTCATAAAAGCAAGACTCAAACCTTAGAAAGTGATGGCAAACTGCTAAACCTAACAGTTAATCCAGTTCTGGATAAGCAGGGAAATCTAACTGGAACCATCCATGTATTAACTGACCTCACCGAGCACAAGCGGTTGGAGACTGACCACACGCGAATCGAGCAAGAGCTGAGGGAGAGTGAAGAGAGATATAGATTTATTTTAGATAATACAAAAGAGTTTGTTTTCATCTTAAGCAAGAGTGGAAAAGTAAGTTATGCCAACAAAAGAGTTATGGACGATTTGGGTTATACTTATGAAGAAGTAATCGGCAAATCAATAATTCATTTTGTAACTAAAGACTCGATTGTGAAGGCACTTCGTGCCCTTGCGCAAGAAGTTCTCGGCAACCCTCAGCCCGAAATGGAAATAAAAATTAAAGCAAAATCTGGCGAAATAAGGTATTTAGAAGTGACTGCGGGTTCAACCCCGGTTCGTGAAAAGGGAAAAGTGACAGGTCTGTTGATTAATGCACGTGACGTTACCGAACGCAAAAGAGCTTTAGAGGCATTACTCGAATCCGAGGAAAAATACTCAAACCTCGTGGAAAAAAGTAATGACGGAATTATCATTATTCAAGACGGTTTACTGAAATTCATGAACCAGCGGATGGCTGATATTCCCGGATTTTCAAAAAAAGAATTACTTGAGAAATCATTCCTTGTCCTCCTTACTCCAGAAGATAAAGAATGGGCAATGAATAGTTATAAAATGAGAATGTCTGGTGAGAAGGTACCAGGCAGATATGAAATGGAAATTCTCTCAAAAGAGGGCAAGAAGATACCGGTTGAAATAAATTCCTCTTTGATTGAATATAAAGGCAAACCAGCCGATATGGCTATAATCCGCGATATCACCGAGCGCAAACGGGTGGAGGAGGTGCTGCGGATAAGTGAAAGGAAATTAAATGAAGCCCAGCTGCTGGGAAAAATTGGAAGCTGGGAATACGGTGTTGATACTCAAAAAATAAGCTGGTCCAAGGAAACATATGTTCTCTATGAGCGTGACCCTTCGCTCGGTCCGCCTAGTCCCGAAGAAGAAGCCGCATATTACCTGCCTGAAGACGTCAAGAGGTTAAGGGAATATAGCCGGCGCGCCATGGGAAATGGTGAGAAATTTGAGGGGTATGATTTTCGGGTAAACCTGCCGGGCGGGAAAACCGCATACTTCACGGCATCAATGCATCCGGTTATGGATGATAACGGCAGGGTCGTGAAGTTGTTCGGCACGGTGCAGGACATCACCGAGCGCAAACGAGTAGAGGAGGAACGCGAGAAAATGCTACTGCGTCAGCAGAGTATTAATCTACTCCAGCAGTCGCTTCTTGCGCCGGGTCCGCTTGAGGACAAGCTCAGAACTATAACCGACAGCATTGTTCGTCTCTTCGACGCCGATTTTTGCCGAATCTGGCTGATTCGACCCGGCGATATGTGCGAACAGGACTGCATCCATGCCGAAGTGAAAGAGGGACCGCATATCTGCCGTTATCGCGACCGGTGCCTGCATTTGCTGGCGAGTTCAGGTCGCTACACCCACACCGACGGCAAAACTCACCGCCGCGTCCCATTCGGCTGTTACAAAATCGGACGCGTCGCATCAGCCGAAGACCACAAGTTCTTGACCAGCGATGTGCAGAATGACCCGCGCGTTCACAACCACGAATGGGCGCGGGATTTAGGACTCGTGTCGTTCGCGGGATACCAGCTCCGAGTTCCCGGCGGAGAAACGCTGGGGGTTCTTGCCCTCTTCGCCAAACACCCAATACTGCCCACTGAAGACACATTGCTGGATGGACTCAGCAGCACCGTTGCTCTCGTTGTCCAACAAGCCCTTGCGGAGAAGACGCTTCGAACAAGTGAAATTAGAAATAGAACACTTCTTGATAATCTTCCGCAGAAAATATTCTTGAAGGATAAAAACTTAGTTTATATCTCATGCAATGAAAATTATACTCGGGATTTAAAGATTAAACCGGAGGAAATCGCAGGAAAGACCGATTATGATTTTTTCCCTAAGGAATTGGCAGAAAAGTATCGCGCGGATGATAAAAGAATTATGGAAGCCGGCAAAGTAGAAGATATTGAAGAGAAATACCTACAGGAAGGACAAGAGAGATGGGTTCACACCGTTAAAACACCGGTCAAAGATAAACCGGGCAATCTTATTGGAATATTAGGTATTTTCTGGGACATCACGGAGCGCAAGCGAACCGAAGAAAAAGTCATCCGCCTGAACCGACTCTACTCAGTTTTAAATAGTATGAATGAAGCCATTGTTCGAATCCGTGACCCCCAAAAATTGTACGAGCAGGCTTGCCGGATTGCGGTTGAAAAAGGGTTGCTTCGAATGGCTTGGATTGGTCTGTTTGACCCGGATACCTTTTTAGTGAAGCCAGTTGCCCAGTGGGGATTCGAGGATGGCTATCTTGACAAAATCCAAATCTCGATTAGCGATGTTCCAGAGAATTCGAGCCCAACTAACGCTGCAGTCCGCAAGGGAAAACATTTCATCTGTAACGATTTTGAAAGTGGTCTCTGTAATTTGCCATGGCGCGATGATGCGATAAAACGAGGCTATCGTTCTTCGGCTGTCTTTCCATTACGTGTAGGGACTCAAATCATCGGAACCTTGAATTTTTATGCCGCCGAGCCATATTTCTTCGCCGACGAGGAAATCAGGTTGTTTCAGGCAATGGCGGAAGACATTTCATTCGCCATCGAAACTATGGAACAAGAGAAGCAGCGCAAGCAGGCAGAAGAAGAAATCCGAAAGCTTAATGCGGAACTTGAGCAAAGAGTGAAGGAGCGAACCGAAAAATTAAACCGAGCTTATGATCAATTAACGATTATGCAAAAACAGGTATTTCAAACCCAGAAACTGGAATCCCTCGGAATATTGGCAGGGGGTATCGCCCATGATTTCAATAATCTCTTAGCCGTTATTTTAGGTAATATCTCTTTGTTAAAGATGACCTCAACTTCTGACCCGAAAACGCTCTCAATTTTGGAGCGGTCAGAAAAAGCATCGCTGCGGGCAAAGGATTTAACTCATCAATTACTCACTTTTGCCAAAGGTGGCGCGCCGATTAGAAAAACGGTCTCGGCAGATAAAATTATCCGAGAGGCAACCGAATTTGCTTTACGGGGGTCTAATGTCGGATACAAATTTTCCATTTCTGACGACCTCTGGCAAGTAGAAATTGATGAAGGACAAATCAACCAAGCTATTAACAATATTGTTATTAATGCCAATCAGGCAATGCCCGAAGGTCGAATCGACCCTTCATCGAGAAGACCCGACTCGGGTGGAACAATCAAGGTGAGGGGAGAGAATGTCACAGTCGGTCCTGAAGATAATCTTCCGTTAAAAACTGGACAATATGTAAAAATATCAATCGAAGACAAAGGGGTTGGCATACCTGACGAGAATTTGACTAAAATATTTGACCCGTTTTTCACAACCAAACCAAAAGGAACCGGTCTTGGACTTACGACTGCCTACTCGATAATCAAAAAACATGAAGGACATGTTACGGTAGAATCTAAAGTAGGTGCCGGCACAACCGTTCATATTTATCTTCCTATTGCGCAAGAGCAGGTCCCTGTCTGCGTGCCTGTCTGCCGTTGCACAGGCAGGCAACGCACAGGCAGATCGGAAGAAATCAAAGCAAAGCCGGAAGCAAAAATTCAAGTAACTAAGAAAGGCCTGCCTGTGCGAGACCGCACGCAGACAGGCAAGATTCTGGTGATGGATGATGAAGAAGATGTCAGGGAGACGATTAGCGCGGTTTTAAACCATTACGGATATATTGTTGAGACCGCTTGCCACGGAATTGAAACAATTGAACGGTATAAAAAAGCCAAAGCAGAAGGCAAGCCCTTTGATGTAGTTATTTTGGATTTAACCATTAAAGGTGGTATGGGCGGTAAAGAAGCTATTAAAGAATTGCTTGGAATAGACCCTACTATTAAAGCAATTGTTTCGAGCGGTTATTCCAATGACCCGATAATGACCGATTGTAAAAAATATGGTTTCAGTAGCGTCGTTGCTAAACCTTATAATATTAAAGACTTAATTAATGTATTAGATGAAGTCTTGGGTAGAAAAAGTCAAAAACTATGTTTAAAGGCATAATGCCGAGGTTGTAATGAACATCTTTGCTTTAATCTCTTCGTTGTCTGCATTGTTTGCTTTCTCGATTGGAAGCTTTGTTTTGTATCGAAATCACAAAAATCACTTGAACCGAGTCTTCTTTTTTTATTGCTTCACATTAGCCTATTATTCTTTTATGGAATTTGGAATGCGTCAGGCAGATAGCTTCGGCGAAGCCGTGCTTTGGGCAAAATTTAATGTCTTGCTTCCTTTGGTTCCTGCTTTATTAATTCATTTTATTATGGTATTTACCGAGAAAACAAAATGGCTTAAGAACAAGTTCACATACCTTCTCGTATATAGTCCTGGGCTAATATTTTTTCTTTTGAGCATTACCACCGAACTGTTCAACTCCCCATCCCAAATTGCAAAAGAACACGGGGGTTGGACATGGGGCACTCAGAAAACTATGGTATTTAATTTGTTTATGCTATGGGGTTTAGCTATAGCTTTTTTAAGCTTGTTCTTATGCCTACGATATTACCTGAAGATAACCGGAAACAAGAAGAGAGGGGCTTGGTACGTATTGTTGGGAAATCTAACTTTTATCGGAATCGGAATCGGTACCGACGGGTTATTCTCCTATCTCCATATTAAAATGCCGGGATTAACCACACTTGGATTTTTGGTTGGCGGAATTTTCTTTGCTTATGCGATTTGGAAATACAAATTGTTTGCCATCTCTCTGGCAACTGCAGCCGATAGTATCGTATCTACCATGACCGATGCCTTGATTCTTGTTGACCCGGACGGGAAAATAGCGATGGTCAATAAGGCAACGTTAAAACTTCTTGGCTACAAAGAAAGTGAATTGGTCGGCAAAACAGCAGATGCTATTCTTGCTCAAGAACCAACGGCTAAAAAAACCTGGCTTGAACGGCTAAAAATAACCGGTTCAGTAAGGGACATCGAAATTACTTTTAGGGCAAAGGATGGCAAGAAGATTCCGGTCTCTTTCTCCGGGACCGTATTACGGGATGAAGGAGATATTGCGCAGGGCGTAGTCTATGTCTGCCGAGACTTGACCGAACGCAGGAAGGCAGAAGATGAGATACGAAAACTTAATGAAGAGTTGGAGCAGCGGGTGAAGGAGCGAACCGCCGAATTACAGAAAACCTATGAGCAGTTGCGGATTGCCCAAGAACACTCCTTTCAAACCAAGAGGATGGAATCAATCGGAATGGTGACCAGTGGAATAGCCCATGACTTTAACAATCTACTGGCGGCAATTTTAGGTAATCTTACTCTGGCTAAGATGATAAAAGCTCCGGAAAAAATAGCGGAAGCCTTAGCTAATGCCGAAAAAACATCAATGCGCGCAAAGGATTTGTGTCAACAATTACTCAGCTTTGCTAAAGGCAAAACACCGGAGAAAAAAACTGTCTCTGTCGAAAAAATATTAAAAGATTCAACCGACATCGTTTTGCCGGGTTCCAATGTGCACTGCGAATTGGTAAAACCTAATGACCTTTGGTTGGTTGAGGCGGATATAGTACAGATTGGTCAAGTCATCAATAATCTGGTTATCAATGCGGTCCAGGCGATGCCTGAAGGCGGAACGATTGAAGTGCGGGCGGAGAATATTACGGTCGGTTTAGACGATTATCTGGGATTTAAACCCGGAAGATATGTGAAAGTATCAATTAAAGACCACGGGATTGGTATTCCGGAAGAAAACCTTCCTAAGATATTCGACCCGCTTTTCACCACTAAACCGAAGGGAACCGGTCTTGGGCTTCCAACCGTCTATTCGATAATCAAAAAACATGAAGGTCATATTGCGGTAGAATCTAAGGTTGGAGTTGGCACAACTTTTCATATCTATCTTCCTATTGCGCAAGAGCAGGTCCCTGTCTGCGTGCAACGCACAGGCAGATCGGAAGAAATCAAAGCAAAGCCAGAAACACAAATTCAAGCAAATAAGAAAGGCCTGCCTGTGTCCGCCTCAGGCGGACAGACAGGCAAGATTCTGGTGATGGACGATGAAGAGGACCTTAGAGTGACGTTTGAAGCGATGCTGGTTCATCACGGATATGAGGTAGAATGCTCAAGGGACGGGGTAGAAGCCATTGAACGGTACAAAAAAGCCAAAGAATCCGGTAAGCCGTTTGACGTGGTGATCTTGGATTTAAATATTCGTGGCGGTATGGGTGGAGAAGAGACTATTAAAAAACTAATTGAAATAGACCCAAATGTTAAGGCACTCCTTTCGAGCGGTACTTACGATGACTTAGCCACAATAGATTTTAGAAAATGTGGTTTCAGCGGTTTTGTCCCCAAACCTTATACAATTGAAGAACTATCCAAGATATTAGATGAAATCTTGATTGGCAAGAAACAAAAAGTATGTTTAAAGGTATAATGATGTTGTTAATCTATACAAAGGGGCTCTGCCCCTCTGAACCCCGCCCTTCATGGATTGCCCGCGGAAACGAAGGGCGGGGTGAATCCCCTCTTGTAGGGCAAGGCTTTAGCCTTGCGAATTTTAGCAGACCTAAAGGTCTGCCCTACAAAGATGGGGAGAATGAGGGGTTGCCCCTCATTCTATGCATATCAAAAACAAGGATGGGTTATGAGTAAGATAAATATCGAAAATATATCTGATAGGAAACCAACCAACGATGTGCTATGGACTTCGGTCCGACAATGGAGCGCCACCTTCGACGCCATCCACGATGCCATCTGCTTGGTTGATCTGGATGGAAAAATCCTGCGCTGCAACCAGGCGATGATAAAATTACTGGGTAAGTTTCAAAAAGAGATAATCGGTAGAACAATTTGGCAACTTACCTGTCTGCGTGCGGACACGCACAGGCAGATGTTTGGGAAACCGGAATCAATCGAAGATTGCCCTTTGGTGCGAATGTTAAAAACTCGTTCGAGAGAAACCAAGGTCTTGGCACCTGTCTGCGTGCCAGACTGCGAGCGACCTCGCTCAGGCAGGCAACGCACAGGCAGAAAGGATGACCATTGGCTTCAAATCACCGTAGACCCATTGACCGATGAACACAACAATCTCATTGGCGGTATTCAAATCATATCTGACATTACCGAACGAAAACAGGCAGAAGAAGAGATTGGAAGGCTCAATTTAGAACTTAAAGAAAAGCTTGAAGAAAGAACTAAGGAACTAAAACAAACTTATGAAAAGTTGAATATTGCTAAAGAGCAGTTTTACAAAGCCCAGAAGATGGAATCAATCGGGATGGTAGCCGGCGGTGTCGCTCATGATTTCAATAATTTTCTTACCACTATTTTAGGTAGTATTTCTATGGCAAAGACGTACTTGATACCTGAAGATAGAATATTTAAGACATTGACTAAGGCAGAAAAGGCGGTATTAGATGCGAAAGATGTAACCAAGCAGTTGCAAATGTTTGCTAAAGGTGAGCCCCCTTTTAAGACGGTAGTTTCTATTCAAGAATTGATTAGAGATTCAGTAAGTTTTGCGTTGAGAGGTGCTAATGTAAATTGCGAATCCTCGATATCAGAAAATATTTGGTCAGTTGAAGTTGATGAAAAACAGATTAAGCAAGTTATCTATAGTCTAATAACTAATGCTAAGCAGGCAATGCCCGAAGGCGGGACAATAAAAGTGAGTTGTGAAAATGTAATGGTTGGGGCAGAAGACCATCTACCTTTAACTACTGGAAAATATATAAAAATATCTATAACCGACCAGGGGATAGGAATACCAAAGGAAAACCTCGCTAAAATATTCGAGCCGTTCTTTACAACCAAAACAAATCAAAGTGGTTTTGGGCTGGCGAATGCTTATTTTATTATCCAGAAGCATGGTGGATATATAGATGTAGAATCTGAAGAAGCAGTTGGTACCACCTTCGATATTTATCTGCCAGCCGTAGATAAGGTTATAATCCAGGCGGTCCCAGAAAAGAGCAAAACCGGCAAGACCATAGAATCAACCGAGATAATAATCCCATCAGATGTCACAGCCACTACTCAGACTTTTAAAGGCAAGATTCTGGTAATGGATGATGGGGCGGATGTTCGGGATACACTCGGGGCTATTTTAAATATTTTTGGGTATACGGTTGAGGTGGTTCACGATGGTGCTAAAGCGATTGAACTTTATAAAAAAGCTAAAGAAGACGGTAAACCTTTTGATGGAGTTATTTTAGACTTAACCATTCCGGGTGGGATGGGTGGAAAGGAGACAATTAAACGGTTACTGGAGATTGACCCAAATGTTAAAGCAATTGTCTCAAGCGGCTATTCGGATGACCCGGTAATGGCAGACTATAAAAAATATGGTTTCCGGGGAGTAGTTCCTAAACCATATTTCCAAGAAGATATGATTAACGCATTGAACAAGATTATTCAGGAACCAACCAAACACACGTCACCGGTTGGTGCTCGAGCCTAAACGGCAATAATTTAGGAATAAGCTGATAAGAATAAGCTAAAATGCTTATTAGTTTGTCTAACCTTTGTTACTAATCCTTACGAGCGAGAATACCGAAACCGCGCCATTATATGTAAGCGGTTTCGCCATGTATCGTTTCGTCTAAACCCGTATCCTCTTCTTTCTCCGAGACTCTGACTTTAGTGAACTTATTGATTACCCACAACATCACATAGGTGAATACGAAAGCATAGGCAACCGCCGCCAGAACCGATACGGTCTGCTTCAGGAAGAAGCTGGCTGGTTTCAAGTCCGTTTATTTACCTGGTGCCGAAGTTTATCATTCTCGTGGTGCCAGTACCGGTCAGGTCAAAACCAAGATGATTTGGCAATGGCATATCAGTTTATTTCGCTATTTTAAGAAATATAACTCTGGTTTAGGATTTATTTTTATCAGCCTACCATTATGTTTAATCATTTTACTCGGCGCTTTCTTTAGAATCTTATTTTTTCGAATCAAGAACATCTTCCCCGCAAGGACTAAAGATTAACTAAGAATATTAAAATCATGCCCTAAATAGTGCGTGGATAATACCAATTCTCCTTGACAGGTTGACTTGGTTAATTACAATGAATCGTTAAAAATGATTTTAGAATTATTCAGGAGAAAGATAGTTTTAAATATTGTGCCGAAATTCGGCAATTTCTATAATATTTTAATCCTGATGAGAAAGGAAGGGTAAACATGAGAAAACGCGGTATCTGGATGATGATTAGCAGTGTACTGCCTTTACTGTTAATTTTCGTCTTGCCTCTGCTGGGCATCCGGGGCGAAATTCTAATTTTCCTTTTCCTTATCTTGATCTACGGATTTCACCTGCTGATGGTCTTCGGTGTACGGTTAATGACAAAAGATAAGGAACGGCAGAATCGTGATACAAATAGCGCCGAAAAGGAGGAGAAATATGAACAAGATTAGTATCAAACGTTTTGGGTTGTCATTAGGCTTAACCTTTGCAATTCTATACTTAGGCTGTGCAGTTGTCATAATGACCCTGAGTCGAGAAGTAGTCGTCTCCTTTTTCAATAGCCTGCTGCATGGATTTGACATCAGTCCAATAATCCGGACCAGCATGTCTTGGGGAGAGATGATAATTGGATTCATTGAGGTTTTCATCCTTGGTTGGTTAATCGGTGCAACCGTAGCCAGTATCTATAATCTGGGCAAAGGAAAGAACGAGTCAGAAAAGTAAAAGAGAATTAATCTCGATGTCCTATCGTCAGCTCTCAGAAAGGAAGTAAGATGCTGGATAGCCATAAATCTTCAGAACACCAGAAGTCCTCAGGTCACCCGGGACATGAAATGCACGGAGGTCATGAAGCAATGAAACACGCCATGCCTGCTGCTCATGAACATAAGGCGATGCACGCTGAGCATGGCGGTCATGCCGCAATGGTCACCGATTATCAAAGGCGTTTCTGGGTTTCACTGGCTTTCACAATTCCAATTCTTGTCCTGTCCGAACCAGTTCAGCGATTGCTTGGGCTGGGTACCAGTTTGCAGTTTCCCGGCAGCAAGTATGTGCTTTTTTTACTCTCCTCAATAGTCTTCTTTTATGGGGGATTGCCATTCCTCAAGGGGATATACGATGAGTTGAGGGTGCCAAAACCCGGCATGATGACACTAATTGCGATTGCAATTACCACTGCCTACCTGTACAGCAGTGTTGTCGTATTCGGTCTGAAGGGCATGGTTTTATTCTGGGAACTGGCGACCTTGATTGACATTATGCTACTTGGACATTGGGTCGAGATGAAATCAGTACTGGGTGCATCCAAAGCTTTGGAAGAATTGGCAAGACTGATGCCTGCCGATGCCCACAAGCTGATGCCGGACGGCAGCGTTCAAGAAGTGCCGTTAAACGAATTAATCCCGGGCGACCGAGTCCTGATTAAACCCGGCGAAAAGGTTCCAGCCGATGGATCTGTAGTCAACGGTGAGAGTTCAGTAAACGAGTCCATGCTTACCGGTGAATCAAAACCGGTAGATAAAAAAGCAGGGGCAAAAGTCATCGGCGGTTCAATCAATGGTGAGGGTTCGCTCACAATTGAAGTTGGGAAGACCGGGAAGGATTCATTTCTCGCTCAGGTCATTGAACTGGTCCGACAGGCTCAGGAAAGTAAATCAAAAACCCAGGATATAGCTAACCGAGCCGCCAACTGGCTTACTATCGTTGCTCTTGGTGGCGGTGCGGTAACGCTCATTGTCTGGCTGCTGCTGAATCGGGAATTTTCTTTTGCGATTGAGCGGACGGTTACAGTAATGGTGATTGCCTGCCCCCATGCATTGGGTTTGGCAGTACCGCTGGTAGTGGCGGTATCGACGGCGATTTCAGCCCGGAATGGCTTGCTGATTAGGAACCGCGCCGCTTTTGAACGGGCAAGAGATATCCAGGCGATTATCTTTGACAAGACCGGAACCTTAACCGAAGGAAAATTTGGTGTGACCGATGTCGTTATTTTTGTTAATGATATCAGCAAGCAAGAGCTTTTAAGACATGCTGCTTCAGTCGAAACTAATTCCGAGCATCCAATTGCTAAAGGAATTGTTGTGTCGGCTGGGAAAGTATTGCCAGTTTCTGATTTTCGGTCGATACCAGGCAAAGGTGCCGAAGGCAAAGTGAACGGACATGACGTGAAAGTAATCAGCCCGGGCTATCTTAGAGAACAGAATATTCCATTCAATGATGCACGAATTGCACAACTTACCGCTCATGGGAAAACCGTAGTCTTTGTTGTGATTGACCGAGAAGTGAAAGGCGCAATCGCCTTAGCCGATATTATTCGACCCGAGTCCAAGCTGGCAATTGCGAAACTGAAAATGATGGGCATCAAGTGCATGATGCTGACTGGAGATAATCGTCAAGTTGCACAATTGGTATCTGAAGAGATTGGGCTGGATGAATACTTTGCCGAGGTTCTGCCCCAAGACAAGACCGCCAAAGTCAAAGAAGTTCAATCCCGTGGACTGGTTGTGGCAATGACCGGAGACGGAGTTAATGATGCGCCAGCCTTAGCCCAAGCCGACGTGGGTATTGCCATCGGGGCTGGAACTGACGTGGCAATCGAGACGGCGGATATCATTTTGGTAAGGAGTAACCCGCTGGATGCGGTGGCGATTATTGGCTTAGCTCGGGCAACCTATCGAAAAATGGTGCAGAACTTAGCTTGGGCAACCGGATATAATGCCTTTGCCATTCCTTTAGCCGCCGGCGTCCTTTACTCAGCCGGAATTCTTCTCACCCCGGCTCTGGGTGCAGTTCTTATGTCAATGAGCACGATAATCGTCGCAATCAATGCCCGGCTTCTGAGGTTCTCTGACCAGACCTGAGCCAACTTGGCTTGGTTAATCAGGTTTTTCTGCTAAGGTATTTGGCTTTAAAATTTAAACCATGCTGTCCGATTGCCACGAATAATGAAAAACCGGAGAAGTTACAATAGTTAAGTCGAAATTAGTAGTCACATTAGATGGCATTGCGGGAATTATAGTTCTTATCATCACTTACTTCACCCGCAGTGGGTATCGACTGACGAACGTATTGAATCTGCCCCTTGGGTTGGTAATCGGTGGGACTGGACTTCTGCTCTGGGTTTTGGCTTATGTACACCTTGGACGAAACCTTACTCTCAAAATTGAGCCTAAGTCAAATTTACTAATACAATCCGGACCGTTCCGGCTAATCCGGCATCCCACCTATCTTGGAATCATCCTTGGCGCAATTGGTTTGTCGGTGCTTCTAAAGAGCTATCTTGGACTTATGAGCATCTTTGCACTACTTCTGCCGGTTACGACTTGGCGGGCGAAACTGGAAGAACGCGCTCTCAAGCAGAGGTTTGGTATAGCGTGGACAAACTATGCGTCACGGACCGGTTTCTTTCTGCCCCGCATCGGCAGAAGAATGTAGGGAGGGGAAAAAGGGCACTTCCGATTTTTTTGATAATATAGAACCAGCATATCAGCGATTCAGGCGGCAACTCCCTACCCAAAGCAGCCCCGATAAAAATATCAAAATTCAAATATCAAAAGTCAAAAATTTAACCACCGAGACCACTGAAGGTCCAAAACCCATGTCTTAACCACAGATGCTACTCGAAGAGTCCATTGAGCGAAACGAGATGAGCACAGATAAACACTGATAAAACAAAGAAAATATCTTTAACCACGAGATTAACACAAGATTTTCACAAGAGAATTTCTGATTTTCTCGTGTTAATCTGTGAAATCGTGTGGTTTCATTTTTAAAGGGAATAGCCCCCGAACCAACCCCCCAAGCTGCTTAGGGGGCTACCCCCGAGTCTACTCCCGAAGTTACTCCCCAGCTTGCTCCCGAAGCCGCTCCCCAGGTTGTCCCCGAAGCTGCCTCCCAACCAATCCCCGAAGCTGCTCCCGAAGCAACTTAGGAGGCGACTCCGGAAGCGACCTCCGAGGCGACCCCCCAAGCCACTTAGGGGGTCACCCCCTAGGTGGTACCGTCAACCCAAGCAAATTCCAAGGTAAAATTCCCAATTTCCAATACTTAGAAGAAATTTTAGGTCAGTTTAAAGTTGATTTTTATTGCAACTTATATATACTAAACTGATGTCTAAAATCTCCTTTGTTTTTACTAAAGAGATGGCAGAAAATTTGAAGAAAATCCGGGAAAAAGCCCGTTTGTCTCAGATTGAAGTGGCGAAGCGGATTGGACTTACTTATAAAACGGCGGATAGTTTTATCTCCCATTTAGAAAAAGGCAGGATAAAAAACCCATCATTAGGAGTTATCCTTCTTTATCTAAGAGCCTGCGGAGAATCATGGTCTGAGTTTTTTAAACATTTGGATGCGATTGATTTTAGAACCAGACACGAAAACCTGTCTGCGTGCGGGCCTGCCTGCTCCGCGGGAGCGGTAGGCAGGCATGCACAGGCAGAGATGATTGCCTCGGTTCATCCACCGCCAACCCAAAGAAAGATTCAACGCGATGCGATGAGATATGAAATCGGAATTGAGTTTCCATCCAAAGAAAAACCAAAACGGGATATTGATTTTGACCGTCTGAAATCACGGATTGAAGGCAAAGTCTCGGCATTCCTGATAAAGAATGAAATAGAAGAGAATCAAGCGTCTTTTTATCAGAGATTTGTCCGGGAATATTTTGATTTCTTAGCGACCGTGAATAAATCGGGAATGAAGGCAGTAACCGATAAATGGCAAAGAACCGGCTTAAAGACCAATATCCTTTTCGGCTTGAAGAAGATTGTCAATAATGTGCTGCGGGCTGAGATTAAACGAATTTCGGCTAAAAAACCCTTGCCTTCAGAAAAACAGCAGAAGATGGCGATTGGATTTACTAAGTATCGGATAAGAATCGAAAAGATTGAAGCCGAAGTCCATAAATTACTTTGCGAATTAAGTGTTCCGACTCCCTGGTTTGCATTATACAAAGGGTTTACCCGTGAATGTTATCGGGTGTTGAAGAAATACTATGGTAAGAATCAAGATTTACTCAATAAAACGCTTACTGACATTATCGAGCGCTGGAAAAGGGAAGGACTAAAAGACGATGTCTTATTAAAATTAAAAGACAAAATCATTTCGGTCTTTGGAATGATGGGGTTAAGAGGCGAGGTTTAGGCTTGAACAAATTACCGGTTTGCTTAGTACAAAGGGCTGAAAGATTGATTATAGTGATGATGAATTGATAAAAAATCATCGCTGTAATCGAAAGAAATCGCCGGCATCAATCCGCCTTAGGCGGATTCGACAAACTTCTAAAGGTATTGACATTACAGACTAAAAGGTTAAAATAATTTGATGGATAATTGTGGATTAATCCTCTGTGGTCGAATCGACCCTTCACCCGAATTGGGTTCGGGAGGAATAACGTGACTCTTCACCTTTTTGGACTCGGTCGAGTCCAGCAAAACCAAAACCGCTATCCATCAAATTCTTACCAATTAGTTAATCTTAAATACCACAACCTAAAACAAGCTACTTTAAAGCTTTTTAGTTTTTTAATCCAAAGTCATAAAATATCATAGGAGGCAGAATGACGTACATTAAAGACTACACAATTAAAGACGTGCAAGACGTTTATGATGGTCCGGGCGGACTGCTCTGGGAAGCAGTTATGAGTGAACAGATACATTCAGGTGGTCCAGAAGCCACCGACCTGTTGGCAAAAAAACTGGGTCTTAAAAAGGGCATGGTGGTATGTGATATTTGCAGTGCATTGGGTGCACCAGCGAGACATATTGCCAGTAAATATGGAGTGATGGTTAAAGGGGTAGATGCGACCAAGACTATGCTGCAAAAAGCAATAGAACGAACCAAGGCAGCCAAACTTGATAATATAATAGAATACTTTGAAGCTAATGCGATGGATTTGCCCTTTAAGAAGGATACATTCGATGTGGTTTGGGGACAGGAAGCCTGGTGTTATGTCTCGGATAAAAACCGACTTCTCCAGGAGGCATTTCGTGTTTTGAAGCCCGGCGGAATGATTGGATTTACCGATTGGATTATTACCGGCAAGATAACTCAAGCCGAACTCGACCCCTTATACGATTCAATGGTGTTCCCTTATATGGAGACCTTTGAAGGTTATCAGGAACTGCTCAAGAAGAATGGTTTTAAGGTAGTTGAGGCATTAGACCAAACCGATGAGTTTGCAAAGTGTTTTGACCAGTATTTTGATATGGTTAATGTACAATTGAAACCGACCATAATGAAAAATTTTGGTCAGGAACTCTTTGATTTTGCTTCAAATTTGGTTACAATATGGCAAAAAGCAGCACATGAACATAAGGTCGGTCGCGGATTCTTTATCGGTAAGAAATAAAATAGGTTCGAAGACTAAAGTTAGGGGCTTGAGCTTAATCCAAGCCCCTAACCTGATTGTTGGGAGGAACATGGATTTTGATGATATAAAAAAGGCAGTCGTCGATTTAGATGTTGAAACCGTAAAAAAGTTAGTTACTCAATTGCTTAAACAAAAGACTCGACCCGAAGAAATTATGGAACAAGGGTTGATTGCCGGAATGAAAGAAGTCGGCAGGCTTTTCACTTGTAAGGAATATTTCGTCCCGGAAGTTTTAATGGCTTCGGAAGCATTTTACGCCGGTTTTGATTTAGTGAGTCCCTTACTTAAAACCGACAAGATGAATGAAAAAGGGAAAATTGTTATGGGCGTGGTGGAGGGCGATATTCACGATATCGGTAAAAATATTGTTAAGGTAATGCTTGAAGCTTCGGGTTATCAGGTGGTCGATTTAGGCAAGGATGTCCCGACGGAAAAATTTATTGAGGCAGTAACCAGAGAAAATCCAAAGATTTTAGCAATGTCCGCATTGATGACAACAACAATGATGAAAATGAGAGATGTGGTTAATGGTCTTGAGCAGAAGAAATTGCGCAATAAAGTTAAGGTGATAATCGGCGGCGCACCCGCCAATAATGATTTCGCTAAAAAAATTGGGGCGGATGGTTATGGCGAAGATGCTTCGGCTGCGGTTAGCCTGGTCGAGGAGTTAATTGGATAAAATAAGGCAAGTTATCAACAAGGAAAGAAAGACCGCCGTCTTTCCCATTGTTTGTGCTGACCATTGTGTTCGATTGTTAAATATGAGCTTGGCAGAAGTGGCAAATGATGGAAAGAAATTAGCTCAAGTTTTAGAATATGGCTATCAGACTTATCAATATGATATGGTATTGGTTTTTTCTGACCCGTACGTTGAAGCGCAAGCTTTGGGCTGCCCGATTAAGTTTTCGCCGTCACCGACATTACTCGGACCCAAATCAAACCGGGTCACAGACCGTACGGGTGAGATTATTAAGGCGGCTGAATTATTAAAACAAAGAGTTGATGTACCAGTCTTTGTTTCAATCAAAGGACCATTTACCTTAGCTTCTTTTCTGATTGGCATCGAGGATTTCTTAAAAGCTTTAATCGCGGCGCCCAAAAAAGCCGAAGAAGTAATTAACCAGGCATTAGAATTTCAGATTGGTTATCTTAAAAGATTATTAAAGGTTAGTGCAAATATTTTTATCGGCGACCCGGTTGCTTCATCGAGTGTCATCTCCCCCAAACTATTCGAGCGATTTGCTTTTAACCCGATTCAAATATTAATTAAAAAGATTAAAGAGCAAGAATTAATCACCGGCGTTCACGTATGCGGCGAAACCAAGCCAATAATTCCGATACTTGATGAGCTCGGTGCCGATATTCTGAGTATCGAGGACATTACACCAAAAACAAGAACTTTAAAAATGGGTGGGGTTTCCACCGATACAATATTAGCCGGGAACGAAACAAGAATTAAATCAGAAATTAAACAGGCGCTTAATGAACCGTATCTGATACTTGCTACTTCCTGCGATGTGCCGGCGGAGACCGATATGAAAAACATCAAAACGATGATGGAGATTGCTCATACCTACCATAGAAATTAGGAATTTTAGAAAAAAGAAGACCCGACTGCTTGATTTTTTAGTCGATAAGAAAATATCGATTAATGCCTCCTGCAATGGTCGAGGTCGCTGTGGGTTGTGTCGCGTGAAAATTTTAAACCCAAGACAGCCCAACGATATCGAATCCTTATTAGTCCCCAAAAGACTTTTGAAAAATGGTTATCGTCTTGCTTGTCAGTATGAGGTTATTAACGATGTCGAAGTGATAATCTCAAAATCTAAAATTGAAAAACCCGCCAAGAAAGAAAATTTAGGATTAGCATTAGATCTGGGAACAACCACAATTAAAGCCGCAGTAGTGTATCTAAAAAAAGGTAAAGTTAAAAAGAAGACAACTGTCTTTAATCCTCAGAATTGTTTGGGCGGTGATGTAATGACTAGAATCAGCGTTGCAACCGAGGGGAAATATAATAAATTAAGAAATCTGCTCGTCTCTGGAATTGCCGATGCCCAAGAACGGCTCAATATTCCAAAGCCTGTTTTTACCACAGTTGTTGGCAATCCGGCTATGCTATCGTTTTATCTTAATAAACCAGTTGCCGGGCTTAGTCGGTATCCATTTAAAAGTGAAATCCAGGAAGGTAAATTTTTGAAAAATCCCTTACGGTATGTTTTTCCAATAATCGGCGGTTTTGTCGGGGGTGATACGATTGCCGGTATTTTAGCGAGTAATATTATCCAAAGACCGGGGGTGTTTCTTTATATTGACCTTGGCACAAACGGAGAAATAGCGGTCATTACAGAAGATAAGGTCTTGGCGCTTTCGGCGGCGGCTGGACCGGCGTTTGAAGGTGTCGGAATTAGTTGCGGAAGTCTTGCGATTTCGGGTGCCATTGACCGGATTACTTATCATCGAGGTTTTCGATTTCATACGATAAAAAACAAAAAACCAATTGGGATTTGCGCTTCGGGTTTGATTGATTTACTTGCTGTACTACTCAGTCTTGGTTGGCTACGTGCCGATGGACGATTAATCAAGAAAATTGAAATTCGAAACGCTGAGCTCGAGTTTACCCAGGATGACGCTCGGGAACTGCAATTGGCAATCGGAGCAATCCATACTGGAGTGGAGATTCTTTTGGAAAAAGTTGGCGTCACGCCATCCAAAATTACCGAAGCGATTCTTACCGGCGAGCTCGGTTCCTCACTTAATACCGAATCGTTATCCAGAATTGGACTTTTGCCCAAAGGAATAAAGAAACTGCGCTTTGAAAAGGATTTGCCTTTAAAAGGAGCCGTAGCGGTATTACTCGATAATAACGCACTGAAGCAAGCCGAGAACATTGAAAAGATGAGCGAACATTTAGAGTTAGCAATCGAACCTGATTTCCAAAAGAAATTTGTCTCGAACCTAAAGTTAGCACCATGGTAAAACAAGAGGAAAAGAAACTGATTGGTTATAATTGCTCTTACATTCCGGTTGAATTATTGGCAGCTACCGGATATAAACCTTATCGCTTACTTCATGGTGACTCGAGATTGTCCGGAAGCGGGGAGAAATTATTAAGGGTCGATGCTTGTCCATTAGTAAAGTCTAATCTCAGTTATATCATAGAAAATAAAGATAAATTTGCCGCAGTGGTCGGCTCGACCGGTTGTGATATGGCAAGAAGGATGTTTGACTGCCTGAGGCAGTACCAAGATGTACTTTCTGCACCTTCAAGTTTTCCGATTTATGTTTTGAATAATCCTCGGACCGACAAACCTGAGATATTTTACGACGAGATTGATTGGTTAGTTAAAGAACTCGAACATCTTTCAAATAAAAACTTCTCCCCGGATTTAATAAATTATGAGATTGAACGCTGGGAAGCGGCAAGAAATCGCTATCGTGTCTTCGCCCAAAAAAGAGCAGTAAAACCTTCTTTAATTTCGACCACCGCTTTTGCCAAAGCTTGCGCCAATTTCCATAAGGGTGATATCGAACTCGAAATTAAGATTGACGAGACGCTATCCCAAAACCCACGAGTTTATCTATTAGGCAGCGCAATTCCCTATGAAGCCCATTTGATTATTGAAATGCTTGAAGCAAATATGAGAATTGTTGGTGATTTTAATTGCGGTATTTCCAGATTTCTGAATATTAACATTAAAGAGAAGAATTTAGACGGTATTAAAAAAGCATATTATAATCAGATACCGTGTATCTATAAACGACCAAATAATCAGTTTTATGAAATGGTCGGTGCTCAAATTAAACAATTAGCTTGTAAAGGTATAATCGCCTGGACATTGGATTATTGTGATAACTACGAGTTTGAATTGAAAAGGATCGAGCGAATTTTTGGTCTTCCGGTCTTACGGATTCGAAGCGACCTCTCTTTTCAGAATATCAATCAACTCAAGACCCGAATCGGTGCTTTTGCCGAAATGCTTGCTTAAATACTTATGTTTCGAGATCCAAAACCACAGAAAATAAGTCTAAGCGATTGGAGTCAACAATTTAAACTTGTCGGCGAAGAACAAATCAAGAAGTTTACTTACTATCGTAATCCAGAATGGGGAATTTACCTTTCGCCACCAGCTACCTTTATGGTCTATGGGGCAAGAGAACTAAAACGGCTGAAATTTGATAATTCAATGGCGTCGCTACGGCTTTGGGGATTTGTTTTTAATGAATCGGAACGATTATTTAGGGCAAAACAGATTGGTAAGAGAGTTATTGCTACAATGGGCGACCTCGGAACCGTTCCAGTGATTATTATGGCGTTTCCACATTGTATTCCATTTTATCCTGAATGCATCTGGTGGACACCATTTTTTAAGGAATCTACCGTGCTGCTGGATGTGGCAACCGAAATGGGTATTCCTGAAGCAGCTTGTTTTTCGAAAGCGACTTTAGCTGCATTCTATAAAAAAGCTTATTTCCCAAAACCCGATTTAATCTTTGCTTCAACCGGTGCATCCTGTGACGACTACTCTTGCATAATGCAGCAAATAGAAGATTTAGGCTATGATCCGTTCTGGCTTGAAATACCATTTCGCCGAGACGACTTGAATCCGCCATTGGGCGGACTCAGGCAGGAAGAATATCTTATTAGCGAATACGAACGGGTATGGAATAGAATGGTTGAGTTGACTGGTATTAATGATAAAAATCGATTGATTCAAAGTATTAAAAAGGCGAATCGGTTGAGAAGTTTAGTTGCCAACCTAAAAAAATTGACTTATGAGGCTTCAATCGCACCGTTGCCAGCCCTCGAAATGATGACAATCGAATTTGGCAATCTTTACGGTTATGCCGATTCTGATGAATGGCTGAATATTCTTGAGATGGTCCAGGAAACTATTTGCAATCGAGTAAAACAGGGCGTGGGGGTCTTGGAGGAAGATGCAATTCCAATCGCCTGGATAACTCCTTCGGCTGACCCGTTACTGCTCAATCTGGTTGAAGACTTTGGTTTAAGAATTGTCGAAACCGAATATGTTATCAATCAGGCATTAGTACCGATTGAAGAGGATATTGAATCGTTTCGGGCATTGGCTCGTTCTTTCTTAAAAGCATCTTTGATTGGTTCAACCAAAGAACGAGTTAAAAGAATCATCGATGGCGTGAATAATGGACGAATCAAAGGCGTATTGATAACCAATATGATTGGTGCTTCACATTGTGCGATGGAAACGAGACTTATGGAAAAGATGTTAAGCGATGTGCCGGTGCTTTCGATTGATGTCCCAGCCCCATTTGGCATTACTGAACAATTAAGAACCAGAATTGCCGCATTTACTGAAACGATAAAGAATAAATGAGTTTAATGGTTGATAAGAAGTACGAAATTCTAAATCCAAGAGAAAGGTTTGGGTTATTGGTGATTGACGAAAAACCAGACCGCTGTAATATAATTCCTTTAATTACTTCCCACGCGGCAGCCGTGACTGGAATTAGTTTGAAAGATTATTATACGAATGGGACAGCAATGGCTAAGGCACAAATTGCCGCAATCGAGGAATACGGGCACGATGCGATTTCAATCTTCTCGGAAGTTGGCATTATTGCCGAAGCAATGGGTTCAGAATTTATTTATCCGGATGACGACCTGCCGGTGCTTAAGAAACCGGCTCTGACTGGCTTGAAGCAGACCATGGACTGCCTCAGGCAGCCTGACCCAAAAAAAGATGGCAGATTACCGGTTTATCTCGAAGCGATTGATTATGCCTATTCGGCGGTTGGTGATAAAATACCGATTCTGGCTTATGTGCCAGCACCGTTTACAACCGGAATGATGCTTTCTGACCCGAACCAGTTCCTTTTAGATACGATAAAAAATCCGCAACGGGTAAAAAAGATTATTGAAATAAGTCTTAATGCAGCGATTGAGTTCTGTTATGAAATTATCAATGCCGGCGGTCTTCCAATTCTGGTTGACCCGTTGGCTTCGGGCAGCGTCATTAGCCCAAAGGCATTTCGAGATTTTGCCTTGCCCGGTGAGCAGGGGTTAATTAATTTTTTACACCGCTACGACTTTGATGTAATTCTTCATATCTGCGGCGATACGACACCCTTACTCGATTCGCTGATTTTAACTGGTGCCGACCTGATTAGTTTAGACCGGGTTGACTTAAATCTGGCAATCCAGAAATTAGCCAAGAAGATACGGATTATCGGCAATTTCGATACTACAAAAATCGGGTTTGGGTCTACCGATGAAATTGCCAAAGAAGTGAAAGAAATGGTTAGAATTGGTATCAAAGCAGAAAAAGGTTACATCGCTTCAACTGGTTGCGAAGTACCAATTCGCACACCCGTAGAAAATGTAAAAACATTTATCTCGGCGGCGAAGGAGGTTGGATGGTACTGGGGTTAGACATTGGCTCCTGTTACACTAAAGGAATATTATTCGATGGCGAAATAAAAGAAAAGGTGGTTCTTAAGACATCGTTTAAACCAAAACTGGCAATAGAGGAAGTAAAGAGACTGCTTGTCGAATCGACCCTTTGTCGTGTCGGGAGACCCGACCCTTGGCGGGAAGACCCGACTCGGGAAGCAGACCGCGGACTGCCCCAGGCAGTTGCTGTAACTGGTTATGGGCGGGAATTAGTTCCTAATCCTGATTTGGTAATCACGGAAATTACTGCTACGGCGCGGGGGTGCATGTTTATCAATCCTACGTGCCGGACGCTTATCGATATCGGCGGGCAGGATAGTAAAGTGATTAAAGTGTTAAATGGGAAAGTTGAACGGTTCGTGATGAATGACCGTTGTGCGGCTGGAACTGGCAATTTTATTGAAAAGATTGCCCAATCTTTAGAATTGTCGCTTGAGGAATTTGGTAAACAGGCATTAAAATCAAATCATCCTGAGACAATTGATTCTTTGTGTGTGGTGATGGCAGAGACTGAAATTTTAAGTCTGGCGGGTGAAGGCAAGAAAATTGAGGATATTGTCGCTGGGGTTTGTGATGCATTAGTTCGCCGAGTTATTGGTATCGGCAGTCAGGTTGGAATTGAAGAGCCGATTATTTTCTGTGGGGGTGGGGCATTGAACCCAGGATTGGTAAAAGCAATAAAAAGAATTTTAGGAAATATTATAGTTCCTCCTGCCCCTCAGTTTATTGGCGCCCTCGGCGCGGCGGTGTCAATTGGCCAATAAGAGATAATTTCCCTTGTCTTGACCCAGCCCTTGTGCATAAGCATGGGGTTGACTTTCTTCGGCTTTTTAATAGATTGGAACAGTTAAAATGGTGCCTGGTTGGATTAAAAATTTAAAAGCGGTGACGTTTGATGTTTGGAACACGCTATTGGTGGCAATAAGTTATGCCCAAATTCGGATTGATTATTTAGCGAAGATTCTCAAGCGTAACGGCATTATTAAAAGTATCGAAGAAATATCCGCCGCCTACCAGTCTTCTTATGATTATGCCGAACAAGTTAGACAAGAAGGAAATTACCTCTTTATTAAAGTTGAAGAAAGATTAGATTGTATCCTTAAAAATTTAAGGTGCTTACTGCCCAAAGAAGAAAAGGATACAGTTATTAAGTATTTTGAAGAAGTTGCATTAATCAAGAGCCCACCTTTAGTTGAGGGGGCAGAAGAAACTCTGGAATTATTAAAATCACGTTATCAAATGGGAATTATCTGTGGTTCCGGTTTAACCCCCGGCAGGGTTTCGCGAACGGTTTTAAAAAACAACGGTATTTTAAAATATTTTGAATCGCAGGTCTTTTCCGACGAGGTCGGTTACGAAAAACCGCACCCCGTAATATTTGAAAAAGCAGTTAAAGAATTAAAAGTTAACCCAACCCAAGTCATTCATATCGGCGATTTACTTGATGCTGATGTGGCAGGAGCAAAGGCATTCGGAATGAAAGCGGTCTGGTTAAATTACGACAATAAACCAAACGATACGCCATATAAACCTGATTTTGAAATCAGAAGATTAATACAGCTTGTTGAATATCTTACCCCCGGTTCTTGGAACCCCAAAAAATATTCTCATCGTTACTAATTATTACTCTGAATCTAGATTAACCACAGAGATTGCTGAAGTCACAGAAAAACCGAAAAGATTTTAACCACGAAGCGAAAAGAAAGATTCGGGACTGATATTACTATTTCAGTGAATTCAGTGTCTTCAGTGGTTTCTTATGCTGGTTTTTTCTCTTAAGAAAGCTTTCCCGATAGCTGCCCGCAGCCGGCAAGAATTTCAGCGCCTTTGCTCTTGCGAATCGTTACTGCGGGTAGTCCCGGGCAAAGAATTTCTGCGAACCTTTCTACCTCGGTTTTATCGGGAGATTTAAGTTCACAGCCGGGAAAGGGATTGAACGGAATAAGATTTATCTTGCAGGGAATAGCTACGATTAATTTGCGCAGTTTAGCCGCATCTTGAATACTGTCATTTACCCCCTTTACCAAAACATATTCGAAGGTGACTCTTTTCCGTTTCATTTTAGTATAATATCTTATCGCTTCAATTAGCTCGTTCAAAGGATATTTCTTGGTTATTGGCATTAAGTAATTTCTGGTTTTATCATCCGCCCCATTTAAGGATATCGCTAATTTGACCTGTAAAGGGAATCGAGCATATTCATAAATTTTATCAGTAATGCCAACCGTCGATATCGTTATTTTACGCGCTCCGATATTTAACCCAAAATCCGAGTTTAATGTCTCAACCGCTATTATGCATTCATCAAAATTGAGAAAAGGTTCGCCCATTCCCATAAAAACAACATTAGTTAGCTTTTGTCCGGTAATCTTTTGAACCTGCAAAACCTGGTCAGCGATTTCAAAGAAACGAAGGTTTCGCTTAAAACCAATTTTGCCGGTATAACAGATTTGGCAGCCCAGAGCGCACCCGACCTGAGTTGAAACACAAACTGTTTTTCTTCCTGCTTCCGGAATAAATACCGATTCGATATTATGGTTATCGGCTAAGGTGAAAAGGAATTTTTGGGTGCCGTCTTTTGCTTTTTGAGTGGCGGCGAGTTTTAACTGGCTGATAAAATATTTTTCTTTGAGCAATTCTCGTTTGGGTTTTGCCAGGTTGGTCATCAGGTCAATATCGGTTATACCCTTTTGCCAAATCCAGGTGAAGATTTGGGTGGCACGATAATCTTCCCAGCCCAATTCCTTAACCAGTTCTTTAAGTTGATTAAGGGTAAAAGATTTTAGGTTGGTCATACCTTTTCCTTTATTAACGCACTTCCCTAATTTTTATCTGTGCCTACCTGTGATTTAAATACGGAGATAACTTTTTCTTTAATTTTCAACAAGATATTTTCTTTCAGACCATTTTTTACCCCAAGTTTAACGATTTCGGTTAATTTTTGGTCTAATTTCTTAGGGGCTTTGCCATAGTATTTAACCAATGCCGAATAGAAGGCGCGGGCACAGTCCTTGTAAAACGGAAAATAGAACGTTCCGGGCGCAAAATCACACAAAAGCTTATGAACTTCGCTTTCTATCTTTTCGATTTTAATTCGGTATTTCGCAAATTCTACTGACATTTCCTCTTGCTTTTCCGTGGATAATGGTTTCTGGGTTATCTTTCTCGGATATTTAATACCGGCTTCGAACCAAGCCACATCCCGCTCGATTTTCTTCTTCGCTTTTCCTTCGGGCAGGTTTACTTTAGCGATTAGTTGCTTATGTTTTGTTTGGAAATCAATTGTTTCCAATTTAGCAAAGAACTCGCGAAACGAAGCACCGCAGGTATGAAGATAATCAAAAATTGTGCGTAAGGTTGGATTCTTTATCCGTCCACTTTCTAATTGGGCGATAAAACTGCGTCCGGATTTACTCTTAATACCCATTCTTAATGCCACTTCCCGTTGAGAAAGCCCCGCTTTCTCTCGTATTTGGCGAAGAATGGCAGCCATTTCTTTAGTAAAAATGAACATAATTTATTCAGATAAGGTTAGTTATAACTAACGCTTAAGTCAAGCCGAAAATTCTTCCATCTATTTGATTTTTGATATTTTATACTTGATATTAGTATAGTAGGGGGTATGGCGGGGTAGCGGTATAGGGAGCGGCTTAGGGGGTAGCCTACGGACTAGCCCCATCAGCAGCCTAAGGGGTAGCTTGGGGATTAGACTCTGGGGTAGGCTAAGGGGTAGCATACGGGGTAGGGCGGGAGGTAGCATCGGGAGTAGACTAAGGGGTAGGTTAGGGTGTAGCCTCCCGGTTAGCCTACCGGGTAGCCTGGTGGGTAGGTCAGGAGGTAGCCTAAGAGGCAAGCTACGGGACAGGTTACCGGGTCGGCTTCCCGCCAAGGTCGGGTCTTTCGACTTATCTAACGACTAAGAACTTTTTGACCTCGGAGCCAATTCGCAGGAAATAGATGCCGGGGCTTATTCCCTTCAAGGATACTCTTACCTCTTCTTTGTGCTCTTGTGCACTTGTGACGTTATCCACTATTTTTACCATTTTTCCTGACACATCGAAGATTTTTAGTGCCTGGCGGTCAGCGGATAACGGTAAGCGGATAGCGAGAAAAGACCTTGCCGGATTCGGATAAATTTCAAGCGGTAAGTGAATAGTGGATAACAGTTGGCGGTCTTCTTCTATTCCGGGGAACACGTCACGGATAACCGATATACTCGAACTACCACGGTTTGCTACATAGATTCGATTCTCTTGAGGATTATGTGATAAGGCAATCGGACCAGAACCAACGCTAATTGTTGCTATTATCGAATCGGCTGCTCCGTCAATCACCGCGACATCGTCACCGTCCTCGTTGGCACAAAATATTTTATTGTTTATCGGGTTGTAGAGCAAAGCAACCGGATAGTCACCAATTGGGAATGTGGTAATCACCGAATCGGTCGCACCATTAATTATGGTTATATCTTCAGTTCCCAGATTAGCACAATAAACTTTATTATTAATTGGATTGTAGGTTAAGGTATAAGGTGAACCACCTACTTCGACTGTTGCGATTATTGAATCGGTTGCACCATCGATTACAGTTAAATTATCACCGTCGGAGTTAGCACAATATATTTTATTATTGGTTGAATTATAGACTAAAGCAACCGGGTAAAAGCCAACATTAACAGTTGTAATTACGGTGTCATTGGCACCATTAATTATAGTTACAACGTCATTTTCATCTGAACAGTAGACTTTATTATTAGTTGGGTTATAAACTAAAGCAAGTGGATAAACAACCCCTTGAATTGTCGTAATTATGGTATTCGAAACCCCATCAATCACGGTTACGTTTTCTTCAGTTGCCACATATATTTTATTGTTGGCAGGGTTAAAGGTGAACGCATAGGAGTAATATCCTACTCGAACATTTGTAATCACGGTATCGGATGCTCCATCAATTATTGTAATATCTTCGCTTTCTCCTCCGCAATATACTTTATTATTAATGTAATTATAAATTAAAGTAAAGGGATAACCGCCTACCCGGAGACTGGCAATCACTTGATTGGTTGCCCCATTTATTATAATGACTTTTCCGTTTTCATCCGAGCAGTAAATTTTATCGTCGGTCGAGTTGTAAGTTAAGGCATTGGGATACAAAATTCCAACTGGAATGGTCGTAACAACTTGATTGGTTGCACAATCGATTACGCTTATATCGTCGTCATTACGATTAGCCGAATAAACTTTATTGTTCGTTGGGTTGTAGATTAAAGCCGAAGGTCCATCCCCAACCTGAATTGTTGCAATTACAATATCGGTCGAACCGTCAATTACATCAATATTATCACTTCCACTATTGGCACAATAGATTACGTTATTTATTGAATTGTAGACCAAAGCCGAAGGATCTCTTCGCACTCGGATTATTGTAATTGTTTGATTGGTGGCACCATCAATCACATCAATATCACTGCTCCCGTTATTTGCACAATAGATTTTATTATTTGTTGAATTGTAAGCTAAAGCGCAAGGTGCGGTTCCTACTGGAATTGTTACGATGACCGTATCAGTTGCGCCGTCAATCACCACCACATTATTGCTTCCGGCACAATAGATTTTATTTTGAATTGGATTATAGACCAAAGCATTCGGGAATATTCCAACTTGAGTTGTTGTAAGCACTGAGTCTCCTGTTCCATCAATCACTGTCACGGTGTAATCTTGATAATTGGCACAATAGACTTTATTATTAAGCGAGTTATAGACCAGAGAATAAGGATTTCTGCCAACTGGAATAGTTGTAATCACTGAATCAGTTTCGCCGTCAATCACGGTTACCGTACTATCAATGTATGGCTGGTAGGAGCCGGAATTAGCACAATAGACCTTATTATTGGTCGGGTTATAGACTAAAGCCTGAGGATAGATACCCACTGCTATAACCGTAATCATTTGATTTGTAACCCCGTCAATAACTGATACAGTACTACTGCCTCGGTTAGCGCAATAGATTTTGTTGTTAATCGAATTCCAGCAAAGCGCCCTGATATCGGTTCCTGCCGGAATTTTGGCAATCTTCTGATTGGTTGCTCCATCAATTGCAATTACACAATCACCGCCAGCACCACCAACATATATTTTATTGTTTGTTGCGTTATAAGTAAAAGCTTGGGGATTACCCAATCCGCTTAAGCTATCAGGTAGAAGGATTGTTGTCTCAAGCCATTGAGCCGATATTACTGTGACAAGTGCTAAGTGCAAAGTGACGAGTAAAAATAACAACTTAAACTTTTTCATCTCATCCTCCTAATCTTGATTTAGGAAATAATTAAACATCCTTTATTTTGTAACAACTAACTTTTTAGTCTTGGTTTCGGTTTCGAATTGAAGGAAATAGACTCCCGGGTTTATCCCCTTTAAGGATATTTGGGTCTCGGGTGAAGTAATCTTTAGTTCTTTCTTAATTCTTCCGGAAACGTCGAAAATTTTCACGCTAGTTGGCTTTTCTTTTGACCATGGTCCATGGATATGAAACACGGACTTTGCCGGATTGGGATAGATTTTAAGTCCGCCTAAGGCGAATAACCCGCGGTTTCCGGCGATACCCGGAAACTCATCTCGAATCACCGAAACGGTGGTACCATGATAATTTGCGACATAAATACGGTTTTGCTGTGGATTATAAACTAACGCATTTGGTCCGTTTCCAACTCCAATCGTTGTAATTACCGAATCGGTTCCACCATCAATCACTGTTACAGTATAAGTAATATGATGATTGGCGCAAAAGATTTTATTGTTGTTTGAATTGTAGTCTAACGCAATTGGGTAATCTCCGACCTGAACAGTTGTAATTACGGAATCTGTTGTGCCGTCAATTACCGTCACATTATCGCTATTACGATTGGCACAATAAACTTTATTATTAGCCGGATTATAAACTAAAGCCCAAGGATAATCTCCGGTAGTAATAGTTCTAATCACAGAATCAGACGAACCATCGATTACGGTTACATTATCGCTCGACCGATTGGCACAATAGATCTTATTGTTAGTTGAATTATATATCAAGGCATAAGGCGCATTTCCGGCTGAAATGGTTGCAATCACTGAATCAGTTGCACCATTAATTACTGTTACATTGTCGGTAGTATAATTAGCACAATAAATCTTATTGTTGATGTGATTGTACGCTAAAGCATAAGGTCGTATCCCTGTTTGAATCGTTGAAATTACCGAATCGGTTAACCCGTCAATCACTGTCACATTATGACTGTTGCGATTAGCACAATAGATTTTATCGTTTAATAAATTATGAACTAAAAATATAGGACGCGCTCCAGTCGGAACGGTTTTAATCACCGAATCACTCGAACCGTCAATTACCGATACATTGGCACTGCTGTAATTGGCGCAGTAGACCTTATTGTTGTGTGGATTATAGACAAACGCATAAGGCGAACTCCCTACCTGAATGGTTCTAATTAAGCCATTAGTTTCGCCGTTAAGTATCGTTACAGTATTGTCTAATCGGTTAGCACAATAGACCTTGTTATTTCTAAAATTATAAGCAAGAGCATAAGGGCTACCGGATAATGACACAAGGGTAATTATACTATTAGTTGTCCCGTCGATTACGGTTACGGTAACACCCCCTGAGTTGGCAATATAGACTTTATCATCGGTCGGATTATAGAGTAAAGCAATCGGATAACTTCCTACTTGAATTGTTGCAATCACCGTATCCGCCGCGCCATCAATCACGGTCACATTGTCTTCATCATAATTAGCACAATAAACTTTGTTGTCGGTCAGATTATAGACTAAAACGGTGGGGGATCTTCCTACAGAAATTGTTGTAATTATGCCATTAGTTGCCCCGTCAATCACCGTCACATCGCTATTATTATTATTTGCGCAATAAACTTTATTGTTGGTAACATTATACGTTAAAGCCGATGGACCAGCCCCGGCTCGGACTATTGCGAGAACTTGATTAGTCAATCCATCAATAACATCCACATCATTACTGCCATTATTTGCCGAATAGATTTTATCGTCTATCGGATTATAAACTGAGGCTACCGGGTACATTCCGGTCCTGATTGTCGTAATCACCGTATCTGCCGCGCCATCAATCACCGTGATATCATCGCTGCCATGGTTAGAGGAGTATACTTTGTTTTCAGTCGGATTATAGACTAAAAACAGTGGTTCAGAACCGACCGGAATGGTTGCTATCACGCTATCGGTCATACCATCAATTACGGTTACATCATTGCTACCGTTATTGGCACAATAAATTTTGTTGTCAGTAGAATTGTAAACAAATGCCTGAGGTGAACTCCCCACCATAACATCGGTTATTACCGTATCATTTTCGCCATCAATTATTGTCACAAAATCAGAATATAATTTAGCACAATAGACTTTATTGTTATTAGAATTCCAACAGAGTGTTATAACCTCTCCGATTGTTGAAATCTTCGCTATTTTCTGGTCGGTTGCGCCATCAATCACAATTAAGCAATTACCAATTTGCCCGCCAACGTAAATTTTATCATTTGTTGCATTATAGGCGAAAGCCTGAGGATAACGCAACCCAGTTATGCTGTCCGGAACATAAATCGTTGTTTCCAGCCATTGAGCCGATAGAATAACCGGAAATAATAGGAAGAGAAAGAAGTATGGATACATTCTGATGCCTCCCACCAAGGGTCGGGTCTTTCGACTTGACCGGGGCATCTTAAAACCAAAAAATCTAAACATCCTACCTCCTTTATGATTCTTGGGGTCTCTTAATCCGGAAGGGAATCTATCTAATCAGTAATTAGATAATTGTAAGCTATGGATAAATTTTGTCAAGTATTATTTTTTACTGACCAACCGTTGGTTTTATCAGTCAATCAGCAATTTTTAATCACAAATAACGCGAGCTAAAATTAAGAATCAAACCAATCATGATGAAATTAAAGAGCAAAGACGAGCCGCCATAACTTATGAATGGGAGTGATATTCCGGTTATCGGCATCAGCCCTAATAGCATTCCGGTATTAACAAAAACATGATAAGCAATAATCGTTGTAAAGCCAATCGTGCAAAGACTGTTAAAATCATCACGAATGTAACGGGCGGTCATCAGTAAACGATATAGTAAAAAGAGAAAAAGACTGAGAACGATTAAGCAGCCGATAAAACCAAACTCTTCGCCCAATACCGAAAAGATGAAATCGGTGTGCCGGTTCGGCAGAAATTCGAGCCGTTTCTGAGTTCCGGAAAGATACCCCTTACCGAATAGACGCCCTGAGCCGATGGCGATTTGGGATTGGATTAAATTCCAGCCAATTCCTTTTGGGTCAAGCCAGGGTGCCAAAAAATTGGTGATTCTTGCTTTCTGATAGTCTTTAAGATGCGACCAGACCAACGGGTCCAAAAGACCGCTTAATGAATTTATACCTAATGCTACTAAGGCTTGAAAAAGGCTGCCTTTTAAGAAAAGAATAATGAAAAGTAAGACAAAGTAACCAATCCAGGTATAGAGATTATAGCCAAATACGAAACTGAGTAGCGGGGAAAAAAGTAGTAAGAGTTGAAAAAACGTCAGCCCTTTCCAATAGAGCATAACACCAAGAATGGGTAGAAAGATTAATGCCGAGCCAAGGTCGGGTTCCGCCAGAATTAGTAAGGCAGGAACCAAAGCAAATAGAATCGGGAAAAACAAGTCGAGCACCCGAAAAGCAAATTTTTTACGGGCGGTTAAATATCGCGCCAACACCAGAACCAAAGCTATTTTAGCAAATTCCGCTGGCTGAAAACTCGCCAAGCCGAAATTGAACCACCTTTTAGCGCCAACCCCCGACCCAATAAGCAGGACTAATATCAAAAAAATGAGACTGGTAAAAAATAAAGGGTAGGCAATAAAATATAATAAGCGCTGCGATAAATAATAGGCAGAAATTAACCCAATCATCGCTAAAGGCAACCAAATCATTTGCCTTAGAGCAAAACGGAATCCGCCGGCACTATAGATTGTGATTAGACCGATAAGGGTTAAAAGTGAAATGGCTAAGATTATCTGCCAATCAATCTTAGGGCGCATCGTTATTTGTTACAAATATGAGCACAGATAATCATCGCACACCTGTGGTGTTTATCTGTGTTCACCTCGCAAAATTGTTTTATTCTTTTTCGTGCTTTATTAATTTCGTGCTTTCGTGGTATTCATTGTTTTTTATTCAGGGATGCTCGGTGAACTCTGCGAGTAGCATCTGTGGTTTTATTTCTTTCTTTTTCGTTCAGTGGACGCTTTGCGTTGCATCTGTGTTATTCTGCGGTTTAATCTCTTTCTTCGGCACAGCCGTGGTTTCATCGTTTACCTGAGAAGTCGAGTCAGCCAGTTGAAAATAATGCCGAAATAGTTCGCGCGCGATTGGGGCTGACACTGCGCCGCCCTTACCGGCATTTTCCACAATAATACTAAATAGAACTTTCGGCTCCGGATTGCCGGCATAACCAACAAACCAGGCATGGTCTTCACCGAAAGGGTTTTGGGCGGTACCAGTCTTGCCGGCAATCACAACTTCTTCAACTTTTGCTGCCGCCCCGGTGCCCCGTTCAACTGCATAAAAAAGCGCTTCCTTAATTATCTCAAAGTTTTGCATCAAAAGAGAAACGTGCCGTTTTTGGGGCGCATAGTTATTGGCTAATTTATCTTTGGGCACTATCGTTTTGAGTAAATGGGGCGTGAAAAATGCATCGTTGCCGGCAATCGACGCATAAAAATTTGCTAACTGCAACGGCGTTACCAGAATTTCACCTTGACCAATCCCTAAATTTAACAGAATTCCCTTTGACCAGCGATTTTTACCATAGCGTTGGTCAAGATACCGCCGGGTCGGGACTAAACCTTTATTCTCTTCGGGTATATCAATACCGGTTAGATTGCCAAAACCGCATTTTAAGGCAGTTTGCGCAATTAAGTCTAAGCCGATTTTCAGTCCAGTCTGATAAAAATAGATATTGCAAGATTGCGTAATGGCTTCGATCAAATTTAACTGCCCGTGAGTGGCCCAGCATTTGAAGGTTCGGTTGCCAAAATGAAACTTCCCCGCGCAAGGTTGGAAATAGGTATTTTTGGCAAGTAACCCATTTTCGAGCCCGGCTAAAGCGATACAAGGCTTAAAGGTTGACCCGGGCGGATAACCGCTCATAGTTGCTCGATTGAAAAATGGCTTGCCGCGGTCGTTAATTAACTTATTCCATTCTTCGGCGGGTAATGGTCCTAAAAGGATATTGGGGTCAAAACTCGGTTTCGACACCAAACAAATTATTCCGCCGTCGCTTAAATCAATACCGACAATCGCGGTTTGATTATAATCTTTTAAAATTTGATAAGCAAATCGCTGCAGGGAGGCGTCAATGGTTAGGTAAAGGTCAGCCCCGGCTTGGGCGGGTGCTGGTTTCTTTTCGTAAATTGGACCAACTTCCTTACCGCGGCTATCAACTTCAATAAACCTCATGCCGTCGTAGCCCCGCAAATATTTTTCATACTGAGCCTCAATTCCGGCTCGCCCGATACAATTAGACGGGTTATAACTCGAAT